>Ga0208203_1000115_pt1 | contig 40100 bp, 56 predicted proteins | sample DeeseametaMP2914_FD_184167 | JGI IMG/M metagenome (GOLD analysis project Ga0208203, IMG submission 184167) | Marine microbial communities from the Deep Atlantic Ocean - MP2914 (SPAdes) | ecosystem: Environmental > Aquatic > Marine > Oceanic | place: West of Santa Cruz de la Palma, Atlantic Ocean...
CTTCACTGCGTCGCCGGGGGCGGAGTGAACGGCCAATCAAAAATCTTTCTTTGACCGTTCACGGAAGGTATCAACCCGGGAATTTCCCGGCATTCGAATTGGCGTCATTCAAAGGCGAAAGCAACCACAACGTCAGGGGGTCTCACCCCTGAGGCTGGCTAGGGATCGGCAAAGAGCGCGAGCTGGGGCGTGTCACCGCATGGCGTAGGCGAGCGCAGCAGCTGCCCAGGCTCATGGAGCGGTTGGCGGGGGTGGCGGCGATCTGCGTAGGCGCTCCACGTTCCCTGTCGGAAGATGAACACCTCCCCCATGGCGAGACCATCGGACAAGGCCTGTTTTTCAGCCTCGGTTGCACGACGGCAGCGTTGCGGGCCTGTCTGAATTTCCAGCTGCTCACTATCCAGGCCTGACCAGAAGTAGGTGAGACGGTTTCCAAGATGGAGCGCAGCAGGATACAACCACCCACGATAACCGCACAAGGTCGCATCAGCGCGCCGCCATGCCAAGATCACGTCCTCAAGGCTTTCACCAAGCATTTGTCGTTCCATAAGGCTCTCCCAAAATTTTCTTTACTTTAACCCCGATCCGGGGTAATGTGAAGAGAAATCTAGCGAGGATTTCTTATGGAAGTGTTGATAGCAACAATTCATCACCAGCTTATCCAAAAACGCCCCCTTATTGTTCAGGCGGGGTCCGCAGATGGCTAAGGTACTGATTGCAAATATTGATGTTTACACAGTGAGTCTCGGCGGGAATGGCGGGGCCTTGTATTTTGTCTTCTCTCGCTCGCGCCCGGAAAATGAATTCCCCTCCGTGTTTAGCTGGAGAATTGATTTCTGTGGTTCTGGCGACGAATTGCTCAATGACTACCTGCCCATGATGATGCACCACTTTGACGAAGGGTTCTGTCAGGGGGTTCCCGGCACAAAGATCGGCCGGTCAGGTGCGGGATTTCGTCGGCATTTCCTGGCCCGTTTGAAAGCTGCCCAACCACTCTCCCGGGATGAAATGGCGTCCTACGGCTACGAGGCATACTGTTGGCGGCCATTTGAGTATGAGCGCTCAGGCGCATCGTGTGGCGTGCCCATACCCAACCCGGCAGGCGACGAGTTGATGGCCATGTACTTCGATAGCGACGATGACATCGGCCGGATGGCGCAAGAGATCGTTAACATCAAAGCCAGTTTCCACTCGTCCACCTCGACGGTGTGGGAAGCTCGGCCGCAAAGCATCCCGGCGGGCAAGTGTCCCCGTGCGGCGGCAAAGGCAGGAGGGGTGTATGTCTGATCTGACTATAGAAGATCGCGTGGGGCTGGCCTTACTCGAGTCAGCGGACGATGACGATGCCAGTCAGCGACTCGATACCCTGTTCCAGACGTATCCGACAAAGTTGGCCGAAATGTACGGCGCGTTGCGCTGCGTTGCGGCGTATTACGAGGACACGGCATCCGAAGGGCTTTCGGCGTGGATAGCCAACGCCCGGGCAAGCGACCCAATGGGCGCGCTTTACGCTGCCCTGGCGGGCAATCTGGAGGGTATAGAAGCGGCCAACGCAACCGGTGATCGCTTTGCCGTCTTTCTCCGGGATGCCTCTCACCCGGGGAAAGTGCGTTTTCAGGAATTTGGCGTGAATGGCTTTTTCGCGCACCAAACCTGTGAAAATTGGGAGCAGGCACTGAAAATCGCCGCGCAATCGGGGTACGTTATGCCGGTCCAGGGGGTGCTCGCGAGACTGTCCGGTTCGCCGCGCTTTCTGGCTGGCATGCGCCTGGCCGAAGGCCTCCAGGACGATCGGGAGATGAGGAAAGCGGGATGACATTTACCAACGCAATGCATAATCGCAACCAGGCGGTTCGCCTGCTTGAGGCGGGCTTTACCGTCAAACAGATTGCGAAACAGTTCCCCGAGGTATGGCGGGTGGAGAAGGGCTGTCTTGCCCAGATATACAGCTCCACATTGGAAGATGGCCGCAAGGAAACCCCCTACGCCATCGCAAGCCATGTCGTCGATGAACTCATTACCCAGAGGGCGCCGGGGCGGCAGCGCTCCAACAAGGAGGCCGAATGAAGCGACCAGTCGAAATGACGCTGATAAGTGTCAATGGTGTAACCACGCAAAAGCAACGCGTAAAGCTCGCCAACGAGGCGCGATGCGTTCACTGTGGTGACACCGATACGAAATACCAAGATTGGATCGACGGGAAACAGGCCGCGCGATGTGCCCAATGCGGCGGAGAGTGGATAGAGCACTCCTCCCCGGACATACTGTCCCTGTCAGAGACTAATGCGGTGTATTTTGTCGAGGCACTACCGCAAAAAGGCGATTGAGACCGCCAAAATCGCTGCCTCACTGCAAAATGCGTTCTCTTTGCCCGGGTTACACTAGAGCAAACCCCAGAGAGACGCATCATGGATGAACTGTCGCAGCACCCTTGCCTTGACGCCAGAATAACGATGCCCAATGGTTCCAGTTATTCGCTACCCAGTTTTGACGACTACCTTTTGTCCGCCCCCGCGGCCGATCTGATCGACTTCATCTGCGGCCAGCCTCCGCATCGGAGCCGCGGGCACTTTCTTGACTGGTTGCAGGCCAGTGTCAGTGAGTCCCGGCAGTGGCGCTCGGATTATCTCAGTGGAAAAGAGCGCTTGTACCTGGTGGTCAACACCCAGGCGTTGCAATTCCTTCTTGGAAGTCGTCGCCCCGAGGTCCATCTTGCCTTGTGGGATGCGGGGTATTACCAGCACGAAACCCCGGCCGGTAACCTTGCCCACGCAGCGAGCCTGTATGAGCAGCTTGGCTTTGCGGCGCAGTACCATTATGGATATGACGATGGCCGATCCTACTTCAGAATGCTCGACAGTAACGCAGCGAAAATCATCGTGGATAGCGAGGAGATTGAGATCAGCTGTGATTCGCTAATAAAAAAAATGATAGCAAGGTAAATAACTGTTGATATAACCCCGAACCGGGGTAATATAGAGGAACCCAGACAGGAGGCCTCTATGAACCCCATTGCTGTTTACGTCCCCAAGCCCGAGCATTTCGCTAAATACAGCATGATCTACCCAGCGGGCACCGCCTTTGTGACGGCCGCTGCGCCAAACGCACAGACCGCTGTTTTCTACTACGAAGGGAACACCTACGGTGCCTGCAATCTGCGTGCCTTTGAAGAGCGCGCGTGTCACGCCGCAGGTCGGCTGATAGAGCGTTACCCCACCATCGCCAAAACAATGATTGATCTGAATGAATTGACCCTGGTTGGGCACGTTAAGAGGCGCCTTGTACCGGGTCGTCCCTTGCCAGTAGAGCACCGGCATCTGCCTAGATCGATGGTGCTTCGTGCCTCCCCCCCACACATTCGCAAGCAGCTTGAGCCGCGAGAGGAGATGGGGTTTTATCCCGGCCACGCTCAAGAGTCGGCGGCACTGCATGAATGGAACCACTACACCCCTGTACGCGGCCATTGAGCCGCTCCAACCTGGAGACTGACCATGACTGAAATTGATACGCCAGACCTGTTCCTGAGCTACGCCGGTGTTGATGTTTATCACACCTTCAAGACCGACACTGATGTGCTGTCCACCTATTACTACACCGTGGAGCAGTTCAATGAAGATGCCGAGTTCGATGTGCGTGATCTGCCGGTGCCTGCGGGGGTGGACCCCAGTAATCACACCCTCATTATGCAAGCAGCCATTGATGCCAGCGAAGGCGAATTCATGGGTATCACAACCGAGCCACAAGAGCCTGCTGTGCCAGTGTTTGTTGGCATTGAGAGCTTTGATGCCGGATACACCCTTGACGCCGCTGAGTGGCTGGCAGTCGCGCCAGAAGATCAGGTGCTTGCGCTGGCCCTGGGTGATGAAGTCTGCCCTGATCCCTGGGGTGGCAACGAAGGCGCGGATGCCCTGTTCCAGTGGCTGACTGAAAACCACTATCTTGCCGCCTCACTCAAGGCTTATATCGAGGCGAATCCCGACCCCGAAGGCGTTGACCGTCACATCTGCGCCGCCAACGGTGAGGAAGCGATGCAATGGCTTGTTACGCACCGGCCGGAGCTGTACTGGAAGGTGATGGTGAAGCAGGGTAAGGCCAAAGCGATTACCGGAACGGTTACGGAAACCATCGTTGCTACGCGCACAGTGACCACCTATTCGGAGTGCGACGAAGGGGGTGTGGTGGATCAGGAGACTGCGGAGGAAGCGATCAGAGAGGCCGCATACGAAACGAATCTCCAGGATTTTGCACACGGATGGGACCTGACCTCCGAGTCGGAGCCGGAGGTCGAGATTCAGGACAGCGAGGCGGCGTAGCCCGCCTCAACCGCTAATCCAGCGAGAGGCTATATAAGGCTTTGAGTATTTGTTGTGCCCTGACTATCAGGGCCAGTGGATTGCGGTTCGATTGGATGAGGCGGTTAAATGCCTGATGCTGCACAGCATGGAGCCAACCCGGGCCAATTGATCTGGGAACCAGATTCCGCATCGGAGATGCAGAAAATCCGGGGTTTCTGTCAGATAGTGCTTGCCTAAAACCCCGCTTCGGGGTAGTATAAGGACATCAATCAGGAGGCCTACCCATGCCAAATCAGAAAGATATTATCCTCGGCGCACTCTGCACCGAGCTGGAAATGTGGCAAGCGCAGAACAACCTACCCCCGAGCTGCGCCGCCGACCAACTTGCCGACTTCGGAGTCGGAGACGACTTAATCAACCACGCCCAGGCCGAGTACCTGCGCGACTTCTGCGCCCGCTGGGACGCCGCCTGCGAGACAGAGGAGGCCGGCAGCGCCATGCTCTACAGCGAAATCGTCACCACCGCACTCGAAGCTGAGCACGGCAATGATGAAGTTCGAATCCTGACAGACGCACTTGCTGCCGCACTGGAAAACATTACCGATCCGACTGTGCTGGAGGCCGTTGCCAAGGCCGCCGGGGTGTCGATGCCCGCGACCGAGGGCATCGACGTTGATGTTGACGCCTTGCGTGCGCTGGCGAAGCAGAAATGCGGCGCAGATGACTACTATGACTTTGAAGCCGTCTGTAATGGCGAGGCTGATCGCGCCGACCTCGAGTTCGCGACCGGTCTCATGCCGGTGTCACCGCTGCTCAAGGCAGAATCCTACCGCACCTTGGTCCTGTCCACCGCACACATCGACCCGGATCACCGGGATGATATTGATGATATGGCCAACGAGAAGAGCAACAACCTTGTTCTTGGCCGTGAAACAGGCTGGATTTTCAAGCTAACCGGCGAGGAATACACCGACCACTTTATCAACGATACAAGCGAGCGAAATGATCTGCCGTCCTACCTGAAGGCGATTCTGGGTTATGCGGCCAAAGCCGGGTTCCGCGCGGTTGAATTTGACCGCGATGCCGATTGTATTCAGGGCTTCCCGCTGTTTGAGGAATAAGGGTGATGCAGATACTGTTCAATAAAGCGAAAGGCTATTGGACCGGGGCGGGCTGGGGGCCAACCCCGGTCTGGGCAAAAACATACTCCGAACCGGAAGTCGGCAGCACAACCCCCGAGGTGGAAACGGGGTGCGACGCCATCTTTATTCCTCGTGACGCCGCTTCCCGGATGTCTTGTGCCGGGATGGCGGTGATGGTGGCGCGTAATGTCATCGAGCAAGAGGGGCCGTACATCGCGGACTTTCTGCGGCAGCATTCGACGCATGAAGTTTTATACGAAGAGGATTCACTCTGGCAAGTTAATGGTCAATTGGTTGGACCCTTCGAGATGCTTAGTCTGCTGACCGAAACGCTGGAGTCATTGGACCGCAAAAGCCTGGCCTCCATCTCGGAAGCGGAGCTGCCGCTCCACGCCTTTCCGGACGACTTCGGCGGGCTCTACGTTGTTTACCAAACCTCGCGCAAATAGCCATCCGATCCGATGGGCGGCGCTAAGGACGACACGAATGAATAGAATGTTGGCTTACCATCTGAAGCCGGTCTGCACACTAATGCTTGCGGTGTGCTTCTGGGACGCGATATTGCTGAGTCATCTGACAGGCTCACTTGGTGGTTATGTCCTTTCTCTGCTCGTTTGCTTCAATATTGGCGCTGGCGTTTTTTATTTCACGCTGGATTTTCGCAACTACGGCGAGGGTAGTTTGATCGGTGTCGTCCTTCATCTGGCGGTTGCCGCCATGGTCGCGCCCTTTTGGTTGATACTGAGAAAGCCTGCCCTGCATTGGATTGCCTCTCACTAAACAGAATAGGACATCGAATATGGATAACCCGACCCAAATCACCATTATTGCGGATCGCAAAAGCGACAAAGAGCCCGACATATTGGCGGGCTTTGAGAAAAAGGATTTACTGCTGGTCTCTGAATCAGGGGATCAGGTGGTGAAGGCCGCTCCCCCGGCTGGCTGGACGTTCGCGACGCTGGAGGCCGCTGCAATAGTTGAACTGGGCGAGGCCTGGGACGCCTATCTAGGGGATCGCTGGATTGGCGGTACGGAAGTCTAGCGACCGGCTACGCTAGGGAAAGGGCTCAAGTTCTTTGTCGGAGCGTATATAGAGAGGATGACGCGGCTTCCCGTCGCGCGTTCTACCAAGGCAGTGAAGTGGATACTGCCGCAACATCTCAACCAAAACCGAATCCCGCTGTAGAAAGCCCCCACCTACCCCCCAGGCGCAAACGATCACGCCCGCCTCGGCGGCGGCCTCGCGTAACGTTTGGTCATTTGCGGCGCCTATTGGCCGGGGGTGGGCCATCATATCTTTTGGGTCTGTTGCGCGTACCGCAAACAGATTCACCATCTTCAGGCCGCCAAACCCCCAGCGCGTCGAGAATGAGATGCAGCGTCGAATAGTCGGGTCGTCTATCTCCGCATCAGCAGTGGAGGGATTTAACCCTATGAACAGGCAGTGGGGCTTCGTCGGCTCCCACGTTCTCCACAGCGCATACCGATACGCACCGCAGTCAGACATCACTGCGCCCTTGTCCCGGCCAAACAGGTCCAATCGCCACTCCTCCTGAAAAGCTATTGCATCAAACCCCGATCCGGGGTAATGTCTGGATAATCAAACATCCCGTTGAAAGGAGCTTCTTATGCAGTCCGTCCTGGCTGAGCCTACCGAATACACCGCCACCCCCGCAACGCTCGCGCTGATTTACCGCCTGGTGGCTACCGCCCAATCCGCGAAGTTTACCCAATCACTAAAGGTCGCCTGGCCCAAGGCGGCCACTAACCCCAACATTGAAGCAATATGGGAGAAGGCGGCGAGCCGAACCCTGCGCACCATTGAGTTTGCCGCCCGTTACCGGGATTTTGAGGGCATGGTTGCCTTTCTCGATCATACGGCAAAGACGATGGGCGTCAAAGTTCGCAAGTCGGATCGGCGGGCATTGGTGTGGCACCTTGATCTGGCGCAATTCAACACGCTTTCGGAGTTTATCGCGGCGGTCGCCAAGGCCAATAAGAACTACGGTGAAATTCTCGCCGGGCAGCACGCTTGCTTTTCTGTGCTTAACGACATGATGGAGTATTTTTTAATTAAAGACGGGATTGAGAATGGGACGGGCATGCAGCGTCTGGATGGTATTATCTCCACCCTCATCGACACCAAACCCGTCACGTTCTTTCAAGGCGGCTACCTATCAGATCTTTTTGTCGTAGATCGGTGTTCCCTTGCTCTGGCGAAGGGCGGTTTTACGATGCTGGTAAAGCCGGATCGTCTTTCAACCAGGCTGGTGCCGAAAGGGGAGGCGCTGGGCGATATTGGTGATGCCGAGGTGTTTGCAGCATAGTCGGTCTTCGTTGTGGCTGACAGGCCCGGCCGGACCTGTCAGCACCCCATGCCTTCCTCAGGCGGACTGGGTGAGTTCGTGGTAGCGCAGCTCGAGGGCCGCATAAAGATCATCTTTAAATGTCGGGCTCTGGCTGTCTAGCTGTCCAACAATCTCCTCGAGGTGAACATTGTCTTCCTTGCCTGCCCACTCTTTGATGTATGTGCCGCTCTTATAGCCGTTGTCCTGGCGCAGAAAGTTGAGCACGTTTTTGGCGACGTATTTCCGGTAAAGATCATCCAGCGTCATCTCTGCGTCCTCGATCAGGGCAAAGAAGAGGGGGAGCGAATACCGACGTACCGTCGCAAGGCCCATCTGTAATTCCAGCTTCTCCAATACCGAAAGCGATGCGATGTCGTACACCTTGCCATCAAAGGTAATGGCCGGGTTAATGCCGGTATCGCACAGTACCTCGGTGGCAAGCCCGTGATCTCCACCACAGTCAATGATGAGCGTGGATAGCGTGAAGTGCCAAATATCCACAAGCTCCATCTGAAATTGGGGTAAATCCTTCTCCTGTCGTTTCCACCACTTCCAGCCGACATGATCCATTGCCTCTGCGCTTTCCAGGGCGGCAGCCCGAAGGAACGGATTGCGCGTCTCGATCCAGTTCGCGTCAACCTTTGCGTTCATCTTGTCTTGTAGGTCCAGCATGGCGCTGGCTTGCACGGGGGTTAGGGGCATTGTGATCTCCTGGCGTTGATTGTCACGCTCCAATATGGAGCGGGGCGCACGGTATAAATCTTAGAGAGCAATGGTGGTTCATATCGGTGGGATTTTCCAGATAAAATGTTTGCCATAAACCCCGAACCGGGGTAATATGAAAACACCTTAAAGGAGGCCTATATGAAAAACCTATTAGTGTTATCTGTTACTTGCCTTAACGATTATGCCGATGACGGAATCCCAAGCGTTGCCGTTGTAGAAATCACCCGCCAATACATTGAGCGCATTCGTGTGCTTCGTGACGCGCTTATCTCGACGGGCGCTGATCGTATCACTGAGTTTGATTTTTCTCCGAACTGGTATCAGACCACCCCAGACGAGCTGGAGAATGGCGAAGAGGTATCGCTGGCGGAGACTGAGGCGCTTTTTGAAACGATGGATACCCTTTCGGTCGAGGCCAGCATGCTTGTAGTAACGAGTGACGGCAAGCTCTTCTTCACGGCCTATCCGAAGCATGGGTCTGCACAGGAAGGATTGCGTACGGCAACCGCCAGTATTTCCGATCTCGAAGACAATGATTTGATCATTTCTCTCAACTAAACCACCACCCCCGGAGTGTTCGATATGCCCAACTATTACACCAAGTCGTCCTTTATCATCCCCTGCACCAAGGTCCAGGCCGCCTGCATAGAAAAAGCCGCCGAACTCATCTCTGAAATCGCCTGCGCCTACACAGGCTCCGAAGAGGAACGCGAATCCCTTACTTTTGCGTTGATGCCACCCGGGGACACCGAGATTCCTGACATAACCCGCGCCATCGTCGAAAAGCACATGGCGGCCTCCTTTATGGGTGGCGGCTTTATCACAGAGGTGTGTGATGAAGGTGTTGCCGTGATGCACGATGAATCTATCGACATTGACGAAGCATTTCTATTCGCCTCGACGGTGCTGGAGGTTCTGAAATCTGATGCCGTCATTGAGGCCACCTGGGCCAATACCTGCGGAAAGCAAGTAACAGGTGCCTTCTCGGGCGGCGCGGCCAGAATCACCCGTGGAGGCTATAAAACCATGAGCACGGATGACCTGCTTGCGCAGCTCGCCGCCAAGTCACACGCCGAGGGTGGCCAGCGCCTGATGATGGTGCAAGGGCGGGAATATGGCGACGACGATGACACGGCAGCAGTGTTCACCTGCCAAAACGATGACGATGCGGTCGATATTTTTTTGCGGGAGCACCTGGCGCTATCGGACGCGCACATTGCGGCGCATACCGATGAAGACCCGGTGTATTTCATCATCTGCGAAGATGATTACTCAGACGTTGCCCGCGCCTTTGTGGCGAACAACCCAGCTTAAACACTACCCCTGCATTGATCAGAATTGGAGACATACCCATGACCGTGACCACAATTACTTACCCAAGCGATGCACATTGCGTGTCGTTACTGCGCAACGGCAGCGTTCGCACCACGGGACTTGCCCTGGATAGTTATGGCGGCTTGGCCGTGCTGCGGGCGCTGGACTCTCGCGGCAACATTGCCACAGGCGCAATCCACATTCCTACAGACCCTGACACCCTCCACGAAATCGCTTGGTTTTTCCGCGACCTGGCAACGCAGCTTGAAGAAAAACGCCTTCTGGACGGGGGCGCTGCGAACCATAACGCCTGGCGGGAGGGGGTCAACGCGACTGATGGCGAACTGGAGGTTGATGCCGACTGCCCGGTGTCGATCAGCAGCAAGGGCGCATACGTCCAATCCTGGGTGTATGTGGCGCAGTCCGATGTCACCCCGGCCGCTATCGACCTGACCGTCGAGGGTGTTGCTGGCCACACCCCGGCGTCCGGCAGTACAGAACGGTATACCGTCGAAATAGCATTGTTTGACAAAGCGATCTGTGAAGACCCGGAAGACCCGGATGACGGCGGTATCACCGAGTGTGTCGTGACCGTGAATGCCCAATCCCCTGAGGCCGCCAAGAGTGCAGCGTGCGCCGGGTTTCTACTCAACGTGCCATTGGGCACCGAGGTTGGCGTCGAAGTGGGTGACGCTCTGTCGATCCCTGCTGTGAGTGCCGCGTGACTGCTCCCCACCCAACGCTTCGCTAGGGTGAGGCTTCCCACTTCTCAGGCTACAGCCGGTAACAAACCGGACTTACGCTCGCCTCCGGGGGCAGAGACGACACGTCCTGCCGCCTTTAATTGGATAATTCCCTGTTGTTTGATGTTGATCGCCGCATTGGTATCGCGGTCATGGACGGCGCCACAAGCACACGTCCAGGCACGCACCGAGAGTGCGAGTGTGTCCCGCTTTTCACCACAACAGGAACAGGTCTTCGATGAAGCAAACCACTGGTCGATTTTGACCAAGTGCTTACCCGATTGCTCAGCCTTGTAGCTCAGCTTCTCAAGTAGGCTGTGCCAGCTTGCATCACCGATAGCCTTAGCCAGTCGCCGGTTCTTCATCATGTTTTTGACTTTCAGCGTTTCCACAACCACTGCTTGGTTTTCGTCAATCAGTTGTTTCGACAGTTTGTGCTGGAAGTCATGTCGGGCATTGGCCAGACGTTCGTGACACTTGGCAACAACCATCCGTGCCTTCGCTCGATTGGCACTGCCTTTTTGTTTTCGAGAGAGTGATTTCTGTTTACGACGAAGGTTCTTTGCTGCGCGGGTAACGAACCTTGGATTCTCTATCTTTACTCCGTCATCACAGCTCACCAATGATGCAATACCAACATCAATGCCGCGGATCGCGCTGGCATCCAGCTCGCCAATCGCTGCTGGCGCGACCTCGCCAGTTTCGATCAGCAGTGACGCGAAGTACTTGCCGGTGACGGTTTTAGAAACGGTGATACTGGTGAGCGTGCCTTCAACTTGGCGGTGGATCTTCGCCGCTATAGGGCCAATCTTGGGGATCGTGATGCTCTGTCCATCAAAGCCGGTTTTGCCGGTGCAGTGGTAGCTGCTCTGCTCGTCGTGCTTGCGTTTGAATTTGGGGTATCTGGCCGTGTGGTTCGGGTTGAAGAAATTCTTGAATGCCGTATCGAGATTACGACAAGCCTGCTGCAACGCAATGGCGTCAAATTCTTTGAGCCAGGAGTATTTGCGGCTACGCTTAGCAACCGCCAGCAGGGGTTTTAAATCCTTGGTGGCGTTCAGCTTCTGACCGTGAACCCGGTAGCGATGACTCATAATGGCTAGGGCTTTGTTATACACAAACCGCACGGCACCAAACTGTCTGTCCAGCAATTCTTGCTGTTCAACTGTCGGGTAAATCCTGACTTTGGTGGCGCGTTTCATGTAAACTAGAATACTGGTTATATATCCAGCGGGCAAGCCGGAATGCAATATGAAAACGCGCTGAGAAAACGGCATAGCGTATCTCTGCTATACGCACACTTCGTTTTCACAACAAAATATCGGAGGCGTATTTTTACCGGGAATCATATCTCCCAGCTTGGTTGGGCGTTTAATCATATTTGTCAGAAGCATGGATGCAATCTTGAAGAGTTTGACGGCGAGCAAGATCATGTTCACCTTCTGATTCGGTATCCGCCTGCTTTATCTCTTTCCTGGCTCGCAAACCAGTTGAAAGCCACTAGCTCTCGACGCCTTCGAGAGTTGAACCCAGACATGAGGAGACTGTCGCGCAGTAGTGCTTTATGGAGTCGATCTTACTTCGTGTGTTCTGCTGGAGGTGCGCCCATCGAGGTCTTGAAACAATACATAGAGCAACAGCAAACCCCATCGGGCTGACGCCCGAACGGCTTATATCCCCACCCTAATAGGGCGAGGGTTTACGCCGTGACATGCTAAGCGGGCACCCCCTCGGGGCGCACCCCTCAAATGTCTGGAGCGATATTGGGACGGTCAAAAACAACAGTGCCGACCGGGCTGATTGCGGTGACCACCCCGCACCCTTCCCGGTGAAACTGGCCAAGCGTCTCATCCTGCTCTACAGCAAGCCGGGAATGCTCGTTGGAGACGCATTCTGCGGGACCGGGACAACCTGTGTGGCCGCGAAGGAAACGGGCCGCAATTTCATTGGTGCCGACATTCTGTATGAAGACCTCCGCGCCGCCCGGCTCGCCAAAGTGGAGCCCGACATCGTGTCTATGCTGCCTGGGGTCACGGATGAAAGTCTGGCGATCTGGCAGGCTGAGGCCAAAGCCAATACTGCGCAAGCGGATGCCATTTCCGATTCGGAGCTGGAAACGCAAACACGCTTTGCCTTCGCGTAGCTTGCGCAAAACTTGCCAGAGAAAAGGGGGGTATTACTGATCCCAGGATGAGGGCGAGCAGGCTCCGCCGAAAATTATTCATGGGCAAGGCAAATAATGGTTGCCAATAACCCCGATCCGGGGTAATATGGATTTGTGCTTAGGGAATACCCAAAACCTTCTCGAAGAGGATGTGGCCAATGAATAGCCAGACCGTATACACCGCGCTCTTTATGAAACGACCTTTCGATGGGGATTCCCTTATCGCGATGGAAGGCCCCTCTGTTCACCAAACCCACCAAGAGGCACTGGGGGCCGTCATGGACTTCGTGGCCAAGGAAGTTTTCTCGGAGTTGACAGAAGCGTATCTTGAGCTGCTTATGGATATGGAGTTCGATGCTCACGAGCCAGGCGCGCCCCTCACCGAAGGGGGTCTAAAGGTGTTTTTCCGGGGTCTACCGGCGACCGAACAACAAATATTCATCGACTGGTATTTCGCCCACGCTCGCCAGTCAGGCGAAGCCTTCTACCAGATTAGCGAACACACCCTTCCCGCCATCGTACCCGAAGCAACCCGGACAGCGGCATGAAACAAGGCACCCATCCGGTAAAACTCCGTGACGAGCAATGGCACCCCGGCGCCCTGGCTATGGACTTGTCTGCCGTGATTGAGACACCCGCAAAGAAGGAGAAGCCGATCTATGAGCCAACCAGCCAATATGACCAATTTCATGCTTGTGGAGATTGAGCTGAACGGCGTCCTCACGGTGAAGCGGCTTGACCGCAACCGCGACGAGGACGGTGGCGTTGATCGCGATGCGATCCGCCAGCACTTTATCGACCTCGGTTACACCGTGGGTCAAATCTTTGCCATCCGATAACGAACCAGAATATCCACACAGAGGGAACACAATGACCGAACAAGCCTGCAACCTTGCCAGCGCAACTGAAACCAACTATCGCGCCAAAGTAGAAAGCCTGAAAGCGATGGCCAAAGCCTATTACACCTACGGCGCGCCAATTTGCAGTGATGATACCTATGACCGCCTGTATCGCGAGGTCGAGGACATCGAGGCGAGCCACCCAGAATTGATTGACCCGAACTCACCGACACAGCGCGTTGGCGGTGAACGGCTCTCCGAACTGGAAGAGGTGAAACACGCGGTCAACATGCTGAGCCTGAACAACGTCTTTAACGATGATGACCTCCATGCCTTTTTCGCGGCAACCGTCGGGGCCGAGGGTCAGATTGCAGCCGACCCCAAGTTTGATGGCTTGGCAGTGAGTCTTGTCTATGTGAACGGGCAGCTTAGTCATGCCGCCACGCGCGGGGATGGCGAAACGGGTGAGGATGTCACCCATATTGCCCGCTTGATCCACTCGATCCCATTAGCGCTACCCCCCTCGCACAACACCGCATTACTCGAAGTGCGCGGCGAAGTCTTCATGGCGCGTGCGGTATTGGAGCGCCTGAATGCAAAAGCCCTTGAGGAGGGCGGCAAGCTGCTGGCGAACTGCCGGAATGCGGCGGCCGGTGTCCTCCGTCAGCTCGATCCCAAGAAGGCCGCAGAACGGCCGTTGGATTTCTTTGCCTACAGCCTGGCGCGGATTGAGGCTGCTGGCCCGGTTCCGGCCTTCTCCACCCATTCAGAGCAGATGGCGTTCCTTGCCAAACTGGGCTTCCCCCAAGCGGAAGAAAGTCGGGTACTGACCCTTGAACAACTCCCCGCCTACGTGGCGGAGATTGAGGCCGTCCGGGATTCGCTGCCCTATGAAATTGACGGACTTGTGTTCAAGGCCGACAGCCTGGCTAAGCAAGCCGAGCTGGGATTCCAGACCCGGGCACCACGCTGGGCGATTGCGCGTAAGCTGCCTGCCCAACAGAAAGACACGGTGCTTATGGGTGTTGATTTCCAAGTTGGAGCCAGTGGCGCTGTGACGCCGGTGGCCCGGCTGGCCCCGGTTCATGTTGGTGGTGTGACGGTGAGTAATGCCACTTTGCACAATATGGCGCAAATAGCAGCCCTCGACATTGCTGTTGGCGACACAGTGACGGTTGAGCGCCGTGCTGACGTGGTGCCGGGGGTGGTCGCTGTCGCTTCCCGCCCAGAAGGCCGCGCACCGATTGTTATGCCCAGCCATTGCCCAGCATGTAGTTCGTCGGTTGAACGCGAGCCCGGCAAGGCTGTGTATCGGTGTACGGGTGGCCTGCGCTGCGACGCGCAAGTGGTAGGGGTGATTCAGCGTTTTGTTGGTCGTGACTTTCTCGATGTTGACGGCTGCGGGCCTGCATTGATTCAGCAGATGTACGACGCGGGAATGATTAACTCTATCGTCGATCTGTATCGGGTTGATGAATCGGACGTGGCCAGCTTGCCGGGGATGGGTGCGAAATCTGCGGCGAACCTGATGGCTGGGTTGGCTGCCAGTAAGAAGACGACGCTCCCCCGCATCCTGGCTGGCTTAAACATTCGTGAAGTGGGGCGGTCAGCCAGCAAAACCCTTGCTGACCACTTTGGCCATGATCTCGACAAGATTTTAACCGCCAGCCTTTCCGAACTGGAATCCGTGGAGCTATTCGGGGAGATTATGGCGCGGTACTGCTACGACGGCCTTCGCGACCCGGCCAATCTCGATACGCTCAATGGCTTGATCGCTGTCGGTCTTGAGTGGGATCGGCCTGAGCCACCGGCTGAAGGCTCCCAGCCTTACCTTGGGCAGACCTGGGTGATTACCGGCACATTTGAGGGCCGCAACCGCGATGATCTGAAGGTCGCATTGCAGACGCTGGGTGCCAAGGTGTCGGGCTCTGTATCCGGCAAGACGACCTGTTTGCTGGCGGGTAGCGCCGCTGGAAGTAAGCTGGCCAAAGCGGAAAGCCTTGGGGTGCGTGTGGTGAGCGAATCCGATCTGGATGCGGTATTGTCTGGGGCGCTGGTATAGGCAGCGCCCACCAAGAGTAGTATGGCCGCGTAGTGACCTTTGGTAGTGCCGATCAGGGTTATGCGTTGATGGCGTTTAATGATGATGAGGCAGACCGTATCTGCCTCCTGAATCCACTTCACTTTAAGGACCGCTAATGACTGGACACTACCCCAACAACCGGCTCGCCATGCTGGCGGATTACAATGCCGTGGAGGCGTACATTCTGGATAACTGGTGCGAGGCGCATCGGCTTTCCAAGCTGGAGCCCGGCGTATTGCCACGGCTATTAACCCCCGGCATTGCCGCCGCCCACATCCTGAATACGTTCGGGATGGTGCCCGGTCGCCGTCGCCTGGTTTTTTTGGGTGTGGAGGAGGCAGAAACCATTGATCTGGGCTTCTGGCTGGCCGAACTGATCCCCTACCTCCTGGGAGTTGAGCGAGAGCCAGACAAAACGCCGCAGATCACACTGGTTGCCCCAACCCTGAAACCGGGCCAGACCGGGACCGTCGATTTTAGGGCGCCTGGCTACACTTATTCGTCAGAGCCTTTCCAAGGGACAGTGCAGTATTTTGCGAGTGATTCGGGTGTCCTTGATGAGATCGGCCTGGCCATTGTCTTCCAGCCGGGCTTTGAGGAGTATTGGCAGACTTGGCTGATGGACGCTGGTGAGGCGTTCCTTTCCATTGTGGAGCATGGCGCGCCGATTGTGTTGGGTGGCTACGATAAGGCGGAAACAGAATTGGACTGGGGCATTTTATCTGCGTATGGGTTTGCACCCACGACACCCCAGAAAAACCCGTTTACCGCCCTGGTGAGCATTCCTGACGCGCCAATGGCAAACTATTTTTGCCACTCCTTTTTCGCGCTGACGCCAAGCGCCGATCACCGCCTTAGAACACCGCCACCAGCCGATGTATCGGCATTGATCGAGGCATACCACCAGCAAATAGAGTACCTGGTGCGCGAAAGACTGTTAGATCGGGTGCGCTCGAATCAAGGGGGGAATCACTGATATGGCAAAGGTTGTTGATTTGCGGCGGTATACCGTCCGAAAGCGCCTGGTGCAAACAGCCTTTAGGCATGGCTGGCACGCCAGCCCCGCCTACCTGCCTGATCTGGAAGACCCCTTGTACCTGTACCTGGTTGAGCCGTGTGTCAGCAGGGAAATGTACATCGCTGTGATGAACTATGCAGATTTGGCCGCGATTGAACGAGGCAAATCCCCCTATGGAAAGCCCCAGCAAGCCGGTGACCTGGCGACAAAGTGCCTGGTGGAAATGGTCACCGGCCAGCAAACGCGGACACCGGCGGAAATAGAAGTGATGTTTGATGCCATGGTCCACTACTGGGCCAACACCACGACGGCGGCCACGGTCGCCGGGCGACCAGAGCGTATTCGCCACATTGGTTGCCTGCTATACCGGGCCCGGCAAGGCGTCGGCAAGCTCGATCTCACACTCCGGCCGGTCGCCTTCCACAGCCCGGACCCGGGACCCCAGAGCCCAATAGGCCTGGTGCAGAACGCCTTGCAATACATGGACGTGGATTACCGGGGTCACCCTGAGTATTTCGATGGTATAGATTACGACCGAATGAAGTGGGATTTCATTCAGCAGTATAGCTAAGTATTTTGGCCTAGAGGCAGGAGCGGCAGATGCGCATTAAGCGAACAAGCCACGGTACTACTCACCGCATTGCTCAATGCTACAACTGCGATTGGAATGACAGCTACAAAGGCGGCGCAGATTTGGTTGAGCGCGTGGCTAAGGCGGCGAAAGCCCATGCGCAGGCAACCGGCCACTCAGTGGTGGTCGAGTCTGGGGCATCATTCATCTATACGGCGGGAGAGGGATAGCGTGGCAACAACAAACTACTCTCCAGTAAACGTAGATCCAGCTTTAGTCGGGCTTTCGAGTAACGCTACCTACCTTTTTCGTAGGGAGATCTCAAGGACATTTGTGAAGCGGCAAAATTAGAGAAGCATGCCGATAAGAACGCGATCCCCGTGTTTAATAAAAACGGGGAGCCCCTAATCCTCCAATCTGGAGCACAGAAAACCGTTAACAAGAACTACGGGGTGTTCGGCGTCAAATCGCTGCCAGTGAAGATGGCTGAAGCAGCGGACAAATTTGCTGACTGGAGTGATGATCGGGTGCGAGAGTATCGCTACTCACATGGCCATTGCGTAGCTACATCGTACTGACCCGAAAGGGAGTTATAGATGGCTATCAGCCCCCAATCGTCTAACAGGCGGATCAATATCCGCTTAGGAGCTGGAAGTCCGTCCATATTCACCTTTCAATCAATTCTTCTGCGAGTAACCAAAAGTGCTGGTGCATTATCGAATATAAATTCATCATTTATAGAGTGCTCGCTCCCTGACATGAGCCTGGCGCCCTCAATGCCTTTACCATAACGCATCTTGAGATAGCCAATTAAACTTTGTTGCAACCACCCGTCATACGGAGGGATTTCTGGGTCTTCGGCGCGGATGCTGCCTATCACCTTTGGCCAGCAGGTGTCTTTAATCTCGATTATTCTTACGGGATTTATTAATTTACAGCAAAATAAAGTTCTGTATTTTGGTTTTAGTTCATTAGGCAATATTTGATCTTTCTTAAATGCGTACTTAACGCCAGTAAATAAATCTTGAGTGAACATCGCATTTTTTCTTAATCCTAAAATTGCTGTTTTGCTCCTAGCTCCATGATAGAAAGTCTGATCTGTCATTAATAGTGCGGGCTGGTGCCCCAAAAGAAGCTTGTCAGCAGCAACCAAAGCGCTTTGGTTCATGATTTTAGCTGTTTCCTTGTAAATGTTCAGCGGTTCCAGCAACCATTGGGTGGATAGAGGGCTGTTAGCGTCTATAGGGGCTACATACACTTGAAGCGGCGTTTATTCATCCTCTGTGAAAGCAACCTCTCCAGTAATATCAAGGTACTCGGCATTTACGATCTCTTTCGTAGACCTACCTTCTTTCTCGGAAAGCCTGCGGGCAAGGCGATGAGCAATCATTTCCCAAATCGCCGCCTGCTCTCTTTCCCTATCCAAGACCTCTTTAGGGACGGTGCTCATAGGTCGTTTCTCCCCTGCCAGTTCGCGCTTAATCTCAGCATCCTTCGTTTACTTCGTCTTTCCCATAGAGCGCTTCACGCATGTTCCTAGATTTCTGGAATAGGCTGAAACCTAAAACCAAGCACATATGCCATCCTCACAAGCTATAGCTTCACCATTAACCCTGAATACACCTTGTTCGGTTGGAGCATCAGGTAAGAATTCAAACCATTCGTATTGCCATGTCCCTATAGTTCGTTGATTTTCAATTTAGCCATTGGATCACCTTTGACCCAGGCGGTGTTCCCGGCGAGCGCTAGGTGAACCGTAACCTCGCCCTCGTAAGGTTTTCCATTTAGTCCGATCAATTCATAGCTGAAGCCTGAAACTTTGACGCGACCGGCCTTAGCCTTGCGGTGGAAAGTTCGCCTCACCGGGGCGTGAAAAATGGTCAAGACGGCCTAGCCTCGTTGAACCAGTCGGCCAGCGACCACTTTCACCTGTCCTGTTGTCTCCAGGTCGAAAGCCGGAAACTCACGAGCAATTGATTCCCAGTCGCCTTCTCTCCAAAGCCGGAGAAATAGGAGTCCATCACCCCCGGCTTCATCTAAGGCGAAATTGATTGCCGCGTTAAATGCCGTATTTCCCTGGTTAGACATATTCCTGCCTCAATTGATCGATGTGGATATAGGCGTTTTCTCTGTAGAGAGGCACGGATTTATCTCCTGCTACAACCGCGCGCAATTGATTGCATACGTCCTGGTCTGGCACGGTGTCGCTTTTAATGGTTACCGTAACGCCGAATTTTCGACCCCGCTCGTAGGCAAGGTGCAGCGCATGAAGCTCACCCTGATTAAGGCAGGCCAGTATTTGTCCGTTGAGGGTTTTGGCGAATTCTATTTGCTTTTCAATCTCCATATTCCATCACTCCGATTTAGGCTTTTCGACGTAGTTCTGGCACCGATCAAGACGGATCAGATATCTCGGGACTGTCTTCTACTCTTTTTGTAAACCACATAAAGACACCAATAAGGAGAAGAACCAAATTAACCACTGGGAAGATGATTAAATTGCGAGGATCGAGAAGCCCACATGCATGCCTCATTGGGTCTTCGACCTCACTGCCTGCGCAGAAATTTACTATCTCCGCCATAAAGGCATCAGCCGAACTAAACGGCCAAACTGAAAAATAAAATGCCAGGCCAAGCAAGCTGATAGTCAATAGCAGAACAGATTTGATTTTACGTTTTACAAGCGTGCCTTTCATATTCCTTTACCCCTTGATGTTTTCAACCCAGTTATCCATACGAAGTCCCTTTACTCTTTCAAACTCTTTCAGATTGTTCGAGACGAGTATCAATCCCTCGCTTCTTGCGTGACCCGCAATATGCAGATCGTTTACACCAATGACTTTTCCTTCTCGCTCCAGGTCGGCACGAATATCGCCGTAGTGTGCTGCCGCCTTGCTTCCGTAATCTAAAATCTCAAGCCGTGAAGAAAAGCTCTCAAGTACCATTAGGTTTTGCTCCGGCTTCGAGCTTTTTTCAACCCCGTGCATCAGTTCAGCCAGGGTGATCGAGCTAAGGCAAACCTGTCCGAAATGCTGGTTGAATGTATCCATCACCTCAACGGGACGGCGCTTGATTACATAGATAGCTATGTTGGTATCGAGCATGTATTTCAGCATTTACAGCGCCTCCCGTGGCGCTTGCTCTTGGCTTGCTCGCTCCTCCATAAAGTCGTCCGTTACCGCAGGCCCATCCAAGAAAAAGCTATCCCAGGCATTCTCTACTGGAGAAATGATTCGCTCTTTGCCCTGCACCCGCACATTGACCTTTTTGACCCCTTCTGGAAATCGGGTATCAGCCGGTAGCCGAACGGCTTGAGTGCGGTTGTTTTCAAAAACTGTGCCTGTGCTCATGGGAACCTCAAATAAGTATATAGCAATAGTATATGGCATTGATGTATAAAGCAAGCGTATATGGCATGTTACGCCCGATATTTCGGCAGTTGCAAGCCTTTACAAGAAGGAAGATCATGCGGGGCTTGCCGGTTTTTGTGTAGCTGCCGGGAAGTTTGAAGCTATCTTTTAACTCACCGTCGAAGTCAAAAATGTCTTTAACCTTGAGCTGCGCGGCCTCATTGATCCGCAGGCCACTCCCGAACAACATCCAGAGCAGCGCGGCATTCCGAGGGCCAGTAGCGCCCCGTGACGCCGCCCACAAAATATGCGCAAGCTGTTTTGGAGTCTCAATTATCTGGGCTTTGCCGCGCCCAGGTTCGTAGATTTCTTTCAGTCGGTTGCTTGGTCGCCGCATAGATTCACCCCCGAAGTATCACAAACGCCTCTATACGGTGATATATGCTGGTTTTAAAGGGGTTTTTACCCCTAAACCTAGCAATATTGGGGTGATATGGGAGTGTTCAATCCGCCTGCGATTATTCTTGATTCCGTACCTCAATTAAGGTACATCATTTATATGGGATGGCCGCTGGGGCCGCCCAAGATAAGCCTTTGGAGGCAATCATGATCGCTATATACACCCGCAACGACGACGGCTCTATCACTTACCAGGGCGAACAGGCTTGGGATAGTCGGGATCAGGTTCTACAACATTTCTTCCGCGACGACGAACCCGCCAGCTCTGAAAAAATGGAGGGGTGGCCCCACTCGATTGTCACCTGGCACGGTGACATTGGATTTGGCGAGGAATAACCCGTGGCTGATTCCCCCCTAATGTATACGCTCGGGCAAATCGCCCGAGTAGTTTGGCCTGACGGCAATACTAATCTATCCATCATCGACCAGCTCTTGGTGGCTCCCGCCACCGGCTTAGATCTCCTCAAAAAAACAGACGCATGGCGAAACGCTGACCCCGAGGTACTACAAGCGCTTTGCGAAAAGCTGCCTGCTGATCTTTCTGATCCGAAGGGAGGCGTGAAAGTTGACCAGCAAGGCCCGTTTTGGATTGGGTATTACCACTATCTTCGCGCCCTGGACGCAGCAAAGAATTACGGTGCAAATGAGCTGGAGGCGGCGGGGAAGTCCCTTTTTGGAGAGCGCTGGCAAACCGACTTGGCGCGCGAGCTTGGACTGAGTGATGGGCGGCGTATTCGCCAGTGGATGGCGGGAGACCGGCCTATCCCTGCCGGGGTGTGGGCTGATATTGCTGGCCTGCTCCGGCATCGCCAAACATCCTTACAGTCCGTGCTGGATAAAATCACCTGACTCATTATCACCGAGCAATGGATTCCCACTTGGTGGGAGTGTTTGGCGGGCGACACTGGGGAGATTTCATGTGAAAAGTGACAGGCATAAAAACCGCCATTAAGGCGGTTTCTTCATCGCTGCCGGTTGGTAAGTCCGCCAGCAATGGAAGAGTGTTTCAACAGACACTCTGTTTCCCCTTGCCTCCGGGCAGGGGTTTTTACCCAGCACCCCACCTCCACCTCGGAGTCTGACAAAACTAGCAGGCTTGGCCCGACCGAGAACATCTGGCCGGTAATACACAAAGAGGATTGATGGCGCAGAGTATTCATTAAAATATCTTCCTTGAATGGCATTTAATGCTTGCCAAAACCCCGCTTCGGGGTTAATATGTCTCCAAGGCATGAGGGGAAACCTCACGCGGCGAACTAACCTCTCGCTGACCACTTTGGAGACTCACTATGAATGCAGCCACTCAGTCACGGCCCCCGGCGCTGATTAGCGCGGTGCAAATGGACAAGCTGGGAGCCATTCGCGAGCTGTTTGAGTCTCACGTCGCCGCCGATACACTGGATAACTACCGCTTGCCGGTCTGCGATCACCGGGCCCAAATCATTATTGGTCTGTCCGGCGGCGCTGACTCAGCAGTGCTGGCCCTGCTGACCGCGACGTATCTTGCCCCGCACTACCCGAACATCAAATACCTGTTCACTGACACGAAGGCAGAGCCTGACAGCTGCGCCAAGACGCTTGACGCCCTTGAGCGCATACTGGGTATCACCATCACCCGGATCATTCCTGAAAGCGGCCTGATGGAGCGCGTGGACGACTACAACGGCTTCCTCCCCGGCACCCGCAGCCGGTGGTGTACCCGTGAACTGAAAGTTGACCCCTTGATGGCCTACATGGCAACGATTCCACTGGACCACGGGTTTATCAATCTGGCGGGTATTCGCGCCGACGAGGCCGATAGAGAGGGTATCCAGTTTCAGTACGCGATGGAAAACACCTTTGCCGCGTTCCCCTTTGTCGATCTTGGTATCACAAAGGCGATGGTATTCGACATTCTGAATCGGAGCGTCGGCATTCCATCAACCTATGCGTACCGCAGTCGCAGCGGATGCTATAGCTGCTTCTTTCAGCGTAATAGCGAAATTCTCGGGATGCTTCATGCCGACCCTGCGAGTTTTGCCCGCACCGAGGCCAAGGAAAAGCTCTCTGACAGCGACAGCGCCCGCTGGGACCATATTCCTCAACCCCTGTCCGACGCCGGTATTCGCGGGTATTACCCCGTCCCTGCGTTTGTCGATATCCGCAGCGCCGAGCGTGCCCCACAGCCGCGTCCCGCGACCAGCAAGAGAAAAGCGGATGTTGCCACCCTTGATCTGTTTGCCGGTGCTGAGCACACGACCGAGAAGCATGTGGATCTGTTCGTTGCTGTTGCGCTCTATGTTGATGATCGACTTGGTTGGTTTGGTGGCCGGGAGTTCACCCCCGGTGTCTACTGGCAGGAGTTCGTCACGCTGAGCACTTCTTTGGCGGGTTTGAACACTGCCTTGGGTAACTACTACAGCTTCAAGCGGTCGACTCCGATGCCCCACACGGACATTGCTGACCTCAAAATCGTGATCGCACAAATCCACTTCCCCGAAGGCGTCATTGATAGCCGCCCGCCCAGCAAAGATAGCTACACCTGGAAGTCGGGGGTGGCCTACAAGCAGCTCCGCCACCTCGCCAAGAATGCGCAGGCCGTGTTGGAACACCTCGACCTTGTTCGCCAGCGTCGGGATGCGGTGAAGGCATTTCGCTCTGCCCGCAACGAGGACGCATTCTGGGATGCCACCGAGCAAGTCGAGGCGCTGACCGCCCGTCTTGATGCGGCTGGAAAGCCCGCCGGGGAAGTCGTTTGGGAAGGGCTGTATGTTCCCGCCATCGTGACTGAGGCCGCCGTCCAGATGCAGCTACTGGGCGTCAGTGCCGATACGGTGGCCAAGCCGCCCCGGGAAGGGCTGGAGTTTGATGAAGTTCACCGCGCCTGTATTTCGTGCTCAATTTAACCAACCGCTAACGAAGGAATAATCGCCATGCCAAAACTTGGATCAGCATCAGTCGATCAAAGGGGCTTCCCGAAAGTCGATTTCAAAGACCTTTACGGGGCAGATGCCTATGTGTCCGCCAGCTCCATCATCTTGGACGATGTACCCGGCGCAAGGGAGAATCCAGGCTCCTCCGCGCTCTGGCTCGGCGTCAAAAGCGCCAACCCACAAATCATGGCCCGGGATGCAAAGCGCTTTGGTGTGGAAACAGAGGAAACAACGGGATGGGTTCCTTTCCCGGTGCCGGACGAGGTGTTGTTGACGACGCAAATGCACCTATCCCGAGAGCAAGTAGAAGGCCTTGTTTCCCGGCTGACTGAATGGCTGAATAACGGTAGCTTCGAGGACTAACAGGGCAGTTTAATCTGTATCGTACGATACATGCCGCTTTACAAAATGGAGAAGGAATCACCAACCATGTTTAAGAACATCACCACGATCATCGTGTTTTCCACCCTGTCCATGATGGTCAGCGCCCACCCCGGCGGACAGGACAAGCAGGGCGGTCATTTCAATCGCAGTACAGGTGAATACCATTGTCATCGTGCTGGCTGCGTTGCCACCCAAAATCAGGTCAAGCAGGCGACGCGGGAAGCGCAGGATGAGGGCCGCGCCTTCTCCGCGATGTATGACCGAAAGGACTGGAAGCATTGGAGTGACTTCGACAGTGATTGCATGAACACCCGTCACGAAATTCTCAAGGATCAAGCGGTTGGTCCTGTGCGGTTATCGCCTGACGGTTGCTATGTGTCCACGGGGCTTTGGGACGATCCATACAGCGGGAAGAAATACACGCGCGCCTCCGATTTGGATATCGATCATGTTGTTCCCCTGTTTTGGGCGCACAAGCACGGCGGCGCGAACTGGCCCGTCCAGCTGAAAGAGCAATATGCCAACGATCCAGAAGGGCTATTAGCGGTTGACGATGGACTGAACCAGCAGAAGAGCGCCAAAGGCCCTGATGAGTGGATGCCGCCCAACAAAGCCTATCACTGCGGTTATATCGCGCATTTTGATCGAATTGTGGCGAAGTACCGGCTTCAGTACACCCCAAGCGAACAGCAGTTTATGGCAGCGGCCAGATCGCGCTGCCGTCATTAACCCTCAACGAGTCCCGTGAACCCACGCAACGAGGCATAGGATGATAGACCAGCAGCTGATCAATGAGCTTTGGGAAAGCGACGAAGCGAATGCGCTGACCAATCACGCAGCACGAGAAATCGAGCGCCTGAACAGCCTGCATCAAGAGGTGATTAACGAGCGTAACGCCGCCTGGGCAACGCTCGAGGCAAACGGGCTTCCGACAGGATACGAGGTGAGCTTGGAAGCCGAATAGCCCCGGCGAACCCAAAGACCCGCACAACACGCGAGCCAAAGCCTGCAAAGACGATTTCGTTCTCTCTGGCGCCTCACTTGTCGATGTCCGTGACCGGAATGCGTTGTTTGGTGAATTTGGGTCGCTCCCTGATGACCAATCCCTGGCCGTTGCGCTCGCGTTAAACAAGACAGTGGACGGCGAGTCAGCGCCAGTATTCTAGCCACAACACTCCAAAAAGGATTTTGAATATGCCGCGATTTTTCCCTCGGCCCGCTGGTAAACCGCAGGCCCTCTACGATTACCAATTGCACCAAGTGGGCGGTGCATCCATTGTGGCGATTATTGACCTGTCCGACGATGTATCAGGATGTTCGGGATTGCTCACCGTCACCAACGCCGCCAGTGAAACCACTGATGCGATCATGGCGGAGTTTGGTGCGGTCGATGCGATTGTGTATCGAGATACCGATGGCTACTGGGACCAGTTCGATATTGGTCCTGGCGGCACCTTTTCAGGATTTTCGCTGATTCGGGGACTGGTGGACCGGCGCTGCACTAAGGCCGAGGCGGTCGCAGCGGCTGCCAGATCATGTCTCAAAGCGTGAGTGCAAGTGTTCTATCCAAATAGTGAGGCAGCCCCCTGTGAACGATGACCAAGCCTACCCAGAAATCACCCCGGCGATTCAAGACTTGCTGGAAATGAGATAGCCGCCTGGGGTTGAAGCCCTGATCTCCGATCTGGAGCGGGCAACACTCACGGCCCAATGCCAATACTGGGTGCCCGCGTTAAAGGCCCGGCTTGACGCGACCTTTGCCGGTGATGTGGAGCGCGGAAGGAAGCTCAAGGCGGTTGCCTTTGGCGGCGACAGCTCCGATACGGAGCGACTGTAGGAGGTGGCCAAGCTCGACGAGGACCCGCTGCTGCCATCAACTCGGCACGGACTTCGCCACCGTGGCAAACCAACTGGAACCGAAGGTCTGACGCTCGCCCTACAAACGCATCATCGTTAACCTATTCCGCGAGCTTCCAAACCCCATACACGGTGTTCTCTAGTGCCTCGCCTGACGGCAATGCCGCCGCATCTCGGGGCGCCAGGCCAGAGGCTTCCGCGCACATCTTGAGCGCCGCCGCGGACTCATCTTGTCCGTAGAACGACCGGCGCTGAGTTCCAAGTGTATTTTAAGGGTTCTTTGTAGTTTCTTGGTCGGCCCAATTAAATAGGTGATACCCACTGGAGAAGCATGCGCGCGTCACAAAATGGGCTTTTACTTCCACCCACGCTCCATATCGGAAACTGAACCTGCTCACAAATACATCTAATTAATATCTCTACATTTGGCATAGGGATTCTCAGTGTTGCGGTGTTATCTTTCTCATAAAGTTATCGGAAGCAATACCTTATGCAAGATTACAATGCTGTCTGTGGCCGGAGATTCAGGGATGAGAGGGAGCGCCTTGGGCTAACTCAGTCTGACGTGCACCGCGCTACAGGAATCGCCAAACACACTGTAGTGGCGTATGAGTCAGGCGCGTCAATTCTTTTCATTCGACACAAAGAGGCGCTTGAAAAGCTAGGGTTTGACCTGCAATTCGTCTATTTCGGCCGGACAATCTCTCCTCGGTTTGATTTTGCTAGTCTGTTCGATATCACGCTGCAGGTCATCTTGCACATGCAAGATCAGGGCGAGGGAATCGATAGATCCGCAGCCATAGAGATTTTAAGAGCCGTATTTGCTTCCTCGAACGAAGAACAGACCAGCCAAGGCAAGACGGCGAAAGCGATGCTCACTATTCTGTCCGCGCACAGGTAGCGTCGCATCACAATAAAGTTGGTAACTATACAAAAAAAGTTGGTAACTAACGCTCTAAGTAGTTGATTTTACTAGCATGGGGGCTGTAATCCGGGCTTAAAAGTTACCAACTTTATTTTTTGGTCACGTTCCTTATCGGCCATAGAATGCGGGTTGGTGGCTGATTTAGTTACCAACTTTATTTTCTGACCAAAGGTAGGACCAAAAAGAGAAAAAATGTTTCCAGTAACCCCGAATCGGGGTATAATAAAGCCTCATTCAGTTAAGGGGCAGCGCAATCATGGTGTAATCAAGGGGAAGCTCGGCCGGGTGTCTCACAGCCCGCGCAGGATGATTTGAGCACTTGACCCCAAATGTAGTGCCAAACAAGTGTGGGCGCCGACTGAAGCGGTTGGCGGGCCCGGAATATCAGCGTTAGCCACCCGTCCCGCAAAGAGGGAAGGGCACACCAGAGAAAAGTTTGCATGGAAACCGAAATTATTGTCGCTGTTGTTCAAGCCGTTGGTGCAGTTCTCGCCGCCGGGATTGCTGCTGTAGTCGCCCATGTGGTCGGCAAGCGTATATCCAAACAGGAAGATCTGAAAAGGCAGCTCAAAGACGCCTTACAGGACATCGGTTTTCTGCTTGAGGTTGAGCGGGAGTACGGGGAGGAAATGAAGCTGGTAGCCGACAGCACCATGAAAAACACCATCCGCGAACGTGTGCGACTGCATAGCGGTCTCGTTTGGAGCGGGAAGAACACGCCGGGCCGACTGATCGCCCGCGCCAACACAATCGACTAGCAGGGGGTCTCATGGCATTAAGCGCATCAGAGTACCGGGCGAGTCTGTCCACATCCATGACCACGCTCGCATCATCCTATACCGATCTATTGGCGGTTAGCCGCCGATTTAGTAGCGCGGTTATCGCCCCATCGCTAGGGATCAGTGTGCCGTCCGCTGGAGAGGTCTTTGAGCGCTTCCTGACCGCATGGGTCGAACGGGAGCTTCGCGCCTGTACCGCTGCCGGTCAGGGCGTAACTGATGCAGCGCTTGGTATTCGTGACTTACCCACCCAATACTCCAACCCGCGCAAAGTCTCGGGATTCGATTCTGACACACTTTTCCAACAACTCCGGCGGGGTGAAATAGAGCCTGTAGAGTATGCGGCGGCGCTGCTCCAGCACTATGATTTTGACGGTCTCGCCGCGCACCTTATGTCGCTGGAGCTGGGGCTTGAGGAGCGGGGTTTTAAGGATGTCGCGGAGCGCCTTGCTCAAAAACTGCGCATACATCGACATCGGCCCACCATTCGGGGCCGGACGGTGACTATTCCGATATCGATAAACACTTGCTGGAGGACGTATAGCAGCGCAACGGCATCTGAGTTTGCGACACTCGCCTACCTTATGGGTGTCGTCGAAGAAGATACCGGACAACATTGCTGTCCCACAAATATTCATAGCAGGCAGAGCTGCGGATGAATGGTGTTGTTCAGTTGCTCCGGAGGATCACCTCTCAGCAAAGGCAGCAACTCTCTGCGCTCAAATAAATTGAGCTGTAGAAGCCGAATCATTTGCTGCAGGCTGCGATCAATTTGGCTGCTGAACTTAATCCAGGCGAGTAGCAGATAGGCACACATAGCGATCCAAATCTGGGTCATGACCGCGTTTTTTGATGTGCCAACAAAGGATTTGATTTTCAGGTTTTGCTTGATGCATTTGAAGAACAATTCGATTTGCCAGCGGGACTTATAGATATCGGCAATGGTCTTGGCGGCAAGATGGAAATTGTTGGTCAGAAACACATAGTGCTTGCCGGTATCAGGATCACGGAAGCCGATCCGGCGCAAAGGAACAGGGCAAGACTTTGCCTTGGCGCCGGTAATGAGAATGGTCTGATCGCAGGTCAGGCCTTTGGATTTGATGACATCGCGGCGTTCAATAATACGGTACGTAGCATTACGTTTTTGCCGGATGACAAAGAAAATTCCTTTATCATTCAGGGCGTTAAACCATGAATAATCAGTGTAGGCGCGATCCATGACCACAATGCTATCGGCAGGGAATTCAAGGACGCGACCGATAGTGACATCGTGCTTTTTACCATCGGTAATGCTGACGAAGCTGGGAAGCAGTCCATCATGATCGAGGCCCACATGCACTTTTACCGCCCCTTTGGTGCGGCGGAATTTTGCCCAGGGAAACACGGAAAGGCACAGGTCAATAGTGGTGGAGTCGAGGGAATACAGCTTATTCCCGAAACGAAATCCATGCTTCGGTGCGACGCCGTGGCAGCGGGAAAGCAGCTTGTGAAACAGCGCTTCGTAAAGCGTATAGGGCTGACTTTCGTTGACGCGGGAAAGGGTGCTTCTCGTTACATTGCCGGCGCCGAGATGGTAAAGCCGGGCTGCTTGAGCGGACAGGTTACTGACGATATCGCGCAAGCTGGATCGGCCAGAAAGTTGTGCCAGGCTCAGCGCAACGAACTGAGACCAGCGCGACATTTTGCGCAGTTTTTGCCCCTCGTGGTGCTGTTTGGCGAGGGTTTCAAATTCATGTCTCGATACCAGTTTCAGCAATTGAGAAAATACCGTGTTATAATGTGCCAAGGCTTGAATCTCCCTGTTTTTACAGTGTTTGTTCGCACATCCATTGTACCAACTTGTTGAGGTTCAAGCCTTTTTTATGTCTGATTTATGGGACAGCAATGACCGGACAAACAGGGCTAAAGGCGTCAATGGAAGAGATCGAGCGCCAGCTGGGAACCGATGTGCCGATCCATGAATCCAGAACGAAGCTCTGTGATGACCATCGCATCAAAGCTGTGGTCTACCAAAACTCGGTGCACCTAAGGCTGCCCTATGAGGTGTTTGAAAGCATCGTGGCATTTATTCGGACCTGGGCACCAGAACAAGAGCTGGTCTTTGATAGCGTCACCCCTTAGCAACGACGATCCCCTTATTTTAGGGGGGCAAACATAAGTAAAGGTAAAAAACCTTGCGCAAAACCCCGCTACGGGGTAATATATCTAAAACCTATTCGGACGGAGACGTTTTAGATGAGCGATCAGCGTGAACTGCAACTTGAATCAAAAGCCAGCCGGGCAAGTGCGTTCCGACTTCAACTGCGACAACTGCTGGAGTCGGCATCAGCGGCGCTCAAGAAGATGGACGACGCCATAGCCATTCTCAACGCGGTTGCCCCCGCATCCTCAGTACGAACACCCTGGGGCTCCTCCGTTGCTGAAGAGGTGGTAATAAATTGGGCGAGCAACATCCTCTCCGACTTTTCCCGGGAGCACCGAGGAATCACCCATTTTGCGCTAACGACAAACGACATTGATCCTCGTTTCTACCGCATTGCGGAGATTGAAGTTGATGACCGCTCCATTGAGGAAGCTTTGCGCCTTAATGACATCACCTTTGACGAGTTCATTGAGTTGTATCTCGAACGTTACGACTTTGATGCATTCGTGACTTTGCTTGAGGAAATGGCGTCTAAAGTGGAATCCTGGGGGCTGAAGGACGCCGCCGAGCAGCTTTACTCGCTTCTAAAAATGGGGTCGCGCCAGCTAGGCCCAGTACGGCGCGGGCGCTGCACCCTCTTTGAGATGTGTGCGTACGACAGCTTTGGATCATATAACTACGACACCATTGAGAAGCTGGGTAAGCTCGCCAGCATCGGCCCCGTTATTGAAGCTGACACCGGCCTTACCGGACTTGCCCAAGCCTTTAACTGCGCCTACCACTCACTCTTCCACCACAATGCCGTTCGTAGTTCGCGAACCAACCTCACACCGGGCCAGGCAATAGATATCCTGACATTCAAGGATAAGTTTCAGTTCAAAATGCCCCACGACACCGCTGAAGCCCTGATCGCTTTTGTCCGCATCCATGCCCCGGATAAGGCGCTGGCCCCATCTGCCGCCGCCTAAGAGGATCGCGCTATGTCAAAGAACACCATCCGTGTGCACGTTAACCTCGATCTGGCGGGAACGCTGGCCACGGTCCACATCAGCGGCCGGTCTAACCCAATCGTGGCGACGGTGCTGGGGGTAGAGCGTAACCACACTGGAGAGGCGCAGCGAATCTATCTAAACGCCTTAATTCATCGCTCAGATTTTGATTCCTATGAGGGGTGGGATATTTCAGGTGCCGTCTCATCGATCCTGACCCGCATCCCGCCCTCCAACACAGAAAGGGACCTTCACTAATGACAGCGTGGCTTCAACAGACCCAGCAACTGACCTCGAAGGGGCAAACCGCCGCCAAGGCCACCTCGCTTGCCGACCTTCACCGCCGAAGAGCGGAGACCGAGGGACAGTTTTTTACACCACCAGGCATTGCGGCACGTATTTGGGAGGTATTAACCCCGACCGTCCATGCTGCAGAGCGACTGGTGTCAGTGCTGGATAGCAGTGTGGGTAGTGGCCGCCTGTTTGCCTCGGCGCCAGTAGAGCACTGTGCATTTTACGGACTGGACTCTGACGAAGACTGTATCGCTGAACTGCGGAACGCCACCAAGGGCAGCAATCATTGCTATACCTTTGAAACAGGCAAGCTCGAAGATCTTGACGCAAGACGCTTTGATCTGGCTGTTATCAATCCCCCTTTTAGCTTGACGCTGTCCAGTCCGAACATGTTCCCCCACCCGGGCACGAGCTTTGGTCCGTATGGCCCTCACACGTCGGCAACCAGCCATGAGTACGCCTTGCACCAGGCGCTTGATGCGGCGAGGGTGGTCGCGGCCATCCTGCCGGTGTCCATGGATGCAGTCTGCAAGCAAAACAAACGCCTGAAAATGGTGGTGTATCTGCCCTCCAATGCCTTCAAAGAGGAGGGCGCCAATGTTCTCACGGCGGTGTACTTTTTTGATGCCAGAGAAAGCGCCGACGCCCCCGTGACAGTTCAGGGCTCCGAGATGGAGGCTTGGCCTGCAATGGACTTCAGCATATTACGAGACCGGCACGGTCAGCCCCGCTTCGTGTTGGGCGGTGTCGATGAGTCGCAGCCCACCATTACCACGCCAGTTACCGGCAATCCGGTGGTCAAGATCGATCACAAGGGCCGTCGGCTGGTCCTGGGCTTTGCTTGTGGTTTCACCGAGGCCCGCGTCTTAAATGGTCTCTTCCGTCGAAGGGTCTCCAAAGGCACCCCACACCGTTACCCTGATGACATTCAGTATGTCGGCCAAGGCCGTCTCTACCTGGACGCGTTCTTGTGCGCTGAGGACCCGGATAAGGCCTTCCATGAGTTTTTGAGCGAGATCGCCGACCTTGGCGGCACCCCACGGGTGTCTGCGACCCTGGCGGGCTATTGGCGGCGCCTCAAGCGCAAACATCGCCGCGCCATGGTGCCATTCCGCCACGTTGTGAAATGTGGGACTGCCACGACCCTGACAGTGACCGCAAAGCGCTCTTCCATGTTGGAGCCTGGCAACCTGTCCAGCCCGGCGATTCGCAAAGGCACTGTCCTGGAGGTTACCCCTCTGGGGGGTGAATACCAGATCACCCATCAGGGCGTTTCCGTCACCATCAACCGGGATGAGCTGCAGCGGCGCTTTGAGCTGTCCGGCGACCCAATGCAAGAGCATGCGAACGCACAATGGGTGGTTGCCCATGAAGGCCTGTTGCATGCCTTCCCCGATCTTGCCCACGAGGTATTTAAACGAATCGACGCGGCCGGCATCACCTGGCTTTGGCCCTACCAAAGAAACCTGGTTGCTGAAGCCCTTGTCCGCGGCAATGGGGCGGTGATCGCGGCCGAGCAGGGCACAGGCAAAGCGCGTATGGCGATTGCGCTCGCGTTGCTGTCCGGGAAAGGCCTTATCTGCGTTGAGTCCGGCCTGATCCCTGAGATGGTGCGTGAACTCAAGGCACTCAACCTACCCAGGCGTCTATGGCAGGTCATTGAAACCGTGAGCGACACACAGCAACTGCGTGCCGTGAATGTGATTTCCTACAACCGCCTGCGGTCAGATACGGCGCCGGGAGTGACCCTGGCGCATTACCTCCGCCGTCGCGTCCATACGCTGTTAGCGGATGAGGGCTCGTTGCTGCGTAATCGTGAAACACTCCAATCTAGGGCCGTTGCCCAGGTATCGGCGCGCCGGGTGTACGTCCTGGATGGTACCCCGATGGCCAACTACCCACGCGATCTGCTGCCCCTGGCCGCCGCGACCGTCGGGGATGGCGTTGCCCATCAACCTTACGCCACCCGCCACCGGCCGTTGATGTCCGCGACTCTGCTTAACAGCGCTGAATTCTGTCCTCGCGGTGTAGATGCCTTCAGAGATGCACATGTGGTGCTCGACTGGGCGACACACGAATTCAAAGAGGACATGAACAGTGGCAGCGGCGCCAAGCGCGAGATCCCTCGCATCAACAATGTGGTTGCGTTTCGTGATTGGACCTCCAGGTTTGTGATGCGCATCTTGCGGGATCAGCCGGATGTGGCCCGGTATGCTGGGTGCCCCAAGCCGACGTACAACGACCACGTTGTGAAATGGGACAAGCGCCACCTAGCGCTGTACTTGGAGACCGCTGTTGATTTTGCCCAGTGGTATCTTGCTGATAAGGATGCTCGCGCCACGGAAGGGAAAGGCGCGAACCTGACCAAGGTGCTGGCGCGCATTCAGGCGGTTATGGCGGTAGCGAATAACCCGCATGTGGAGATGAAAAACACGCCCCGGTCGTACCACCCCATCACCAGCAAGCAACGCGCGGTGCTTGCCCGGATTCATGAACACGTCGAGGCCGGGCGCAAAACGATCGTGTATTGCTCGTCCCCAGCAACCGTTGAGCGGTTTGCCACCGAGCTGGCCGCCGCCGGCATTCAGTCTGTCGTCTTCCACGGCAAGAGAGATATTGCCAAGCGCACCGCGGAGCTGGATGCAGAATTCAGACTGGGTCCCTGCCAGGTCCTATTGAGTACTTGGGTTGGACAGCGAGGCCTTAACCTGGGCATGGCCACTGCAGAAATCTTCTACCAGCGCGAATGGTCCGGTTCTATTGAGAGCCAGGCGATTGCGCGCACACAGCGGCCCGATCAAACCGAATCGGTTATTGTCGATCGCTTCCACCTCGAGGGATCGCTTGATGAGTACATGGCCCAGGTTGTGGAGTGGAAAATGGCCGCGGCAGATGCCGGGCTCGACTGGGGGGATGGGGCAACCGAGGATGACGTGTACTATCACATTGATCACATCCTTGAGCAGTTCTGTCATGACACCCTCGAGATGAGTGCGTCTCAGGCGAAGGAAGCCTTGATCGCGGCATAGCCGCCGATGGTAATAGTGGTTTTTTTCGTCCAGACCACAAGATATAGGTTTACAGTAAAACCCCGTTTCGGTACAGTGAGTTAAAACCCCGATACGGGGCTTGTTAAGAGAGGAGGGCCTATTATGCCCGCAAAGAAAAAGGTTACCCAAGAATCCGCGAGCCTGATGAGCACCGGTGGCCTCCCGGACATTGATCTGAAGAAAGTCGCGGCCAAGAAGGCCCCAGCGAAGACCAAGATGTCGCCCGAGGAAATCGCCCGCCGCGCGAAGGCCCAGCAGCTGGCCAACCGATCACGGCAGGAGCGCCGGACTATGTTCGGCCTGGCAATGAAGGAAATCAAAGAACTCGGCGTCAAAGACCACGAGGTGTGCCGAGTCATCAATACGATGCCCGCAGGCGAGATCCCCAGCAATTCGGTGCTCTCTAAATTTCGAGAGAAATACATGGACAAGATGCGCCCGAATGCGAATCTGGACAAGGACCCTCGGACCCCGGCCAAAGGTGACATGGCCGTGCTGCAGCTGATGATCATGCTCACGGAGATGGGCGTCGACGTGACGAAGATTGATTTTGATCATACAGGTCGAATCAAACCGTAACGGAAAATGACGCGCGGGAAGGGGCCTCCTGGCCAAGACGTTTACGCCGCGTGTTGATTAAAGCGGCTGTCTACTGATAGAATCCCCGTATCTTATGTATGTATGGGGATTTTCTTTTGCAGAAGAAATCTTCTTCAGGATCACGACCTCGCATCCCGCCAGAAATAGCTGGGATTCAGGTTAACTTCTGCAAAAAACCAACCTGCTCTAACTATGGCGTCGCTGCTTCTCAATTGCCAGCCAAGGGCAAAAACGGCAAGCCGGATGTCTATTCGATTGTTTCTGCTGGCAAGGGCTTTCCGGTTCTAAAATGCCACTCTTGCGGGGAATACCCGCCACTCAAAAGCAACGCAGGCATACAGGAAGAGCTAGAGCGTATTTCGTTTTATCTTTCACCGCCTGGTGTGCTGTCTTGCCCAAATGATACGTGCAGCAATCACAGTGTTGGCATCAGCGCAGGAAGCGCCGCCTATCAGGCATTTGGGAAAACAGCCGCAGGCGCAAAGCGCTATCGCTGTAAGTCTTGCGGGAAAACCTTTGCCGACAGTCCGCCAACAGCCAATCAGCGAACCTCACACAAAAATAAAACCGTTTTTACCTTATTGATGAATAAAATGCCGATTCGCAGAATTTGCGAGGTCGCTGACATTAACCCTAAAACGGTTTACGACAAGATTAACTTCCTCCATAACCAGTGTTTGGCTTTTGTAGCCCACCGCGAGCGTAAGCTGCTCGATGGCATGGCAGTCCGTCGTTTGTATATCGGGGTGGATCGACAGGACTACATCGTTAACTGGTCTCGCCGTGAAGATAAGCGCAACGTCCAACTTTCCGCCGTTGGCAGCGCTGACAACGAGACTGGTTATGTCTTCGGTATGCACCTTAATTACGACCCGTCACTAGATACGGAGACGATTGAAACAGATGCGGAGCTGATAGGCGACTGCGACACCCCTTATCCGTTCAGGAAGTATGCCCGCCAATGGTTGGGCTGTGACTACGATAAGGCGGTAAAAGCCGGCTCCAGTAAACGTCATGCAGGAGATGGAACGCTGAGCGGGGACATATCCAGCACTTATGAAGAAGCTGACAGCCGTGAGGATGTGGAGGACTTTGAACTCCCTACGAATACATCCCGGCTCCCAGGAAAAGGAATGCAGATTCATGGGGAATATACGCTTTACGCACATTTCTTCCTGCTAAAGAAACTGTTTGGGGGCGTGGAAAAAGTTCGGTTCTTTCTTGATCAGGATTCCGGTATGCGTGCGGCTTGCCTTGGTGCGTTTCATGAAGAGATCAAGGATAGGCGCTGTGATGCTTACTATGTGCGGATCAACAAAAGTCTGACCGTTGATGAAAAGCAGCGGGCGCTGGCGGAAAGCCGTAAAGTCTTTCGGGCTGCGCGGGCAAAACATCCTGAGATGGATAATTCGGAGCTAAACCTACTGCTTATCAAAGAACGCATGAGCGCTATGGCTGAAATCGGGCAATGGAAAGACCGCTGGCTCACACATCCATTTCCGAATATGAGCGAGCCGGAAAAGGCGGTCTGTTATCTGACTGATTACGCTGACTATGACGAAGATCATCAAGCATGGCTCTACAACAAGGCCAGTATGCACGCGATAGATTGCTTTTTTATGCAGGTTCGCCGCCGCCTGTCCTTGCTGGAAAGGCCGATAGCATCGGCCAGTTCGGCCCGGCGCATGTGGTATGGCTATAGCGCGTACAACCCAGAAAGTATTGTGAAACTGCTAGATATTTTCAGGGTGTATTACAACTACTGCCTAGCCGGGAAAGATGGTCAAACGCCAGCCATGCGGATAGGATTGGCTCGCGGCTTGGTGTCTCCAGACGACATTGTTTATTTCCGCACATGATGCATCTGGGGAGTCGCTAGATGCCGCGAGTTGACTCGATGAAATCACCAATTGGTTGCAAATCATGTGACCAAAAGATGGTCAAACCAGCATCCTGGGCTTGTTCTAGGTTCAAGACATTGAACACCCCAGCCAGTAGGGCGGCAGGAACCACCTGAAGCGCTCCAAACTTTTTAATCCAATCGCCAGCCTTAACGGCTGCATCATTGTTCAGTCTCTTCACGCTGTTTGTAGAACTATTTGACACCTTGCATTCAATAGGCATTAAGCGAGTGTCGTGGAGCCGAACAACAACATCGGCTTTCCTGTTACCAAGGTAGCACTCAGAACAAAACTCACCTTCCTGAGGCCCTTTGACGATGGTAGTAATCGTGCTTGCAGGAACCTCCTTAAAACCTAAAGATTGGAGGTATGTTTTCAGCGCACCCTCTTGTGTGTTTTTGCCTTCGCTGCGTCTTTCCGTCGCAATTCGCTGGGCGGCCAGGAGAACAGACGACGCCATCAAAGCAGCTTCTCGTTCTGGTTTTGTTGGGGCTCGGTTCTCTGCAACCCAAGGGAATCGATACGGGTCAATGACTTTTTGAATAACGCTGAATACCTTGTTTAAGTCCGCTGAATTGCCACTCAAAACAGTTGGCGCAAGCGACGAGACATCAGCAATAACTTTCAGGTCATCATCAGAGATTGGCGGGCCCGCGAGATAACGCATGGCTTCACCCATACTTTCTGCGTAGACTTTAGAGAGTTTTGACTCGTTGATTTCACTGGGCGCTACGTCTGCAATCGTGGAAAAGAGTTCTTCGAACTTCGCCTTCGATGCTTTGTAATGCTTACTCCAGTCGTCTGTCACAGAAAGTCTTTCTGCCCTGAAGTTCCCCGCAGATGTCTCGGCAGCATCCTCAAGCTCAACTGTTGTCCATTTTGGAGGCGAAGAACTCACATTATAATCCTTTCCGGACTGGGGATTTTTAGCCGCTCTATTTCTTTAGGCTCAAATTTAGTTAGCCCACCCGCATAGGTGCGACCGGAGCCTACGTTTACGTTCTGGTTCAGCCAATCCACTACCGCTGCCAGAGTTGTTTGGTCAATATCTTCTCTCGGGTAGAGTCCGTGAGCAATGTTTATATGCCTTGCCTGGCACATATTTACCGTAAATTGTGGCGGGCGGCGAGCCATATAGGTACACAAGATTGGTGCGGGTTGTTTCAGGCCGACTGACCACCATGCTTTGCGGTGGGTGGCGATGTAAGTAGAGTCTGCCCCAACGGATTTAGCCCACTGAAGGAACCGCTGGATTCGCTTTTTCTCACTAAGTGTGAAGTCATCCAGATCGGTTGGAAGGTCGATGACATTACGAAGCGCAGCTAGTTCGTTTAGGCGGCTTCCGGCAGAAATAATGTCTCGCGCCTTTGTTACACTTGGGAAGAGGACTCTTTCAGGCAAGTTGTGAGCCTGGGCGCTTGCGACCCAAACTTCATTTTTCCCCGTCACTTGACCTCGGTGAACACGGAAAAACTCACCCAATTCAATTAGACCATCTTGTTCCTGAGTAATCGGCGCAAGAATAGAGCTCCACTTTGAGGAATTCCGAAACTCATTCTTTGTATTGGACTGCCCTCGAGAAAGCCCATTAAGCTGCCCGATCGCACTAACAGAGCGGGACTTTATCGTACGTTTACGAGTGCCCACATGAAAACAAGCAATGGCTGCTGTTGTGGCCGTCCCAGGGAAAGCCTCTAATGAAGGCTCAAGGACATGAAGAGATTCTAAACCAAGTTTCTCGACAAGCAGTGCTCTCAGTGCCGAACCATAGTTCACGTCCATCCACTCAGCCGAGGTGACAAACGCTCCCACATCGCCATCCTGCGATGCTTGGAAAACCTTCAGATAGAAATGGAGATGGAGTCCGGCCAGCGCACTCGCTTTGATGCCAATAGAAGAGAAAGAATCGACGTACCAACGCTTCCATTCGTCATCTATATCATGATGCCGGACGTAGGGAGGGTTCCCCACAAAGGCCGTTTTGCCTTTTACTGTCGGAAGCGATAAATCCCTAAAATCTCCAACAACAACTTCCACCATTGCATCGGGAATTCTCACAGACAGATTCGCCCGCAAGAGCAAAGCGGCCAACGGGTCTTTTTCAACAGCAATCAGCCGAGCATTAGGAAACGCCTCAGCGGCAGCCAGAACGTATCGGCCAGAACCTGCACCTGGATCAATAATCCGCTCAATATTTCCTTGCGACGACAACCACCTAGTCATAGAGCGAACAATCTCTGGAGGGGTATAGACAGCTCCGTCAGATCGTCGATCACCAGCACTACGAAGTCTGAGGAACGCTTCTCCTAAAGGGTCTCCTCCAGACTCAATCTGCGCTTTGACTGCCTTGACATCGGCAGCGTGTACGTGATCGTTTACAGAGGCTTCGGCCAGTATTGAAGCCTCTTCTTCGGTCAACATTGTAGTGTCGCCGAGCAGCGATCCCGCGATTAAAGCAAGCGCCCCCTCGGATCTAACGCCATCCAAATTTATCGACATCACAGCCTCGTGCACAGCACGTCTATCTTAAACACAGCAGAACGGTATCTTGTCATCGCACCCGAGTACAGATGCTATCGCCCTTTGGCATAAACATCAACACATGGCGTAAACGCCTTGCCTCTTGGCCCCTTTTTTTATGCCTGGGCGATGGCGGGGTGGTCATTTTCCACAATGGAAAATCTGCACTAGAATTATGGAAAATTTTGTTGCTACCATCATGTTGTGTTTAATTCAGGACGACCTACATTATGTTGTGCGTTAAAAGGTACAAGCCCAGGGAAGACAGCGAACTGCTATCTGGCGATGAGTTTACGCTGATGAAAGTGCGCTATTACGTGCACCTCATTCTCGTGCTATCGAGCTTTTTGGCCGCCGGTGGGATCTGGTTTTTTATCGGCGAGGTGCCGCTGGCGGGCATTGTTGTGTTTTCAGTCGTGGCCGCCGCGTTTGGTGCACGCTTGCTGTACGTGGCCGCGCACATGGTGCACTACCTGCATATCGATGCGGCCGCTCAGGATGACATCAATCGAGTGAATGAGCTGATCTTCCCTAGTAAAGAGAAGTAATCCGCATCGTTCTTTTCCCTCCAGGCGCGATCGTCGCGCCTTCGGTCTTCTTCACTGCGTCGCCGGGGGCGGAGTGAACGGCCAATCAAAAATCTTTCTTTGACCGTTCACGGAAGGTATCAACCCGGGAATTTCCCGGCATTCGA
>Ga0208203_1000118_pt1 | contig 39502 bp, 32 predicted proteins | sample DeeseametaMP2914_FD_184167 | JGI IMG/M metagenome (GOLD analysis project Ga0208203, IMG submission 184167) | Marine microbial communities from the Deep Atlantic Ocean - MP2914 (SPAdes) | ecosystem: Environmental > Aquatic > Marine > Oceanic | place: West of Santa Cruz de la Palma, Atlantic Ocean...
CTGTACGACGGACTTCTCTGTAACAACAATGCCGGGAATGCCTTGTGCAATCCCGATTCAGAGACCATTTTTACCAGTGCTCAGGCTGTTATCGTTCTGTCGGGCTCCACAGACTTGGACATTGATCTGTTCCTGAGAGGCGGCCTCACACTGCCCGCGATCGATAGCTGCGGCGGCGATACGGTTAACAGCGGCAGCCGGGTGCCCGCGTCCACACTGAGCGAGGTAGTTCTGGACTGCGGGCAAGCCATCACAGTTGCCATAGAAGACGGTAGAGGCCAAGTTCCTCCCGCTGGCACCACCGTCTCAGCGCAAACCAGCCAGGGTGAACTGATCGGCCCCACCGAGTACCCAATGGGCTCCACAAATGCCTACGGACCTTGGCTGGAAACCTTCTTTCTTGATCCCTCCGACAATGCCGGTGATGGCGTGTTTACCGTTACTGTGACCACACCGGACACCGATGGCGGCGCAAGCACAACCTACACCTCGCTACTCTCTGTGTTGCAGCGCGACTTTGAAATCGCCGCTGATCAACCTGGCGTAGAAGAGGAAAATATACAAATTGACACTGTGGACGGAGCCACCGTCCAACTCAGCATCAAAGAAGCCAACGACCTCGGTTTCCCAGCGGGATCAACCGTGAAGCTTTCTCTGACTCAAGGCTCAATCAGCAATGGCGACGAATTTGTCATCCCCAACAATCAGCTGGGGACCTTCCGTCGCAATATCGAGATTGATCCCTCAGGCAACGAGGGCTTTGGCTTTCTGACAGTTACTCTGCAAACACCGCAGGCCGAAGGATGTAGCGCAGAGAAGGTTTATCTCGGCGAATTCCAAGTTGAGGAAGTCACGCCCGCTCCAGCCCCTTGAATAGGTGTTAAGCACAGCTCGTGCAGCAGCCAGACCGAATGTGCTGCTGCACAGCGTATTTTATCTTCAAAAGCTTGTATTCCACTGCTAGCGATAACGCAAAAGGCTATATATGAAATCCCGCCACCTCCTCGCTCTCCTATCTGCACTTAGCTGCACCTTGGCAGAGGCCTCAGAAACCGGCCGCCATTTTTCATACGTTGAAGCGGCTTACGCCTACCAAAGCACCGATTGGGGGCCTTTCGAGGAAGAAAAGAACGCTACGTTTCTGGCCAGTGGCGAAGCCTTTGAATATGTCCATGCGCACGTACGCTATAACGATGGCGATACCTATATGCCGAGAGGCGTCATTCAGGACGGCTGGTGGACCTATGGTATTGGCGCTCACTACTATCTGAGCCCCACTACCTCGGTGCTAATTGGAGCCGATCGCCACGAGATGGAATCGCAGAGTAATCGCCGAATTCAGCGCGGCTGGGAATACAAGGTTGGAATACGCCACGACTTTAATGAAAAGTGGCGCGCCACGCTGGAGATCGGTGAGCACAATCTTATCGTCGGTGACGACTCCACATTTATTGTCGAAGCAATTTATCACCCCATAAAAGCACTCGGCTTGACCTTCCGCGTACGGGATTATGACAAGCTCGACCTGAGCTCCTACGAGCTGGGCGCACGCTGGAGCTATTAATCGCCCCTCTCCATCGGGGGCGTCTATGCTAGAATCGCCGCAAATTTTTTAGCGTCGTCCCCGATGAACAAAACCGACACCATTTACGCCTCCCCTCAGGCAGACCTGCAACGCTTTGCCTTCGATGAAAAGGTTGTGGAAGTGTTTCCGGATATGATCCAACGATCCGTTCCCGGCTACGCGACCATTATCGCCATGACGGGTGTCATGGCCGGGCGCTATGCCAAAGCGGGCAGCAACTGCTATGACCTCGGTTGCTCACTGGGCGCAAGCTCGCTGGCGATCAGTCGCGAAACCCGAGACAGAGATTTACAGTTGATTGGCGTCGATAACTCCGCAGCGATGATCGAACGCTGCCGCGAATACTGCACGCAATCCAACACCGATATAGAACTGCGCTGCGAGAGCATTCAAGACACGGCGCTGAGCAACGCCTCCGTGGTCGTGCTGAATTTTACCCTGCAGTTTGTTCCCGAGGATCAACGCCGGGCACTGTGTCAGCGCATCAGTGATGCCATGCTACCCGGCGGCATTCTCATCCTGTCGGAGAAAATTCAATTCGCCGATGCCCACCTTCAGGAACTGAATACCGACCTGCACCACGCCTTCAAACGCGCGAACGGCTACAGCGACTTGGAAGTGGCCCAAAAGCGCAGCGCCCTTGAAAACGTCTTGATGCCCGAAACCTTAAGCGCACACCAGCAACGCCTTAAAACCTGTGGGTTCAGCAGCGTAGATGTATGGTTTCAATGCTTTAATTTCGCATCGATGGTGGCGATCAAATGAACAGCCCGCGTATGGACTATCGCCCTTTCCTCGAAAAGCTTGCCCAAAGTGAAGCGCTGGCTGACTGGGCAGCACAACTGCCTGCACAGATCGCCAAGGGCCTAAATCCAAAACGCTATGGCGACCTGCCAAGATGGCAGACAGCACTCGACAGCCTGCCCACGCTCACTCCCGACACCCGCCACCTGAACCGTTCACGCGTTGGCGCCGAGGGCGCTGCCGACGAGGCCAGCCGCCAAATTCTGACAGACGCCCTGAAGGGCCTGCACCCCTGGCGCAAAGGCCCTTTTGAACTGTTCGGCGTACATATCGATACCGAGTGGCGCAGCGACTGGAAGTGGGACCGCCTCGAGCAGGCACTGTCACCCTTGGCCGGACGCCGGGTGCTGGATGTGGGCTGCGGCAGTGGCTATCACTGCTGGCGCATGCGCGGCGCCGGCGCCGAACTCGTGGCGGGCATCGACCCCACCCCCCTGTTCATCGTGCAGTATTTCGCCCTGCAATATTACCTGCAGGATTTCGCCGTAGCGGTACTGCCCATGGGCATTGAGCATCTGCCAGAGAAGCTTGCCGCTTTCGACACCGTCTTCTCCATGGGCATTCTCTACCATCGCCGCTCCCCGTTCGACCACCTGCTGCAACTGCGCGATGCCCTGCGCCCAGGCGGGGAACTGGTACTGGAAACGCTAGTGGTTGACGGTGAGTTGGGGCATACACTGGTTCCGGAGGGGCGCTACAGTAAGATGGGTAACGTCTGGTTTATCCCCTCCACCGCCACACTCGAAAGCTGGCTTCGCAAAGCGGGCTTCAGGGACATTCAACTCGTCGACGTTTCGACCACCACCACTGATGAGCAGCGCAGCACCGACTGGATGCAATTCCACTCTCTCGCCGACTTTCTCCACCCCGATGACCCCAGCCTGACCGTCGAGGGCTACCCCGCCCCAAAACGCGCCGTACTGATCGCCCAAAAACCCTGAACGCCCGCCACAACAGGCACTTAGTGGACATTGTTCATACTTTGAGAAAAAATAAGGCCAAAACCGGCGCAGCTTGCGGGCACTGTGGTAACGTTTCTGCGGATGTGCGGCGGTGATAATAACGGCAACATGCCAATACAAACGGGGTAGCCTCGGCATTGATGGATGCGGCAGCGGCAGATAAGTTGACAGCGACGTTGGTCTCACTGACCAATGCGTGGTTTGACGACCATCTGTATCGTTTCCTCGAACGCCTGCAAGACAACTTTCATCGCCGTGCTCTGGATAGTCGAGACGATAGCGAGCAGCAAGCGCTACTCAACCAGCAACAGCGCATCCGCAGCGGTCAGGACGAGGCCTACCGGCAGTTTACCCGGCAACTGCAGCAAAAAATCAGTGGTGCCACGCCCTATATCCCCGGCTACCACCCCAAGCTCGACCTGTTGATGCAGCGCTGTGATCAACAGCAAAATCCTCAGCTCAGTGAGCGCGCCAGTCGTCTGTGCCGAGCGATCTCACCCATGTCGATTCTCGCGGGCTTCCAACAACTGACTGACCCGTTGAAAATCGACAGTCAGCACCTCAGCCAAAGCCTGACCTTGTTCAACGTTTTGGTAATGCGGGAAATTCAGCAACTCTACGACAGCCTGCTCAATCAACTGCCCGATAGTGGCGATGAACAAAGTGGCGGATTGGACGGCTGGATCGCCCATATCGAGCGCCAACTCAATCAACAGAATTTAACTGCCCAGCAACGCGCCCTGAATGAGGCACGTCTTGCACGCCTGCGCTCCCGGCACAGTGGCGCGCCCGCCAGCCGCAGCCAGGAAACGCTGAGCGATCAGCAGCTGCTACGCGAGGCAGCAGCAATCTTCACCCGCTGCCGACTGAACCGTCAGCAACAATTCCCACCGCGTATGCTGGCGTCACTGAATACCCTGCAAACATTGGTCAGCGGTGTTGCATTACAAGAGCGGCGCCTGTTCCTCAATCCGCTGCACCCCGCGCGGCAACTCAGCCAACAACTGGTATCGGGTAGCCTTCGCTGGCAACAGGCCGACCCCTTGCTACAAGAGGAGTTCGAGAGCGCCCTGCACCGTATTGTTCGCAAGCTGCGAAACAGCGAACTGAACAGTGAGGCATTTACCGCGCAGCAGGCCGATGTCGATCACTGCTGTCAGCAGCTGGTGCAGAGTGCCAAGCTCAATGACCGTCGGCGGCTGCATCTTGAAGCCGGCAAGCGGCGGGTGACCCGTCTGCGCCGAAAAGTGCATACGCTGATCGACCAGAAGACCCATGGCGTCAATCTGCCAGCCAGTGTCGACAACCTGCTTTATGGTCCCATGACCAGTATTTTGCTCTATCACTGGCTGCGCAATGGCAGTAACAGTGACGCGCTGCGCCGCAACCTCGGGCTTGTCGACGACATTCTCTGGTATATCAAACCTCACCGGGAATGGGCCTTGATGCGCCGCGCCAAAGCCATGGGCAGCGATATCGAACAGCGCCTGCTCGATGGCTTGAAGCGCGTCAATGTCGACGACAGCAGCGCCCGCACACTGATCGATGAACTGCACCAGCTCCGCCTGATCGCCTCAGGCCTGTCCGGCATCAGCGGCCAGGGCGATCGCCACTGACCCCATCTTACTGCCGCTTCACAAAGCAGTTATACTTAGCGACTGCGGTATTCACAGCACCGCGCGACGACACAGCCAACGCACAAGCGCATTTAAGGTGACGATCTTGCAACTCGACCAAGCCTCTACGGAACAACTCCGCGAATGGGAAAGCGCCCTCAGCGCGCAGTATGAAGAATTTAAAGCCGCCGGGCTCAATCTCGACCTGACACGCGGCAAGCCCAGCAGCGAACAGCTCAGCCTGTCCGACGCGATTCTCGACGTGCTCGGGCACGACCTGAGCAACGAAACCAATACCGACCTGCGCAACTATGGCGGCCTGGACGGCATTGCCGAGTGCAAGCGCCTGTTTGCCCCGGTACTGGGCGTCTCTACCGACGAAATTCTGATTGGCGGCAACAGCAGTCTGACCCTGATGTACTTCGCTGCAATGTTCGCCAATCATATGGGCTTTGGCGATCTGGGCAAAGCGTGGAACGATGGCGGGCAAACGGTGAAATTCCTCTGCCCGGTGCCCGGCTACGACCGCCACTTTGCTGTTTGCGAACACCTCGGCATTGAAATGATCCCGGTCAGCATGAACGACAATGGCCCAGATATGGACGAAGTCGAAGCGCTGGTAAAAGCCGACGCCAGTATCAAAGGTATTTGGTGCGTACCCCGCTTCAGCAACCCGACCGGGATTGTGTACAGCGATGATGTCGTCAAGCGCATTGCAGAGCTTGGCAAGGTCGCAGGCGACAACTTCCGCGTATTCTGGGATAACGCCTACGCCGTGCACAGCCTCAGCGACAGTGCTCCGGAGCTGGCTAATCTGATGGACGCCTGCCGCAAGGCGGGCACCGAAAACAGCGTCTACCTGTTCGGCTCCACCTCTAAAATCACCTACGCGGGTGCTGGCGTTGCCTTTGTGGGTATGTCTGCCGCCAATCTGAAAGCATTCAAACACCATTTGGGGATGACGCAGATTGGCCCCGACAAAATCAACCAGCTCCGCCATGTACGTTTGCTGCAAGACAGCAACGGCCTGGCCGCACATATGCGCGAACACGCGGCTGTCCTCAAACCGCGCTTTGATATTGTGCTGAAGCATCTCAACGAGGGTATTGGCGACAGTGGCCTGCTGAGCTGGACGGCGCCCGAGGGCGGCTATTTTATCGCCGTCGACACCCTGCCCGGCCTCGCCAAGCAAGTGGTGGCCATGGCGGCCGATGCCGGCGTAAAACTGACCCCCGCAGGGGCGACCTTCCCCTACGGCAAAGACCCGCAGGACCGCAACATCCGCCTTGCGCCCAGCGTTCCTACGCTGGAGGAAATCGATCGCGCCATGCAAGTCTTCGTGACGTGTGTAAAGCTCGCCTCCGTGCGCCAGCGACTGGGCTGAACCCACGCAAAGCGCATAAAAAAGGGGCCCAGTGGCCCCTTTTTATTTTGTCGGCGTTACTCACCGACAAGCATCGCCTCTCATGACGCGAGCCTTAATCGCTACTGGGCGATGGACGGCTACCGGGCATGGGGAAGTGACGTACATTACTGCCGCCCTCAGACTCCAGAATTTTTCCTGCCCCTTCTTTTTCCACTTCATCGATGCGAATCACCGAATGCATGGGAAGGTAACTGCGAATCACTCCGCTGAATTCATTTTTCAGCTTTTCTTCGCCGGGGTTGACCACAATCTGCCCAGGCTCGCCGAATACAAACTCCTCCACCTCGATAAAACCGTACATATCGCTCTGATAAATCGCGCGGGCATACAGCTCGTAAACTTGGTTGTTGTTGTGAAAGATCACCTTGTAAATCGGGGTCTTGGGCATCACTTGGGCAGTTCTCAATTGGGCGGTAAATGTCCCGCGCCGGGCCATCGCCCGCGGGGCGGCGGATGATACCATAATTCGCCCACAGGCACCGAACTGATTGGGATTTAGGCAGCAAGACCGCTATAATGTCGGCCCATTTTCCAGCGCCCGTCGCCGAACCATGACTGAAAAGACCAAAAAGCTGTACATCAAAACCCACGGTTGCCAGATGAATGAGTACGACTCCGCGCGTATTCAGGACCTGCTGGGGGTCAGTCACGGCCTGGAACCCACTGACAACCCCGAAGAAGCCGACGTTCTGCTGCTCAATACCTGCTCTATCCGGGAAAAGGCGCAAGAGAAGGTCTTCCACCAACTCGGCCGCTGGAAACAGCTCAAGGAAAGCAACCCGGAGCTGATTATTGGTGTCGGCGGCTGTGTCGCCAGTCAGGAAGGCTCAGACATCGGCAAGCGTGCGCCCTACGTCGACGTGATTTTCGGGCCGCAGACGCTGCACCGCGTACCGGACATGTTGAACCAGCGCAAGCCGGACGGCCCGGTAGTCGTGGATGTCACCTTCCCGGAAATCGAAAAATTCGACAGCCTGCCCGAACCCAGTGTGGATGGCCCCAGCGCTTTTGTCTCCATCATGGAAGGCTGCTCCAAATATTGTACGTTCTGCGTGGTGCCCTACACACGCGGCGAAGAAGTCAGCCGCCCCTTTGACGATGTCATTGCCGAAGTCGCCCAACTCGCTGCCAAGGGCGTGCGCGAAGTCAATCTGCTCGGACAGAACGTAAACGCCTATCGCGGCGAAAATCACGAGGGCGAAATAGTCGACTTCGCCGAACTGCTGAGTTTTGTCGCTCAGGTACCCGGTATCGAGCGCATTCGCTACACCACCTCACACCCGGTTGAATTCAGCGATGCCCTGATTGAGGCCTATCGCGACATTCCCGAACTGGTCGATCACCTGCACCTGCCGGTGCAGAGCGGCAGCGACCGTATTCTGGCCGCGATGAAGCGGGGCCACGTTGCCGAGGAATACCGGGCAAAAATCGCCAAACTGCGAGCCATCCGCCCGAACATCAGCCTGTCGTCCGATTTCATCATCGGCTTTCCCGGTGAAACCGAAGACGATTTCAACGACACCATGAAACTGATCGCCGATATCGGCTTCGATCACAGCTTCAGCTTTATATACAGCGCCCGTCCCGGTACGCCCGCTGCCCAGTTGGACGACGACACCCCGGACGCCGTGAAGAAAGAGCGACTGCAACGCCTGCAGCATCGCATTCTGCAACAGGCCAACCAGATCAGCCGACAAATGGTCGGCAGCACCCAACGTATTCTGGTAGGCGGTGTGTCCAAGAAAGATCCGGGGCAACTGCAAGGTCGTACTGAGAATAACCGAGTGGTGAATTTTTCGTCGACGAATCAATCTCTTATCGGAAACTTTGTCGACGTTCTCATTACTGAAGCACTGCCGAACTCACTGCGCGGCGAGCTGGTTCACTGAGCCCGGTGTAAAGCGCGGATTTCCGAGCAGCTAAAATCGGCGTATTCTTCCCGTTATATCCCCTGATCAGGCCGCTGCGGCGGCAAGCGGAGTCACATTGACAGCACAGGCAACACAACGCGTACTTACTCTCGAACCCAGCGACAGCCAGCACCTGGCCGCCCTCTGCGGCCATCTCGACGAGCACCTGAAACTGATAGAACAGCGGCTGCATGTGCATATTGCCGCGCGCGCCAACACCTTTCAGGTCAGCGGCGACGACAGTGCCGTGGAAGAAGCAGTGCAGCTGCTGAAACATCTGTACCGAGAGAGCACCTCAGGCACCACTCTCAACCCCGAGGCAATTCATCTGCGCATGCAGAAGTCTCACCTTGAAGAGCTGTCTTCGCCCAGTGAGCCAGTGGTGATCCGCACCAAGAAGGGCAGCATCAAACCCCGTGGCGGCAATCAACAGAACTATGTGCGCGCGATTCGTCAGCACGACGTGAACTTCGGTATTGGCCCAGCGGGGACCGGCAAGACCTATCTGGCGGTGGCCTGTGCCGTTGAGGCACTGCTGGCACACGATATCCAGCGTATTCTGCTGGTGCGCCCGGCAGTGGAAGCGGGCGAGAAGCTGGGCTTCCTGCCCGGCGATCTCGCGCAGAAAATCGACCCTTACCTGCGCCCACTCTACGACGCCCTGTACGAAATGCTCGGCAACGAAACGGTGACCAAGCTGATTGAACGCAATGTCATCGAAATTGCGCCACTGGCGTATATGCGGGGCCGCACTCTGAATGACTCTTTCATTATTCTCGACGAGGCGCAAAACACGACTCGGGAGCAGATGAAAATGTTCCTCACCCGTATCGGCTTTGGCTCCACCGCCGTTATTACCGGCGATGCCACGCAGATCGACCTACCACGCGGCACACCCAGCGGACTCACGCATGTGATGACGGTACTGGGCGATGTCGACGGCATCAGCATGACTAACTTCCAGGCCAAAGACGTAGTGCGCCACCCGCTGGTACAGAAAATTGTCGAAGCCTACGCGGCCTTTGAAGATGCCCCCCAGCGCTGACCTGACTCTGGAACTCGACCTGCAAATTGCCTGCGACCCGGCACCGGGCTTACCTTCGCAGGCGCAGCTAAAAAGCTGGGCAGAAGCCGCGTTACGGGGACGTCGCAACGACGCGGAACTCAGCATCCGCCTGGTGGATGAGGCCGAGAGCCAGACCCTGAACCGCGACTACCGCGGCAAGGACAAGCCCACCAACGTATTGTCATTTCCCGCCGACCTGCCTCCCGAACTGGAATTGCCCCTGCTGGGCGATTTGGTCGTATGTCGGCAAGTCGTTGAGCGCGAGGCCGAGGAACAGCACAAGGCGCCTCACGACCACTGGGCGCATATGATAATTCACGGTACACTCCACCTGCTCGGTTTTGACCATATTGATGATGGCGAGGCCGAGGTCATGGAAGCGCTGGAGATTGCCCTGCTCGGGCAGCTCGGCATAGACAATCCCTATTGATCCGGCACGACCGCCACATGCGAGGACAGCACACAAAATCATGAGCGAAGACCGATCTAGCAGCGATCCGGGTGATAAATCCTGGATCGAAAAAATTGCCCATGCTTTTTCCTCAGAACCGAAAACCCGTGAAGACCTGCTTGAACTTCTCGCAGTAGCCCGTCAGAACGAAGTGATCGACGACGATGCCACCAGCATCGTAGAAGGTGCCATGCATATCAGCGAAATGCAGGCCCGTGAGATCATGATCCCTCGTCCCCAAATGGTGGTACTCAAGGCCGATCAGCCATTGAGCGAACTGCTGCCGGTCATTATTGAAACGGGCCACTCCCGCTACCCGGTTATTGGCGACAGCCTCGACGAGGTATTGGGGATTCTGCTGTCCAAGGACTTGCTGCCACTGCTGTGGAAAACCGGCAATACCGACGACATCGACCTGCGCGCCATTCTGCGCCCGGCCACTCTGGTTCCGGAAAGCAAACGCCTGAATGTGCTGCTGCGGGACTTCCGCGAAAAACGCAACCATATGGCCGTCGTGATTGACGAATACGGCGGCGCCGCCGGGCTGATCACCATTGAAGATATCCTCGAGCAAATCGTCGGCGACATCGAAGATGAGTACGATGAAGAAGACGATCTGCCCATTCGCAAGATCGCCGACAACGACTATGTCGTCAAAGCGCTCACCCCCATCGAAGACTTTAACGAGCACTTCGGGGCGGCGCTGAATCACGACGAGTTCGATACTATCGGCGGCCTGCTGCTACAGTCTTTCGGACACCTGCCCAGCCGCAACGAAGTGGCACAACTGGACCGCTTTGAGTTCAAGGTCGTCAATGCCGACCACCGGCAGATTCACCTGCTGCGCATGCGACAACTGCCGGAAAGCTAAAAACTTGAACTCCCCTCACCGCCAAGGTCTACAATGGGCGGATAGGCAACGTCGAGGGGAGTTTTATGTCTGCCAGCAGCACGCTCGAAGCACTGAATAATCTGGCCCACAGCATCATCAGTTACAGCGCTCTGCTACTGGTCTTTGTGGTGGGTGTAGGCCTGCTCTACCTCGTGTGGCTGTACTATCGCGATGTCACGCAAACCCAGCACGCCATTCGCCGTAACTACCCACTGATCGGCCGCTTTCGCTACCTGTTCGAGCATCTCGGCGAATTCTTCCGCCAGTATTTTTTCGCCATGGACCGCGAGGAACTGCCGTTTAACCGCGCCCAGCGTTCCTGGGTGTATCGAGCGGCCAAAAATCTCGACAACACCATTGCCTTCGGCTCGACACGATCCCTGAACCACCCCAACGAAGTCCTGTTTATGAACTGCCTGTTCCCGACCTTGAGTCAGGACGCGGCCCCCACCCACAGCGTGTGTATCGGCGAGGGCTTCTGCGATAAGCCGTTTGCCAGCTCCGCCATTTTCAATATCTCCGGCATGAGCTTTGGCGCCATATCCAAACCGGCCATTCGTGCGTTGGCGGCAGGCGCCAAAGAAGCGGGCATCTGGATGAATACCGGTGAAGGTGGGTTGTCCCCTTACCACCTGGAAGCGGGCTGCGACATCGTTTTTCAGATTGGTACCGCCAAGTACGGCGTGCGCGATGACCACGGTCATATCAGCGAGGAGCGACTGCGCGATATCGCCGCCCACCCGCAGGTGCGCATGTTCGAGCTTAAACTCAGCCAGGGCGCCAAACCCGGCAAAGGCGGCATATTGCCCGGCGGCAAGGTCACCGAAGAAGTATCGAAAATTCGCGGCATTCCGGTTGGACAGGATTCGATCAGCCCCAATGGGCACCCCGATATTCGCAGCGTTGACGAGCTGCTCGATAACCTGATGCGGATACGGCGAATTACGGGAAAGCCGGTCGGTTTTAAAATGGTGCTGGGCTTCAGCGAATGGCTGGATGAGCTGGGCGAGGCGGTCCACCGCCGCGGTTTGGAGTACGCGCCGGACTTCATCACCATCGACAGCGCTGACGGCGGTACCGGCGCCGCGCCGCAAAGCCTGATGGATTACGTCGGCCTGCCACTGCGCCGCAGCCTGCCACTGGTGGTCGACAAACTGAATGAATACCACCTGCGAGAGCGCGTTAAGGTGATCGCCTCCGGCAAAATGATCAACCCCGCCGAAGCCGCCTGGGCGCTGTGTGTCGGGGCCGATTTTATTGTCAGCGCGCGCGGCTTTATGTTTGCGCTCGGCTGCATTCAGGCGCTGCAGTGCAACAAAAACACCTGCCCCACCGGCATCACCACGCACAATCCGGAGCTTCAGCGCGGCCTGGTCCCCGAAGACAAAGCCAAGCGAGTGGCCAACTACGCGAAGAACCTGATGCATGAAGTCGGCGTGATTGCCCACTCCTGCGGCGTACGAGAAGCTCGCTCTCTGCAACGCAAACATGTCTACTTGATCGATGAGCGCGGCGTACCGGAGCCGCTCAGCGACCGCTATCCCGATAAAACACCGCGACCGGAGTACCTGATCGCCACCGACAGTGTCCCAGTGCCACGGACAGCCCCCAAGGAAACCCGCCTGAACGAACCCGCCGAGGAATAGTCTGCTAATGCGCGCTGGCAGCCGTCACAGCGCACCGTTACACTAGCGCGCAGTCGCAGCACAGCGATCCTTGCTGACCACTCGGAGCCACAACAGGATGAAGCGGATAATTGCCGCGCTGGGCGGGGCACTCGTGCCACTGTCTCTCGCCCCTTTTAATATTTGGCCAATAGGCATCCTGTGCATGGCCATCCTGGCCTGGGCACTGGATGACAGCTCACCCAAGGAAGGATTCTTTCGAGGCTGGTTATTTGGCAGCGGCAGCTTTCTGACGGGTGTCTCCTGGATTTTTGTCGCTATGTACGTGTACGGCGACACCTCCGCGCCCCTGTCAGCGCTGATGACCGCAGCCTTTTGCATCGGCATCGGCCTGATCGCGGGCCTCTTCGGCTACAGCTATTCACGCTGGCTGCGCGACGGTCGCAGCGGCCGCCTGCTCGGCTTTGCCGCCGGCTGGGTGCTGTTTGAGTGGCTGCGCGGCTGGTTTATGACCGGCTTCCCCTGGCTCTATCTGGGCTACGGCCACCTGCACAGCCCGTTGGCCGGCTGGGCCCCGGTGCTGGGCATATACGGTTTGACCTTCTGGGTAGCACTGAGCGGTGCGGCTCTGGCAGCCATCGTCCTGGCACCGCGCGGCCAGCGCGGCCGCGCGGCACTGCCGCTGCTGGGCTGCGTCGCCCTGCTCGGACTGGGCGCCTCATTGCAGCGAGTAGAATGGACACAGCCCGCAGATAAGCCCGCCCTGCGTATTGGGGCCATACAGTCCAACATCACCCAAGACAAAAAGTGGGCCTACAGCCAGTACTGGGCCACGCTGGAACTCTACGACCTCAGCTCCGAAGCCCTGTGGGATGACGTCGATATCGTGGTCTGGCCTGAAGCTGCCATCCCCGCCCTCTATCGCAACGCAGAACCGTTTTTTGACTATGTTCGCGAACGCGCGACGGAAAACAACACCGCACTCATTACCGGCGTGCCCACCAAGTTTGACGACGACATGTACAACTCGCTGATGGTGATTGCCGGTGGCGAGGGTATTTATCACAAGCAGCGACTGGTGCCCTTTGGTGAGTACGTGCCGCTGGCAAGCTATATTCGCGGCCTGATCGGCTTCTTCGATTTGCCCATGTCCAGCTTCAGTCGCGGCGGCCCGAATCAGGCTCCACTGACCGCAGCAGGCTGGAATTTCGCACCGTCCATCTGCTACGAAATTGTCTACCCCGATCTGATTGCTCGCAGTACTGCCGACGCCGACGTACTGCTTACCGTGAGTAATGACGCCTGGTTTGGCAATTCCATCGGCCCTGCCCAGCACATGCAGATGGCACAGATGCGCGCGCTGGAAAACGGCCGTGAACTGCTGCGCGTAACCAGCACCGGCATTACCGCCATCGTCGACCACCGTGGCAATATGGTGAAACGTATTCCCTCTTTTACCAAGGATAACCTGATCGGCGAACTGCATGGTCGCGCAGGTCACACGCCCTTCAGCCGCTGGGGATCCACCCCTGTAATTATCGCCTGCGCTCTTCTCGCCGCCATTGCGATCCGTCGCCGCCGCTGATTCCCCGCAAATCGCATGGGCGGCGCGGCGACAAGCTGTTAAAATGCCCGGCTTTCTCAATGAACGTGCAGAGACCGCATCGCCAATGGATCACCACTATACCCCCCGCGATATTGAAGCCCGCGTCCAGCAGTACTGGCAGGAGCAGGGCAGCTTCACCGCTGTCGAGGACGAGAGCCGCGAGAAATACTACTGCCTGGCCATGTTCCCCTACCCCAGTGGCAAGCTGCACATGGGGCACGTTCGCAACTACAGCATTGCCGATGTGATCTCCCGTTATCAGCGCATGCTGGGCAAAAATGTTCTGCAGCCCATGGGCTGGGATGCCTTCGGCCTGCCCGCCGAGAACGCAGCGGTGAAAAACAACACCGCGCCCGCCAAGTGGACCGTGGAAAACATCGACTACATGCGCGGCCAACTCCAGCAACTGGGTTTTGCCTACGACTGGAACCGCGAACTGGCCACCTGTAAGCCCGACTACTACCGTTGGGAACAGTGGTTCTTCACCCGCCTCTACGAAAAAGGCCTGGTCTACAAAAAGACCTCGGCGGTGAACTGGTGTCCCCACGACGAAACCGTGCTGGCCAACGAGCAAGTCATCGACGGCTGCTGCTGGCGCTGCGACACCCAGGTGGAACGCCGGGAAATCCCCCAGTGGTTTATCAAAATCACCGACTACGCCGACCAACTGCTGGCCGACCTCGACCAGCTCGACGGCTGGCCCGAGCAGGTGCGTACCATGCAGCGCAACTGGATCGGTCGCTCACAGGGCGTGCAAATGCGCTTCGACCTGGCCGACGGCGTGGCAGGTATCGACCACTTTGAGGTCTACACCACCCGCCCCGACACCCTGATGGGCGTCAGCTACGTCAGTCTGGCTGCGGAGCACCCAATCAGCCTGGCGCTGGCCGAGAACAACCCCGAGCTGGCGGCGTTTATCGACGACTGCCGCCACAGCTCGGTGGCCGAGGCCGATATGGCCACCATGGAGAAAAAGGGCATGGCCACCGGCATCACTGCCCTGCACCCGATTACCGGCGAGCCCGTGCCGGTGTGGATTGCCAACTATGTGCTGATGGATTACGGCACCGGCGCGGTGATGGCCGTGCCTGCCCACGACCAGCGCGACTTTGAATTTGCCCAGAAATACCAGTTGCCGATTCAGCAGGTGATCGAATCTGGCGACGTGGATGTGAACGCGGAAGCCTTTACCGAGAAAGGCCCGCTGATCAATTCCGGTGAGTTCGACGGCCTCGATTTTGACGCGGCTTTCGACGCCATCGCCACCAAGCTGGAAGGCCTCAACAAGGGCCGCGTCACCACCAATTACCGCCTGCGCGACTGGGGGGTTTCCCGCCAGCGCTACTGGGGCGCGCCGATTCCGGTGTTCAACCTGCCCGACGGCGGCGAGATTGCCGTGCCCGCTGACAAGCTGCCCATCCTGTTGCCCGAAGACGTGGAAATGGACGGCGTGCAGTCGCCGATCAAGGCCGATCCCGAGTGGCGCAAAGACAGCCTCAACGGCGAGGCGGTAGAGCGCGAGACCGACACCTTCGATACCTTTATGGAGTCGAGCTGGTACTACGCCCGCTTCACCTGCCCCGACTACGAAGACGGCATGCTGGACCCAACGCGCGCCAACTACTGGCTGCCGGTGGATCAATATGTCGGCGGCATTGAGCACGCCATTCTTCACCTGCTGTACGCGCGTTTCTTTCACAAGCTGATGCGCGACGAAGGGCTGGTGAACAGCGACGAACCCTTTGAGCGCCTGCTCTGTCAGGGCATGGTACTGAAAGACGGCGCGAAAATGTCCAAGTCCAAAGGCAACACCGTGGACCCGCAGGCCCTGATCGAGCAGTACGGCGCCGATACCGTGCGCCTGTTTATCATGTTTGCGGCACCGCCGGAACAGAGCCTGGAGTGGTCGGACAGTGCCGTGGAAGGCGCCAACCGCTTCCTGCGCCGCCTGTGGAAACTGACCGCCAGCCATCTGGAAGCGGGCGCGGCCCCGGCACTGAACAGCAGCGCCCTGACCGGTGAGCAAAAGGCCCTGCGTCGCAAGACCCACGAAACCATCGCCAAGGTCAGCGATGACTACGGTCGCCGCCAGACCTTCAATACCGCGATTGCCGCGGTGATGGAACTGGTCAACGAGCTGTCGCGCTTCGAACGCCAGAGCGAACAATGTCTGGCTGTAGAGCGCGAAGCTCTGGAGGCCGCCGTCGCCCTGCTGGCGCCGATTGTGCCGCATATCAGCCACGAGCTGTGGCAGCAGCTCGGCTACAGCGATGCCATCATCGATGCGCCGTGGCCACAGGTGGATGACAGCGCGCTGGTGCGCGACAGTATCGAGATGGTGGTGCAGGTCAACGGCAAGGTGCGCGCCAAAATGGACGTGCCCGCCGACGCCGATGCTGACGCCATCAAAGCGCTGGCCAAATCACAGGAAAATGTGCAACGCTTCCTCGATGGTCTGACCATTCGCAAGGAAATTGTCGTGCCCAAAAAACTGGTGAATATCGTTGCCAACTAAACGCCGTTACATCGCTGCCCTCGCCGCGCTGAGCCTGCTGCTCAGCGCCTGTGGCTTTGCACTGCGTGGCAGCACGGGCATCGCCGACTCGCTGCAGCCGGTAATGATCGAGGGCAACCGCAGCAGCCAGGAATTGCAGCAGGCCCTGCGTCGCCAACTGCAAATCAATCAGGTGAGCGTGACCCGTGAACGCGGCGACGCAAAGCTCATCGCGCAGGTTGAACTGCTGCGCAACGACAAGCGCAGCATTGCCCTGGATCGCGAAGCCCGCGATGCCGAATACGCCCTGTACGAGCGCGCGCAACTCACGCTGTATAACGCCAAAGGCCAACTGCTGCGCGGCCCCACTATGCTGGAACAGCGCCGCCTGGTAGTGAACGACCCTGACAACCCCGTGGGCGAAGAAACCGAGTCCAGTATTGTGCGCGCCGAAATGCGCGAGCAACTGAGCATCCGGCTCGCCCAGCAACTGGAATACTGGTCGCGACTGCTGGATCAGGATAGCGTCAATGCGCCTGCGCCCTGAGCAACTTGAGGGGCAACTCGCCAAGGGCTTACTGCCCGTCTACCTGCTCTCGGGTGACGAACTGCTGATTCAGCAGGAATGCGCCGACACCATTCGCCAGCACTGCCGTGACCAGAACATCCTTGAACGCGATGTGCTGGAAGCCGAGCGCGGTTTTGACTGGAACGCCCTGCTTGAGGCCGGACAGTCGATGTCGCTGTTCGCCGATCGCAAACTCATCGAATTACGACTTGGCGGCGCCCGCATGGATCAGAAAAGCTCCGCGGCACTGCAGCAGTACCTGGAGCAGGCCGACGGCAGCAATATTCTGCTGATTAGCTGCGGCCGTCTCGACAGCCGCAGCATGAGTGCCAAATGGGTCAAAGCCATCGACAAACTCGGCGCAGTGATGCAAATCTGGCCGATAGAGCGTCGTCAGCTTGGCCCGTGGATCGCCCAGCGCCTGCGCGACCGCGGCATGCAGGCCGACCGCGAGGTGGCCGAATTGCTTGCCGACCGCGTTGAAGGCAACCTGCTGGCTGCCGCTCAGGAAATTGAAAAGCTGCATGTGCTGATCGGCGACAAACCGCTGAGTACCGAGGTGGTCGCCGCCGCTGTCGCCAGCAGCGCCCGCTACGACATTTTCAAACTGATCGACGCCGCACTGGCGGGCAATGCCGGTCACGCCCTGCAAATGTACAACGGCCTGGTCGCCGAGGGCAGCGAGGAAATCCCCATGCTGGGCGCGATCAGCCGCGAGCTGCGCAACCTCTACCAGTGTGCGGTAGCAATCGAACAGGGAAACGGCATTGAACGGGTGCTCGACAACGCCCGGGTATGGGACAAGCGCAAAGGCCTGTACAAACGCTGCTTAAGTCAGCACAGCGCCGACTCGCTGGGACAGCTGCTGCAACTGGCCGGGCGGCTGGATGCCGCACAGAAAGGTCAGAGTGATGAATCGCCGCGCCTGTTGTTCACCGAAATCATTGCCGGCCTGGCGGCCACGCCCATTATCGCCTGAAGCGGCCCGCTTTCACGGGCGATACAGAAAATCGAAATACGCCCACACACCCGCCATTAGACGGCGGGCGGTCAGGGATTCGCTAAGAAGAAGCAACTTAGTGATCGGGCCGGTCAGAGAGTACTTCGAGGGTTTCCGCGTGCACCTTCAGTTCGCGCTCCTCACTGCCTTTGTAGGCCTCAACTTCCCAAACACCATTGTCCATCGACACTTCCGAAAGCGTGTAGCCCTTCGCTTCTATCGCTTTGGCGACCTCGGAAAGCGGTTTGGCATTCTTAGGAGGCAGATCCGCACTGGCCCAAGACGCTGCCAACACGGTCACCACGGCGGCAATACTCACCTTCATTGCTTTCACTGTATGCATAGCTCCTCCTCGCCACCCTATGAGTGCGTCACTATGGGCAGCAACTGTGAATGGTAAGCCTATGACGATTCCCTTGTGGCGAAGTTTCCCTGACCTCGACTAAAGTCTAAAACGAAAAAAGCGAGCCTGAAGGCTCGCTTTCCCTGGCAACGATCAAACAGTTGCATCCTTGCTGGCATCCCTGCCATTTGCAGTCCTTGCTGGCGGCGCCTCCCTACCTGGCCGCCACATCATCATTCAGGCGGCTCAGGGGCTGCGATAGACTTGATTGGGAAGCTCCATAAGCTCAACCGTGCCCTCGGCTGTGCCGTCTGTCATGTAGGCATGCAGGGTGGGTGTCTCCGAGTCGTCATAGGCTGAGAAAAACAACTTGCCGGCCACCTCGCCGCTTACTAAGGGCGCGTTTGCATAGCGAGCCAACAGCGGCCGTGGCGCTGAAGACAGATTATCGCCAGTGGTCAGGTCGTTAGTTTCCAGCACCAGCGAGGTGCCTTCAGCGCTACCGTCGGTTTTCCACAGCTCTTCACCAACCGCCGTGCCGTCAATAACGGTGTCAGCCACGAAGTAAATGGTGCCCTCAACTTCGGTGAACAGCTCACCGAACTGCGTCCGTGATTTCACGCCCGTGTAGGTGGTCATAGTGTCGCCGGGGTGCATGGAGGCAAAGGTGAACTCCCCGTCTTCAAACGCAGTGCGATACACGTTGTTGGTGGTCACAACGAACAGGCCCAGCGAGGTGGCGTAAAACCTCGAGGCAAACAGCCCCTCGGGGAAATCACCACTCTCCTGCAGTGTGGTGCCGTCATAGGCATAGACATGGCGGGTGAAGTTAGCGGCATTGATCCTGCGGTCAGCATAGAAGTACAGCGTATCGCCCACCACCGTTAAATTCTGAACGAAGGTCACATCCTCACCCAGCTCGCGGCGCACATCACTGCCGTCTTCCGCCACGCTGTACAGTAGCAACGAGCTTTGGTTGTTGGGGTCATTGTTGGCCAAAAAGAACAGCCGCCCGGCAAAGCTGGTCAGGCTATGCGGCTGAATATTCGTGGGGTAGTAATCGCCGTCTGCCAGCACATAGGGCGTATTTGCTGGCGCTTCAGCGCGCTGCACCGCCAGCGATTCGGTCGGTTGCTTTACGGCCACACCACCAACCGGCTCACCTTCAACAAACACCAGCTGCGTACCTTCCTGGCTGCCATCGCTCACATACAGCGCAGGAACATTACGGCTATCTGATGTTACCCCTCGGCCAAGGATAAAGATTGAGTTGCCGACCGTTTGCATGCCTTGAATGTTTATTGAGGCCACGCCACCCACATCAATCTCTGTCAGCGTTTCCGCGTCGAGATCGTAAACAAAAAACTCCCGAGCGGAGCCCGTTGTACCCGCGCTGAACGCCAGCTTGCCATCCATCCACTGCAAATCCAGCGGACCGCTACTGCCTTCGATATCCACCAGCACTGATGTGCCGGCCTCGGTGCCGTCACTGACCCGCAGCTCACGCCCCTCGTTGGGGGATTGGGCACTAAAATAGAACTTTCCATCATCAAAAAGTATCGGGTTTCGGCCGTTAAATTGTTGTATAGCCGGCTGCCCTTCATTGAAGTCCTTCAGCAAGCCCGTGCCCTCAGCGCTGCCATCGGTGGTGTACATATCAAATAAGCTGCGATTAGAGGCGCTAACCACTGGAAAGATCAGGCGCTCCACGCTGCCCGGCGTGCCCTCCGGCACACTGGTCGTGCCGCCACCACCGCCGCTCCCGCCGCCACAGGCGGCCAAAGTCAGTATCGCGGCTGACAATGCCGCCCGTGAAAAACCTTTGTAAGTCATCGCTCGTCCCTACCTCTATACAGTCATTTGCCTGCGCATATTTGTGGGACTAAATTTAATCAGGACAGCAAATTTAAAACTTCACTCTGATGGGCGAAGTCAGGAGAATAGCGAACGCGGTACAACGTGTTATCGAGTTTCTTCGCCACCGAGACCAAGCTCCTACCTCATGACTGCTAACGGCAACAGCGTGCTGCAAAGCCGCATTACTCAGGAACGCCACAATCTTTTTATGGCCGAGGTGGGGTCGCGCATGGTCGTATCCGCGGCGATTGCGCTCGCGGTACTACTGCCGTTCTATCCCGCATTGAGCAAGACCCAAATAGCCCTCTGGTCAGGCTATATCCTGAGTATTTCCACCGTCAGCCTGCTGACAGTGGCGTATTACAACCGGCACCGCCAGCGCGAGAGCCAGCTCACCGTAAAATGGCATGCCATCAATATCGCCATGGCGCTGTTGTGGAGCAGTCTGTGGTGTATGGCACCGTTCCTGTTTTTCACCCAGGCGAATACCGAGCAGATTCTCGTTTTCCTGCTCATCGTCACGCTTGTCAGTTCGACGCCCTCGGTTTCGATGGGGGTGTACCCGGATATTTTTCTCAGTTTTATCGGGCCGGTATTTCTGTCGTTAACGGTGTACCTGAACCACTACCATGGCGAGCAAGCCTGGCTGATCCGATTTATCCCGCTGATAACCCTGGCCTCGCTGAGCCTGTTCAGTCTCTACATCCATAAAGCACAGCTGAACAATATTCGCCTGCGTATTGAGGCCGAGCTGGCCCACCGCGACGCCGAACGGGCCAACCGCAGCAAAAATCGCTTCCTCGCCGCAATCAGTCACGACCTCCGCCAACCCCTGCAGGCTGCGACGCTCTATGCCTCGCTGATTCGCGATCAACACGACGAGGCCAGTCATCAGATCAGCCGCAAACTGCTGTCGGCTCTCCATTCCGGTAGCGAACTGCTTGACCAGTTGCTAATGCTGTCGCACCTGCAAAGCGGCAGCTTTACCGCGCACCCACGCGACTTCTGTCTCGACGACTGCGTGGATAAGTTGATAAACGAGAGCCTGCCCCAGGCCAGAGAGAAAGGACTTCGCTTACACAGTGATATCGAGCCTGGACTCCGGCTCTACGCGGACCCACTGCTGGTTACCCAGATTCTGCGTAACCTCCTGAGCAATGCGATCAAATATACCGAGCGCGGTGAAGTCCGCTTGAATGCCCGGCAACTGAATGGCCAGGTACAACTCTCGGTCACCGATACCGGCATTGGCATTGACCCGCAGCGCCATGACGATGTTTTCGATGAATTTATACAAGTGGATAATGCGCATCGCGCGCTGGAGAATGGCTTGGGGCTGGGCTTATCGATTGTTAAACGTCTTTGCTCGCTGAGCGGAGCATCGCTGGAGCTTTCCTCACAGCTCGGCAGAGGTAGCTGTTTTCGCCTCAGCCTGCCGGCAGGTCGTCCCCTCTCAGCCGACCAGCAGGCTCCCGAACCCGAACTACCCGCGCATTGCACGCTGCGCATCGTGGTGGTGGATGACGATGTCCGTATTACCGAATCGCTCTCAGAAGTACTGGTGGAATGGGGCGCCGATGTCTACGCCTACAACAGACTCAGCGACGCCTTCACGGACCTGTCACGGCGGGACACCATGATTCCCGACGTGATTCTCTGCGACGGGCAACTGGGTGAAGGACATACCGCCCTGCATGTCTTCCAGGCACTTGCCAAACTTTACAGCAAAGATATTCCACGGGTATTGCTGAGCGGCATGAGCGACGCCCGGCAAGCCAGCCTTATCGACGCCAATGCCACGCTGTTGAAGCCTATTGATGCCGACACCCTGAAGCGCACCCTTCTTGAGCTATCGGGTCGATAAGCGATCTGTCTGGCCTCAAATCAGGCCGAGGCCGCGCGCCTTTTCCAAACACGCCGTGCGGTTGGGTACGTCCAGCTTGTCGAACAGCAGTCGCATATGCGTTTTAACGGTATTCAGGCTGATATCCAGTGAGCGCGCAATTTCCTTGTTGCTCTGCCCCTGCTGGAGCAGCGCCAGGATGGCCGCCTGCTGACGGCTCAGCTTAAGCGGCAAAGGCGCAGCCTGCTCGGCCAGCAGGCGATAAGAATCGGAAAAAAATGGCTGGCCGGCCATCACCCCCGACACCGCTGCCACAAAGGTTTCCACTGCCTCCCCCTTGTCGACAAAGCCGTCGATATCCAGATACTGCGCCTTCTCTACGGTAGCGGCATCCAAGGCACCGGAGCAGAGAATTACACGCAGCCGTTTCAGCGCGCTGCCGAGAATACGCAGCAGTGACAGCCCATCCAGTTCCGGCATCGCCACATCCACTATCAGCAGTTCTGCGGAGGCCAGCGCATCGCCAGCGGCCAGCAGCTGCTGAGGGGCACCGTACTGCGTCACCTTGCAGCCCGGAATCCGCGCCGCCAGTGTCAGCGCCAGCGCGTCGGCAAACAGCAGATGGTCATCGACGATTACAATGTTCAAGCTTGAAGGTATTCAGTATTTAAAGTCATGCCATATTTTATCCTAAAACGCCGCAAACACCTCAGCGTTGCCGTCATAAAGCGTCGATAACATTCCCGCACCACTCAGCGAAGGCGTCATGAAAAAGCACAATATTGGTGCAGCACTTGCCGTTCTATGCTGAAATACGCGCTTATTTCTGCGGATCGTCCTCTCCGCAGACCGACCTTATGTAAGCAAAGGATACGCAATGACTACCCGGCTGGACGACAAGCTCAACCTTATCTATCAAGACGTATTGCACCGCAACCCCGGCGAAACCGAATTCCACCAGGCGGTATTGGAAGTCCTGGAAACCCTCGGGCCAGTGGTGGGTAAATACCCCGAGTTTGCCGACAAGAAAATTATCCAGCGTATTTGCGAGCCGGAGCGTCAGATCATCTTTCGCGTTCCCTGGCAGGACGACAATGGCGAGATTCATATCAACCGCGCATTCCGGGTTGAGTTCAACAGCGCTTTGGGCCCCTACAAAGGCGGTATGCGTTTCCACCCCTCAGTGTACCTGGGTATCGTCAAATTTCTCGGCTTTGAGCAGATTTTCAAGAACGCCTTGACCGGCCTGCCCATCGGCGGCGGCAAAGGCGGCAGCGACTTTAATCCCAAAGGCCGCTCCGACGACGAAATCATGCGTTTCTGTCAAAGCCTGATGACCGAGCTGTATCGCCACATTGGCGAGAACACCGATGTGCCCGCCGGAGACATCGGCGTGGGCAGTCGGGAAATCGGTTACCTGTTCGGCCAATACAAACGCATTACCAACCGTTACGAGTCGGGCGTACTCACCGGCAAAGGTCTGGGTTGGGGAGGCAGTCGCGCCCGGACCGAAGCCACGGGCTACGGTGTCGTCTTCTTCACCGAAGAGGTCCTGAAGACCCGCAACGACAGCCTGGATGGTAAAACCCTGGTGGTATCCGGCTCTGGCAATGTAGCGACATACGCAATTGAAAAAGCCCATGAAAAAGGGGCCAAGGTCATCGCCTGCTCAGACTCTGGCGGTATCATTATCCACGAGCGCGGCATTGATCTTGAACTATTGAAGCAGATTAAACAGAAAGAACGCCGCCGTATCAGTGCCTATACCGAATACCATAAAGACGCCCGCTACGTGGAAAACGGCGATATCTGGAGTATCCCCTGCGACATCGCCATGCCTTGTGCGACACAGAATGAGCTGAACGGCAAAGACGCCAAGACACTGATCGAAAACGGCTGTATGGCGGTAATTGAAGGCGCCAATATGCCCTCAACACCGGAAGCGATTCAGCTACTGCAGGAGGCCAATCTGATTTATGCGCCCGGCAAAGCAGCGAATGCCGGTGGCGTGGCGACCTCCGGGCTGGAAATGCAGCAGAATGCCATTCGCGACTCATGGAGCTTCGACTACACCGAGCGACGCCTTGAAGAGATTATGGTTGATATCCATCGCAACTGTTATGAAACCGCCGCCGAGTTCGGCTGCGAACATAACTATATGCTGGGTGCCAATATCGCCGGTTTCCTGCGCGTTGCCGATGCGATGACCGCATTGGGCGTGATCTAAGCCACGGCAAGAAGGGGCTCGCTGGCGCAGGGGAAGTCGCGCGCAACGAGCCCCAAGACACTAGAACGGCAGTACCGCCTGTAAGGCAGGATCACTGTTCAATAGCACATCTGTCAGCGACAGACTGCCCGCCCCCGCGAGAGGGATTCCAGCCCCCAGTTTGTGGTTGGACAGCACCATTTCTAACAGGCCATCAGCGATCAGCAACGCGCCCTCAACATCTCTTACCACCGGCAAACCACGACCATCCAGCACCGGTAAACCCTCCAGCACAGGCACGCCGTCAAGCAGCGAACGGCCACCGTTGGCGAACAACAGCGATCCGCTGAGCTGATTGACGGTGCCCACGGGGTCACCCAGCACACCGCCAATCAAGGGGAGTGACGACAGCAGCCCATCTCCACCGATGCCCAGCGCGCCGAGCACGGGCAGTTCGGCCGAAGCGATACTGGCGTTCAGTATAAACACACTGGCAATGGCGGTTTTCGTCAGGCGCGTTATTGTCATTATTGTCTCCTTCTTCATGAATCGCTGCCCGCCTTTACCGGCGGACATCATTGGGATAAAAAATCCGGGAAAGCTGTCAGCGCAGATTCCCGGCAATTGGCCCCGGAGTGGAACGGGCAACGTTGTTAACGCTGAGACCAAACGCTCGACGTCAAAATCACTTTTCGTAGAGAACAAACTACGCCGATAATTTGTCGATAATCCGCCACAAAGCATTCAAATACGGTCATCGTTACACTCTGTTCGGCTTGGCAGCCACCGGGTGATGCGACCTCAGCGGACGTCGACTGAAGATATCAATGACGACATTTCCGTTTGCCCTCATCACCGCTTCGATGCGTCTAAACAAGGCGTGGTAGCGATAAAACGGCACCCGAGGAAAAGCATGATGAATGGAGTGCAAGTTCTGCCCCAGCCAAAACCATTCCACCGGCTTGGCCCAAAGAGGAAACACCATGCTATTGGTATTGCGATAACGAGCCGAGTCTTCGTATGGCAGATGAGGACGATAGGCAAACCAGTAAGTCGTAAACGCCAGCCCCAGAAAGTACCCCACCTGCATAATCGCCATAATCTTGGGAGCAAGTACAAAAAGTGCCACACGCCAGGCAAGTGCCACGCTGAGCTCCGTGAGAAAAATGAGTCGGGTATTCCGCGACGACGCAGAGACTCCTCCTTTGACGGCATACGTCATTTGCATCCACAAAAAACGCAGCACCGCCTGCGCCGACGCGAATAGACTGCGCCCCATGTCTTTCAGCATAAAATCCGGATCTTTACCGGGCACATTGGTATGACGGTGATGCGCCAGATGTTCTTCCCGGTGCGATACGTAAGGAATAAGGACGAGCTGAGCCGCGAGATAGCCGCAAGCATCATTCAAGTAACTCAGTGATCGGTGTCGACCATTGATATTCCCGTGCACGGCTTCGTGCAGCGGGGTATAGGACATGTAGGTAATGGCCGCGACAGCAAACACCGCGATTGATAGCGGCATCTCGCCGTTAAAAGCGAGGTAATACGTCATCACGTAACTGGCAAACAGTGCCGCGGTCATCAATAGTGTGGGCAGCGCAAAGTGCCCCATATACCGCAGCGCCTGTTGAGTGGCCTGCCGGTTCATGTTCTCCAAATCGTGCGTCATATTGCCTCCCGTGACACTCGAAGGCGACGTGCTCATCAGCGCTCAGCACCGCCCCTTATTCAACAACAATAACGGGCGGACAACATCATTGACCGACAAAAAATATTCATATCAAGACAGCAGACAAGCCACTCCTACCCGCAAGGCAGAGCTAAGCAGAGCAGTGAGAACCGCGTCGCAGCACGGCAATTTCTTACCCTGCCAGCCCGGGAAAAAACACCGAAAATTACATAAGCCACTGTTTATTAGACACATTTCAAAAAGTAGACAAATTTATAAAGCCGACGTACTATTCATTTTAAGCCAACGCCCGGTCGTTTCAGACTGGCGGCCATATAACAATTACTCTTGGCCATGCAACATGAATAGTGACTCCAGCAAGCTTATTGCTCTCAATACTCGCGCGTATCCTATTGCCCTGCTGGACCTGGCAGAGAAATTCTACGAGCGCCGAAAATTCAATGTTGAAAGCCTCTACACCCGCTGCCAGATCGACCCGTCGCAAATAGCTCGACAACAGAACAGCATTACCGACTGGCAATTCCGCGAACTCGTCGCGGCCTGCATGGATATAGCCCTTCCGGGAACGCCCTTGTCCGTTCAGCTGGCAGACTGTATTCCGATTACCATCCCGGGAGGGATGTTCGGGCTGGCATCCTTCACGGCAAAAGACGTCCGGCAGGCTCTCGGCTTGATGATCGATTTTTCTCACACTGTGATGCCCGCCTACAAATTTGAGCGCATCAGCGTCGGGAAACAGTGGCATATTCTGCTGCACCCCGCCGTGGATATGGGCGCAGTGCAGGCCCATATTGACGAGTCCGTCTGTGGATATTTTCTCAACTTCCGTCACTTCGCCAGATTGAGCGAGCCCGCCATACAGGTCCATCTGCGCCACGAACCGCTTGGCGATATCGGCGCCTACGAGGAGCACTTCAAGGCGAAGTTCTTCTTCTCACAAAAGAGCTGCAAGCTCATCTTCGACCATCACCACCTTCAAGAACCACTGCTCACCCACAACAAGGCCACGTTTGACGAGGTCTATCTGAAACTGCAGGACAGCGATCCCAGCATCGCGCATTCGTCGGTGGTCGCAAAAGTGAAGAAGATGCTGCAGTCGCGACTTTCTCAAGGCCAGAGTACGAGCATCTGTCAGGCCGCCGACATGCTCAATATTTCCGAACGCACATTGGCTCGCCGACTGCAGCGCGAAGGCGCCTCCTTCGTGGAGCTGAAACAGCAGGCATCGATGGACTACGCCAAATTGCTGCTCGAAAGTACCGAGCAGCCCGTCAGTAAAATCGCCCGCACCTGCGGCTACAACAGCGACTCCAATTTTTCGCGGGCATTTAAGAGCTCTACCGGTCAAACCCCAAAACAGTTTCGGGGACGCTCCATCGCCAGCTGAGCAACACGCGACGAACGTCCTGTAATGAACAGTTTTCGTCCGCAAATAACAGCCCCACCTTGTCTACACTGCACGCTCAGAATTTTTTATAAAAAGGCGGCGCGTAGCAGCTGCCCACCCCATTCAGAACGGCAGTTATGACAACATTTGATTACGACTACATTGTGATTGGCTCAGGTTTTGGCGGCAGCGTCAGCGCCTGTCGACTCAGCGAAAAAGGCTATCGGGTGCTGGTCGTTGAGCAGGGACGGCGCTGGACACCGGAGAACCTGCCGCCGAGCAACTGGCGCATTGCTCGCTACCTGTGGAAACCCCTGCTCGGCCTGCGCGGCTTTCTCAGCATGCGCCTGTTCCGTCACGCCTTGATTCTACATGGCAATGCGGTAGGCGGCGGCTCCATCACCTACGCGCAGACCTTGCTGGTTCCCCCCGACTCGGTCTGGCGGGATGGTAACTGGGCGGGGCTGGAAGACTGGCAGCGCGTCATGCCACAGCACTACACCACTGCCAAAAAAATGCTGGGCGTCACTCAAAACCAACGGCCTGCGGCTGCCGACAGCACGTTACGCGATATGGCTGTCGCCACGGGCGTGGGGGACAGTTTCTACTACACCGACGTCGGCGTCTTCTTTGGCAACGACGCCGACACCCCCGGCAGTGACTACCCCGACCCCTACTTCGACGGCAAAGGCCCCCGCCGAAACTCCTGCATTGCCTGTGGCGGCTGCATGGTCGGTTGCCGCTATAACGCCAAAAACACGCTGGACAAAAACTATCTGTATTTCGCCGAGCAACAGGGCGCCAAGGTGCTGGCAGAGACTCGCGTGGTCGATGTCCGCCCCGCGGGCAACAGCACTGATGGCAGCGATGGCTACACGGTCAGCACCGTCGACGCCTTTGCTCGTCTGGGCGGTACAAGGCGAAATTTCACGGCGAAATCTGTCGTGTTCGCCGCATCGTCACTGGGCACCCAAGGCCTGCTGTTTCAGCTAAAAGACCAGGGCTCACTGCCAAACATTTCCGACGACCTGGGTAATCGCGTGCGCACCAACTCCGAGTCTATCCTCGGCGTACGCTACCCCGGCGCCGAGCAGGATCTGTCCAAGGGCATTGCCATCGGCTCAGGCATTCATATCGACGCTCACACCCACATTGAAGCCGTACGCTACCCCGATGGCTCGAACCTGCTGAGCAGCCTGTTCACCGTCCTGACCGGCGGCCAGCCGGGAGTGACCCGCATCGCCTACTGGCTGCTGGCAATTTTGCGACTGCTGATTACCCGACCCGTTTCGGGCCTGAGGAGCCTGCTGCCCTGGCGGTTTTCCCGCGAGACGGTGATTCTGCTGGTCATGCAGACCCTGGACGGCCACATCAATATGCGCTGGAAGCGCCGCTGGTACTGGCCGTTCTCCAAGCAGTTGTGCAGTGAAGGCGACCCCATTCCCACGTTTATCCCAGAGGCCAATCGCTTTGCGCAGAAAGCCGCCGAGGCCACGGGTGGCATCGCGCTGAGTTCGCTGTCGGAAATCGCCTTCAATGTCCCCACCACAGCTCACTGCATGGGCGGCTGCGCCATGGCAGACAACCCTGAGCACGGCGTTATCGACGCTCAAAACCGGGTCTTCAATTATCAGAATCTGTATGTGGTCGATGGCTCAATGCTGTCGGCCAATCTGGGGGTCAATCCCAGTCTGACGATTACTGCGCTGGCCGAGCGGGCAATGAGTTATATTCCGCCGAAGACCGTCTCAGCTGACGCTGGAGAAACGGTGGATGATCACCACGCCTGACAGAATCAGCGCGATACCAAGTAAAGCGGGCAGATCGAGTCGCTGCCCGTACATCAGATAAGCGACCAGTGCGATCAGCACGATGCCCAGCCCCGACCAAACGGCGTAAACCACACCAAGGGGAATGGACTTCAGGGTGAGTGAGAGCAGATAAAACGACAGGCCGTAGCCAAGTACCACCAACGCCGACGGCCAGAACCGTGAAAAACCCTCACTGGCCTTCAGCGCGGAAGTGGCCACCACCTCCGCCGCAATCGCCAGACCCAAGTAAGCCCAAGGACCCATGGCCGCGCTCCCCTATGTGTCAACGGTTACCGGTGATACTCACCGGCCCGCTCTGGCTGGTAGGTAACTTCTTTAATCCGCACCCGCAGCTCACCACTGCCAGGCTTCGGCCAAGCGATGCTGTCACCCTGAGACAGCCCCAGCAAGGCACTGCCTACCGGCGCAAGAATAGAGATGGTCTTGCCGCTGTCATCCACATCCTTGGGGTACACCAGGGTCAGGCAGAAAGACTCGGATGACGATTCCACTTCAAAGTGCACGGTGGAGTTCATCGTGACCACCGTCGGCGGCACGTCTTTCGGTTCGACAATCTCCGCCCTCGCCAACTCCGCCTCCAGGGCATCGCGGCCGGGAAATGCCCCGTCGGGCAATGAGTCAATCAAGGTCTCCAGACGATCGGCGTCCAGAGAAGAAATAGTAATACTCGGGTTTTCGTTCATGCCTTTCTCTCGCAAAAAAGCCGGACCACAGGGGCCCGGCTAACAAACTACATCTTACTCTTCTTGCGGAGGGATTGAAGCCCGCTCGCACAATTTCAGTGCAAGCGGCAAAGAGGCGCCCAAAGGTCGTTTATATCGACCGCGCATCGCGCTCAGCCGAAGCGGAAACAACGCAATTGCGCCCGCGATATTTGGCTTCGTAGAGCAGGCGATCAACCGTTTTATAGGCGTCATTGACGGTGTGCCCAGGAGGAAACTCCGCAACGCCGAAGCTGGCGGTGCACTGCCAGCCCGGTGCAACGGCGTCGAGATCGACCAGCTCAATGTCCCGGCGCAGCCGCTCAGCAACGCCGACCGCCGCCGCCTCATCGGTATTTGGCAAAAACAGCATGAACTCCTCGCCACCGTATCGGGCCGACACATCGCCCAGTCGCGTGCTGTGTTGAATGCGCTCGGCCAGCAGGACCAGCAACTGATCGCCAACGGAGTGGCCATAGCGGTCGTTGACCTGCTTGAAGTGATCGAGATCGATAAGAATCAGACTAAAACCCGGCTGGCGGCGCATGTGCCGCCCGACCTTCTCGCGGAACCCGGTGCGATTACTGAGGCCGGTCAAACCATCGTGCCAGCCAAGCAAGCGCATTTTTTCCAGAGCGCGGCTGCCTGCCACCAGAATCAGCAACAGCGCGAAAACCACCAGAAACACATTCAAACTGGCATGCGTCAGCAGCCAGTAAAACGTGCCGTCGTAGCCAAAACTGTCTTCGTGGGTCGTCGGCGCCCAGATTGACCGCAACAGGCCGGCAACAATGAAGGTGCCGGTCAAAACAAACATCAACGTGTCGAGCGCGGAGCGACGGTAATGTTGGCGAATCTGCCATAGACCGAGGGCAAAGATGATGGCAATAAAGCCGTTCAACACATAGATCCGGACAATTCGGTCCGACAGAACATCGGTGAAATAGATTCTGAGCACCAGTGCCAGCACCGTCAGCGCCGCGACAGGTAACCACTTTGGCTTCGCGCCGCCGTAACGCACCAGACCGTTATAAAACAGCAACACCGCGCCGAAATACAGCAGCGTGGCCAGCAGGACATTCAGCACTTCGTCACTGGGCCAAAGCAGTGTCTGCAATGTCATCCCCAGGCCGTAACTGATGTAGGCAAGTCCGAAATACACGAAACTCGAAAACTGCTTAAGCCCGAGCCATACCGCGACGAACACAATGCCCATCACGAAGGCAAGCGCGGGGTGAGTCATAGCCAGCAGTGTTTCAGAATTCATCATGAAAAGGAGAACAGCTTCCTAGCAGAGAACCATATGGCAGCAAGAGTTAGGGAAGCTCTGCACAACTTCCCGCATTCATAAAATATGGTCGTTTTTCCGTGCCATATGCGCAAAACAACGCCATTCGCTGCTTCGCCTTGTCTGTAGTCAGCCATTTGGCTGGCTACAGACGCACCTTCCCTACGAAGGCAAGTATTTCTCCGCTCTCAGCAGGTTGGTAAATGCCGATAGGACATACAGGCGATTGGTATTTTTCGCCAGTCCGCGGTAGCGCACCTTCCCATAACCAAACTGCTGCTTGATCGTTCGGAACGGATGCTCAACCTTCGCACGAACGCTGGCCTTTATCCCCTCCAGCATTTCCTGTAGCTGGCCAGCCAGCTTGCTCCGGGTGCCGGGCCGTAGCGCGATGCGCCAATCGGCATCCCAATCTTTAAATTCATCTCGCTTATGGATACCGGTATAACCCGCATCACCCCAGACCCGCTGCTCTTCTCCATGAAGAAGCTGATCTGCCGCATTGAGGTCATGCACATTCGCGGCTGTGGTTTCGATGCTGTGAATCAAGCCGTCCCGGTCATCCACGCCAATATGCATTTTCATGCCGAAGTGCCATTCATTGCCTTTCTTGGTCTGGTGCATCTCCGGGTCTCGCTCGCCATCCTGATTCTTGGTTGAGCTGGGCGCGGCGATAATCGTGGCATCAACAATGGTGCCTTCACGCATCATCAGGCCCTGCTGCCGCAACTGGGCGCTCACGGTATCGAAGATCACCTTGCCCAATTTGTGACGCTCTAAAAAATGACGGAAGCGGAGAATGGTGCTTTCATCTGGCAGCCGGTCAGACAGGCGCAGCCCGGCAAAGCGGCGCATGGACTCAATCTCGTACAACGCATCTTCCATCGCCGGGTCGCTGAGGTTGTAAAATAATTGCAGGCAATGCACCCGAAGCATAATGGGGAGCGGGTAAGGTGGGTTTCCATTCTCACCCTTGGGGTAGTACTTGCGGAGCTTCTTCTCCAGCTTGGCCCAGGGAATCAAGCCATCCATTTTTTCCAGGAACAGCTCCCGCCGCGTTTTACGCTTTTTGTTCCGGTATTCGGCTTCGGCGAAGGTCAGCTGGCTCATGCAGTAGTCCGGTTGAAATAGGTGATCCCAAAATTATCTCAAATTACGGGGGTTATGCAGAGCTTCCTTAGCGATTATACCCATCACGCCTGTTTTTCTCTCCCCTAATAGTGAACAAACTTAACACTTCCTTGATACGCATTCGTATTTTTCAAACGGACTGGAAATCCGGTTTTGAAGTATAAAAACAAACCATAAAAACGATATATTTCAATGCTTTGAAAACAAAAAGCGGCTTCGATAGTATTCGCCAATGTTGTCTATAGAACTTTCCAATGCGTATTTTCCAGAAGCCTTGACTAGACTTCTTTTCGCGAACACAAAAAACAACTTTTGAGGAGACTGACGATGGCGATATCTGCACGTCCAATGCTGTCCGCGATGGCATTGGCGATATCACTGACACTGCCTTTCCAGGCCGCCCAAGCGAGCATGGACGGAAACAAAAACCACAATTGGTGGCCGGAAAAACTCAATCTCCAGCCGCTGCGCCAACACGCTGAAGAATCCAATCCACTGGCCCCGGACTTCGACTACGCCGACGCCTTTCAGGCGCTGGACCTGAACGCCGTAAAGAAAGATATCGAAGCACTGATGACCAGCTCTCAGGATTGGTGGCCCGCTGACTACGGCCACTACGGTCCCTTCTTTATCCGCATGGCCTGGCACAGTGCCGGCACCTACCGGGTTCAGGATGGCCGCGGCGGTGCGGGCGGTGGTCAGCAACGCTTTGAGCCGCTGAACAGTTGGCCGGATAACGTCAGCCTCGACAAAGCCCGGCGCCTGCTGTGGCCCGTCAAACAGAAATACGGCAAGAGCCTGTCCTGGGCTGACTTGATGGTGCTGACCGGCAATGTGGCACTGGAATCCATGGGCTTCAAAACCTTCGGTTTCGCGGGCGGTCGCGAGGACGAGTGGGAGCCCGATATGACCTACTGGGGCCCCGAGAAAGAGTGGCTGGGCGACGAACGCTACCACGGCGATCGCAAGCTGGAAAACCCGCTGGCCGCTGTGCAGATGGGTCTGATCTACGTCAATCCAGAAGGCCCGAACGGCAACCCCGACCCGCTGCTGGCCGCCAAGGACATTCGCGATACCTTTGGCCGCATGGCGATGAATGACGAGGAAACCGTCGCGCTGATCGCCGGTGGCCACACGTTCGGTAAGGCCCACGGTGCGCACAAGCCGGAAGAGTGTCTGGAGGCCGAGCCCGCTGCCGCCCCCGTTGAACAGCAAGGCCTGGGCTGGAAGAACAACTGTGGCAAGGGTAATGCCGAAGACACCATTACCAGTGGTCTGGAAGGCGCCTGGTCTGCCAACCCCACCGCCTGGACCAGCCAGTACCTCGACAATCTGTTTGCCTTTGAATGGGTGAAAACCAAGAGCCCCGCAGGCGCGGTGCAGTGGGTACCGAAAAACGCCGATCAGGTGAAAATCGTGCCCGATGCCCATGTGGAAGGTAAGCGTCACGCGCCGATCATGTTCACCACCGACCTGTCGCTGAAAGAAGACCCCGCCTACCGCAAGATTGCCAAGCGCTTCCATGAAAATCCGGAAGAGTATCAACTGGCCTTTGCCAAAGCCTGGTTCAAACTCACCCACCGTGATATGGGCCCGCGCACGCGTTACCTGGGCGATTTGGTTCCTGAGGAAACCCTGATCTGGCAAGATCCGATTCCCGCTGTTGAGCACAAACTCATTGGTAACCGGGATATTAAAAAGCTGAAAGCGGCCATTCTCGACACCGGCCTGACCGTCCCCGAGCTGGTTCGCACAGCCTGGGCATCGGCGTCGACGTTCCGTGGCACGGATATGCGCGGTGGCGCCAATGGTGCGCGTCTGCAACTGGCACCACAGAAAGACTGGGCCGCCAACAACCCGGCTGAAGTCGCCAAGGTCATTGCCGAGTTGAAGAACGTCCAGAAGGACTTCAACGATGGCAAATGGGGAGACACCCGCGTATCACTGGCCGACATGATTGTTCTCGGCGGTGCTGCCGCTATTGAGAAGGCGGCCAGCGATGCAGGCGTAGAGGTCACGGTGCCATTCAAACCGGGCCGCGCCGACGCCACGCAAGCGCAGACGGATGTGAGTTCCTTCGCGGTACTTGAGCCCAAGGCCGATGGCTTCCGGAACTACTTTACCGGCAGCGCCCGCCTGTCACCGGCTGAAGCGCTGGTCGATCGCGCGGACATGCTGACACTGACCGTGCCGGAGATGACGGTTCTGGTCGGCGGCTTGCGCGCGCTGGATGCCAATACCGGAGGGGTGAAGCACGGTGTCTTCACCGACCGACCGGGGACGCTGAGCAACGACTTCTTCGTCAACCTGCTGGACATGTCCACTCAGTGGTCCAAGTCCTCATCGCAGGGCTTGTATGAGGGTCGCGATCGCAGCAGCGGCAAGCTGAAATGGACAGCCACTCCCGTCGATCTGGTCTTTGGTTCTAACTCTGAACTGCGTGCGGTGGCGGAGGTTTACGCCGCTAACGACGCCAAGCAGAAGTTTGCCAACGACTTCGTCAGCGCCTGGAGCAAAGTCATGACGCTGGATCGCTTCGATTTGAAATAGTCTGACAACGGCATGATCAGCCCCGCCGCAGTTCGCGCGCGGGGCTTTTTTATGCGCGGAAATTACCCTTCAATGCGGTGCAGTGCACACACCTTGTTACCCGAGGGATCGCGCAGATACGCCAGATACATTTGCCCCAAACCGCCTTCACGCACACCCGGTGCATCTTCGCAGGACGTGCCACCGTTGGCGACGCCTGCGGCGTGCCAAGCATCAGCCTGTTCCGGGCTGCTGGCGGCGAAGCCAACCGTGCTGCCATTACCGTGGCAGGCCGCTTCGCCATTGATCGGTGAGGTAATCGCGAACACACCGGTGGCAGTAAAGTAGAAACAGCGGCCACGGTCGTCCATCACGCCGGGCTCGTAACCCAGTGCCCCAAGAATCGCATCGTAAAACCGCTTCGACTCGGCAACATCGTTCGCGCCGACCATAACGTGACTAAACATATCCGTTCCTTATTGTTGAGCAAAACAGCCCGCACTATAACGCGTTATTTCCGGCAGGGGGATAAGAAAACGGGCGAGTCAGTCATGACCCGCCCGCTGCGTTTACCGCTTGCCCGGAGACGCAATCAGGGCTGCTGCCAGCCCGGCGTCCAGGTATCGGAAAATGCCGGGCTTGCCCAGCCGGCAGGGAAAGCCGCCGGTGTCATCTGCTCGCCACCGGTAATCACATCGCCCTTATCGTCCTGATACGTCAGCCAGGGAATCGTTGGCTGCCATTCCAGCGGACGTTTGCTCCAGTCGCACACCCCCGTGGCAAAGGTCTGCTCCAGCGCCTGCCAGTCGGCCTCCTGCCACAGCAAATTACCCAAGCCGTAGTCGTCATTGCGATTGAAGGGGCGAAGCTGGCACTGCACCTGATCGCCATGCTTATCGGCACCCGCCACGGTCCGCGGTGTACCGAATACCGTCATCAGCGCTTCCGGACACATGGTACCGGGCACAGCGACACCCTCTACCAAGGCGCACTGGTCTTGGACGCTGTCCGGTTTATTGATCACAATCTTCTGCGCCAGCGGCGTATCGCTGGTATCCAGTTCAATGGCGTCCAGCCAGGACGCCATGGCCAGCAGCGACTGATTCATATAACTCAGATCACCCACCAGCGGCGTTATCCCCCCCCAGTGCACAAAGTTATCGCGATGACCAAACTCGCGCTCCAGCCGCCAGCGAACCCAGTAGCCGTGAACAGCGTCGTGCGCCAGACCGGGGTCCGGGCCGGTCATATTGATAATCGGCACCGTGTCCATATTCACGATGGTGTTCAAAATGCCGGTTCGGTAAGCGTTGGGCAGCGCCGGATAGTCCGGCTTCAGGCGTTCAGCCGTCACGTTCAAACTGGGGTCCAGGCCACCGATATTGGTGTTCAGTGCCAGGAACTTCGCGGGCGAAATAAGGCCTTGCTGCAGCGCCGTCAAGCCATACTGAACACCCTCGTTACCCAGCGGAAATCCCGAAAACGCGTAGCCGAGATCTTTTTCAATCTGGCTCCAGCGGTCGCGGGGGTCCTCTACCGGAAACTGCTCACGCGGCCCGATCATATTCTGCATAAACGTCAGTACATCGCAGCGTACACCGCTGGGGTTCGTATCCTGATCAAAGCGCTCCTCTTCGCTGACCCCGCCGCAACTTGAGGCAGGGTCCACCGCTTCCCCAAACAGCGCAGTGTCAGCCACGGAGGCATTGACCACACCGGCAAGGTGGCCGTAGATCGCATTCTGCTCCAGCAGTGTATAAATCGTGCCGTCTCTCGCCACGATCAACTCCGGCAGATTGCTGGGGTCCTGCAGGTTCTCGACATTCAAACCGAAATAGCGCAACAGCATGTGATAGTCAGCAAACTGCGTGGCGGTACTCATCACATCGGGATAGGTACAGGTAGTCAGCAGACCCTGGTACAGGCCGGGATAGGCATTGGCGATCATATTCTGCGTAATGGCGCCACCGGAACAGCCGGTGCCCACGGTATACCGCAGCTCGCCGTACTGCTCGATAAACCGCTCCTTGGCCATCATCAGCGATTCCGCCTGATAGCTCAGATTACAGTTGTGGCCGAGATTTAGCTGCGCCGTCGACAACACTGACCAACCCAAGCCTAACGCGGTGATGTAGGACTGTTCAATCAACGGGTTACCGGGAATGGTGCCCGCATAGTCATCGGTGCGCGGCGAGCTGGTATCGCGATCACCGCGGCAGTTGCCACCGTGCGTCACCAGCAGGCGTCGGTTCCACTGCGACTGCGGCTGCACCGGCGTCCAGTCCTCGCCGGGCTTATGCAATGTAAAAATCGTGTACTGGTCGCGCGCCTGGTAGCCGATCTCCTGGCGTACGATAAAGGGCACAGTCTCACCGCCGTCGGTGGTGGTCATCGCCACATCATCTGCCGGGTTTTCGAGGTCGTAGGGCTGTAAACCGCTCTGCCCGAAACCGCTCGACTTGTACAGCCAGCGGTACTCCACCGGCTGATTACAGTCTTCATCCAAGGCACTGTCTTGACACGTCCAGGGCTGAAGATGCGGCCCGGTAAACACCGGGCCACCAGAGGGGTGATTCACCACCGTCAGGCTGTTGCCAATATTGGTGCTCAGCGTGTTGTCACCCAGGGCCAGGCCGTCAACACGTCCGACAAATCTCAGCGGATTCTGGGGATCGACAGTCAGCACATCACTGACATCATTATTATTGCGCAGCAGCACCAGCTCTTCAGCGGCCTCGGCGTCCTCGACCAGCACCTCAACCAGCACATCGCCCGCTGACACCATATCAGGACGGTTAGACAGCACTGACAGTGCCGCACGGTCATCTGATCCACCCGGATCAGGGTCCGGGTTGCCACCCGAACCACTGCCGCCAGAGCTACCGCCACCACAGGCGGCCAACAACAATCCAACAGTCAGAATGAGTATCTTATTATTCATGAAGGCTCCCCTCTTAACACCTCACGTTGCCTAGCCTATCGGCTAAACGCGCCACTATGTCACTATATTAGACATCTGTGCAATGTTAAAAACTTGCGCCTTGGTCAGCATAGTTGCTTTACCGCAAAACGCAGGGCAGCCAAAAGCGAAGCGTTACAGGAGCAATCCATTCACTGCAAACCATTCACTGCAAAAGGGAGGGATGAGGTAGTAAGGGCTTGTGCAAAAAAAAGAGGCGGGGCTGGCACGGCTAGCGATCGTCGCCAGCCCCATTGGACTACGCGGTGGTCAGGCACTGCTTCCGCAGAAATTCAAGCACGTCGTCGGCATAGCGCTGCGGCTCATCAATCATCGGCCAGTGACCGCTGTCGGGATAGCTGATCACCTCGGCATCAAAATACCGTTTCTGTCGCTCCGCATACTCGTGGGGAATATACAAATCTCCCTGCCCCCAGATCACCCGGCAGGGAATATTCCTTCCGCTCAACGCCGAGGCCACCAGTTCGAACAGCGCGGCAGTGCTGCGGCTGTTGCGATACAAGGTCAGCACCGCGCGCTTGTGTCCCCAGTCGCTGTGTGACGCCATGCGCCGGGTGAACTCCAGCGGCATGGGTTTGGGATTATCGAGATTCAGCGATAGCCGCAGCACCGGATGAATCGTCAATAACTGGAACAGCTCTCCCAGTATGGGGGTCTGCCAGATACGGGCATATTTGTGCCAGTGATACGCCTCCAGCACACCGGTATTGGTCAGCACCACACTCTTCACCCGCTCGACATTATCTGCCGCCCAGCGAAGGCCCCAGGGGCCGCCGAAATCGTGCAGCACCAAATGAACGTTCTCGATAGCCAACTCGCTGAGCATCGCGTCGAGATAGCGGGCGTAGCCCTCGACGGTGTAGTCAAACTCGGCGGGATGGTCGGCCTCACCGTAGCCCGGCATGCAAGGTGCTACCGCGCGGGAAAACGCCCCCACCTGCGGCAGCACGCCGTACCAGTCAAAGCGTGAACCGGGGTTGCCGTGTACAAACACCACCGCTTCATCGCTCGTCGTGTCGCCGACCTGCGCCACGCGGCAGCGCACACATTGAATTAACAGGTCATTCAGCTGAATCGTGTTTTCGCCCCGCATAGGGATTTCCTTATGTCATCGGCACCGACGACGCGGACATACGATCCGTCGATAGCTATCAATCAATACCTGACCAATTAAGACTCATCCAATCAAAACACGGCTCATTAATAACGGTAGGTCACTTCCAAACCGTAGGTTCGTGGCATGCCCTGCTGAAAATAATCAAAGCCAAAGCCCGCCTGCAAATTGATCGCGTAACTGTCGTATTGTTCGTCAGTCAGGTTCTTGCCCCACAGCGCAATAGTATAGTCCTCGCTCGCGCCGAACCAGGTTAGCCGACCGTTGTACAAGGCATACGCTTCCTGCCGAATATTGTCATAGCCGGTTTTGTCGTTATAGGCGCTGTACCACTGATCGTCCTGATAGTTGGCATTCACATTCAGGCTCAGATATCCGGCATCGATGTTGAAGACTTCGTAATCGATCGAGATATTGCCGCTGATCTTGGGTGCGGAGATAAGCTCATTACCCGCCAGATCCACCATGTCATCGTCGTTATTCATGGTTTGAGAATTCGCCAGGCTCAACTCGGTGTACTCGGTTTCCAGAATACCCAGTCCCATCTGAACCATCAGCTTGTCGGTAACGGCAAACTGCATTTCCGACTCAAA
>Ga0208203_1000134_pt1 | contig 36584 bp, 29 predicted proteins | sample DeeseametaMP2914_FD_184167 | JGI IMG/M metagenome (GOLD analysis project Ga0208203, IMG submission 184167) | Marine microbial communities from the Deep Atlantic Ocean - MP2914 (SPAdes) | ecosystem: Environmental > Aquatic > Marine > Oceanic | place: West of Santa Cruz de la Palma, Atlantic Ocean...
AACACCTAAGTCTAAAGAGTGAACAACAGCATCGGCAATAACATCTGGTACTTCGCCATCGACAATTCTTTTTGCCAAACCTTCTGCGATAGCGGTCTTACCAACACCGGCATCACCCACCAAAAGAGGGTTGTTTTTTCGACGACGACATAATATTTGAACCACTCGCTCAACTTCATGAGTACGACCAATCAAAGGATCGATTTTGCCCTCTTCCGCCATCTTATTGAGATCGATGGCATACTGATCTAAAGGCTTCGCTTCTGGAGCTTCTTCTGGCTGCACATCATCTTCAATTTCAGACGTTTCAAAATCATCGTCCTCTGGTGCACCATGAGAAATAAAATTAACCACATCTAGACGTGACACATCTTGCTGAGACAATAAGTATACGGCTTGAGATTCTGGCTCGCTGAACATAGCAACCAACACATTAGCTCCACTCACAGACTCTTTACCCGAAGACTGCACATGGAAAACTGCTCGCTGCAATACTCGCTGGAAACCGATGGTAGGCTGGATCTCGTAGTCTTCATCATCTTCAGAAAACTGTGGAGTGGTTTTGCCTATAAAGTTTTCTAGTTCTTCTCGTAATTTAGATAAATCGACAGAGCAAGCTTTTAACACTTCCACAGCATCTTTGTTATCCAAAAGCGCTAACATTAAATGCTCAATCGTTATAAACTCGTGACGGTACTCACGGGCCCGATGGAAAGCTTTGTTGAGTGACTGCTCTAATTCTTTATCAAGCATAATAACCTCTTCTTAGAAACCTTATAGGCTTCTCTACCACTATAAGCCTATTCGTCTTCAGGTTCCATGACACACAGTAATGGGTGCTCGTTTGAACGTGAAAACTCGTTGACTTGAACAACTTTTGTTTCGGCTATATCTGGCGTATAAAGACCACACACGCCCTGCCCTTCATTATGTACTTGCAGCATAACGCGAGTTGCTTTCTCTTGATCCATGGAGAAAAACTTGCGCAACACTTCTATAACGAAGTCCATCGGTGTGTAATCGTCGTTTAAAATCATGACCTTGTACATCGGCGGCTTTTTGAGCTTAGGCTTTGCTTCCGCTACCGCTAATCCATGGTCTTTTTCTTCATCAAAATTGTGGTCGTTACTCATAACTAGCTAATTAGGGCCGGTTTATGGCTTTGTTACCTCTATTATGGCTATTAATGAGGGCATTTGAAAGGAGTTCAAGCGACGAAATTTATAAAATTACTGGCTACACTTTGTGCAGTTAATTAGCTCGGTTCATAGCAGTATCAAACGCTACCCTCCAAAAATGCTCTTCGGGGTTAACAACCACGCCAACTGACCTTTGTCACTATCAATATCTGCCCAAGAATCAACTTTAAAATCAATTCGCGCTACGCTCGCGGTAGGAAACTTAACATGTCCGCCCATCGTTAACTCAGAGACTAATGATGAACAGAGAGGCTCATGTGACACGAGCATAACCCTTTTCTCGTCAGTGTGGATTTTTTGAATCAACTCAATGGTTTCTTCTACACTCGATAGGTATAAGTCTCGTGTACTGGTCATGGTGCTCTGCCATTGCCCAAACTCCATGGCTAACAGCGCCGTATCCATCGCTCTCTTAGCGCTTGAGCTAATCACGGATTCCGGCGATTGCCCCACCTTTTGCAAGTGTGCGCCCATATTCTTCGACGCCTCGATACCGCGCTCGGCTAAAGGACGCTCATGATCATTCTTAAACTTTGCTTTCCAGTCAGACTTACCATGACGAAAGATATACAGTTTTTTGCTGCCCATAAGTATTTCCTGTTGCGCTTGAGTTTCAAGCCTTGTGACATTTAGGCAGATAATAGTTGGTCGGCAATAACCTCCCATGACATTAATGCGACACTTTTATGACCTGTTACGCTCTGTTACAACAATCTTTGCAAAAATATTTACAGCTAGAACCATTAGATTACAATACTGCCAGTTATTGTTTATTGATGTAGGACTTACCATGAAAAAAGTGGAACACGCTTTCGAAACTGGAATTTTTAGTAGCCGTTGGATATTGGCTCCTTTTTTTGTAGGACTCATTCTCTCCATAGTCGTGTTACTTGGGGGCTTTTCTAAAGAACTATGGCACTTGATAACGCACTTAGGCTCTTTGACCGAAACCGAGACGATTTTAGGGATTCTAGCTTTAGTTGATATGACCTTGCTGGCTAACTTACTCATCATCATTATTTTTAGTGGGTATGAGAGCTTTGTTTCAAAAATTGACGTGGCGGATCATGAAGATAAGCCAGGCTGGATGGGTAAAGTTGGCTTTTCGACGTTAAAAGTAAAACTTATTAGCTCTATCGTAGCGATTTCAGGTATTGATTTACTCAGAACCTATATGCAGCTTGATAACGACGGCACCATCAGTTTAGAAATCGTAAAGTGGAAACTATTAATCCACGGTGTTTTTGTAATCTCTGGACTATTGTTTGCGGTTATGGACTATTTAACGTCTAAAAGCGGTAATAACCATTAGCCCTGATCGGTAAGAAAACAAAACCATTAAGAAAGCATTGATCAAAAAAAGCCCCGAAAATCGGGGCTTTTTATTGGAGAAAGAATTATTCTTCCACAACTTTCGCGTCAGGAGCGTTTCGCGCAACTGAGCTGATACCGTTGTTGCGACCGCTTTCTGATTTATACATTTGGCTTTTACCAATCTGCTGACCGTTTGAAGCATTCAGACCAAAGTAGAAACGACCGTCTTTAGCCGTTTTCTTTTCAAATCGACCATCATCTTGTGAATTCTTGCGCACTGACTCAATGCCATTCTCACAAGCCGACTGTGAAGAATAACCCTGACTTTGCAAGATTACTTCACCATTACCCGCTTTTAGTACGAAATAGCTTTTACCATCATTACCCTTTGAGATTACGAATTTTCCCGCCATTATTATTACCTCATTTTGTTTATACGACTGAGTGTGTTCAGTCTCCTGCCTTTAAATACTCACTTATTTAACCAAAAAATTCAAGCATATAGCGTCACATTTAACAGTTCCTAAACATTTGAGGCTATCAAAACCCAAAAGCTTCTAGCATAATCGGATAACCATGACTTATTGATCAGCCGTCTACATAATGAAAAAAACCAAAACTAGCGCCCTTTCTACCATTATCCTTATCCTACTCGCGGTAGCCTATTTCTACCTTGAAAGCACTAATGATAGTACTGTTCCAAGTCCTTCCAGGGAAATGCCCGCCTCAAGCACAGCGCACACTACCGTGCATGACTATTTTGAGCAGCGAGCTTCTGGGAAGATGGTTAGTATTACCGCCAAGGTAAAACGTTTGCTCAGCGATGATACGCACAAGCCGCGCCATCAAAGGTTTATTATAAAACTCGATACCGGCATAACCGTTTTGATTGCTCACAACATTGATCTAGCACCAAGAGTCAGCGACTTACAGGAAGGTGATGAGGTTACGATTACAGGGCAATACGAATGGAATGAGCGTGGCGGTGTGATTCATTGGACCCATCACGACCCTAAAAAGCGTCGTGATGGAGGCCACATTGAACATAAAGGATTTGTTTACCAATAAAAGGTTTACTTGTGACGCTTGCCATCCCAACCACCTTGAGACAATAATTTTTCACCAACTGACGTGGGCACATCTTCCAGCTCTGTGGCCATTGAGTCGTTCCAGCGATTGAGAAAACCATACAGACAAATAGCACCAAGGATTTCTACGATCTGATCTTCAGACCAATGCTGCTTCATGCGATCCATTAAAGGCTGATCAACACCATTCGGTACTGAACCGGCAGCTAAGGCATAATCCAGCGCCACTCGCTCAGCCTCAGAATACAGATCGCTAGTCTGATATTCCCAAATAGCTTCTAGCTTTTCGTCACCAATACCATGAATTTTAGCGGCTACCAGGGAATGAGCTTCACAATATTGACAACCAGCAGCACGACTAGCGAAGTGAGCCAATAAGCGCTTAAAACCCAAGTCTACGTCACCATCTGGTGACATCACTGCTTTTGTTAATACGCCGAACCCTTTCACTATCTCAGGTCGACGCTGCATCGTCAGTAAACTATTGGGAACAAACCCAAGGATTTCTTCAAAAATCGCAAAATCATCAGCTAATTCAGGATGTAAGTTTTTATCAAGTGGGTCTAAAAAAGCCATACTATCTTCTTCCTTATATTATTTACTTATTTCATTACCATTAATATCGAGCTGAATTAAACTACCAAACTCCAACTCTTTCAGGCGTTCCAGTTGTGTTTCTGCGTCTCCAACCACAAGATAATCCATCTGCTTCGGATGCATATACTGGTTAATCGTACTTTTAAAATCCTCAAGGGTGAGGCTGGCTAGTTCTTCCTGCTCCTTCTCTAAATAATTCAGTGGTAAATCAAAGCGGCTAATGTCTTCAAGCATACCTAGCAAACTGCCCAAGGTTTCAAACTCACGAGTTTGTCGCTTAATCACAATATTCTTAGTCGTGTCGAAATCCTCTTGAGTAAAAGTATCTTCATACTGCTCAAATTCATTAGACAATAGATCAAGAGACTCTTTAGTCACATTAGCTCTAACACTGGTTTGAGCCATTAAAGCACTCATAGACTCACGACGAGATACGTAACTATAAGCACCGTAGGTATAGCCCTTTTGGATACGCAGTAGCTGGAATAAGCGAGCACTGGAGCCGCCACCCAAACGATCATTGGCGTAAACTAAGTTGTTATAATCCCCATCTGCGCCAGGAAATGTTAACTGGCCAGCCATAATCACCGACTGCTTAGCATCTGGCACATCAATAAAGTACAAATCTGGGTTATTATCCGTCGCTTTTACCTGATACTGAGGCCATGTCACATCCTTCGCTTCCCAAGCAGACTCCAACTGCTGTAAAGAATTGATAACGGTTTGTTGCTCAATGTCGCCAGCAACATGGAATGCGGCTAAGTTTGGCGAGATATTCTCGTAGTAATAATTTTTAACATCGTCCAGAGTTATAGCCGAAACGGTTTCAAGAGTTCCGCTAGTCGGCACACCAAGTATGTGGCCCTCACCATACAGTAGCTTTTTACTCACTCGTGAAGCGATGGCCTGGGCATCACCTTCTTGCTGCTTCAAGCCAGTAAGAAGACGCTTTTTAATGCGATCAAACTCTTCGCGATCAAAGCGTGGTTCTAATAAAATTTCTTCCACTAGCGACAAAGTTTCAGCGTAATTACGCTTAAGGCTATTGGCGGTGATAACAATATCTTCATCACCAGCATCTATTGAAATACCAGCGCCTAATAAGCCAATTGCATCTTCCAGCTCTTCCGGTGTTTTGTTCTTCGTGCCTTCCATCATCAATTCAGAAAGGATGTATGCCACACCTGACTTCTCAGGCTTGTCTAAATAATGGCCCCCTTCTATACGTAACGCAAACTGCACCAAAGGAAGCTCATTGTGCTCAACGCCTAACACTCTCATGCCATTATTTAAGGTTTCATCCCAAACTTGTGGCGGTGTTAATAGTGGTGTCTTGCCCAATGGTGGCTCATTACGCGGAAAGCTGGTTTCTGTGCGAGGAAAGTCCTCATTCTCATTAAGCACAATCTCTTTTTCAGCACCTTGAACAATCTTCTCTTCCACCACTCCTGCGTCTTTTGCGCCTTCTACGGCAAGTTCTAGCTGCCCTTTTGGTACAAAGCTGGTCATCACATAGTGCTTATCATTAATGTATTTATTATAGGCATCAATAACGTCTTGCTTGGTTACAGCTTTAATGGCTTCAATATCTTTTTGCAAAAAGTCTGGGGAACCTGCGTATTCATTGTACGAAGCTAAGTTAAAAGCTTTATTCAGAACACTCGAAATACCGTTATAAAACTGAGTTTCCTGACGTGCTTTTATTTGCTCTAAGTCTTTCTCAGAGAAACCGTCTTTCTCAAACTTAGCTAAGGACTCGCTAATCGCAGCCTTTACTTGATCTAAGTCGGTTCCTGCATTTGCTCTAACGCGAATAGTAAACTCACCAGCAATTTCACGAGAACTATTATAAGCGCTTGCGCCTGGAGCGAGTTTCTTCTTTTCGACAATAACTTTGTACAACGGCGCTCGCTTGCCTTGCGATAGAATTTCTCCGAGCGCGTCCAAGGCATATGAATCTTTATGATATTGTTCAACCGTTGGGAACGTCAGGCGAATTTCAGGCAATTTGGCAAAATTATCTTCATGCGATAACGATATAGTTTTGTCCAAACTAACTGGCCGGGGATCCATGCTGCCGACAGGCTGTCCTTCAGCAATCTCACCAAACCACTTCTCTACTAACGCTTTCGTTTCCTTGATATCAATATCACCAGCAATGACTAAAGTGGCGTTATTCGGCCCATAGTACTTGGCATAGAACTTCTTAACATCTTCTAAGGTAGCGTTTTGCAAATCCTCCAAACTGCCGATTACTGACCAGTTATAAGGATGATCTTCTGGGTATAGATGACTCGAAATAACTCCGCCTGTATGCCCATAAGGTCGGTTATCAACACGCTGGCGCTTTTCGTTCTTAACCACTTGCTTCTCACGCTCTAAAGCATCCTTGGTTACGGTGTTAATCATGTAACCCATGCGATCTGAGTCAATCCACAATAATTTCTCGAAAGCGTCTTTCGGCACGACTTCATAATAAATAGTGCCATCATTCCATGTGCCGCCGTTTCGAGTACCGCCAAGCTCACCAATCATTTTCCGGTTGGCTCCTAAAGGAACATTTTCGGAATTATTAAACGCCATATGTTCAAAAAAGTGTGCAAAGCCCGTTTTTCCCGGTTCTTCACGACTTGAGCCTACATGAAATATCGTCGCTAGTGCGACAATCGGATCTGACTTATCTTGGTGCAATATCACTTTCAGACCATTGTCTAACGTGTATTTCTCGTATGGAATTGAAAAGCTTGATGACTCTGAAGCCTGGCTCTCTTGTGCGTTGTTTGAAGCCTTATATGAAGCACTGTTTGAAGTCTTGCTACTTTGACAGCCATTCAATAAAAACACACTTGAAACAGCCGCAGCGATGAGTGCTTTCGAGTATTTATTATTCATGGTGATTCCCTTTGGTCATTATTGCTAATGCTATAATACTAATCATTAGCTATGAATAGGCAAGTGATTTACATCAGTTGTTACAAATTGTCCGTGCCAGTATTGACGAAAACACTGAGGCATAAAAAAAGGCTTTCCGGAGAAAGCCTTTCAACTAACGGTGTTAGTTTACTTAACGATGGCGTCAAGAGTGCCTTGAGCTAAAGGATGGTAGCCAGGGCGTGCAACTTTATAAACGCGCTTTGCAAAAGTAGCACCCTCGTCCGTCTCCATTAACTGCTTGTATAACGGCACGATAAGTTTACGACGACCAATCGATACGAGATACGTCTCTAAACGTGGCATTACTGCATCATAGTTAGTCTTCAACGACAATAATAACCATGCATGAGCAATTTCATTATTGGTTGAATCCGTTAACTCAAAAGCTTCGTCCAGTTGCACCATTTGCTCCTGCGATAAGTCTTCCGGCAAGTTATTAATAAAGTGTAACCACTCATGCACCGTCCACTCACCTGACTCAAGATCAGCCAAGCTTTTCTCGTCTCCTAACCAAGCCTTTGTTTCAGAATCGATCGTAGTAAAAGCATCTGAAGTCGGGTTCGGCATCATTTCAGGCAACATTGGCTCATGAATCCACGTCTCGACTTCATCCATACTCACCACGCCTGGATGTTTATCAAGTAAATTAGTTTTTAAATACTTTTTAAACTCTGTTGTAGTCAAGCTCTGGAAAGCATGAGCATTAAAATATTCAACTAAGAAAGCGTCAAACACTTCACGTCCAAACTTTTTCTCAAGGTACGTTAAGAACATTTGTCCTTTAGTGTAAGGAACGCCGGAGAAAGCATCATCAGGATCGCGACCACCTAGATCAACATTAAGAATCGTAAACTCTTTTGGTAACGCTTTTACTTCGTCACGCAAACCTTGTACAGAAAGTGCTCGCTCCATGGTCGCACGTTTTTCACCGAACAATTCTTCCATGATGCGATTTTCAACATAGCTGGTAAAACCTTCGTTCAACCAAAAGTCTTCCCAAGTCGCATTAGTGACTAAGTTACCTGACCAAGAGTGCGCTAATTCGTGCGCAATCAGGTTAACCAAGCTTTTGTCACCCGCGATTACAGTAGGAGTAATGAATGAAAGGCGTGGATTTTCCATACCACCATAAGGGAAACTAGGCGGTAAAATTAACAAGTCATAACGTCCCCAACGATAAGGGCCGTACATCTCTTCAGTCACTTGAACCATACGCTCAGTGTCATCAAACTCAGCTACCGCGGGATCTAATAGACTTGGCTCAGCATAGACACCAGTACGATCACTCATCGGTTTAAACTCAAGATTACCGACACCTAAAGCAATAAGGTATGGTGGAATCGCTTGCGGCATTTCAAAATGATAATCACCATCCAGCTCAGTGTCAGGCTCGTTAAAAGCACTCATCAGGGCTAATAGCTCTTTCGGTGTTTTCAAGTTAGCGTTATAAGTCACACGCACTGCTGGAGAATCTTGAAGAGGAATAAAGCTACGCGCATGGATCGCTTGAGCCTGGCTGTAAACGAATGGGTGCTTTTTGCCCGCTGTTTGCTCTGGCGTTAACCATTGTAGGCCACTAGCCTGCGGTTGCGTTTTATAATAAACACGGACTTTGTTACTGGAATCATTGATGGCAACGCTGAGCTTAGAACCCAAGTCAGGATCTTTTTCAGCTAGGTCAAACTTCGTATCTTGCCATGAATCATCGACCCATTGCTGCGTTTTATCAATCGTAATATCACGTGTATCCAGAACTAATTCTGAGACGTCATCTTTCAAACGTTTAAAAGTAAGATCGACGAAGCCTTCTAAGGCTTTCGCATCAAAGTTAACGGTTAACTCAAGGTCTAAATGTTGTAGCTGAACTTCATCGAGGTTTCCGTATGAATGCTCATCAACAGGCTGAACTTCTGTAACTGTCTTTTTGTTTTCTTTTTTGGTTTCAACCTTCTTTTCAACAACCACACTTTGCTCTTCAGGCTTCTCGCTGCCTGACTCCTGTTGGCAAGCAGTCAGTCCCAAAGCCGCAGCCAACATCAAATACTTATAACTTGTCTTCATTACTATTCTCTTTTATCGTAGAAGACAGACATTTAACCAATTATAAAAATTGAAGTAAAGCTTCAAACTCAGTCGCATGCTTAAATTACCATGCATAGCACAATGAAAAGCTTGCACTTCATTATGCTTTATAAAACATTAACTTAGAAAGCTTTACTCATACCGATAGTTGATTAAGTGTCAGTATTTTTTACGCATACCACCAACTCTGCCACATTTTTCAGCAGTGGTTGATGTTAGTATTGCCGCTAATCAAGTGTTGGCACTGGTAGCGGATAAAAATAACTACGGAGTTTATAGATGCCATCACAAGGTAGCGGTAAATTTGATCGAGGGTACATTATCCCTATCGGCGGTTGTAGCCATCAGCTACATGACACAGTTGCAGAGCAAATACGAAGTATCTGCCTGAGCGCATCAGCGACAGCTGTTATTTTGAACGTCGGCCAAGAAAAAATCGTGCACAAGCTGGACAAAACTCTACTCGCTAATGGCTTTGAGTCTTGTGTAGAGGTTGATATTCGAACACGACAAGATGCTAATGATGAAAAACTCATCAAGCAAATGTCTGATAAGGAGTTAATTGTCATTGTCGGTGAGAAGCCACTTCAAATATCGACGTTAATTGGTGGCACTCCAGTGGCTAAACAACTTCGCAAGCTTAATGCTGACGGGGTTCATGTTTTGGGCAGTTATGGCGCAGCGGCTTTATTAAGTGAGCATATGATTGCTGGCGGTGAAGGGTCTATCACGCCTAAGCAAGATGGTGTGACAATGGCTCCAGGCTTAGGTTTAACCAACCGATTTATGCTCGATTATCATTTTGAGCAACCTGGTCGGCTAGGCCGTTTATTAACCGCCCTCTCCTACAACCCGTTTACTATCGGTGTAGGAATTGATGAGGGCTCAGCACTTTTCATTAGTCCCAAGGATGAGTTACAGGTCTATGGCGATGGTTCGGCGACACTAATCGACCCCAGTAACCTGCAGTATTCATCCATGGGAACAGCGGGTAGTGGTGATTATATATCACTATTTGGCTTACAAATGCACATTTTAGCGCCCGGTAGTCGCTTCAAAGCATCAGACCATAAAGCTTTTGACGAACACTGGGCTTGAAGATTATACAGATGATAACCTTGTTGGTTATCGATTTTAGAAACAACCTTTTATATTTCAGGTGACATTAATGACAACATCTAGCTTAAAAAACATTGGTATCATTCTTGCAGGCTCTCTTCTGCTTTGGGCATGTGCGACACCTCCAAAACAAGAAACACCTACAAAACCAGAGCCGCCCGCAAAGCCAGTCAAAACGTATAAAGACGTTCATATTGGCGCCAATAACTTTATGACCATTCCGTCTACTTGGAATTTGAAGCAAAATATCATGCCCAAAGGCTATGTGAGCTACACCATTAAAAACCGTGATATTCACATGGTGATTTCTGGGTATAAAGATAAGAAAACTAACTTTAACATTAACAAAAGTAAAAAAGACTTAGCCAGTGTCACGATTCTTTACCGTACAGGCTCAAAGACAAAGAAAAAGCACTACAATGAAATTACCGATAAACATAAGTTAGGTGGTTACACGCACCACACTTGCCACGGTAATAATAAGTGCTATCAAGTGTTCCCTCTTTCAAACTGGCGTTCAATGATGGCTGCCGACTTTCATGCTGGTGGTATGAAATATACATTAACGGTAGGCGTTGATGATTTGGAAGGTGTTCACGCTAAAGACGTGTTGAAAGCTTTACAAAGCATCCGTTTGAAGACAAGTGTCGAGAAATAATTATTTGCTCACAAAATAATCACTTGCTCATAAAAAAAGCCTGCAAATTGCAGGCTTTTTTGTGTCACCTAGTTATCAACAGACTATCTACTTAACTCTGAGCTTCTCTTTCCGCAATAAACTCAAGCGCCATATCAATACGCTTTATAACACGCTCCTTGCCTATCCATTCTAGGGTAATACCTAAATCTGGCGACATACCTGAGCCAGTAACAGCAACTCTCAACGGCATTCCAACCTTACCCATCCCAAGCTCTAACTCTTCAGCGGTAGCGCTGACTAAAGCATGAAGTTGCTCTGCTGACCATTCACTCTGCTCAGACAGCTTCTTTTTGGCTAACTCTAAAGGTTCTCGAGCCACTGGACGCAAGTGCTTTTTGGCAGCCTTGGCATCAAACTCTTCATAATCCTGATAAAAATACTGAACTGCCAGCACCAACTCTTTTAGTGTTTTAACTCGCTCAGCCATAGCTGGTATCAGTTTCTTAATATCCGGACCTTGAGAAAGCTCTAATCCGGCCTGGTCAATATGCCACTGAAGATGCTTCAGTACTTCTTCTGCAGGCAAAGACTTCATGTAGTGTTGGTTAAGCCAGTTCAGTTTTTCAGTATTGAACGCAGAAGGAGCTCTATTGACATCCTTTAAATCGAAGTGCTCAATCATTTCCTCTACAGAAAATACTTCTTGGTCTCCATGTGACCAGCCTAAACGTACTAAGTAATTTAGTACTGCCTGCGGTAAATAACCTTGATCTCGATACTGCATGACACCCACAGCACCGTGGCGTTTTGATAGACGCTTACCATCTTCACCTAGAATCATAGGTACATGAGCGTACTTTGGTACCTCAGAGCCTAGAGCTTCAATCATATTAATTTGACGCGGAGTATTATTAACATGATCATCACCACGAATAACATGACTGATGCCCATGTCTAAATCATCGACCACTACCGTAAAGTTATAGGTCGGAGTGCCATCGGTACGAGCAATAATCAGATCGTCAAGCTCAGAATTACTAACAGCAATTTCACCTTTGATTAAGTCATTGAAAACGACCTTCCCTTCCAGTGGGTTCTTAAAACGAATCACGTGCGGCTTAGACGTATCCTGCTCATCAGCAGACAAATTACGGCAGTGACCATCGTATCCAATATTTTGTTTGTTTGCTTGTTGCTCTTCACGAAGCTTTTCAAGGCGCTCTTTTGAGCAATAACAGCGGTAAGCTTTACCCTCTTCTAACAAATGCTCAATTTGTTCTTTATAACGATCGAAACGTTGAGTTTGATAGAATGGCCCTTCATCATGACCAAGCATCAACCACTCCATACCTTCGAAAATAGCCGCCACAGATTCTTCTGTAGAGCGCTCACGGTCAGTATCTTCGATTCTTAGGACGAAGTCCCCTTGGTGTTTTTTTGCATATAACCAGCTGTATAGCGCAGTTCGAGCGCCACCAACGTGTAAATATCCAGTAGGGCTTGGAGCAAAACGAGTTTTAACGGTCATAATTTAAACAGGTAATCAAAAGTTATGCATATTCTATCAAGGCCGTATCTTTTTCAAAACCTATTTACGCTAAACGACTAATAATTAAGCAAAATAGTGGCATAAATGTCAGTGAAGAAAGTTTTTTAATGTTTTTATAAAAAAAGTGTTGACCTTAACCGCTTACAAACCTAGAATGCGCTCCGTTCTTGAGGAACACAGCCTTAAGAACTCTGGAATGTGGGTGGTTAGCTCAGTTGGGAGAGCATCGCCCTTACAAGGCGAGGGTCACTGGTTCGAGCCCAGTACCACCCACCACTTTCCATACCCTTTTTAGATTGAATTGTATTCTAAGCCCCTGACTGGTTCAGGGGCTTTTTTTTACCTTCGTTATTTACCTTAAGCGCTCCACCAAACAGTAGAAATCATACGGGTAAATCACCGCTAGATCGTAACAACTCATTTCAATTGGGCAAAACCTCTGGCAAAATATGCCAAGTTGTTTGAAATCAATGAACTATGGAGTTCTCAGTGCAACCTTCGCTAGACTCACTACGCAATATTTTAGAGCCAGATTGTTTATTAACAGATTCCGACTCTCTTCATCAATTCGGTAAGGATTGGACCAATCAGTACACCCCTGCACCACTTGCCATTGCTTTACCGAAAACAACAGAGCAAGTTGCGGCCATCGTACAGTGGGCAAACCAACACTCTGTGGCGCTCGTCCCTTCTGGCGGCCGCACTGGTTTAAGTGGCGGTGCTGTTGCGGAGCAAGGAGAACTTGTTATAGCGCTGGATAAGATGAACCAGGTTATAGAGTTTGAAAGTGCCACTCAACAAGTCAAATGCCAAGCTGGTGTGATCACAGAGCAGCTACAGCAGTTCGCTGAAGAAAATGACTTGTACTACCCGGTTGACTTTGCCTCTAGTGGCTCCAGCCAAATTGGCGGCAATATCGCGACTAACGCGGGCGGCATTAAAGTCATTCGTTATGGTCTGACTCGCGATTGGGTTATGGGATTAACCGTTGTTACAGGAAAAGGTGAAGTCCTTGAGCTCAATGCAGGCCTGATCAAAAACGCAACCGGTTATGATTTACGACATTTGTTTATCGGCAGCGAAGGTACGCTTGGTATCGTTACTGAAGCGACGATTAAATTAACTCGCCAGCCGACAAACTTAACAGTCCTGTTACTAGCTATTCCACAGCTAGATAAAGTAAAAGAACTCCTCAACACGTTCCAAAAAGCAATCGACCTGACTGCATTTGAATTTTTCTCTGAAGAAGCTCTAAAGAAAGTCATGCCACACCATGGCTTACCGCGTCCTGTTGAAACTGAAGCTCCTTTTTATTGCTTGCTAGAGTTTGATGCTACCTCTGATGACATCCTTGAAAAAGCTTTGGGCTGCTTTGAATCTGGTCTAGAGCAAGAGTTTATCCTTGATGGAGTCATGAGCCAAAGCCAACAACAAGCTGAAGAACTTTGGAAGTATAGAGAGTATATATCAGAAACCATTTCCACAAGTCGTCCTTATAAAAATGATATTTCAGTTACACCAGACAAGGTGTCTGACTTCTTGGGAAGAGTCGATAACATCGTTGCTGAGCATTATCCTGAATTCGAAGTCATCTGGTTTGGGCATATCGGTGATGGCAATTTACACCTTAATATCCTTGCGCCAGACGATATGGATTATGCTGAATTCGTCAAAGCTTGCGAAAAAGTCAATCCGCTGATTTTTGAAGTGCTACAGGAGCTTGGTGGTAGCATTTCAGCGGAACACGGTGTTGGCTTACTGAAAAAACCTTACCTTAACTTCACTCGCACAGATGCTGAAATTAGTTATATGAAAGGTATTAAAGCCACTTTTGATCCAAACAACATCATGAACCCTGGAAAATTATTCTAATGCTATTATTGCTTAGCGTTATAGCCCTACTGATTGGCCCAGTTACTCTAAAGTTGATTGGTCACAATAGACGAATGGATGATTTTTTGTTTCCATTTGTCCTAGTCTCTGTTGGCTCTTTGTTATTTCTAGATGTGCTTCCAGTGCTGTGGAGCAATATTGGCTTCGCCCTATTACCGCTATTATTGTTAGGCTTTTTTGGGCCCGCGCTGGCTGAAATTACGTTTCGTCGATTCGCTCACAAAGCACATAGCGTCGCTTTGTTACTCGGTATTGTGGGTTTAATGACTCACTCCGCGATTGATGGTGCCGCTGTAGTCACCATCGAGGGTAATGAAATGTTGCCTTACGCCGTAATATTGCACCGGCTAGTCGTTGGCTTAAGTTTATGGTGGATCGTTAATCCCCTGTGGGGAAACCGTAAGACAGCCATTGTTTTCTCGGTAATGATCGGCATGACTGTTATTGGTTTCTATATTGGTGAAAAACAATTGTTTGGGTTACATAATACGTTTATTGACTACTTCCAAGCGATCGTTAGCGGAACACTACTTCACGTTATAATCCACAGACCTCATAGTCATGGACATGGGGAAGATGAACCTCATGCCCATACCCATGAAGCAGCGGCCAAACATCAGTTTATCAGCTCCATTCACCACAAAGCTTATTTTGTCGCTGGACTGAGTATCGGTATTTTACTGGTCTTAATACTGCATCAATGGCATTTCTAAGAAGAGCCACTATCCCAATCTATTTTGTTAGATTTTGGTATTGATGAAACATAGTCCAGCTGACCACTGGCTAAGAGTCCACTGAGGTTAGTGGTAATTTGCGCCCGAATTTCCTGAGGGTGTGAAAACTGGTTGGTATAAATACCCAGCCACGCATTACGGCTATTACTTTTAGCCACGGTAAGCGCGCGATTAATCACATAAATTAACTGCTCCCAAGTAATCACCTCATTGGGATCACCTAAGAAAGGAAAGCGCCCAAAACCGACACTACAAGTAACATCAATACTGGCACCATTCCCTAAGTCAAATTTTCTAGATGCTATGATCGAACGTATTTTCTCAGCCATGATCATTTGCTCTCGCTTCTCAATGCCTCGGCTTAAAATAAGCAGCGTAGCGCCCTGCCACCTAACAAGTGTGTCCGTACCATAGCTAATTGTTTTTAAGCAGTCAGCAGCCTGCTTAAGAACTTCATTTCCACATAAATGACCATGCTCTTTGTTAATCATGGCTAAATTGTCAATATCAACAGCAAAAACACCGAGATACACACCTGCGATACCGTCATTCACGATCCAAGTCGATGCAATATTCTCGAGCTCAGAATCAATATGCTTCTTTAAATATTGTTTGCTTTTAAAGCCAGTCAACTGATCATTTACAGAGATGTTTTCTAACTGATTTTCCAGTCGCTCGGATAAGTAACGCTGCTCAGAAAGTGAATACTGCAAATCTTCGACTTGATAGAGTAAAGTCTTCTTTTCGCTCAATAATAACTGGGTTTGAGCCTTGCCTTCTTTCAGCTTCTTTTCCTGCAGAGTCAGACGCCTCGAGAAATAACGTGACAAATAAATGGCTACTCCAATAACCACTAGCGATAAAATGAGCAAGTAAAGCATGAAACCCTGAGCACTGGCCCAAAAGCGCTTCTCTACACTTAATAATAACGTGACCTCTTCATCACCCCAACGCCCGTCTTTCTGCCTCACTTGGGTTCGGATCAATAGCTGTTCTTGTTGGATGTTGTGTAATTTAATCGTCGGGCCATCCAAGTCGATCCAGTTATCATCAAGTGCATCAATCTTATAGCGGTAATCAGCTCCACGTCCGTTAATATAGTCAAACGTACTAATACGAATAACCACGGTTCCAAGATCGCTGACCTGAGAAAAATAAGTGCTACCTTCTTTAGTAATATTCTTTTCTTCTGTGGCTTGTTTTACTGAAATGATTTGGAGGCTTTTCTCTTCTTTATCGATGGTAATATCATTCGGACTTAACATGGTAATGCCGTTTAAGCCGCCAAAGAACAAGTTACCCTCTTCATCCGCAAAGTCAGCATTAGTGTAAAACTCATTGTATTGAAGTCCGTCTTCATAGGTAAAGTTAACTGGCGTACCTTTATCAGGGTGATACTTAACGAGACCATTGGCTGTTGAAACCCATAAGAAACCTGAGTTATCAGCTAAGATCGAGCAAATAAAATCATCAACAAAACCATCGCTTTCCGTTACACGTTGAAAATAAACATCGCCTTGCGAGTTATATCGTACGCGATTTAAACCTGAAACAGTTCCAATCCAAAGCACTCCAAGCAAATCCTCATAGATGACCGTTATATCCGAGTTGGACAAGGTCTGGGTATCAGTTTGAATGCTTATATAATGTTCTGTACTTTGGTTGATCGGGTTATATCTAGCAAGTCCTTGTGCGCTACCGACCCACAAATAGCCCTGCAAATCCTCATAAATTGTATAGGCACCGTACTTTGAACTAATGACTTGTTCAGGCAAAAAGCTGGAATAATCAAAAAAGCGTAAACTGGATGCTCCAAGAGTGCTGCCTTGATTTGAGTCTATTTTAATATGATAAAACCGGTTCTCACCTCCAAGCCAAATATCACCACTCCTTGTTTCGACAATGCTTGATAGTGCTTTAAGTTCGAGAAGGTTACCGTTTGCGCCATGAGCTTTTTCTAAATGAATAAAACCCTCTTCACCAAAAGGCCTGAAAAACAAACCGTTATTCGTAATTATCCATAAGTTTCTATGACGGTCCTCAACTAAGCCCCCAACGTAGCCTGTGCTAATAAAGTTCTCGCCAACTTTAAGAGGGCTATAATTCTGTAGAATAGTAAAATCGTTGTTGTAACGGTATATACCAGAGTCTGTACCAACTAATAAATGTCCGTCGTAGGTTTTTAACAAACTGGTGGTGTAATTATTTTCTTTAAAGTTCATCACTTCACGTTTTTTCAGCAAGTGAATAAAGTCTTGTTTTGACTTCCAGTAGTTAACGCCAAATAAGCTTCCAACCCAAAGCAACCCTTCCTTTGATTTCCATATAGACATGCTGGAGTCGTTGTTAATGGAGTGAGGGTCACTGTAATCAGAATAAAGCTCAACTGTAATAGTGTTTTCAGCTGAGTCCCAGTACTTAAGGCCAGCTTCGGTTGCTAACCAATAACCATTTTTAAACGGTAATAACTGCCTTACTCTTATCGGACTTTGCTTTCGCCCGTCCTTCACATCAAAGTATTGTATTGAAGGCTCGCTATTAGCTGTTTGAGTTGAAAATACAGCAAAACCTTTCTCACCAGTTACAAAAAACTCTTCTGTAGACTCTTGATTAGGCAAAAGCTCTAACAGCACTACCTCACTTGAGAGGCACTCTGTAAACCGATCTCGCCCACGCATGTCGACAGAGACAATACAACTATCTTCCAAAAAATAGAGTCGTTCGTTAAGTGCCAAGAATTTGGAAACATTATGCTCTTTGATAAAAACATCGAACTGTGACAATCGTGTCATTGCACCACTCTCTGGCTCTATCAAAGCAAGAAAGTCTTTGGTTAAGGCGAGTACTTTATTATCGGAAGAAAGCGCAATCGAGTGTATCTGGAAGCTTTCAGAACTAAGCTCATCGTCAGAAGAAAGGTTTTTAATCTCTTCTGTCCAATGAGTTATCGCTAATGACTGAGTATCAACGCCATCAAGCCCTTGGGGCGTTAACACCCAAACCGTATCTTTATTATCATAGAGCAATTGATTGATGGTTGGAGATACTAAACTTTTCGGGTCACTAGCAACGTGCTTTAACTGATCGAACTTTACCCCGTCGTAACGATTTAAACCATCCTGTGTTCCAAACCACATAAAACCGAAACGATCTTCTGTGATGTCATAAACAGTGCTTTGACTTAAACCATCTTCTATAGTTAACGAGTAAAACCGAATACGATCAGATATGTCTGCTTCTGCATTTGCTGGAGAAATAAGAAGAGTGTTCGCGACAATGAATAACGCAAATATTAGTAGAAAATGGACAGCCTTCCCAACTGGCTGACTTTCTCGTTGTTTAACTTTTAACCTCGATTTGTATGTCACTCGCTAACTCTGGTTTGATTCCTAATTTATCTTTATAAAAGTCCCTAATCTTATCCATATCCGACTCAATATCACCAGTCGGTTGAATAAAGTCTCCTATCCCCAAGGTTTTCGTTCTTGTATCTAAATAAGTAAAGACGATCGGTACATTTGCCTGCACAGCAATATGGTAAAAGCCACTCTTCCAATAAGGCTTCTTACTGCGTGTACCTTCCGGTGCTAATGCTAAGTGTACTTTATCTCTTTGCGCAATCTCTTGAACCACCTGCTTTACAACGTTTTTCTTTGACGAGCGCTCTACAGGTATTCCTCCGACCCATCGAAAAAACCAACCAAATGGTGGCTTAAATAAAGTATGTTTACCCAAATAAGCCACGTCCATCTTAAAGCAGAAGCGAGTCATGAGCATCAAAACAAAATCCCAGTTAGAAGTGTGCGGTGCAAAGATCATCACACACTTATCATGTTCTGGTAGCTGCCCTTCGACCTTCCATCCCAAAAGTCGTAATAGTCCGCGCATAATTGCTTTCATAATCACAGCACTATTGGTTGTGTAAGTCCATGACCATGGCAGAATTTTCAATCTCAGACGACTCTTGAGATGATTTCGCCATGTCGTTACGACGCTGTTCAAGTTCTTGTAAATAGTTCATATCAATATCGCCTGTTACATACTCGCCTGTAAACACCGATAAATCGAACGCTTTGATCTCAGGGTTACCCTCTTGCACCGCTTCTACCATCCCATCAACATCTTGGTAAATGATTTTATCAGCACCAATGATTTCACCAATCTCATCTTCTGTACGGTTGTGAGCAATCAACTCATCAGCTGCTGGCATATCAATACCGTACACATTTGGATAACGTACTGGTGGCGCGGCTGAAGCGAAGTAAACCTTCTCTGCCCCGGCTTCTCTTGCCATCTCGATGATTTGCTCGGATGTTGTACCACGTACAATCGAATCATCGACTAGCAGAACATTCTTACCTCTAAACTCCAAATCTATGGCATTCAGTTTTTGACGAACACTTTTCTTACGCATCTGTTGGCCAGGCATAATAAAGGTTCTGCCAATATAACGATTTTTAATAAAGCCATGGCGCATTTTTAGATTAAGTTCATTCGCCAGCTGCATCGCTGACGTGGTCGACGTATCAGGAATCGGAATCACCACATCAATATCATGATCAGGCCAATCTCTTAGTATCTTTTCTGCTAGCTTCTCACCCATGCGTAAACGTGCTTTATACACCGACACGTTATCAATGAGTGAGTCAGGACGTGCCAAATAGACATGCTCAAAAATACAGGGGGCGAAAGTGTCTTCATCAATACACTTTTCAGTATGTAGCTGGCCATCTTCAGAAATAAACACAGCATGGCCAGGACCAATATCGTCGATCAGCTCGTAACCTAAAGCATCGAGCGCAACAGACTCTGACGCGACCATAAACTCAGTGCCGTTTTCTGTTTCACGCTTTCCGTATACCGCTGGGCGAATACCGTAAGGGTCGCGGAAACATAACAAACCATGGCCACTGATTAGAGCTACTGCTGCGTATGCACCTTTGCAGCGCTTAAATACTTCGCGTACCGCTTTGAAGATATCTTGTGGTGATAATTGATTTTTTTCAAGAATTTGCAGTTCGTGAGCCAACACATTCAACAATACCTCTGAGTCAGAGTTTGTATTTAAGTGACGGCGATCAGTCGAATAAAGATCTCGCTTTAAGTTATCCGAATTTGTCAAATTACCGTTATGAGCTAGAGTGATACCGTAAGGCGAATTAACGTATAAAGGCTGAGCCTCAGCAGACGTGGAGCTCCCTGCTGTTGGATAACGCACATGGCCAATACCAGAGTTACCGGTTAAGCGTCTCATGTGTCTTGTATGAAAAACATCACGAACGAGACCGTTATCTTTACGCAAATACAACTTACCCTGATCGCTAGTGACAATCCCTGCCGCATCTTGACCTCGGTGTTGCAACACAGTTAACGCATCAAATAAACTTTGATTTACAGGGGACTTACCAACGATTCCAACAATACCACACATACTAATTTTGCTCGTCTTTTTTGGTTGAAGAATTTGATTCAGATGAGTCATCATCTGTAGAAGACTGTTCACCGCTTCCATCGGTCTTCATTTCAGAAGTATCGAGTCCTTTCATTTTCATCAATGCGCCAATTGCATCAGACTGAGTCATTGACTCACTTTCGCCTTGGCTATCAGGGTTATCATCTTTAAGCTCTGGAACCACTTGTCCTAATTTTTCGTAGAACCAAGCAGCGACCACCTCCATATGAGGAATTAAACTGGATTCACCCCACCACTTATCTTTAGGCACTGGAGTAAACTGTTTTAATCCAAGGACGAGTAAAGCCACAATTAAGACGCCTCGCAAAGCGCCAAAGAACATGCCCAGGAAACGGTCAGTACCACTCATACCCGCGGCATCAACCATACGGCCTACAGCATAGTTAATAATTCCGGCTATAATTAGGGTGGCAACAAAAATGGCTAACCAGGAAACACCCAGTCGGATGCTATTGGTTTCAATATGGTCAACTAGAAGTTCGGAAAGAGGCTCATAGAACATCTTAGCGAGGAAAAAAGCAGCTACCCAGCCTGCTAAAGATAAGGCTTCTCGAACAAAGCCACGGAGTAAACTGATCAGCGCTGAAACGCCAATGATCGCTAAAATGACCCAATCAACCCAAATCATTAAAGAGCTGCCTCATAGAATTCAGTGCGCATTTTAGCAGAGGTAAGCTCTGAGCGGAATATGCTTTATCAGGTTTCTGTAACATCCTGACTTTAATGGTCTTGAGGGTCAAACTCAATGACCTTAACCGCAGCTCCAACAATCTTTTCTAGGCCTTCAGTGCGTTTATTTGCCGCAGCTTGGTCAGGATAAGGCCCAACGAAGACTCGTGTATACTCTGTCGCCTCACGCTGGTATGCCCTAAAGCCCTTATTTCTCAACTCGGCAACCAAGCTAGTGGCGTTTTCTTTATTTGAGAAAGAGCCGATTTGAATGACCCAGGCCTTTTCAGCAAACTCTGGCCTATTGCTTTGCTTGTTAGCGGTCTTTGTTGTCTTTTCGTTGCTAGTATCAGTCGCTACCGCTTCTTTTTTGGACTTTTCCGGGGCTTTTTCAGCGTACTTCGTGACCTCATCTGCAGCTTGTTTTGTTGTACTGTCTGACGACTTGGGCTTGGTTTCAGCAACTGAACTGTCTCGTTCCTCGTTATCGTCACTCTTTGTTTGAGTGACCTCAGGAGAGGTTTGAGACTCGGCTTTTTTATCATCAGTAGCGTTAACTGTATTATTGTCTTGCTGCTCTGGTCTTTCTTGCTGATCATTACTCTCAACTTTTGCTGGCTTCTGTATTGCTTTCTCCGCCTCATCTTCGTCAAGATTGATCGTTATAGAGCCTTCATCTCCATCGTGAGATTTAACATCTAAGGATGGTTGCTCAGGAATTTTGCTTTCTATCTCCTGATTGTACTTTTCACTGTCTAAAATCATAGGCAAGAAAAAAACAGCTAACGCTAAAATAACGCAAGCTCCAACCAATCTATGCTTAAGCTTTATATCCACGCAAAACCTTCTTTATTCCAATGCTCAACAAACAAACCAACTGTAACAAATGAACCAAAAACCACTAAAACGTCATCAGTATCGAGACAAGAACGACCGATACAAGACTCGCTAAAATCACTTAATGATTTATAACACTTAGCTGTATTTTGCGACAGTTCAGGCAAATTTTGCAACAGTTCAGCGCTCTTTTTACCACGAGGCTCAGGTAAATCCAACAAATGCCACTCATCCACCTGCTTCATTTCTACCAGCGAAGACTGACAGTCTTTATCTTTCAGCATGCCACAAAGCGCTACTACACGCCGTGAGCCCTTGTCTTTAAGCTCTGTTAGCTTTTGATTCAATAACTCAGCTGAGTCCGGATTGTGGGCGACATCGACGATAATGGTCGGACTCTCCGATAGGATCTGAAATCTACCCAACACTGACAAGTTCTCAAACGCCTTGTAAGTTGCCGCATAAGAGATATTTTTGGCTGACAGCGACTGATAACAATAAGCAAACGCTGTTAAGCCTGCAGCTAGGTTTTGTAAAAATAGCTCATTAAGAGGAAGCTCATGAAAGTCTAGTGACAACTCATGAAACTGATAGCTCCAGTATTTTCGACCCAACTGAATACAAAAATCACGTTGAGCGATCCAAGGTACGCAACCAATGGTTTCACAGTGCGGCAAGAGTAATGACTCAGTCTCTTTATCAGCAATGACCAAAGGTCTATCTCGCCGAGCAACACCTGCTTTTTCTCCAGCTATTTGCTTTAAGTCACTGCCTAACCAGTCAACGTGGTCCAGCCCAATAGACGTCACCACACTAATATCGGCATCAATGATGTTGACTGCATCTAGCCGTCCACCAAGGCCAACTTCAAGTACGATTAAATCAAGCTGCTGTTGTTTAAAGATCCATAACGCAACCAAAGTCGTAAACTCAAAGTAAGTCAGCTCCGTATCACCTTTAGCTTGATAAATAGCCCGAAATCCTTCAATGATTAAGTCATCAGAGGCATTGACACCATTAAGCTTAATGCGCTCATTAAAATCGATTAAGTGTGGAGAGGTATAGCTTCCAACAGAGACTTTATGACTTACGGCTAGAGCTTCAATTGCGGCTACTGTAGACCCTTTTCCGTTAGTCCCAGCCACGGTAATCACTTGAGCACCTAAATCGAGCAGATCCAGTCGACGAGCAACTTCTTGCGCACGCTCTAAGCCAAGTTCGATTTTATGAACAGAGTGGGCCTGCTCTAACCAAGCAAGCCACTCATTAAGATGGGTAAATTGTTGAGGATTGTCAGGAATTGACAATGAGATCGTCTCTTTTAAGCCGCTGGTTTATCAGATTTCAGTAACTTTGCTGCCAGGGAAGCAACTTTATCGCGCATATCACGACGATCAACAATCATGTCTACTGCACCATGCTCCAGCCAGAACTCACTTAAGCGGAATCCTTCAGGCAGTTTCTCGCGAATCGTTTGCTCAATAACACGCTGCCCCGCAAAGCCAATTAATGCTTTAGGCTCAGCAATGTGAATGTCGCCAAGCATAGCCAAACTCGCAGTAACACCACCCATCGTTGGGTCTGTTAAAATCGTGATATATGGCAAGTTATTATCTGATAGCTTCGCCAAGACAGCACTGGTTTTCGCCATCTGCATCAATGACACCAATGCTTCTTGCATCCGAGCTCCGCCACTTGCTGTGAAACAGACAAAAGCAGTACGCTTCTCAATCGCACGATTCACTGCTCGTACAAACTTTTCACCGACGACTGAACCCATTGAGCCGCCCATGTAATCAAAGTTAAACGAAGCCGCTACGATTGGTACGCCTTTAACTGAGCCTTCAAAAGCAATCAGTGCATCGTTCTCTTTCGTTTTCTTTTGTGCTGCTGAAATACGATCTTTGTACTTCTTGGAGTCACGGAACTTCAGCATATCAACAGGTTTCATGTCCGCAGCAATTTCTTGCTTTCCGTCTTGATCAAGAAATAGCTCAAGTCGTTCACGAGCACTCAATCGCATGTGGCTGTTACATTTCGGGCACACCGATTGGTTGCGCTGAACTTCTGCATAATACAATACAGACTCACAGCTCTTACATTTACTCCATACGCCTTCAGGTATGGATTTTTTGCGCTCCCCTTCAGGGTTGCGTTTCGGTAATAATCGTTCTAACCAGCTCATAAAATATCTAAATTCGTTTCGCCAATCTAAGTCGTTGCATTGTAACAGGTTTCAGCCTAAACGGAACAGAGTTCTGGTAATACCTGTTGGGATGAACTCACCCTTCCGGTAAAAAGATAGGGCCTATAGGTAATCTTGGTAAATCAAACTGTTGCGGATAATCGACATCAATTAAATAAAGTCCGTTAGGGCTCGCAGTGGCAGGCGCCTTATTTCTATCCTCAGCCTCGATCAGCCCTTTTACCCAAGTGTAAGGCTTTAAACCTCGCCCTACTGCAATCAATGTGCCTGCAATGTTACGTACCATATGGTGTAAAAAAGCATTCGCCTTAATATCAATGACCACATACTGCCCATATCGTTCGACCCTAAGATGTTCGATAAAACGAAATGACGTTCTGGACTGGCAACTTGATGCTTGGAATGATGCAAAATTCTTTTCACCAGGAAAATACTGACAGGCTTGGTTCATCGCCTCAACATCTAACGTTTGACGACACCACGTTAACCCTTTATGCATAATCGCAGGTCGAGCGTGAGTGTTGGCAATAATATAACGGTAGCGCCTCGCTGTGGCGCTGAAGCGGGCATGAAACTCATCAGGGACCTGATGAGCCCAGCGTACAGCAACAGAATCAGGTAGTTGGGTATTAGCGCCCATAGTCCAAGCTTTAAGTGGACGCTCATTGCTAATACTGAAATCTACCACTTGCCCAGTAGCATGCACCCCTGTATCCGTTCGCCCTGCACAATTTACCTGCACTGTTTCATCAGCTATGTTGCTAAGTACTTTTTCCAGTGTTTGTTGTACTGAAACTGCATGAGATTGTCTCTGCCAGCCATAAAACTGACTACCATCATATTCAATCCCTAAGGCAAACTTCATTGATAAAACCTACTTAAACGTTATACAGATACAAAAACACCGGGTGAATTACCCGGTGCTTCCTTTTAAATGACTATTTTACAGCTCTGAAAGCAATTTGTCTGCTTCCGCACGCTGTTCACTGTTACCTTCGGACTTAACTTCTTCCAAAATATCTTTGGCAGCATCATCATCACCAAGCTCCATGTAAGCTTTTGCCAAGTCAAACTTAGTGGCCGCATCATCAGCGCTCAGACCCGCTCCAGCTTCGTCAGCATAATCCATATCAGCGCCATCATTAGAACTACTATCGTCCTCTTGAGTCACTAATTCTTCGTCATCCTGTCCGTCGGTAAACTCAATAGAGTTATCTTGTTCAGAGCTTGTCTCACTCTCAGTAGAGGAGTCAAATTGCTTTTCAAAATCACCTAAATCCAAATCAAGAGACTCATCATCGTTAGAACCAACTTTTTCAATATCACTCGCATCAGAAGCAAGCTCAGTGCTCAAATCGAGGTCTACTGGCTCTTTTTCATCATCAGAACCGAAGATTTCGTCTTCGCTAGGTAAGCTTAGCTCATCAGAGTCTGTATCCATTTGAATTTCTGACTCATCTGGAGCAATCAAGCTAGACAGACTTGCCACTTTTAAGCCCAATGACGAATCATGATCAAAATCATCAGGAAGTTCGTTCTTTAACTGGTGGAACTTTTGAGTATTTTGCTGGCTGGCTACCACTTCCATCAACTTAACCCGGACTTCTTGGTTATTAGGCTCTGCCGCTAAAGCATCTTCAAGCACATTTTCTGCTTCCGATAATTTGCCACGCGCAATTAAAATATCTGCTGAGCTCACCGGATCTTTCTCTTCTTCAGGCGCTTTCATACCATTATCGCCGATGAAGGACTCTCGATTTTTCTTAGGCTTTGCTTCATTAGCCGCAGTCATCATGCCCAACAAACCACCGTCATCATCAGCATCCTGACTATTACGACGATAAATTAAACCACCACCAATCAATAACAGAAGAACTAAGCCACCACCCGCGTATAGCCAGAAGTTTTCGGCTTCATAGAATGGTTTGTCAGAGTTACTTTGTAATGAATTTGATGCTGCAGGTTCAGGCTTCGACTCAGCTTTATCTTCAACCTTATCCTGAGCTTCTTGTTCTAATTCGCTAGAGCCACTTGTAGTAGCCATATCATCAGCTTGGTCCATTGAATCCGCAGCTATATCCGTAGCTGGTTCGTCCGCACCAACCTGATCGGTTTCGTCGGCGGCATCTGCAGCACCAGATAAAACGGATAATGTCTCATCTTCTACGGCTAAGCCATCATCTGTAGCGTTTTCTGTTTCAGCTAGATCCGTACCAAACTCTGTTGACTCTCCTTCCGAATCCGAGCTTAAACTTGAATCAGCAGCATCATTTTCCGCGACGTCACTACTCATATCATCGTCAAGCGTGCTGCCGCCTGAATCCTGTGACGTACCTTCATCCACACTACCGATACTTAAACGTCCACCAGAAGTTTCAGAGTCATCAACTTGTGTCTCTTCAACACTCTTACGAACATCCAGCGGAGCTTCATCACTGCTCGTCGCACTACGTATGGTATTCAGTGCAGCAGTTTGTGAAACATCGCTGATAGCGCTGCTCTCTGGAACCGTTAAAACAGCTCCAGCTTTCATGCGATTAATATCGTTATTAATAAATGCTTCAGGATTATTGTGGAAAATGGCCAATAAGGTTTGTTGAACTGACACACCCTCTGGACGCACAGATTTAGCAATACTCCAAAGAGTTTGCCCGCGCTCAACCGTCCAATTATCACCATTAAACTCTGCTGTTGAGGCCAGCTGACGAGTCTGCTCGTTCACACTTGGCTGCGGCGGTTTAGGTTGTGAGGACGGTTCGTTAGACGTTGTATTTTGTTGAGGTTGAGTTCGTTGTGTCGTCTCAGGGGTATTGTTTGTAGTCGTACGACGCTGAGAAACTGGAGCCGTAGTTGGCTGAGGGGTTGGCGTCGTTTTAGCAAAAACTGGAGGGTCGAGTAACAAAGTATACTCACGCATCAAGCGCCCTTGTGCCCAATTAAGCTCTAACAGAAAGTTGACGAACGGTTCCTTGATGGGGTCTCGACTCTCAACAACAATGGCCTTGGAACCATCGTTTTTGGTAATGATTTTAAAGCTCAGGGAGTTGTGATATGCCTCACGCTGAACCCCAAATTTATTGTAAGACTCATAAGAGGCAAGTTTGGCTCGTAGGTCCTCTTCACTAACACTGCGTGAAGATAGCAACACAATTTCAGCCTTAAGCGGTTGGTTTAACCCTGAGTCCGCGTCAATATCTCCAAGCCCCAACGACCAAGAAGATGGACTGATTAGCGCAGCCGATACAGCAACTGTTGCAGCCAATTTACGAAACATAACTTTCCCCTCATTGATAAAAATCATCGAATAACTTCGACTGGATTCCCAATTTTATATCTTAATTTTAACCAGCGAACTTACCACAGTACATCCATATTTCAGTAAGATAGGAAGTCATATGTGCTTCGTTTTGATAAACACTTCACAAAACGTAACCCAAATTCCTTGAATATCCCTTAGATGTGGTGCTCATTTTAGCATCACATCTAAGAATGTACTTTAAGTTTTCACCCGTTAGGTACTAATTTTGCTACTATAAATGATTTTTTACAAGTATCTCTGCAATTTGGACTGTATTTAGTGCGGCACCTTTACGAACATTATCCGATACGATCCACATCGCAAGACCATTTTCGATACCCACATCTTGACGGATTCGACTTACAAAAACGTCGTCTTTGCCGCTGGCATGAGTTACTGGCGTGGCATATTCCAACTGTTCCATATCGTCTACAACCGTTACCCCCTCGGCCTTTTCAAGCAATTCTTTGGCCTGGACAGCAGCTAAAGGCGCCCTGGTTTTAAGGTGAACAGCTTCTGAGTGGCCAAAGAACACCGGTACTCGAACTGCGGTAGGACTGACAGCGATACTGTCGTCTTCAAAGATTTTTTGGGTTTCCCAAACCATCTTCATTTCTTCTTTGGTATAACCGTTATCTTGTAGTGCATCGATATTTGGCAGTACATTAAACGCAATCTGCTTGTCATAAACCTTCGCAGTTGCTTCTCTAGCATTAAGTAGTTCAGCGGTTTGCTTCGCTAACTCTTCTACCGCTTTTTGTCCCGAGCCTGAGACCGCTTGATAGGTGCAGACATTGATATGCTCAATACCCACGGCATCTTGGATCGGCTTTAAAGCGACCATCAATTGCATGGTTGAGCAATTAGGGTTAGCAATAATGCCTCGGTTTTTATAATCAGCGATTCGATCAGGGTTCACTTCAGTTACTACTAAAGGAATATCCTCGTCATAACGGTACTCAGACGTATTATCAACCACGACACAGCCTGCTTCGACTGCTTTGGGCGCATATTCACGCGAAATAGAGCCGCCTGCTGAAAACAAAGCAACGTCAACCTGAGAAAAGTCAAAATCCGCTAGGTTTTGCACCATCACAGATTTACCATTAAACATTAATCGTTCGCCCGCAGAGCGCTCGCTCGCAAGCAGATAAAGATTATCAACAGGAAACTTACGTTCCTCTAATATTTCACGAATGGTCACGCCAACTGCGCCTGTAGCGCCGACGATCGCTATATTTGCCTTTTCCAATGAATCACTCCTCTAAAAGACAAGCTAATGATAAAAATAATGTAAAGCAGTCGCGCTCTGGCTATTTACGCTTATTAAACATCATCCAAACACGCATGATGATATAGCCAAAGAAGCCCGCTGCCATTAGATATAATGCAACCTGTTCCCAAAGCTCACTGTTTTGTGCTGGTGGGAAGAACTTCAATAAGAAGCCTGCTGCGAAGGCAATAACGGCTAAAAAGGATAAAGACTGTAACCGACGGTTTTTCTTTAACTTTTGAAGGTGTGACGCTCGTTGTAACTGCTCTTCTGTGGTGCCTTTGAGGCGCGCCCCACAGTGGCTGCAGGTTTCTGCTTTGCTCGAAATTCTTTTGTTACAAACGATACACTGAATAATAGCCATAATATTGTCTCTGTTGAATTCTCTCTCAATTGTTCAAATAAATCTAAGAACCTAAGGTTATATACTTATCAGCGACTACTTTAATGCTTTGCTGGCAATTTCATAAACGTCTTTTGACAGCTCTGGCATGGTTAAAATGTCTTTTAGTTGCTGCTGCATCTTAAGTTGGCGTTGCTGATCAAATTTGCGCCAACGATTGAATGCCCCCGTTAAGCGGGCTGAAACCTGAGGGTTTACCGAATATAACGCCTTAATTTGACGAGATAAATATTCATAGCCACGTCCATCTGCGCGATGGAATTGGCTTGGGTTTGCTCCCGTAAATGCGCCAATAAGCGAGCGAACCTTGTTCGGATTTTTAAGTTCGAAAGAGGGATGATCCAGTAATGACTCAATTCTGTCAATGGTTTCATCGGACGGGTCTGTCGCCATGATCGCCAGCCACTTATTCACCACCAGCTCTTCATTTTGCCACTTTTGATAAAATGCCTCGGCAACCTTCATCTTCTCGCTATAATTAGAATGAACAATTAACTGCAAGGCCGTGCTGGCATCCGTCATATTATTGGCGTTATCCAACTGCTTTAAAGCTAGTTGATAGCAATCGTCCTTCTCAAGCGCCATGAGATAACTCAAGCATGTGCCCGCGAGAGCTCTTTTAGCGACGGACTCTTTGTCTTGCTCAAAATCGCCAATGTGGTGATTGGTTTGATAGTGTAATAACCAGTCCAGCTCTAGCTCTTGTGCCAAGCGTTTCTTTAAGAAGTTACGAGCCTCGATTAAATGATCGATATTGATTGAATCAACTTGCTCAATCAAAGTACTGACGCCCGGAATTGATAATGCCAATGACTTAAACTGGCCATCAAGCTGACTGTCATCCAATAAGTTCTTTGTCGCGCTGACCACCGCATCGCTGATGGATAAACGAGCGCCCTCCTCAAGCTGCGAGCACAAGTCAAACACAACTTCACCAAACAGCATTTGCCCAGCCTGCCAACGATTGAATAGGTCAGAGTCGTGAGCAAAAAGGAACGTTAAGTCATTCAATGAATAGTCGTAATGAAGCTTCACTGGAGCTGAGAAGCTACGCAAAATCGATGGAATATGCTTTGCAGGCACATCATCAAAAGTCACGCTTTGCTCCCAACTCTTCAAATGGACAACATCGCCCTCTACACGCGCATCGGTGTCATTGACCGGCAATGGCTTCAGCTCAATATCATTACCCAGCTCATCAATCAGACCGAGCTTCAATGGAATATGAAAAGGCTCTTTCTTCTCTTGGCCCGGCGTCGCAGGACAAGACTGCTTTAAATTCAGCGTCACCTGGCGTTTATCCGCATCATACTCAGCTGAAACACTCACTTCTGGCGTTCCTGCTTGTGAATACCAGCGTCTGAACTGCTTAAGATCATAGCTATTCGCATCCTCCATGGCGCGCACAAAATCTTCGCAAGTCACAGCCTGCCCGTCATGACGCTCAAAATACACGTCCAGACCGCGCTTAAAACCATCACGACCCAGTAACGTCTGATACATACGAATAATTTCAGCGCCTTTGTTATAGACAGTCACCGTGTAGAAATTATTCATCTCAATATACGAGTCGGGACGTATCGGATGTGCCATAGGTCCCGCATCTTCAGCAAACTGGTGAGAGCGAATAACCTTAACGTCTTCAATGCGCTTTACGCCATGGTCCGTTTGATCAGCGGTAAACTCTTGATCACGGAAAACCGTTAGACCTTCTTTTAAACTAAGTTGGAACCAATCACGGCAAGTAACACGATTCCCGGTCCAGTTATGGAAATACTCGTGGCCAATAACCGCTTCCACATCAATAAAGTCAGTGTCTGTCGCCGTATCTTGGCTGGCTAAGACGTATTTTGTGTTAAAAATATTGAGGCCCTTATTCTCCATGGCGCCCATATTGAAGTCACCAACAGCCACAATCATGTAGATATCGAGGTCATACTCTAGACCAAAAACCTCCTCATCCCACTTCATGGCCTTTTTCAGCGACTCCATTGCATGATGACACTGGTCAAGCTTGCCCTGATCGACATAAATCTCAAGACGAACCTCTCGCCCCGTCATGGTAGTGAAATTGCTGGTTAATAAATCATAGTCTCCAGCACACAACGCAAATAAATAGCTGGGTTTCTTAAAAGGGTCTTCCCAGACCGAAAAATGCTTACCAGTTTCAAGGTCACCGTGTTCAATACGGTTACCGTTCGATAATAAATGCGGGAATTGTTTTGCATCGGCTTCGATTCGTACGGTAAAGGTACTCATCACATCCGGGCGATCAGGGTAAAAGGTAATCTTACGGAAGCCCTCAGCCTCACACTGAGTACAGTACTTTCCGCTTGATAAATACAAGCCTTCAAGGCTGGTATTCGTCTCAGGTGAAATCTTAACTTTAGTGTTAAGCGTAAAGCTTTCCGGAGGGTTCAGAACCTCTAAGCCATCGTCAAACAAGCGATAGTCCTCTTGGCCTAGCTCTTCACCATCAATGGCAATCGAGAGTAGCTCTAAATCCACACCATCCAAACGTAACGGCTCGTTACTAGCAACATCAGCCTTACGCTGAATCGTTAGCGTGGTATCCACAACCGTGGCATTTGGCGCTAAATCAAACGCCAAGTACACGCTCTCAATATCGTATGGATACGGCGTGTAATCACTACGGTAATGGACTTGAACTTCCTGCTGTGGCGCCTGCTCTTGAGAAGCGCTGTCTTGATGACTGCTACTATCGCTCATGATGTCGTTACTTTAACCCTTTGATTTTAGAATCTTGATTCGAACAAAACGAAAAGTCCGATTGTAGCAATCTTGCTATAAATTCGATATAACATAGCGCAAGAAAGCAAAAAGAACACAACGGAATAATTATTCATGTGCCGATGCGCCGAATTACCCAATGTTTTTGTGGGCAATGACGAAAACAACCCTTTTAACGATACTCTGGAAGAGCTCGAATGGGCACCGCAACGATGGGCCACTCTAAACCGCTGCCCTATCTGCCAACAGTTGTGGCATATCGACATCGCTAAGCAAAACGACATCGGCGTCTGTGCCAAAATAGCCACAGAACAAGACTGGCAACAACTCGACACCACCAACCTCAAAATCCAACTCATGGTCCAAAACCACGGCGGCATCACCAACGACACCTGCCAATGGAAACAATGCGACCAACTCTGCGTCAAAGGCCTCGCCTTCTGCCCCAGTCACGCCTATTTTGAGATGGATATAAAGCAGTGACTTCATCAGCTAACCACTGGGAATTTCGAGTTAATGAGATATCCCCATGCCACTATCGACTATATGCCGAGCGTAATTCTGGGAACATAATTTCTTTTGATTCTAAAAATATAGATTTACAAAGGCTTTACCTCGAGGCTTTTAATTTAGAAGTTTCGCTAGGAACACTGCCGAGCAGGGCCCTTTATTTGATTATTGCTTCCGCTAAAAAGAAATGCTTTTGTGAATATTCTGATGAGGCTTTTGGCTCTTGGCAAATATATCATCAAGAAACTGGTGAAAAATATATTTACGATGGAAAAGATTTCACATTAAGTTACTCCAAACCTATTAATAAGATTTCTTGGAACTGTTACTTTAGAAACAAAAGTGATATCTCAAATGAAATATTGGCTAACATCTAGCAAGTGTATATTGGGCTGAGTTTACGACGCCCAACATCCCAGAACTGGCGCACCACTCTGTTTTACATCAACCTAATTTAATATAGAGAAAATACCTAGGGTACACACTTTGACACATAAGCATACCCTCTCTTAACATTCTCACCGATACAATCAATCGCATAAATTACGGAAACCACAAAAGGGAATTTCATGTTAAATCCGAGCAAGTTCAAAACCTCACTTGTAGCACTACTATTTTTTGCCTCGATTACTTTAGAAGCCAAGGAAGTTGACCTTATTCCTTACGAAAAAGTTAGCGACGACTTTTACGTATTACTTGCTGATGGCTACGGCTCCAATGTGGGAATCAAGGTAGAAGACGACGGACTCATCATCGTTGACACAATGCTTGCAAAAGCCAATCAGTCATTAATGGCGACCATTGAATCGATTTCAGAGAAACCGGTAAAGCTTGTGGTAAATACGCATGGTCATATGGATCACATGGGCAATAATAAGCCGCTCATCGAGCTTGGTGCTGCTAAGCTTGCTTACGGAGAGATGAGTAGTAACGATCTCAGTATCATCACCACTCATGTTGCTTCACACTCTCCCAATGATCTCCTAATCTATTTTCCTGACAGCAACGTGCTAATGATGGGCGACAGCTTCACTAACAACTGGTATCCCTCGTTCTGGACTGGAGGGCTTGCCGGACAAACTGCAATCATTGATAAAGCTTTGGAGCTGGCAAAGAAAGGCACCGCAGTCGTTCCGGGGCATGGCTTTATAACCGATATTAACGGTTTAAAGCGGTATAAAGAAAATGCCATAAGTTGGGTCAACCGAATAATGAAACTTCACCATCAAGGATTAAGCCCAGAAGATATTGCTCAAGACGAAGCGCTAAACAATATGCTTAAAAAGTTTGCTAACGGTGTAAGACCTGTAAAAGACTTGAAAAGAATGATGGAGCATTTCATAAATAAAACGATCGAAATAGAGCTTAAGCTATCCACCAAGTAATTTATCTCATTTAAATGTACTAGGGCGCACATCGCGTCCTAACCTTACCTAGTGACATTAACGGCACTTGTGCCTAAATTTCTTAAGCTGACAAAGCATTTGTAGTCACAGAAAAGTGATTATTACAGCGACAGTAAACGCTTGGATGAATGTTTTTTTCATGAATTGTTTCCATATACAGTATTTCCAATTTCTTCTGGATCACCTTATTTTTACCGTATACCGATAACTTCTTGCTATGCGGTTGTCACACTAATTTCATCGAAAAACGTTACACTTAAGGCTAATAGCGTGGCGAAATCAGCCCAACTTAGCATTAGTTTTATTTATCAATATCGCCTAATGGCCAAATAAATCTAGTGTCAGTTTACGTTAACGTAAATCTCACTATACAAATTCGCTAAAAATACGTACAATCGGCGTCGCTAAATATTAGATTGAACCTTAGGGGATAGGTTAGATACAAACGATAACTCTTTGTAATCTAATCAATTTAGCCCCCTTCAATAAAGGAGAATGTAGCCTTGACGACTACAACAGTTGCTTCTTTCGAGATTCAGTATCATCAGTATCTTGATGCCAACGGCAAACCAACGAAAGATATTCCAGAGTTTGCTAAAGACATGAACACCATGCGTGAGCTTTATCGTGACATGTACAAACTACGTGTATTCGATGCAAAAGCTTATGCATTACAACGTACCGGTAAAATGGGTACCTACCCTGCTTCATTGGGTCAGGAAGCTATCGGCATTGGCTATGGCGATGCCATGGTCAAAGAAGACGTTTTAATTCCTTACTACCGTTCTACAGGTGGTCTCTTAAAACATGGTGTGACCATGGAAGAGATCTTGTTGTACTGGGGTGGTGATGAAGCTGGAGCGAACTACTCTGTCGCTAAAGAAGACTTCCCTATTTGTGTTCCAATCGCAAACCAAATTATTCACGCTTCTGGTGTCGCCAAAGCGATTCAGATGCGCAAGCAGAAACGTGCTGTAGTTACTGAGATTGGTGAAGGCGGTACGTCTGAGGGTGATTTCTACGAAGGCGTTAACGTCGCTGGTATCTGGAACCTTGGCGTGGTGTTTTTCATCAACAATAACCAATGGGCAATTTCAGTACCAACGGATATTCAAACTGCTTGTGAAACTTACGCGCAAAAAGCTATCGCAGCTGGTGTCGAAGGTATTCAGGTTGATGGTAACGACATCGTTGCTGTACGTGAAGTTTCGAACTACGCATTAGAAAAAGCGCGTAACGGTGGCGGACCTACGGTTATCGAAGCGATTACGTACCGTTTATGTGATCACACGACAGCAGATGATGCATCGCGTTACGACGATCCTAAAGTTAAAGAGCAAGCTTGGAAGGACGAGCCATTGGTTCGTTTGCGCAAGTATCTTGAGAAAAACAAATCTTGGTCTGATAAAGACGAAGAAGCAATGAAAGAAGAAGTCGCTAAAGAAGTTGATGCTGCGGTGAAAGCTTATGAAGCTGCTCCGAAGCCAACGCCTGAATTGATGTTCGATCATCTTTATGCAGAACTTCCTGAATTAACCAAGCCTCAGCGCGAAGCAGCTATCAAGAGAGGTGCAAAATAATGGCGGCGATTACTTTAATTGAAGCTGTAAATGCAGCGATGGCGTATGAGCTTGAGCATGATCAAGATGTTGTATTATTCGGTGAAGACGTGGGCAAAAACGGTGGTGTATTCCGTGCTACCGATGGCTTACAGAAAAAGTATGGTAAAGAGCGTGTTATCGATACTCCTCTAGCTGAGTCGATGATTGCTGGTTTGGCTGTAGGTATGGCCGCACAAGGTATGAAGCCGATTGCTGAAATGCAGTTCATGGGCTTTATCTTCCCTGCGGTTGACCAAATCTTCTGTCACGCGGCACGCTTGCGTCACCGTACTCGTGGTCGTTTAACTCAGCCGATGGTGATTCGAGCACCGTATGGTGGTGGTATCCACGCACCTGAGCACCACTCTGAGTCAACAGAAGCTTTGTTCTCACACATCCCAGGCTTGAAGGTCGTTATTCCTTCAAACCCTTCACGTGCTTATGGCTTAATGCTTGCAGCAATTCGTGATCCAGATCCAGTGATTTTCTTAGAGCCAAAACGTGTTTACCGTATCGTGAAGCACGAAGTTGAAGATAACGGCGAAGAGTACCCTCTTGAAGCTTGTTTCGTTGACCGTGAAGGTAGCGATATCACGCTTATCTCGTGGGGCGCGATGATGCACGAGACGCTTCAGGCAGCTGAGAAGCTAGCCGCTGAAGGTATCGAAGCAGAAGTTATCGACGTAGCAACGGTTAGTCCTATCGACATGGACACCATTTTAGAGTCAGTCGAGAAGACTGGTCGTGCTTGTATCATTCAAGAAGCACCGAAATCTGGCTCGATTGGTTCAGAAATTGCTGCAGAAATTGCTGAAAAAGGCATTTTGAACTTATTAGCACCAATTGGTCGAGTTTCAGGCTACGACACTGTTATGCCATACTATCGTTTAGAAAAACAATATATGCCAACCGTCGACCGTATTCTTGACGAAGTGCGTACGATTATGGAGTACAAATGAAACAGTTCAATTTACCCGATTTAGGCGAAGGTTTACCGGATGCGGAAAT
>Ga0208203_1000137_pt1 | contig 36315 bp, 27 predicted proteins | sample DeeseametaMP2914_FD_184167 | JGI IMG/M metagenome (GOLD analysis project Ga0208203, IMG submission 184167) | Marine microbial communities from the Deep Atlantic Ocean - MP2914 (SPAdes) | ecosystem: Environmental > Aquatic > Marine > Oceanic | place: West of Santa Cruz de la Palma, Atlantic Ocean...
TAGTCGCAGCGTGAATAAGAGCAGAACATGGAGTTGGTCCCCACATCGCATCTGGTAGCCATACCTGAAGAGGGAATTGAGCTGACTTACCAACGGTACCCATAAAGATACTAGCACCAGCTAGGGTAGCGAGTGGAATTCCAAGAGCGTACAGCCCGTTAAATTTACCCGCGCCAAGAGCAGCGTAAATATCAACAAAAGACACGCTTCCTACAACAGACCAAATAGCCAAAATACCGAATAGAAAGAAGACGTCTCCAACCCTTGTCGTCATAAATGCTTTAATATTCGCGTTCCCTGCACCCTCTTTCTCGTAATAGAAACCAATGAGTGAGTATGAACAAAAGCCCATAAGTTCCCAGAAAATAAAGACAGAGAGGAGGTTCTCAGAAACAACAAGAGCAAGCATCGCACTTGTGAAGAGAGAAAGATAAACGAAGAAGCGACCGTAGCGCTTATCATCTTTCATATAATAAGTTGAGAAAATATGAATGAGTGTAGCAACACCAGTAACCATAAAGAGCATGGTTGCTGTCATATTATCGATGTAAATACCCATATCGAGCTTGAATGGGAATTCACCATAAGAAAGATCAAACCAAGTGAACGTCTTATGAATCACATAGTCTGTATTATAAACGTTGAGAAAGTGAAAAAAGATTCTTGAAGCGTAAAAGAAAGATCCTAAGATTGAAGCACAACTTAAGATAACTCCAAGAGTCGTAAACCTTTTTACAATGAATGCGTTGATGGCAAAGGCCAAAAACGGCAACAGAACAATCGGGGCTACGGTACTAATTGTAAAATCCATTCCTATTCCTTAATTCTGTAACTGAGCTGCGTCGTCGATATGTATTGTTTCTTTAATCTGGAAGAATCTAATAACAATTGCCAAGCCAACTGCTGCTTCAGCCGCTGCGATAACAATGATAAAGAGACTCATCAAATGACCATCAATATTGTCATTAGCAAATCTTGTGTAGGCAGCAAAGTTTAATGCAGCACTATTAAGAATGAGCTCAATCCCAAGCATGATGGCAATAATATTTTTTCTCGCAACCATCACCGCTATACCAGCGATGAAGAGTGCAAACGAGAGAAAGAGGTAAGATGGTAAAGAAATCATAGTGTCCTCTATCCTTTTCTTGGTCTTGCAATCGCAGCAGCTCCAACAAGAGCGCCGAGAAGAAGAATTGATGAAATTTCGAAAGCTAAAACGTGGTCAGTTACAAGCAATGTTCCAATTTCCTCAACAGTTGATGTTAAAGGAGGAAGTTCACCTTGCTCGAAAGTTTTCATATAACCAGCCATTATCTTTAATAGAGTCAAAGAAATAACAGCAACTGACACACCTGCGAAAATATATGTTTTGGTATTTCCCATACCGGCGATCTTCTCAATACCAAACTTGTTAGCCTGGTCTGAGCTTCCGCCAGTGAGCATCACAGCAAAGAGCATCAGAATGACAACACCGCCAGCATAAATAACAAGTTGGGATGCCGCTAAAAAATCAGCTCCAATACAAGCGTAAAGACCAGCAACACCAAAGAGTGTTCCCAGTAACATTACACATGCGTGCATAAGGTTCTTAGTGAAAACAACCCCTAATGCACCAGCAAGGGTTAAGCCTGCAGAAAGTAAGAAAAAGGTATCATTAAACATAATTTAAACTCCGCTCTTAGTGGTGCCCACCGTGTGAACCACCGCCTAAGTGGCTAAGAATTTCCCAAAGTGATTGGTTATCAAATGCGTACATCCAAAAGACAACGCCAATTAAATTAAAAAGTGCGATTGGAGTAAGATATTTCCAACAGATTGTCATCACTTGATCGACTCTGATTCTTGGAAAAGTCCAACGAACCCAAATTACGACATAATAAAGTGCAAGTGTCTTCGTTACGAAAGAGCCAAGCTGAAGAACTTGACCGATATTTTTCCCGATGATTGCTGGAAGCCCTAGCTTCTCAACAAAGATAACCCCGTTTCCAAGGTCGAATGGAACCTTATAACCACCAAGGAAAGCAGCAACGGCAACACCACAGAGAACGAATACTTCGATATATTCTGCAAGAGCAAAGAGACCAAACCTCATACCTGTATATTCAGTGTGGTAACCAGAAACAAGCTCCGATTCCGCTTCAGGGAGATCAAAGGGGGCTCTGTTTGTCTCAGCGAGCATCCCTACAAAGAAAACAAAGAAACCAATAAACGTGAATGGGTTATGAAAAATAAACCATTCGTGAGGAAAACCTCCCTGATTCTCAACAAAGTGACCAAAGCTAAGACCACCAGCAAGAAGAACGATACTGAGTGTTGTTATTGTTACAGGTACTTCATAACTAATAATCTGAGAGGCACCACGCATACCTCCAAGCATTGACCATTTTGAGTTGGCTGCATACCCACCTAAGAAGACAGCAACACCAACAAGAGAACCAACACCTATAAGGTAGAAAACACCTACATTTAAGTTTGCGAGAGTAAAGCCTGATGAAAAGGGAACAACGGCTAGTGTGGCAAAAACACCAAGAAGGGCAAGAACCGGAGCTAGGTTGAAGAGAGCTCTATCCGCTTGAGCAGGATAAATCGTCTCTTTCATAATCATCTTTACACCATCAGCAAGAAACTGAAGGATACCGTAAGGTCCAACGCGGTTTGGGCCTTGTCTTAATTGAATGTCTGCAGAAATCTTTCTTTCAGCATAGGTTCCAAGACCACCGATAAGGGCCATAACATTTACAATTGCAAAAGCTGTAACTGCGAAGACCAAGAAGGCCATCAATCCTGAAGCATCAAAACCCAAAAAGTCGCTTACCATAGCGACTAATTTCTGATGAATTTCAAACTGATTTACGTATTCGTTTACAGAGGGACTCATGCCTTCTCCTCAATGCCTTTTAATTGATTAATTTGTTCATCACTAAGTTGGAAAGAACGAACCCAATCAAGGTCACCCTTTGCCCAACAGTAAACAATTCCTACAACGAGAACTGAAATGAAAACAAGGAGTGAACCTACCAGGACTGCTCCTTCACCGATTTCAACGAACTTTCTATAAATAGAAGCGACGGGGAACATAAGAGCACCTTCAACATCGAAAACAATGAAGATAAGAGACACAACATAGAATCTAACGTTGAAGTTAGACCACGCTGTACCGACTGGTTCCTCACCACATTCATACGCCTGCTCTTTAAGCGCATTAGGTTTAAAGGGTCTTAGAATCTGTGCGACAAATACCGAAATTAGAACTAACCCTATGGCAAACGCCATAAGGATGATCACCGGCATGTATACGTCTAAAGTGTACGACGTCATTTGCTGGAACTCCGTTTATTATTGGGATGAAAGCTTCAAAAATTTACACGAATGTTAACATATTGGAAACATTTTGAAATGGCTTTTTTAATGGAGTTGATTTAGGGATAGTGAGACACTCATTTTTTTAAATAAAAGGTTATTAGAAAATGGTTTTAAAAACGCTTGCTCAACGCGTAAAAGATACACATAAGATTGAAAAACGTGGCGTCACCATTAAAGGGCTCACTGCGTCTCAATATCTTTTTTTTCTTAAAGACCAAATTTTCAATATTTTTTCCCAAGACAAGTCGAGTCATGTGTTAATCGCGAGTGATCTCGAGGCAGCGGAAAAGATTTTTGACCTTGCGCAATACAGTTTTGGTAAAGAAAAAGTCTACCTTTACCCTGGCTTTGATCATTCACCCTATGGTGGCCACGTTGCATCAGAAAGGGTGGCCACAGAAAGATTTTACACACTCAATAGTCTAACGCAAAACAACAAAGACCGCTTTATCGTCACAACTATGGAGGCCATTCACCAAAAGGTGCCTACAAAAGAATTATTAAAAACGATTGGTCTGCAAATTGAGCTTAGTGACATTATCAGTCCCGATCAGCTTAAGGGAAAGCTTGTTGCTCTTGGCTATCAAAACTCTATTACTGTTGAAGAGCCGGGGACCTTTTCTAATAAGGGTGAAATTTTTGATCTTTATCCCATCAATCATCCTCCCATTCGTCTTCATTACTTTGATGACATGATTGAAGAAATTTTTCTCATCGATGCAGAGACGAGAAAAACGAAGAGAGATTTTCCTGTAGAAAGTCTTCATGTCGGAGCAACACCTCGAGTATTTTGTAGTCCTGATTACTCAACAAATCTTCGCTCTCAAGTTCCCATGCCTCCAACTTCACAAAGAGAGAAATTTGATAAAAGAAAAAGAATTTTAGCGAGTGTTTCCGATGGTTTTCTCTTTGACGGTTATGCTGCCTATCTTCCTCTTTTTACCCAAGAGCATAATTCCTTATTCGACTACTTAGAAAAAGATAAGTTTCAGGTTCATCTCTTTGATAGTTTTACAACCCTTGAAAATTGGGAAGGGTTTCTTCATGAACTCAATGAAGAATTTGAATTCAGTAAGGACGACCCTAATAGTGACTCCCTTTTGCCTGGACCAGAGAATCTTTTTTATGACGGCCTCATTCAAAAGCTAAACGATGACCAGGTCACTTCAATCAACGAACTTGATATTGCTGTAGACCTCAATCACGAAGAGAATAAATTAGAAGTTTTTCTCACTCCTTTTAATCAATATTTTGAAGCTAGTCTAAAAAAAGATCTTAATAAGAGTACCTATCTCAAAGAGATCTTCGAAAAAATCTCGAAAGACTTTGCTACTACTGGAGAAATTATTTTTTTTCACAGTACCAAAGCGAGTAAAGATGAATTTCTTCACTACTTAGATGTTTTTGAAGTTCCTAAAAGTATTGTTAATAAAATCAAATATGACGCCTTTCCTTTAGAAAGGGGAGCCTTCTATCAGAATGAAAAACTTCTGCTTCTTACCGAAGGAGACCTTTTTTCTATCAAAAAGAAAAAGGTCAAACAGGTTTCTCAAAAAGATCTCGATCTCTTTGCCGAGCAAATTGCAACGCTTAGTGAAGGTGACTATGTCATTCACAGTGACCATGGTGTAGGGAAGTACTTAGGCCTTCAAAGTCTTGATCTTTCCGAAGATAAATCTGACTTCCTTGTTATTGAATACTCCGGAAAAGATAAGGTCTATGTTCCTGTCTACAAGATGAATCTTATTCAAAAACACGCAAACTCTGTTGCGGGGTTAAAGGTTGATTCTCTTCGTACAAATAAATTTAGCGCTCTTAAAAAACGGGCAAGTCAATCGGTAAAGAAACTTGCTTTTGACCTTCTTAAGTTGCAAGCGGAGAGAGAGTCAGCACAAGCCTTTAGTTTTTCTCCTCCTGATCATGATTATAGAGAATTTGAGCTCGCCTTCGACTTTCAAGAAACGCCCGATCAAACAAAGGCGATCGAGAATGTTCTTGAAGACATGCAAAGAGCTAGACCCATGGATCATCTCGTCTGTGGTGATGTTGGCTTTGGTAAAACAGAGGTTGCTATCCGTGCTGCCTTTAAAGCAGTCCTTGATCACAAGCAAGTAGCTGTCTTAGTACCAACAACCATTTTAGCCCTTCAACATTACAATAGTTTTAAAAAGCGTCTTAAAGATTTTCCGGTAAACGTCGAGTTTGTGAGCCGCTTTAAAAGTGCCAAAGAAACAAAAGAAATTTTAGAGCGACTGGCTGAAGGAAAAATCGATATTCTTATCGGAACTCATAAGCTTTTAAGCGATAAAGTTAAATTTAATGATCTTGGTCTGGTCGTAGTTGATGAAGAACAACGCTTCGGTGTTAATCACAAAGAAAAGCTTAAACTTCTTAAGTCCAATGTGGACTTTTTAACTTTAACAGCGACACCAATTCCGAGGACATTGCAACTTAGTTTTTTGGGTCTTCGAGACCTTAGTCTTATAAAGACCGCCCCTCCAAAGAGGCAGTCTATTAAAAGCTATATCATTAAAGAAGATGCCCTCACCCTACAAACGGCAATCCGAAAAGAGTTAAAAAGGGGAGGGCAGGTTTTTATTGTTCACAATAAAGTGAATGATATTGAAGAATATGCTGCTCGCATTAAAGACCTAGTTCCAGAAGCCTCTTTAGTCATTGGCCATGGGCAACTTCCTGAGAAGGAGTTGGAAAAGAGAATTCAATCATTTTATAAAGGGGATTTTCAAATTCTCTTAGCAACAACAATCATTGAATCAGGTATTGATATACCCAACGCTAATACCATGATTGTCGATCGTGCTGACACTTATGGCCTTAGTCAGCTCCATCAACTTAGAGGAAGAATCGGTCGCTCTGACAAGAAGGCCTATGCCTACTTTGTGATCCCCAGTGACAGAAACCTCTCTAATGTCGCTGAAAAAAGACTTAAGGCCCTTCAAATGTATGCAGAAATGGGGAGTGGATTTAATATTGCTTCAAGTGACCTTGAGATTAGAGGAGCTGGGGATATTCTAGGTGCAAGCCAATCAGGCCACATTGAGGCTATTGGACTGGAACTTTATATGGAGCTTCTTCAGGATGCTATTCGTGAATTAAAAGGGGAAAAGAAAGCCTTTAACAAAAACATCGAGATTACTTCACCCTTTCCAAGCTATATCCCAAATCATTATATTGAGGATTCTTCAGAAAGACTCCGCCAATATAAGAGGCTTTCGAATACAGGAACAAAAGCGCAACTTGAAGAAATTCTTGACGAACTTAAAGATGTCTATGGACCGCTTCCCATTGAACTCAAAAACCTCTCTATTCTTCTCCAAGCCAGAATCATTCTAGCAAATTGTGGAATCACGACTGTTCAACTCAACAATATGAGTATCAGTCTGCAATTTGATAAAGCGATGCTAGATAAGAATACCGAGCTTGCAGGAAAAGTTGCTCAGACCTTCCTCTCTCAACCAAACCTCTACCATTTTAGTCCGGATTATAAGGTCCTTTATAAGAGCAAGAAGCAGCTCAACCAAGATAACTTTATAGAGTTTTGCCAAAGAATTGCTGAGCAAATTGTTCCATGTTAGCGTTATTACATGATTTTTTTATTTTTTTGCTATAATTAAAGAAAAGTTTTCAGGGAAGATAAATATGTGCAAAAGAATTGCCTCCATCGCGTGCCTCTTACTTTTAGTTTCTCCTTCATCGTTTTCACAAAGTGATCCAGTTGTTGCCACAGTCAACGGTGAGAAAATTACGAAGTCAGAGTTTGATAAGCGTTACGCTCAAAATCTCTTATTCGTTTCTGACAAAGTCGTTACTAAAAAGAGCGTCCTTGATGGAATGGTTAATAAAATTCTCGGCATCCAAAGAGCTAAGAAACAGGGAACTAATAAAGATCCTGTTGTTGTAGAGAAAATGAATGAAGTTCTTTATCATGCCCAGATCTCTAAAGACCTTGAGCCAGAGCTCAAAAAAATTGTTGTCACCGACGATGACGTTAAGAAGTACTATAATGAAAATCCTGAATATCGTACGGCCCACATTCTATTCAGAGTGAGAGCGCAACCCTCTAAGAACGAAGCGACGGCTGCTCAAAAGAAAGCTCTCGAAGTTTACGAGACCCTTAAAGAAAAGCCTGAGAAGTTTGCGGATCTTGCCAACCGTTACAGTCAAAGCTCTACAGCTCCAAATGGTGGAGACATGGGCTTTCAACCTGCCATTAGAATGGCACCAGAATACTTTAGAGCGATTAAGGGCAAGGCCGACGGTCATGTAACGCCACCTATCAGAACTCAATTTGGTTATCATATTATCAAGGTGTTAGCGAAGAAGGACTTTGGTTCCATCAACACAGCACTCTACAAGAAGATTGTTTATGATAAAAAGAGAGATGCTATTTTAGAGAAATACTTCTCTAATATGCAAAGCGGCGCAAAGATCAACATCAACAAAGAATTCCTTAAGGCAGACGCTCTAAAATAGGCGCACAGCCCTTGTCCCAACGCAGAAAAATGACTACTCTAGAGCCCACTTTCACTGTGGGCTTTTTTTATGAAAACTATTCTAATTCTTCTTCTTTTTACTTTAAATGCTAACGCAACTCTTTTGGATAAAATCGAAGCTGTTGTTAACGATACTCCCATTTTAAGGTCTCAAATTAAAAGAATGAGCACGAACGTTGAAGCTCGTCGAAATATTTCACCCCAAATTTATCATAAGAAAAAATACACAACTAATGATCTCATCGAAATTCTTATTAGAACTCAACTCCTCAGAAATAAACTATCAGAGATGGGATATGTCGTTAGTGATGATCAGGTAGAATCTCAAATTACTTCAACGGAACAAAGGCTTGGTCTAAACAGACAGGCACTTTTAAACTTCCTTAGTAATAATAATTTTTCATTTGATGAGTACTTTGAACTTACTCGTGCTTCTATTGAATACAATCTCTTTCTTTCTCGTATTATCCAACCACTCGTTTCAATAACAGAGCAAGATGTAAAGCGCGCTTACTTTTCAAAGCATGCAAATCAAAAGAGACTCAGCTTTGAATATGAACTTGTTGATTTCGTCATCGAAAAGAAACTTGTTAATAAAGCGATGCTGGCTGACTTCAAAGACGTCTTAAGTACCTTTCAAAAAAATGGTATTCTTCCTGAGCGTTTCAGTGAGGTTCAAACTCATGACCTTGGAAATATTAAAGAAGACTCACTCAATGACAAAATTCTCGGGCGTCTTAAGAAAACAGAAGAGGGAACCTTTAGTGACCCTCTTCTCCTAGGCGGAGACTACCATGTCTTTTACGTCAAAAAGAAAGACCTTGTAGAAAGTGATGATTACTTAAGTAAACGAAATAAAATTCGTGCAGAGCTTTTCCAGGACCAAATGATGTCTTTAGCTGAGAATTGGTTCACGACTGAGGCGAACAAGAATTTTATCAAGAGACTTGATCAGAAATGATTCACATTACCCAAGGTCATGAAAAAGGTATTGGCCTAGAGGTTTTCTTTAAAGCTTGCTTACGCTCATCAAGGATAAACCTTGATCGTCTTCGTCTTCATGCTAACGCAACAGAAGTCGAAGCAACCCTTAAAACGCTTAGTATTCCTTACTCCCTAAATGGTGATGGGATTACTCTTGGAAATCGATCTCTTTCTTGTCAGTTTTTTAAGGATTCTAATTATCAAAGTGCAGTCGCACTCGAAAGTGCTCTTTCGGTCATAAAAGAAAATGATACACTTGTAACGCTCCCAACAAGTAAAGATCAACTTCCCTACAAGGGAGCCCCATGCTCTGGTTATACTGAGTACTTTCGAAAGCGCTACTCTAATAATAATATCGCTATGACTTTTAAAGGTCCTCGTGACCTTGTCCTTCTTATCTCTGATCACATAGCTCTTAAAGATATTCCTCGCTATGTCACATCTCAGATCATTAAAGAAAAGATAAGTATTGTTCTTAATCGATATCCTCACTACTTTGAAGAAATTGAGGATGTTCTCATTTCAGGTATTAATCCTCATGCTGGGGAAGGGGGCATACTGGGAGGTGAGGAGATGGATCTCTTAGACTCTCTTAAAGAGTTAAAAGAGGAATTTAGTAATATCAAATTTAGTGAATTTCTTCCTGGAGATACACTTCATTTTCATAACGCTAGTAAACAACTCAAAGTTTATATGTTTCATGATCAGGGACTTCCTCTCTTTAAGAGAATGAATGGCACACTTGGTTTAAATATAAGTCTCGGCCTGCCCTTTCTTCGTCTAAGTGTCGATCATGGCACAGCTTTTAGTCTTTATGGTAAAAATAAAGCTGATAGTTCAGGATGCTTCTATGTCTTACAAGAAGCCTATAGGGTAGATCGCAATGTCCATCAATGAAATTATTGTTACAAAATCTAAAGTCCACAACCTCAAAGAGGTTAGTGTCACAATACCTAAAAATAGTCTTACAGTAGTTACTGGTCCAAGTGGTTCGGGAAAATCCTCTCTCGCATTTGATACTATTTATGTAGAGGGGCAAAGACGCTATATAGAATCGTTATCAAGTTACGCCCGCCAATTCCTAGGTCAGTACCAACCACCTGATGTAGAATCGATTACTGGATTAAGCCCCGCCATCGCTATTGACCAAAAAAGTACAACTAAAAACCCACGCTCAACAGTTGGAACAATTACTGAAATATATGATTACCTGCGCGTGCTCTTTGCAAGGGCTGGAGATCTTCATGATCCAGCCTCTGGGGATATTGTTCAAAAATACACACCGCCACAGATAGTCAGAGAGCTCATGAGTTATCCCTTAAAAACTAAGGTTCAACTCTTAGCTCCCATCAAAAGTAAGTCGGCCACTCAAAGTAAGAAAGAAATTACGAAATTTCTTGGAATGGGCTATAGTCGGATCCGAGTAAATGATGAGGTAGAAACTCTTAGTGAGGATATTAAATTCCCTAAAAAAGGACCATTCGACTTCGATATTGTCATTGATCGTATTCTTATTAAAGAAGGTGTTGAGAAAAGACTCACAGAAAGTGTCGAACATACCCTAAAACTAGGTGGTGGATCAGTTAATATTCTCATCAATGAAGATGAAGAAGTAACCTATAGTGAACACCTCATTTCAGAAGAGACTGGTGAGGTTTTTCCTGACCTTGAGCCTAGGCTCTTCAGTTTTAATAGCCCAATTGGCGCATGTAAGAAATGTAATGGTTTGGGGCAAAGCAAAGAGTTTAATATCGACTCCATGGTTCTCGATGATTCTCTCGGTGTCCTCAATGGGGCTATTGAACCACTAACTAAGAAGAATAATTTTATCTATAAAATGGTGGAATGCTTTCTTATTGAAGAAGGCTGCGATCCTAAGACTCCATTAAAAAAACTTAAGAAGTCCATCTCCAATATTCTCTGGCATGGAACTGACAAGGTTTATACTTATGCTTTCAAATCAGAGAATAGCCATTTTGAATTTAGTAAGCCTTTCCCAGGCCTCTTGAATTGGTTTGATAAGAAATATAAGGAAACAGGCTCAGAAAAAGTTCGTAAGCGCCTAGAAGAGTATATGGAAATTCAAACCTGCTCCGAATGTAAGGGATTAAGACTTAATCACGCCGCTCTTCACACTCTTATCAATGAAAAGAATATCATGGAACTTAGTACCATGAGTATTGATGATGCAGCCGCCTTCTTTGAGACAGACTTCCTTGAAGGGGAGAAAGCTCTAATCTCAGAAAAGCTTCTCAAAGAAATAAAAAGTCGCCTAAAGTTTCTCGTCGATGTAGGGCTCGGTTATCTTAGCCTTAATCGTTCCGCAGCCACTCTTAGTGGAGGGGAAAGCCAACGAATTCGTCTGGCAACTCAAATTGGGAGTGCCTTAAGCGGTGTCCTCTATGTCCTCGATGAACCCTCTATTGGCCTTCATCAAAGAGATAACACCAAACTTATTAAGACGCTTAAGTCATTGCGTGATCTCGGTAATACAGTTTTGGTTGTTGAACATGATGAAGAAACAATGATGGAGAGCGATTTTCTTATAGACCTCGGTCCTGGAGCTGGAAGACATGGTGGAGAAGTCGTTAACATTGGCACCAAAGCAAAGTTTCTTAAAAATAAGAAGAGCCTTACTGCTCAATTTCTAAATGAAAGTGAAACTATTCCAACACCCACAGAGAGGAGGGTTTTAACTCAAAAGGTAACCCTCAAAGGTGCGACTCACAACAATCTCAAAAAGGTTGATGTGGATATTCCGCTCCATGGGCTTGTGTGTATCACCGGAGTAAGTGGTAGTGGTAAATCAACACTTCTTCACGAAGTATTTGTTCCTGCTTGTAAGAACTACGTTACTCCAATGGGTGGTCTTTATAATCGTAAAAATTATCATAGTATTAAGGGACTCGAGTCGATTAAATCAATTATTGAACTAGATCAATCACCCATAGGGAGAACTCCCCATAGTAACCCTGCAACTTACACTAATCTCTTTGATGATATCCGTAAGATTTATTCCAAGACACCAGAGTCTCAGATTAGAGGTTATAAGCCTGGTCGCTTTAGCTTCAATGTCAAAGGGGGACGATGCGAGGAATGTGAAGGAAATGGCGTAAAGAAAATTGAAATGCACTTCCTTCCTGACGTTTATATTACCTGTAGTGAGTGTAAGGGGAAGCGTTATAATAGCGAAACCCTCTCAGTCCTTTATAAAGGCAAGAACATCGCTGATGTCCTTGATATGACAATTGAAGATGCTTGTGATTTTTTTAAGAATCATCCTAAACTCTTTAGAATTCTAAGCACGCTCAAAAGTGTTGGTCTTGGTTATATGAAATTAGGTCAGCCTGCGACTACCTTAAGTGGGGGAGAGGCACAGCGCCTCAAACTGAGTAGGGAACTCGCTAAAAGAACTAAGGGTGAAACACTTTATATCCTTGATGAGCCCACAACAGGACTTCATTTCAAAGATATTCAAATCCTTCTTAAGGCCATTAATGACCTCGTTGACCAAGGCCATACGATTATTATTATTGAGCATAACCTCGATGTGATTAAGAGTGCTGACCATATAATTGATCTTGGACCGGAAGGTGGTATCAATGGTGGAACAATTGTTGCTACAGGTACTCCAGAAGAAGTTTCTAAAGTAAAGAAATCTCATACGGGGAACTATCTTAAAAAGGTTCTCAAATAAATGGATCTCAATAGTCTAAAAAAAACAGACGACACGATTGTTGCCGATAGCATTAAGGTTATTAATAAAATTCTGTCTTTTTCAGACCTCAAACCAATTGAGCTCCATATAAGAGAAGATCTTCAAGATCTCCTCCCCATCGATCAATTTGAAAAAGTTAATATTTTATCGAGAGAAGAGATTAAGGCGATAAAGGGTGAAAAGTTCCACAAAGGGGCCATCGCATCCTTTTCATCCCCAAAGGTTTTTGATCAACAGGGTATAGAAAGCCCCTTCGTTATCCTCAATGGTGTTACAAGTCCCGAAAATGTTGGCAGCATCGTTAGAACTATAGCTGGGCTTGGTTTTAAGAGCTTAGTTTTTGACGAGAAATCTTGTAGTCCGCTCGTTCGCCGCGCTATACGGGTATCAATGGGCAATATTATTTTTCTTAAAGTTCATCATATCAGTGACTTAAAAGATTATCTTAAATCTACTCCCTTTAAAGTCTACGCGACGGCTAACGAGCCCGACAGTATAAATCTCTATGACTGGGAACCGAGTAATGAATGTGGCTTTATTATTGGTAGTGAAGGACATGGGATCGACAAAGAAATTTTTCCTCTTTGTCATGCTACACTGAGAATACCCATTTCAGAAAATGTGCATCACCTCAATGCGGCTCAAGCTTGCGCTATCACCGCATCGTGGATTCATTCAAAAAACTTATTACTTAATCGTTGAAAGAAGAGTCGACATTTCAATCGCTGAAAGACCAGCATCCCAGCCCTTGTTTCCTGCTTTAGTGCCTGCTCTCTCAATAGCTTGTTCAATATTATCAGTGGTGATTACACCAAAGATAACAGGAATATCAGTGTCCAAAGATACTCTTGAAACACCTTTTGCAACTTCAGCTGACACGAAATCAAAGTGAGGTGTACTTCCTCTAATAACGGCGCCTAAGCAAATGATGGCATCGTAATTCTTCGTTTGTGCCATTTTTTTAGCAACCAGAGGAATTTCATAAGCACCTGGAACCCAAGAAACTGCAACATCATCTAGATTTGCTGAATGTCTCTTAAGACAGTCCAATGTTCCACCAAGAAGCTTACTTGAAATAAACTCATTGAATCGTCCAACAACAATTCCAAACTTCTTGCCTTCGGCTGATAAATGACCTTCAAATGTAGTTGTCATAATTTTCTCCAATTATTTAATACCTTTTAAAATATGTCCTAATTTGTCTTTCTTAGTTTTTAAATATTCATAATTAACATCATTGGGTTCAAACTCTAATGGAACTCTTTCCACTAACTCGAGATCAAAACCTTCAAGACCTACTATTTTTCGTGGATTATTGGTCATTAGTTTAAATTTCTTAACGTTAAGCATTTTTAGAATTGTAGCGCCAACACCATACTCACGTAAGTCATCTTTGAAGCCCAATTTATTATTCGCTTCAACAGTGTCATAACCCTGATCTTGGAGAGCGTAGGCCTTAATTTTATTAGGCAGACCAATTCCGCGACCTTCTTGTCTTAAATAAAGGAGTACACCTTTTCCTTCTTTGGCAATCATTTCCATTGCTGATTCTAATTGTTTTCCACAATCACAGCGCATGGAATGAAAAATATCTCCCGTAAAACACTCTGAATGAACACGCACTAAGACGGGCTCCTCTTCTGTGATCTCTCCCATTGTAAGAGCAATATGGTGAGGCTGCTTGGTGAGTGATGTTTCAAAGAGATGAAGATCGAAGTCTCCATACTTATTAGGAAATTTAATCGTTTCAGTTTTTTCAATCTTTGGACCGGCCTCTTCGACATCTTCAATTTTATGATCTCTTCTGTATTCGATAAGATCTTTAATCGTGATGCACTTTAGGTCCCACTCTTTTGCTAATTCTAAAAGACGGTCTCTTCTTGCCATCGTTCCATCTTCGTCCATAATTTCGCAAATAACTCCGACTGGTTTAAATCCGGCAAGTAGTGCAAGATCAACGGCTGCTTCAGTGTGACCAGCTCTTTGGAGCACGCCACCTGGTTTAGCAATCAAAGGAAAGATATGTCCTGGTCTTACTAGATCAACTGGCTTTGTATCTTCCATAGTAAGAAGTTCAATCGTGTCAGACCTATCTTTTGCTGAAATTCCCGTGCCACCATTTGCTGCATCAATGGAAACGGTAAATGCTGTCTCATGGACAGAGTCATTTTGATTGACCATCAAATTGAGTTCTAATCGGGATGCGTTCTTTTTAGTAATGGGTGCACAAATTATTCCACGACCCTTTACTGCCATGAAGTTCACTGCTTCCGGGGTAACCTTTTCAGCGACCATCACAAGATCACCTTCATTCTCACGATCTTCATCGTCGAGAACAATGATCATTTTCCCTTCTTTCAAATCAACTAATGCATCTTCAATTTTATCAAACATAATATTTCCTAGAATCCATGAGACTTTAACCAAGCCTCACTGATATTACTTTTCTTTTCTTCTTTCTGATTTCCATGCTGAAGAAGGTTTTCTACATATTTAGCCAAAACATCAACTTCAACATTTAATTGATCTCCAACTTTCACATAATTGAAGACAGTGTTTTCCCAAGTATGGGGTATTATAGACACTTCGGCCCACAATGATTCTTTATTAAGAGTAGAAATGGTTAGACTTACACCGTTCAAAGTTATTGAACCTTCGGAAACAATATACCTGAGTAAGCTTGGATCTACTTCAAAGCGTAGAACATAATTCTTGCCAGAATTTTGCCATCCTAGAATTTTCCCTACACCGTTGACGTGTCCTTGGACCAGATGTCCGCCTAAACGATCCGATAATCTTAACGCTAACTCAAGGTTTACAGGTGAACCAACCTTTAAAGATTTAAAATTTGTTTTTTGCAAAGTGGTTCCTACTGCTTGAACCGTAAATGAGCTTTCATTAAAAGAAACCACGGTCTGACAGGCTCCATTAATGGATACACTATCATCTATAGCGATATCTTTTATAAGCTTATTGCTTTTTACAGAAATGAGGACACCTTCAGTATTTCTATTAATACTTGAAACCTGCCCAATTTCTTTTACTAAGCCTGTAAACATTATTTCATAACCTCAAAAATTGCTTCATTACTATTATTCAGGCGCCATTTTCCATTTAAAGCTATCCCATCTGCAATCGTTTTTGTGTCATTGTCTACAAAGACACTTGGCCCGTTTCCTACAAGTTTCGGGTTCACATAAAAAGTTAACTCATCAAAAGCGTCTTCTTTAAGTAGAGAAGATACTAATGCTGAGCCTCCCTCCACTAATAACGAGCAGACACCCGCTCGATATAATTGCTCGAATGTTTCCTTCCAGGTCTTCTTGATCTGGATCTTTCTTACGCCTTCAATTTCAGTGGAATCGTCTTTAGTAATATTGATAACTTTTTTAGGATCACTAAAAATTTTTAATCTAGTATCAGTACTTTCTAAAGTACCTACAATGACCTTAATATTTTCTTTGATAACTTCCTCACCCTGTCTTGTATTAAGACTTGGGTTGTCTGCACGTAAGGTATTCTTTCCGATCATTACGGCATCATACTTATTTCTCATTTCATGAACTTCGCCGCGTGCTTCAGACGAGCTAATCCATTTTGAGTCCCCAGAACTTGTTGCAATCCTTCCATCAAGCGTTACCGCTGACTTTATATGAATATAAGGTAGGGAAGTGGTCATATTCTTAAAGAATACTTTGTTCTGTTTTTTGGCTTCTTTTTCAAGCAGACCAAAACTTACTTTAACCCCTGCTTCTTCTAGTCTCTTAACACCTTTACCTGCTACCTCTGGGTTAGGATCTAGAGCAGCAATAACGACCTCAGATATTCCTCTTTCGATAATGAGTTCTGTGCAGGGAGGTGTCGTTTTATTGGTATGGCAACAAGGCTCTAGGGTACAGTAGAGTGTTGAGTTCTTTACACATTCATTTGCGTTTTTTACAGCATTTACCTCTGCATGCCCTTCACCTTTTCGAATATGGTAGCCCTCGCCAATAATTTTTCCATTTTTAACGATGACAGCGCCCACAAGTGGGTTGGGTGAAACAGTTGCTTCACCTTTTTGGGCCAATTGGAGGGCTCGCTTCATATAATTGATGGCATTATTATTCATTGCATAATTCTTTCTTTTGATAGGGTTTTGACATACCTTGTCTATATCTTAAAGACAAGGTTTCCAGCGCATTTTACTGTCTACAAGGGCCCTACAAACTAAGGCAGAGTGACACCAATCAAAAAAATAAACTTACTTTTCACTTGTGAACTACGCTTCACCAAGGACTTACAAGAAAACGAAACGCTTTGCACAATGCATTCCTTGTTATTTCTCTCATAAAAGATCAGTTCATTTCATATTAAGGAGAGAAGTTTATGAAAAAATCATTTTTAGCAGTTCTTCTTCTTTCCTGTTTTAATCTTTTTGGAGCCAGTAATGACTCGCTTCAATATAGAGGACAGGAAGAAGACCAGTTCACTCTTAACCTAACTAAGAGTGTAACCCTCTATCGTACCGAATATCGCGATTCTACATGCACCAGACAAGTCCCTTATACATCTGAGGAATGTAGCAATGAAACGCGCTACAGACAGCAATGTCGTTGGCAAGCAGGGCAAAACATTTGCCGTACTGAATACGATCGTCAATGTCGAACAGTAACACGTCATCGCAGGGAGTGCTCACGCCAACCAGGGCGTCGTGTCTGTAGAAACTCTGAGCCTCAAAGAATTTGCCGAAATGGTCGCTGCTTTACTGAACCATCGCGTCGTATTTGTGAAAATAAACCAGGTCGTGAAGTTTGTCGCCAGGTTCCTTATCAAGATCGTCAGTGTGACAGTGTTCCCAGACGTGTTTGTGATCGTGAGCCAGGAAGAAATGTATGTAGCCAGGTCCCTTATCAGGAATATGTCTGTCGTAACGTCACCCAGTACAGAAGTGAAACCTATGCTTGTCAGCAGCCTGTTCAGATTCCCTACACAGTAGACAAAGAGGTTGTCTCAGATGTTGTTGTTCGCTACCAAGACAAGACAGATCAGGCTTCAGCTAAGCTTAACTTTCAACTCCTCGATAATGGTCAAGTTACTGTAAAGGCAATTGATACTTCAGACCTACCCACATTTATTCGAGTTCAGAAATCTGAGCAAGTTAATAATCAAGATGGAGATATTTCTTCTCAGGTAGAATTTCAAATTAAATTCATCGATCAAAAGAAAACAATAAGTCCTGTTACAAAAGGAATCTCATCTGTTGGCCTAAGCCCTAATTCACTGTGGTTTTCTCTAGGAAAGGTTCATCAGCCCAAGAGACTTGAAATTAAGGCGACTATCGTTCGTGACGGTCTCTTTAGTAGTGCTAAGGTTCTTTTTAACAAGATCTTAAATGCTGAAGATCTCAACATAAGTCATCACGATGGAAGCTCTAGAATAAAGATTGATTTATCAAAGTACGGCGTTGAACTTAAGAAGCGAAAACATGAGATAACGATTGAAGCTAAGGTAATCCTTGAGGATGCAATTGTTAATCAACCCCGCAACGGCTTAAGCACATCCCACTCAGTAGAAATTAAAGCTGAATAAAAAAAAGGGCTCCTTTCGGAGCCCTCTCTTTAATATATTTTCTTAAATGAGAAATTATACTAGGAAGATTGTGATAAGTGTAAAGATCACAAGTGATTCCATAAGTGCAAGACCAAGAATCATAGGTACGAAAAGCTTGTCAGCAGCAGCTGGGTTACGGGCCATACCTTCAAGAGCTACAGAAGCAGCTGCAGATTGAGCACGTGTACCTGCGAAAGCAGCGAAAGCAACAGCTAAGAAGTACATAGGAATCTTAGTGTATTCGTTCATTGGGATAAGAGTTGTCATTCCACCGTCTTGTGCGAAAGCAGCACCAGAAACAGCAACAGCGATAAGAGCAATTAAAATTTTGTACATAACCATTCTCCTAAAATAGAGGTTAAAAAGTTGAGATTTATATCTTAGTGATGATCCTCATCATGATCGTGGTGAGCAACAGCCATTTGGATATAAACCATAGTTAAAACAGTAAAAACATATGCTTGAATAAGAGAAACCAAGATACCTAGGATCATAAAAATAATAGGAACGATCCATGGTGCAAGGTTAGAAAATTGAGTTAATACAATGTGGTCACCCATCATGTTTGATCTCAAACGAAGAGCAAGCGAGAGGGGACGAATAAAGTTTGAAATAATCTCAATTGGGAAGATTAAAAATGAGAGGTACCAAAGAGGTCCAGCAAAGTGCTTAATATAGTTCCATGTTCCTTGCTCTTTACAACCTTGAACATTGTAATAAATGAAGACAAAGGCACCTAGAGCAAGTGTTGTTGAGAGGTATTCTGTAGGAGGAAGAAAACCAGGAACAAGACCGATAAGGTTTGAAATAAAAATAACGATAAAAGTTGTACCGATAAAAGAGAAGTAAGCTGGTCCTTCTTTTTCACCAATAATGCTCTTACACTGTCCGTAGATAAAATTACCGTAAAGCTCTACGAAGTTTCTAAAAGTAATTCCTCTGTCAGGAATAACAACATTAGAAACACCAGCAATCTTTGATCTGTAAACTAATCCAACACCAATCAAAAGAAGCCCGATAACAATGAAAGTTAAAGTGTGGCTTGGAATGTGAAGTGAGTGTGCAATCCCGCCGAGCCATGTAAAACCAGAGGCTGCATGCGTGCTTAAAGAACTAGCGAGAAGAAGAGGAAGTAAAATTTTTTTCATATTCTCTTACCCAGGCTGGTAAAGACCAGTCTATTTAAGATTCTTGCGAAGGCCAATGCCAAGCACAAAAATCTGAACTACATAGTTAAGTACCGCAATTATTATCCTATTCCCCATGAAATGTACACCAATACCGATGCTCCCAAAGAGAAAAATGACATGAAGAAACATATAGCTAAACAATCTTGATTTTTTTACCTTGCCCGTTGCTTTCACTTCCGGGTCCATGATTAAGCCGTGCAAAATGGCCATAAGCATAAATAGGGCAATAAGTGTCGCAAGATAGACGAAGATTATTGAGAGAATTTCTGTTCGATTTCTACCAAAGAGGCAAAAGATCAGCGTCGTTATCAGTGATACCGGCCAGAAGAGCTTATGATCTATCCTTTTTATTAATTCCATTCCACACCAATAGGACAAAACTATTAATTATGACAGCTAAAAATAAGAAGACACCCCAGAATTTGGAGAGGTAACCCCACTCAACAAGTTTCATACTTAACCAGGCTATTACAAGTATGGTTGATGGGATCGACATCGCAATCCCCATTGCAGCGAGCCAGTTCTTTGGGATTTTCATTTTACCTTTTTCTCGCTACACGGCGCTCATAAATACTTTTGAGTCTATTTTTGATGACTTCAGTATTGGGGTATTCGCCTAGAATTGAATAGTAGATATTATAGGCTGCTTTAAGTTTTTCCATTGTTTCGTAAGCATTGGCCATTAAGAATTTCGTTTGGACAATATTATCCCTTCTCTTTTCGCGCATGAGATACTTTTTCCAAATGGCGACTGCTTGCTTCCAATTCTTTTGCTGAAAATGAATAAGACCTTGAAAGTAGAGAGACCTCGTTGTGTAAGAACTTTCCTTGGTGTCTTCGATAATCTTAAAGAAAACTAATGAGTTCTTGTAGTCTCCTGTTTTTAAAGTACTCAATGCGTACCTAAATTGATAGAAGTCCTGCTTTGCTAGCTTTGGTTGAAACAAACTTAACTTTTCATAAATACTCGCAGATAATTTGTAGTTCTTAAGATACGTGAAGTGAATCTCTCCAAGGCGATCCTGAGTTTTTACTAGCCACAGAGGATCCTCACTTATTTTCATGATCCTCTCATAGTAGGGGAGTGCCTTTGTATTTTGAGAGAGGTAAATGGAGTAGAGGTCTCCAATTTGGTAATTTATCTTAACCTGAATATCGAGGGGCGGATTTTTTTCGAGAATAGACTGGTACTTTGAAATAGCACTGTCATATTTTTGCTGAATAATCGCTTGTTGGGCGTCAATTATCTCTTTATTTAAAGGAGGGGTAAAATCACAAGATGTGATTAATACCCCTACTATTAAAATGAAAAGATTATTCTTCATCGTCCTCAACGATATTTTCAACAGCTACAACTTTTTCACCGTCCTTCAGGCGGATAATACGAACACCTTGTGTCGCTCTCCCCATAAGGCTGATGCCAGACATCTTGGTTCTAATGACCTGTCCTTTGTCAGTGATGATCATGAGGTCTTCTTCTTCCGTAACTGGTTTAATGGCGCAAATTTCACCATTCTTATCAGTTAATCTCATAGCAAGAATACCCTTACCGCCACGTGTTTGTTTTCTATACTGAGACGCAGAGGTTCGTTTTCCATATCCATTTTCAGTTACAGAAAGGATCTCTACACCATCATCGATAATTTCCATTCCGATAATTCTCTCATCTTCATCAATATTGATTCCCTTCACACCTTGAGAAACACGACCCATTGGACGGCAATCTTCTTCGGAGAAGCGAATTATCTTTCCTGATGAAGAACAGAGAAGAACGTCGTGCTCTCCAGTAGTAACGCGAACGTTAAGGAGATTATCTCCATCAACGATCTTAATTGCTTTTAAACCACTTTGCTTAACGTTCTTATAATCTGATAGGGCTGATTTCTTTACTAGACCACGCTCAGTAGAGAAAAGAAGGAATTTACCTTCGATATCCTCTTCATTAGGTATACAGATAATTTCTCTAATTTTTTCACCGCTTGGAATCTGAATGAGGTTAGCAATATTGCGCCCTTTATTCGTTCTTGATCCTTCAGGAATTGTGTAAACCTTTTTCGAGAATACTGTTCCTTTTGAAGTGAAGAAAAAGAGGGTAGAGTGAGTGTTGGCCGTAAAGATGCTTGTGAAGAAATCATCGTCGTTATTTGAAGCGCCTTTTACACCTGTACCACCACGCTTTTGGGTTTTATAGGTATCCATTGCCATTCTCTTAATATAACCCTTATGGGTTACTGTAACGATAACTTCTTCTTTCTTGACGAGATCTTCAATCTGAATTTCGTCTGCCTTGGCGACAATATCTGTCTTTCTCTCGTCACCATAGGTTTCAAGAATTTCATTAAATTCATCTTTAATGATCCCGCGAATAAGATCTTCGCTATCGAGAATTTCTTGCAGGCGAGCAATCTCTTTCATGATGGCTTCATAGTCAGCAATGATTTTATCTCTTTCAAGACCTGTAAGTCTTTGCAGTCTCATGTCGAGGATTGCTTGAGACTGAATCTCTGACAATGAATAAGTCGACATTAACTTAGATTTAGCTTGCGCTGGACCTTCAGACTTCTTGATAAGTTCAACAATCTCATCGATATTTTCGACAGCTGTTTTAAGTCCTTCAAGGATATGAGCCTTTTCTTTAGCTTTCTTTAGCTCGTAAACAGTTCTTCGAATAACGACTTCACGTCTATGATCAATAAAGGCACTTAATTGCTCCTTAATATTCATCACTTTTGGTGAGCCATTTGAAATACTTAAAAAGATAATACCAAATGAAGTTTGCAGTTGAGTGTGCTTATAAAGTCTATTGAGAATGACTGACCCGATTTCACCTTTTTTAAGATCGAGCGCAACACGAATACCTTCACGTGAAGACTCATCTCTAATATCTGAAATTCCAGTAATTTGCTTATTGTTAACGAGATCAGCAATCTTCTCAATGAGCTTAGCTTTGTTTACCTGGTAAGGAAGTTCTGTAACAACAATTCTTTCTCTATCTCCAGAGCGTCCGTGTTCTTCGATATCAGTTTTAGCACGAATCTGAATGACGCCTTTACCAGTATGAAAGGCTGATTTAATTCCCTCTGTACCATGAATTGTTCCTCCAGTAGGAAAATCAGGACCAGGAATAACCTTCATAAGTTCATCTATTGTTGTCTCGCTATTATCGATCAACATAAGAAGACCATTCATAATTTCAGTTAAATTATGAGGAGGTATATTTGTGGCCATCCCAACAGCAATACCAGCTGAACCATTTACGAGAAGGTTAGGAACCTTTGTTGGGAGAACCTTTGGCTCTTTAAGGGAATCATCGTAGTTCGGTTGCCATTCAACCGTTTCCTTATCAAGGTCACGAAGCATCTCTTCAGCGAGCTTCTTCATTCTAATTTCTGTGTACCTCATCGCCGCTGCACTATCACCGTCAATTGAACCAAAGTTTCCTTGGCCATCTACAAGAGGGTAGCGCATTGAAAAGTCTTGAGCGAGACGAACAATAGTATTGTATACAGCAGAGTCACCGTGTGGGTGGTACTTACCGATAACATCACCAACAACCCTTGCTGACTTTAGAAAAGGTTTATTGTGGTAATTTCCAAGTGAGTGCATTGCATAGAGTGCTCTTCTATGAACTGGTTTGAGACCATCCCTCACATCGGGGAGTGCACGACCAATGATGACCGACATCGCATAGTCGAGATAGCAATTTCTCATTTCATCTTGAATGAAGATGGGAGCTACGTTGCTTGGTGTATTTGTTTCGTTATTATCAGCCATTAGTTTTCTTCCTTAATTAACGCTTAATTATACGTCGAGGTTTCTTACGTTAAGAGCATTGTCCTCAACAAACTGTCTTCTAGGCTCAACATTGTCGCCCATAAGAACAGAGAACACCTGATCAGCTTCAATGCTGTCTTCAATTTTTACTTGAAGGAGTGTTCTATTTTCAGGATTCATTGTCGTTTCCCACAGCTGCTCAGGGTTCATTTCACCAAGACCCTTATAGCGTTGGATATAAGCACCTTGTTTACCATCGGCGATAACGAATTTTGCAAAGTCCTCAAGATTTTCAAAAGACTTTAATCCACCCTTATCTTTTTCGATTGTAAACTTTGAATCCTTATACTTTTTAATACCTTCCCAACCATTTAAAAGATCGTAGAACTCTGAACTTTCCAGGAAGTACGAATTAAGTTTTAATCGCTTCGTTCTGGCAGTTGTTTGGACAATGACTTTAACCATAAAGCAGTCATGTTCTTTATCTTCAACAACTTCGAAAGAGTATTTTTTAAGAGTCTCATTTTCCATTGTTTTAAAGTAGTCAGAGATCTTCTTCACTTCATCTTCGATTAGTTTCTTGTCTTTTAGAGTTTCTTCTCTGATATCAGACCATTCAATAATTGTTCTCAATAACAAGGTATCAAAATGGTTATCATAAGACTGAACGTTGGTATGGTAGCTCGTGTATTTATTAATCAGTTTCTTTGTTTCTTCATTATCAAACTCTTTTCCATCGACTGTAACAACTGCACCATCGATTGAGTTAATAACAAGAAAGGACTCTAAAGACTTTTCATCTTTTAGATACTGCTCAGAGCGACCTTTCTTATATTTAAAGAGTGGTGGTTGAGCGATGTAGATATATCCATTCTCAATGAGCTCTGGAAATTGACGATAGAACAGTGTCAGCAGAAGAGTTCTAATGTGAGAACCATCAACGTCCGCATCCGTCATAATGACAATTTTATGATAGCGAAGTTTTGAAATATCAAATGTTGCTTTTCCAATACCAGTACCGAGCGCTTGAACAAGCATTTTGATCTCAGCGTTTCCTAGCATCTTATCGTAACGTGCTTTCTCAACGTTTAAGATTTTCCCTTTAAGCGGAAGGACGGCTTGCGTCCTACGATCACGACCTTGTTTTGCCGACCCACCCGCAGAGTCACCTTCCACAATATAGATTTCACATTGTGCTGGATCTTTTTCCTGACAGTCAGCCATCTTTCCAGGTAATCCACCTGACTCGAGTACTGACTTTCTTCTCGTTAATTCTCTAGCTCTTCTTGCAGCTTCTCTTGCGGCAGCTGCATCAACAGCTTTTCTAATGATGGTCTTGGCTGTATTTGGATTTTCTTCAAAATATGTTTTAAGTCCGTCACCTACGAGAGAGTTAACAATACCTTCTACTTCAGAGTTTCCAAGTTTATCTTTTGTTTGACCTTCAAATTGAAGCTCAGGAAGTTTAACTGAAATAATTGCTGTAACACCCTCTCTAAAGTCATCACCTGTGAGGTTTGTTTTAATGCCCTTAAGAAGGTTGTTATCCTTAGCGTATTGATTGAGCACACGAGTTAATGCTGTTTTCAAACCACTGATGTGAGTACCACCACCTGGTGTTGCAATAGCATTAGCATAACCAGAGAGTACTTCACTGTAGCTATCAGTCCATTGAAGAGAAATTTCGACTTCGTAATCTTCTTTAGACTGAGAAATATAAATCGGCTTCTTATGTACAGCTGTCTTTGCTCTATTTAAATATTCAACAAACTCTACGAGACCACCCTCATAATGAAAGATTTCTTTTTTCTCAGTTCTTTCATCTTTGAGTGAAATCTTTAAGCCTTTGTTTAGAAAGGCCATTTCACGGAATCTATTAGCTAATGTTTCGTAGTTGTATTCGAGAACTTCAAAAATTTCTGTATCAGGCTTAAAGGTGACAGATGTACCAGTCACTGGGTCGTCTTGAGTACCAACTTCAACCAGAGGTTTTACTGAATTTCCTCTTTCAAACTGAACAGCATAAACCTTTCCGTTCTTTTTAATTTCTAGCTTTACCCATTTAGAAAGGGCGTTAACAACGGCGGCACCAACTCCGTGAAGACCACCTGAAACTTTGTAGGCAGAACCTTCTTCATTAAATTTCCCACCAGCATGGAGCTTAGTATACACAAGTTCAGCAGCCGAAATTTTTTCTACGGGGTGCATATCAACGGGAATACCACGACCATTATCAATTACTGTTACTGAATTATCTTTATGAATCAGAACTTTAATTTCTGTACAGTAACCTGCAAGGGCTTCATCAACTGCATTATCCACAATTTCATAAACACAGTGGTGAAGACCTCTAAATGCGGTATCACCAATATACATACCTGGACGCTTTCGAACTGCTTCTAAGCCTTCAAGTACCTTAATCTGATCAGCGGTATATTTTTCGCCAACTTTTGAAATAGATTGATTTTCCAAAAAGAAACTCCCGTGTCTCTTGTTAAAACTTTAAAAAAGTTTTTTACATCTTCGCTATCGATCCTGAGGAAACCATGAGCTTATTTGCCCCTTCCAAAGTATCTAATACTTCTTTAAAACTATCGTTGGCCGTCGTGATTAAAACCTGAAACTTTCTCTCGTTCAGATAGGCTACTAAATTTTGCCATCTGAGCTTATCAAGTTCACCTGAGACATCGTCCAATAATACGATAGGAAAAGAGTTAAATTTATACCTAAATAGCTCTATGTAAGCAAATAAGAGGCTGAGATAAGACATTTTTTGTTGGCCCAAAGAACAGTAATCAAAGGAATTTAAACCATCAAAAAGAAGCACGTAGTCATCTTTATGAATTCCGTAGTGGGTATGGCCTATTATTTCGTCTTTCGGAAGGTTTTTTTGACACATCTCTAAATAACTTTCTTTCGTCATACCAGAGATCTTTGTATCAAGAACTATTTCTAGATCATGCTCTTCTGAAAAGAGGTCATAGAATGATTTTTTTACGAGTGGTCTCAATTCTTCTAAGAACTTTTGACGAGAGAAAGTTAAATTAATTGATAACTCACTCATTTCTTCATCAATAGCTCTAATTTGTTTTCTATAATTAGCAGGTTTTGTTGAAAGTAATTTGTTTCTAAAGCGAAGTGATTTTGTAAATCGGCCAAGGGCTTTCTTGTAGTTGGAATCAAGCTGACCCAGATGATCATCTATCCATGTGCGACGTGAAGAAGCCGAGAGATGGAAACCTTGAGCATCAAAGGGGTTAATAAAAACAACACCGACCTGTAGTTTTCTATTCGTACTTTTATTATCTACAAACCAGTGAGTTCCCGCCTGGTCCCACTTACCGGAAAAGGGAATAGGTTCAGAACTTTCACTGTTTATGAATAGCGATTGAAAAGATATCTCAGGTCTTTCCCCATCTATTCCTAATATTTGTGGAAAACTCGTATTTTTACGAAAAGATTTCCTCTTAATCAGATAATAGATGGCTTCTAAAATATTAGTTTTACCATTTCCATTTTCTCCAAAGATACAATTAATACTCGGAGAAAATTCTATAATCTGTTCTTCAAGGTTTCGAAAGTTCTTAACCTGAAGCTTTTGAATATAGTAGGGGAGCATTGATTATAGCTTTAGTGGCATTATAATCCCCAGCATGTGAGGGATCCCTGGAGATTTGATAACAACGGCACTAAATTCATTATTAATTTCAAATTGAATCTCACCATCATCAAAAGTGGCAAGAGTATCAATTAAGTACTTTGCGTTGAATCCAATTTCCATTTCTTTGCCATTGTAATCAACAGCGATCTTTTCCATCGCATCCCCAAGAGAGGGATGATTGGCCATAAGAACGATCTCGCGCTCTGCAAACTTAACCCTAACTCCATGACTCTTCTCATTTGACATGATTTTAATTCTTCTAAGAGCATCAAAGAGAGATCCCTTATCCGTAGTCATAGAGTAAGTTGTCTTTTGAGGAATGACCGCTTGGTATTTAGGGTATTCTCTGGAGATCAAACGAATACTTAAGAAATATTTTTCGTCACAATTCACATACATGAAAGAGTCATCCACAGAAATGTTAATAGGTGACTTGGGATAACTTTCTGCAACTCTCTTTAATTCGTTAACGCCTTTTCTAGGAACAATAATTCCATTGATAAGGTTATCGATATTGTTGTCTTCAATCTCAGTGTCGATCATTGAAAGTCTATGACCATCTGTCGCTACTGCTCTTAACTTAGAATCAATTTCTTGAAGGTAAATTCCATTAAGAAATAATCTTGTTTCATCTGTTGAAACTGCATGTGATGTTTTTGAAATTATTTCTTGGAGTTTTTCACTAGGAACACTGAATTCATTGGATTTGTTCTGGAAAACTAATTGTGGAAAATCCTCGTTTTTATATATCAGTAGAGTGAAGTGAATATCACCGCAATTGATCTTGAGGCTGTTTTCTTTTTCATCCAGCTTTAGTTCGAGATTAGAATTAGGTAACTCTCTTAAAATATCACTGAAATTCTTTGCGTTCACACAGAAGCTTCCAGGTACCTCTGTAATCGCTTCAATAGTTACCTTAGCCGATACCTCTAGGTCAGTAGCTGAAAAGCTTATCTGACCATCGCTAGCCTCTACCAGAGTGTAAGCTAGTATAGGTCTCGTATTCTTACGATCTACTACTGAGGTTACTTTGTTAATGGCTTCTCTAATCGATTCAGTACTTACTTGAGCGTGCATATAATTTCCTTGGACACTTAAGTTCTATCCCACTTTTGATTTGTTAATCAAGCTCATCAAAAGAGAGTTCTTTTTATATATGTATATATATATTTATTTTAATATTTATTATAGGCCGTTGATAAGTGGATAAACTCGTTAGCACCGGGCCAGTCGGGCTTTTGACGTTTTGGCCAATTGTGTAGTTGTTAATAACTTCCAAATGCGCAACTGCTTAATTCGTATATTATTATTTTTCTCACAAATTATTGACGTGATTCAATGCGGCCTCCACAAGTTATCCCCACAGTTATTTTCGTTTGGCCGAGTAGTCAAATATATTGGCTTTTTTGGGGACTTTATCCACATTTTTATCCACATGTTAATAACTTTTTATCCCCATTGGGGATATGTGGATAAGTAAGTTTTCCATATATGTTAATTTGTGGATAACTTTTCTCTTTTAAGTGATTTCCCCCAATTATGGCGTGTGTAACTTGTGGAGAAATGTGGATTGAGGGAAGCTTTGGGTGGTTTTGATTTTGGGCATAAAAAAAGCCAGCGCTATGGCTGGCTTTGAGTAGTCATGGTTGGCCAAATACTTAAATATTATTTTCGAGAAAGATGAGGTCTTTTGATAATTGGCTGTCGCCTTTAAGTTGCTCAGTGATCTTATTCACTCCGTGCATGACAGATGTGTGGTCGCGATTACTGTAGTACTTACCAATTTCCATAAAGGTCGCCCCAACAATATTCTTACTGAGGTACCAAGCGATATGGCGGGCCTTCACAATATTTTTGCTGCGTGATTTAGATCTTAAGTCTGGAACAGCGATTTTAAAGTACTGGCTACTTGCTCTGCAGACGCTCTCTAGAGTTGCTGCAGGTCTCTCGTTGATTTCTTGGAGCTTGAGGATGTCTCTAGCCATTTCTGTGTCAATTTCAGCTTCCATGATGTCTGCGTGAGCTTGAAGTCTAATGAGGTTTCCCTCGAGCTCGCGAATGGATGTCTTAATAGAGCTTGCGATAAGATTTAAAACATCATCTTGGATAAAAAGATCTAACTCAATAGCCTTTTTCTTTAAGATCGCCGTTCTTGTTTCAAAGTCCGGCTTTTGGATATCGACAACTAGGCCCCATTGGAGACGGGTGATAATTCTCTCTTCAATGCCAGTGATTTTATCTGGTGACTTGTCTGAAGTGAAAATAAGTTGCTTACCTTTATCGTGAAGAAAGTTGAAGATGTGAAAGAACTCCTCTTGAGTAGAGGTTTTATTTTTCAGCTCATGAATGTCGTCAATCATAAGAACATCTACACTTTCAGTATATTTTCTTTGAAATTCTGAAAGAGTTTTATCCTTGTAGGCATTGATAAGTTCCTTCATGAAATCTCTGGCTGAAATTAAGCAGATCTTCATATGAGGATGATTGGCAAAGATGCCATTGGCTACAGCATGGAGAAGGTGAGTCTTTCCTAAACCGCTGTCGGAGTAGAGGTAGAGACAGGGATACTTCCCTGACTTTCCTGGGCTGTCTGATACTGCACTTGCAGTTGCGAAAGCGAGGTTGTTTGAAGGGCCAACGATGAAGTTATCAAAAGTTTTACTTGGATCGATAACAATGCCTGAGCTTTGTTTCTCCATGTGGTTAATATAGCGACCTTCTGCCTGGTCTTTTAGTTCGTCTTGATTAGGAGTGAGGTCCAGTGTGAAGAAGTTCTTAGTTTCCTTTGTGGGGTTTGGTTTGTCCTCTGAAAGAGATTGGAGTGACTCTTTCAGATTCGAGTTGAGAGGGGAGCTGCTATTAGTGAATTCTATTGTGTAAGAAGAGCCCATAAGTTCTTGAAGGGCTTTCTTGAAAAAGTCTGAATAATTGGTCTCAAGTGTGGATTTAATAAATTGTGTTTGGGTTTCAAAGGTTGCTTTGGTGTCACTTAAGCTGATGAGCTTAATTTTATTTTTGATGAACGTATCAAATTTTATTGATGGCATATTTGCTTCTAGCATCGGATAGAGGGCCTCAAGGATGGGCTCTAGTGCGCTTTCTTCTTCTGATTGGGAGAGATTTACCGTTGAAGGTTGGGCTTTTTCCGGTGAAGTGGCGGTGCTTGGTTTTTGTGTTTGATTAAAAATAGAATTTAGTAAGTCATCATTTTTATTAGTTTTTTCTTCTTTTTGAGGTGTGGATTTGAGAAATTTTTCGAAGGGAAATCCTTGAGTCATGTGATTTGTCTCCAACTACTGTGTGTGCAATTTTGATTGTGTTCTGTTGTGGAAAAAGTTTGTACCTGAGTAGGGGGGAAGAAGCAATATGACTTGTTGCGAAATAAAACTGAACTCTTCTTACAAACTGTCACAAAATTGGCACCCACTTTTTTGCCATAGGCCATTGATTTTTTACAGATCGTTTTGTAAATTGCGCATCTTGAAATCAGATATTCAGAAGTTAATGTGACTAGTTCCGTGAGGATGTAATGAGCAAAAGAACTTGGCAACCAAAAAGAAAGAAACGTCTCCGTGTACACGGATTCCTAAAAAGAATGTCCACTGCAAATGGAAGAAAAGTAGTTAATGCTAGACGTGCTAAAGGCCGTAAGCAGCTTACAGTTTCAACTGGTAAGAAATAAATCACTTTTCGGTTTTATCAGTGACTTGTTTTCCAAAAGAGTCGCGTTTGTTAAAACCCATTGATTTTCAGTACTTGAGACGGGGTGCACGCTATGCGAACACCCCTTTTTTGCGTTTCTATTATAAGAAATCTCGACTTGGTCTAGAAAGCTCTCGACTTGGGTTAAGTGTGTCTAAAAAAGTAGGAAATGCTGTGGTTAGAAACAAGGTTAAACGTTTTTTACGTGAGGCCTATAGAGAAAGTGATCTTAGAGAGCTTCCCTTTGATATTCTAATCGTTGCTTCACCTCGTTTAAAAGGCCGCTTTTCCAATGAGGGGAGTGGCTTCGAAGATCTGAGCGTTTCTTGGAAACAAGGCTTTCAAGCACTCAAGAAAAATGGTTAAAGCAATATTGCGTTTTCTTATCAATTTTTATCAAAGAGGTATAAGTCCGTTTATCGGTCCTAGATGCCGTTTTGAACCAACTTGTAGTTGTTACGCTAAAGAGTGCTTGGAAAACTTTTCAGCTCCTCTCGCTCTGTGGTATTCAGTCAAACGAATTAGTAAATGTCATCCCTTTCATCCAGGTGGTTATGATCCCATTCCTGGTGAAGTACCCTTAAAAAAGGAATAATTATGGCTTCAGAACAAAAGAGGCTCTTTCTTGCTCTAGCTCTCTCAGCATTTGTTCTTTTTACGTGGCAAGCTTATTTTGCGCCTAAGAATGCTTTTGAGCCCGCTCCTGTCACAACTGATAAGAAGGCTAGCAATGAAACTAAAGTGGCCCAGCCAACAGCTACGCCTACCACTGTAACCACTAAGGATAGTGCAACTCCTGTTCAAGCAACTGAAGCCAAAACAATCACTGTTATTAATGGTGTTAACGAAGTTCAAATTACTAATCAATTAGCTATTCTTTCCTATAAGAGTAAAATGGCTACCGATCCTCTCAATGCTGTTGTTGGGGATAGAAAGCCTTTCCAAATCTTTGTTCTTAATCAAGGAAATAGAGTTGAGATTAATCTTGATAATTTCCAAGTAGACGGTGCAAAGGTAACGGGTACCGATTCTCGTTTAGGTCTTAATTTCGCGGGAACCTTGGGTGAAGATGGTCTCTTCAGATGGTCTCTAAATTCCAGCCAACCTTATCAATTTTACTTCCTTAATGAGTCTGAGACTAAAGAGGGTGAAGCCCGTCAAATTCGTCAATTTTTGACTCTCTTTAAGGAAGTTGAACGCTCTAATATTGATGATGAAGAGAGCTATGACGGCTCTATGAAGTGGTTTGGAGTAGATTACCACTACCACTTATTTGCAACAGTTCTCGATAAGAAGACTGTCACTATGGCCAAAATTAAAAGTGAAAATTTAGGTGTTAAAGTTGTTGAATCAACAACAAATCTAAGTGGTTATACTGTCTATTCACAAAAGAGTTATGATGATTTGAACACTCTTGGTGATAACCTTCACCTTTCAATCGATTTTGGTGTTTTTGGAATTATTGCAGTTCCTATTCTTAAGGGTCTTCAGTTCTTTTATAAGTATGTTCCTAATTATGGTTTTGCGATTATTCTGATTACTCTCTTTATCCGTACGCTTCTTTTTCCTCTTCAGTACAAGAGTTTTAAGTCGATGAAGAAAATGCAAAAGCTACAGCCTGAGCTTGCTAAGGTTAAGGAAAAGTACGGAGACGATCCTCAACGAATGCAAAAAGAAACAATGGAGCTCTTTAAAAGAAATGGCGCTAATCCAATGGGTGGCTGTTTACCATTATTGCTGCAAATGCCTGTTTTCTTTGCTTTTTACCAGGTTCTCTTTAATTCCGTAGAGCTTCTTGGTGCGCCTTTTATTCTGTGGATTCATGATCTCTCAGCTAAAGATCCCTACTATGTTCTACCTGTATTGATGGGTGCTGCTATGTTTGGTCAAACAAAGCTAAATCCTTCAACCACAGCAGATCCTACTCAGCAAAAGATGATGATGTTCATGCCACTTATTTTTACTTTCTTCATGAAAGATCTTCCGGCAGGACTCAATCTCTACATTTTCGTATCAACTCTCTTCGGTATAGCTCAACAGCTATTCGTCTATAAAACTGTAGATTAAAAATGAGTTTTCACTTTTCCGATGGTCCAATTGTAGCAATTAGTACCGGCACATCGGAAAAGTCAGCCTTAGGTATTGTAAGGGTCTCAGGAGTTAAGAATCTTAAATTCTTAGTTAGCCTAACTGGCCAAAGCAAATTCAGTGAACCAGAAAGCCATAAGGTATACTTTAGTCGCTTCTACACTAAGAATAGGGAGCTACTAGATGAAGGTGTTTTTACTTATTTTAAAGGTCCCAAGAGTTTCACTGGCGAAAATACCGTTGAATTCACACTCCATGGTAATCCCTTCAATTTGGAGAGGGTATTACGCTATTTAGTTGATGAGTTTGGCTTTCGAATGGCCCAATCTGGTGAGTTTTCCTATCGTGCGCTTAAGAACAATAAAATGAATCTCACCCAAGTTGAGGGTTTGGATCTTATTCTTAATGCCAGTAGTGAATTTGGACTTAATAGTGGACTTAAAGCCCTTAATAATGATCTTTATTCGAATTACCTGCGATTGCGAGAACTTATTCTTGAAATTAAAGCAAGCGTTGAGATACTTATCGATTTTTCAGAAGACGTGGGTGAGGAAGAGATTAAGTCAAAGCTCAATCGGGACTTCTCACAGCTAAGGGTTGAGGTTGATAAACTTTATCAACGATCTAAGGGGAATCTTAACGATTTAATGGCGCCCGTTATTTCTCTTATTGGTGCTACAAATGCCGGCAAAAGTACTCTATTTAACAAATTAGTCGGTCATAATCGCGCAATCGTAAGTGATATTCACGGAACCACTCGTGATTATATTTCAGAGTTCATCTACCTTGGTGACAGTCCTTTCAAGCTCATCGATACCGCTGGTATTCGAGAGGGTGCAGGAGAGATTGAAAAAATCGGTATTGATCAAAGTATAGAGATTAATCGAAAGAGTTTTTTCAAAATATTAGTCATCAATCCTTTCAGTTTTATTGGTTCAGATTTAGAAATTCATGGCCTTAAGCCAGACGCAATTGTTCTTACCCACAGTGATCTTGATGGGTTTAAAGATAGGGTAGGGGCTATTTCCGTACAATTTAAAGATATTCCGTTATTTCAAAGTGGTTCTATAGGGGCAGATTTTAAAAGTGGTCCTATGGGGGCAGATTCTAAAAGTGGTCCTATGGGGGCAGATTCGAAAAGTGGTCCTATGGGGGCAGATTCGAAAAGTGGTCCTATGGGGGCAGATTTGAAGAGTGGTCCTATGGGGGCAGATTCAGAAAGTGGTCCTATAGGGGCGCTTAATGATCTTGAGAATATGATTCTTAAGGAATATCAAGTACTTAAAGAGGGAAGTCCGATCCCTTTTGTCAGACATCGTAACGTAATTTCAGCTATTTATGATGAATTAAATAATATTTATAGTGTAGGGCAGGATCTTGATGATTGTGCAATTCTCAGTCATCACGTGAATATTTTAAGCTCTAAGATGGATGAGCTAATAGGTGTAGTGAGTCCTCAAGAGGTTCTCGACCATATTTTCGCTAATTTTTGTATTGGGAAGTAGTATTTACAGTGTGTTACATCTTCTGTGGCACAATTTTCCAATAAAGGGTAAAAGTTCCACGTGGAACAATTCAAGTCTTTCGATATAACTATTCTTGGTGGCGGACATGCTGGCCTTGAGGCTGCATGGGCTGCAAATCAATTTAATCTTAGTGTCGCCATAGTTACTATGCCGGGGGTAGGGCTTGGGAGTGCTCCATGTAATCCAGCTGTTGGCGGAGTGGGAAAAGGTCAGGTTGTTCGAGAGATAGATGCGATGGGCGGACTCATGGGACGGCTCGCAGACCTTGCTGGAATTCAGTATCGTACACTTAATGAATCAAAAGGCTATGCTGTACAAAGTACTCGGGTTCAAATTGATAAAGAAAAGTACTCTGAGTTTGCAGAAAGAATTATCGAAGAGAGCGAGATCACTGTTATAAGAGAAAAAGTTTTAAGCGTGGAAAAGGATCCTTCCGGTTACTTTTGTCTTTACGGTGATAAGCAGAATATTAAAACATCCTTTCTAATAGTCACTACGGGAACATTCCTAAATGGTGTTCTTCATACAGGAGAAGATATCACTGATGGTGGGCGAGTAGGTATTAGCCAATCTCCCGGGATGAAAGAGCTGTTTTCTAATATAAAAACCCTTAAAAAGAGGTTTAAGACAGGAACTCCACCCAGAATCAAGAGACACTCAATAGACTTTTCTAAAATGGAGGCACAGCCTTCTGACACAGGCTCTCTCAACTTTCATTATGATCATTCTGCGAATTCAAGGAATTTAAAGCAAGTAGACTGTTTCTTAACTCGCACAAACCCCAAAACACTTGGAATTATCAGAGAAAACAAGGAAAGAAGCCCAATTTTTAATGGTCAAATTCAGGGAGTAGGTCCCAGATACTGTCCAAGCATTGAAGATAAGGCGTTTCGCTATGAAGATAGGAACGTTCATCATGTATTCGTGGAACCTGAAGGGCTTGATATCGACTCTTTTTATCCCAACGGTATAAGCACTTCGCTTCCAAAAGAGATCCAATTAGAATTTCTGCGCACAATAGATGGCCTTGAAAAGGCTGAAATAGACGTATTTGGTTATGCAGTTGAGTACGATGTTGTTGATACACTCAATATGAAACGGACATTAGAGCACGACTCATTCGAGGGGCTTTATTTTGCTGGCCAAGTATGCGGGACAAGCGGCTATGAAGAGGCTGGGGGACAAGGTCTTATTGCTGGCTTCAATGCTGCTCTTAAAGCAAAAGGTAAAGATCCCCTAATTCTTCCCAGGGAACTTTCTTATATTGGTGTCATGATCGAAGACCTCGTTACAAATGAAAGAGATGAGCCTTATAGGCTATTCACTGCTAGAAGTGAAAATAGGCTCTATATTAGAGAAGATAATTCCATTGAAAGGCTTTTTAACTTTAGAGAGAGTCTTGAGCTTAACTCTGAAGTGGATTACCACAATAGGAAGTTTATCGAAGCAAAAGTTGCTCTTGAAAACCTTTGTGACGAAACCCACTATTTGCCCAATCGTGAAAATAGAGAGCTGTTTGAAAATATGGGACTTGGTGGCCTAAAAGAGAAAACAACATTAACCGAAGTGTTAAAACGAAGTCACATAGATCCAATTCTTACTCTTAAGCGTATTCTTGCAAATAGTGGCATAACTGCTGATGATCGACTTATAAGAACAGTGGCTATCACAATTAAATACCGAGGCTATATTGCTAGGGAAGAGATTGAGAATGCCTCCCTTAATAAGCTTGAAAATAAAACTCTGGAGTGGAAGAGTCTTTTAGATAATTCCAACCTTAGCTTTGAGTGTAAACAGCGTATATCTAAAATAAAGCCTGAAACATTTGGGCAGCTGAAGAGAATAGAGGGAATTCGCCCTGCAACCTTAGCCTTCGTAGCTTCGACATTATGATGAAAGACTTTTCCGAAAGATTTCTTAAACTCCTTAATGAGGATTTCGCGACCTTGAACCTCACAAGGATTACTGATCCCGAGGAGTTCTATCAAAAACAGATTATTGACTCAATTGAGCCAACAACTCTTTTTGAGAGTTTTGATAATGAGATCAAAAAGGGACTACACCTGGACATTGGCTTTGGTGGTGGCTTCCCCCTTCTTCCCTTAGCCTATAAGTACCCTGATACAAAATTCATAGGCTTTGAGGCCAGACGAAAAAAGTCGGATGCAGTGAACGAGATTGCAAGTTTACTTGGCCTTGAGAA
>Ga0208203_1000139_pt1 | contig 35225 bp, 32 predicted proteins | sample DeeseametaMP2914_FD_184167 | JGI IMG/M metagenome (GOLD analysis project Ga0208203, IMG submission 184167) | Marine microbial communities from the Deep Atlantic Ocean - MP2914 (SPAdes) | ecosystem: Environmental > Aquatic > Marine > Oceanic | place: West of Santa Cruz de la Palma, Atlantic Ocean...
TTCGGTTCATTAATATTACGAATCAATTTTTCGGTTTCTCGAACGGTTAAACCTTTTTGAACCACAAGTTTAGCCGTATCAGACTGTTGAGAACCTTCAAGGGCTAGTAAAGCTCGAGCATGTCCCATTTCCATATCACCGCGCTCAAGATGTGTTTTACAAGCATCCGTGAGCTGCATCAAACGCAATAAATTGGTTACTGTAGTACGGCTTTTACCCACAGCATCAGCCGTTTGTTGGTGTGATAAGTTGAACTCTTCTTTTAAGCGGTGCAGCGCATTTGCTTCTTCCATGGCGTTGAGATCTTCACGCTGGATATTCTCAATCAAAGCCATGGCAATGGCCGCTTCATCAGGGACTTCTTTAATTAAAACAGGGACTTGATGAAGTTCAGCACGTTGAGCAGCCCGCCAACGGCGCTCCCCAGCGATAATTTCGTATTTATCTTTTGCGATCGGACGGATCACAATCGGTTGAATCATTCCTTGTGCTCGAATCGAGTCAGCCAGTTCTTCCAAGCCTTCTTCAGTCATCACACGTCGTGGTTGATACTGACCGGGCTGTAAGAACTCAATCGGCATTTCTTTCAACACACCGTCTTGGCTCAATATCGTTTCTGAGTCAGCGCTGGCACCTGATTTTTTTGCTTCTCTAGCTGTTTTGCTGGTGCTATTGCCCAGCAATGCATCCAAACCTTTGCCTAAACCACGTTTACTCATGAAAAGTCCTCTAATTTTATTGCTTTACTTATGCTGCGCTTCTGCGCTTAATAATTTCGCCTGCCAGCGCTAGGTACGCTTTTGAGCCACTTGAGCTACGATCATAAAATAATACCGGAACCCCATGGCTCGGCGCTTCTGCCAAACGCACATTTCTAGGAATCACTGTACGATAAACTTTATCCGCAAAATGACTAAACAGCTGCCTTGAAACCTCAAGAGACAAGCGATTTCGCGGGTCATACATGGTGCGCAAAATGCCTTCAATCTTTAAGTTTGGATTAACGTGCTCTTGAACCTGACGAATGGTATTTAACAACGCCGACAATCCCTCTAAAGCGTAATATTCACATTGCATTGGAATGATTACAGAGTCCGACGCCACCATAGAGTTCAACGTCAGCATGTTTAAAGAAGGGGGACAATCAATCAAAATGAAGTCATATAAGTCATTCACTGACTGTAACGCCTGCTTTAAGCGCTTCTCTTTATCATCAAACTCTAATAGATGAACTTCGGCTGCGGTTAAATCACCGTTTGAGGGCAACACATCGTAGCCAGCAACGTCAGAAGTGACAATGTGACTTTTAACTTCTTCTGGCTCCATTAAAGAATCATACGCCGATAATTCTAAATCTGACTTCTCGACACCCGAGCCCATAGTTGCATTGCCTTGAGGGTCCATATCAACCATTAGCACACGTTGCTTTTCCTGCACCAGCGATGCTGCAAGATTCACACTCGTCGTCGTTTTGCCGACGCCGCCTTTTTGATTGGTAATGGCAATGATGTAAGCCACAGATCACCTCAAGTTACTGTTATTGTGTTTTTTGAAGATAAATAAAATACCGCGTTGCGTCGAGATTGGGAACCTTTACTTGCTTTGAATCCACGATTTTTAATGAAGAATCTAAATCATCAATCTCTTCTTGTGGATACAAACCTTTCATCGCCAACCATTGACCACCATCAGCTAACAAATGCTCGGTCCACTCGGTCATATCTTTTAACGACGCAAAAGCACGCGAAAGAATGCAAGCATACCCTGTATCATGGCTAAAGTCTTGTACCCGCTTATTCACCACCGTCACGTTTTCCAGCCCCAACTCATACACCACTTGCTTCAAGAAGCGCGTCTTTTTACTGTTAGTATCCAACAGGGTAAATTTTTTATCAGGATTTAAAATCGCTAACGGAATTCCCGGCAAACCACCGCCAGTTCCCACATCCAAGCAAGAATCAAACTCAGCCACCGCAGGCGACACCACCACCGAGTCCAACAAATGAAGATACAAGCCTTCCTTGGGATCACGAATCGCCGTCAGGTTAAATGCCTTATTCCACTTCAATAACGACGACAAATAGGTCAGCAACTGATCACTTTGCTCATCAGAAACCGAAATACTTAAGTTTTCACACTCTTGATTAAATTCTGGTTGAAGTTGTTTTAGCTGAGGATTCACACTTTAACTCTTTATTTATATTTACAATTAGAGCACTTACTCTGTATTGACACCGAACTTATCAGTTTGCACCAAAAACCCCTTTAACATTAGCCGCAACGGTTTAAAATTATAGCGAAAATTGGGCAGGGTCAGCCCAATTTAGTCAAGACGAAACAGGAAGTTTCGTTTGACGGCGCGTGATAATTTTAAACCGTCAGGGAAGCCGAAGGCCTAATGTTAGGGGCGTGCTTCTCTTTGGTTACTTTCTCTTGCACGAACAAGAGAAAGTAACTCGCTGAAGGGCGAAACCCTCAACTGAACTTTATGCTGATTTAAGGTGCTTCCGCTTCTTTAAATACACCAACAACAACGAAATCGCGGCTGGCGTTACACCTGAAATTCGGCTGGCTTGGCCAATGGTTTCAGGTTTTAGGTTCTGGAGCTTTTGCGCCACTTCGTTAGATAACCCTTTTACTTGGGTATAATCTATATCACTTGGCAGTTCAGTATGCTCGTTACGTAAATTGCGCTCGATCTCATCTTTCTGACGGTCGATATAGCCCGAGTACTTGGTTTGGATCTGGACTTGCTCAGACACCTTAGGATCTTCAACTTTTGGCCCTAAATTAGGCTGCGACATCAACATGTCGTAGCTAACATCAGGGCGACGCAGTAGCTCTTGAGCTTTATAAGCACGACTAAGCGGTTTTTCCAGAACTTTGTTCAACTCTTGTGCTGCTTGGCTTTCGGGCGTAATTACTAATTTAGAGATACGCTTCAATTCACCATCAATCGCTTCACGCTTTTGATTAAACGCTACCCAACGCGCTTCATCGACTAAGCCCAGCTGATGCCCGCGCTCGGTTAAACGTAAGTCCGCGTTGTCTTCGCGTAAAATTAGACGGTATTCTGCGCGCGACGTGAACATACGATAAGGTTCTTGCGTACCACGTGTAATCAAATCGTCGATTAAAACGCCAATATAAGCTTCGTCACGACGCGGTGACCAGCTATCTTTGCCTTGCGTTTGCAACGCAGCATTCATGCCCGCGATTAAGCCCTGAGCACCAGCTTCTTCGTAACCAGTGGTACCGTTAATCTGTCCAGCAAAGTAGAGGCCGTTGATAAACTTGGTCTCTAACGACGCTTTTAAGTCACGAGGGTCAAAGAAATCATACTCGATGGCGTAGCCTGGGCGTGTAATATGGGCATTCTCAAAACCTTTAATCGATCGAACGAAGTCCATCTGCACATCAAACGGCAAGCTGGTTGAAATACCATTTGGATACAATTCATGGGTGTTTAAGCCTTCTGGCTCAACAAAGATCTGGTGGCTGTTTTTATCGCTAAAGCGCATCACCTTATCTTCAATCGACGGACAATAGCGCGGACCAACTCCCTCAATCTCACCAGAATACATCGGTGAACGATCAAGGCCGCCACGGATAATATCATGAGTTTTTTCACTGGTATGCGTGATCCAGCAGGAAATCTGTTCAGGGTGTTGAGACGAATCGCCCATAAAAGAGAAGGTCGGTACTGGCGTATCGCCGGGCTGCTGCTCCAGCTGCGAAAAATCAACGGATTTAGCGTCGATGCGTGGCGGTGTACCTGTTTTTAAACGATCTACGCGGAAAGGTAGTTCGCGCAAACGATCGGCTAACGCAATCGACGGTGGATCGCCCGCACGACCACCGGAATGATTTTCGGTGCCAATGTGTATTTTACCGCCCAAGAAAGTTCCAACGGTCAATACCACAGCATCCGCATAAAAATCCAAGCCCATCTGAGTTTTAACGCCGACGACTTTTTGCCCCGCTTCCTGACCAGGGCCTTCATTCTCAACAATTAAATCAACCACAGCATTTTGGAAAATGCTTAAGTTTTCTTGGTTTTCTAGGATTTCACGAATCGCCGATTTGTATAAAGCACGATCCGCTTGAGCGCGAGTGGCTCGTACCGCAGGACCTTTACTGGCATTGAGCGTGCGAAACTGAATACCGGCACGATCAATCGCTTTGGCCATTGCTCCGCCCAATGCGTCAATTTCTTTAACCAGATGCCCTTTACCAATCCCACCTATCGCAGGGTTGCACGACATTTGGCCCAACGTATCAATATTATGCGTCAATAATAAGGTTTTCACGCCCATACGCGCAGAGGCCAGCGCCGCTTCGGTTCCCGCATGGCCGCCGCCAATAATAATGACTGAATAATTTTCTGGATAACGCATAAATTAGAACTTCTAACCTAGTTGATTCATAAGCTAAAGGGCTATTGTAAACCCTTGGCGATTAGGGAGCGAGATCATACTCTTATTTGTTTAACTTTTGAACAGTTTTTGACTATCTTTTCTGATCGAATCAACCTAAAATCAATACTTTATAAAAATACCAACGTAAAACTTTGATCAAACAGCCTAACAATAAAACGGATAGTAACATCCAAATTATTTACCATTTGTGGCTAGCGCTGGCGACTTTACTGATATTGTCACTTACCACCAGCCTATTGCTACTGCTTTTTGAACCCTTGTTTCCCGTAACTGGTCGCACCGTTAGCAGTCAATCATCAGGCTTAGCACTGATAGCATCTATCACAGGATCCATCCTTTTTTCCTATGGCCTGCTGGTATGGATGACAAAAGAATATTTCCATAACCGCTTTATACCACTACTGAAGTCATCCGTTCTCTGGTTATTGATTTCTATCGTGACTGGTGTCGCTATAGCCGCTGTAGTTAACCTTGCCAGTCATTACTATCCGCCACAACCCGGTGACGTCAACACTTTTGCCCTGATCAAACAAGACGGCGCCATAGCATTGACCGTATTATTTATAGCCACCGTTTGCCTTGCTCCGGCATTTGAAGAATACCTCTTTCGCGGACTTCTTTATGATTCTTTGCGGCAACGCTTCGGCACAATTGTCGCAATCTGTGCATCAGCAGTTGTATTTATGGGCTTCCACCTAATAGAATACAGTGATTACTGGGTTGGTATGAGCGCTATTTTACTGTTGGGGATTTTCTTGGCGCTACTTCGTCAATATAGTCGCTCCACCCTTGGCCCGATTTTATGCCACGCAAGCTACAATGCCAGTATCCTGCTGCTTGCGTAAGTAACCTCAGATTTAACAATTAAACATAGGAAGGAGAGGCTGGTGAAACTTTTTACTCGATTACTGATTATACTTCTTATTCTTGCCGGATTAGCCTACGGTTATATCTGGTATAAAAATAAGCAGATGATCGATAACGTCTTTACGTTTATAAAAATGCAAAGCCCGGCCAGTTATGACTCTACCTATGTTAGTTTTGATGGTAAGTCTGTAACCACTGATATTGAAATCACGGTTCCTGGCTCCGCTCAAAAAGCGACTATCAAAGAATTACGCTTTGGCACCAACAGCTTATTCCAGTCCTTTAAATTAGTCCGCTCCATTGAGTCAGGGCAATACTTTGGTGGCGTGCAAGACATGGGTGCAGAGATCAAGCAACTGCAGTTTCCATTAACTTCATCCATGGACTCAAACTCTTCTTTCCAAGCAGAGCCTGATTTGTTTACTCAAATATCAATGGCTGGTTGCGATAATAAAGACTCTCTTGATGTGAGCGATTTAAATGCGATGGGGTATGAGCAAGTCACCATGGACTTCAGCACCGACATCACTTACGACAAGCATATTAATCAAGCTAACTGGAATATGTACGTTAATGCAGGTGAGTACGGAAGTTTCAACATGGACTTCTTACTCGAGCAAATTAATCCTAATGCTTTAGTACAAAATCCAAAATTAAAATCCATTACCATGGAGTCGGCCACACCTGAGTTGACTAAGCGTTTATTTAAATATTGTGCTGATCTTGAAGGGTTAGAGCTAGAACAGTATTACCAACGACACATCGATTATCTTCGTCACGTACTTTACGATAACAACCTTCATTTCAGTGAAGATTTTTATACGGCTTACGAAGAATATATCCGTCAGCCGCGCAGTATTAAGTTAGAAAGTTATCCTGCCGACGCCATTAACTCGATGGAAATCATGAATATGTCGCCTCAACGCATGATGAGCGCTCTAAGCATGCGAATATTTTTCAACGACAAACGCGTGCTTCAGTTATTCGGCAACCCGCCGTTGCCTTCAGAACTCCCTGAATTGGATCAGGTGGTAGAAGTTAAAGACGATAACCTTACTCGAGTTCAAGGGCTAACCTTGCAATCGACTTCACCAGCTAACTTAGGCGCTTACATTGGTTACGAAGCTCGCTTCAACTATCGTAGTAAAAGCTATGTTGGCACAGTGAATTCTGTTTCTGGAGCAACCGCGCGCATTAAAACCTACATTTCATCGGGTAACTATCTAGAAATGCCATTCAGAATTAATGAAATTAAGGATCTTAGAGTCCGTCGTGAAGTTGAGCCTGAATCAGTTAAGCGCGAGGAACTAGAAAAAGATCAGTAGCATGAACCAAGGTGGGGCGGTTGCCTCACCTTGACTTATAATACCTCTGCTGCCTAATCCTAATCCTATCCTGTAATATTTTTTTAAATCACAACCGCCAACTTGCCTTTCGTTCTCGTCTTGGATTATTCTTAATTCACCAACCTAGAGACAATAACAGTTAGAGGACACCACAATGAAGTGGAGAAACCGTAGACGCAGTAGAAATATTGATGATCGCCGAAGGCAGCGCATGAAGTCCGGCGCTAAGTTTAGCATTGGCGGTATTATCATGGCGCTTATTGCGATCTTTGTGTTCAAGCAAGATCCGATGCAAGTTGTTTCTGGCATGGTTGGGGGCCAATCGTCTCAAAGTACGTCCACAGAACAAACTAACTACCAACCCTCGGCGGAAGAACAAGATGTCTACGATTTTGTCAGTGTGGTGTTAGCCGATACTGAAGATACTTGGACTCATATTTACCGTCAATCCAATGCAAAATACCCACATCCAACCTTAGTTATTTATCGTGATAGGACACCGACCGCTTGTGGAACCGGCCAAGCAGCCTCAGGCCCTTTTTACTGCCCAGCGGATCAAAAGATTTATTTAGATTTAAGTTTTCTCGCTGAGCTAAAACGTATGGGAGCCAGCGGAGATTTCGCTGTTGCCTATGTCCTCGCACATGAAGTGGGGCATCACATTCAAACCGTAACCGGTATCTCCAGCAAAGTGCGCAAAGCACAAAGCCAAACCAACAAAGCAGGGCAGAACGCCTTACAAGTCAAAATGGAACTGCAAGCTGACTGTCTCGCGGGTGTGTGGGCAAACCAGACCCAACAACGCACTCAATTCTTAGAGTCAGGTGATCTGGAAGAAGCACTATCCGCAGCAGAAGCAGTTGGTGATGACACGCTCATGAAACGAGCTGGTGTGCCACCACGCCGTGAAAATTTTACTCACGGCTCTTCAAAAGAACGTATGGACTGGTTTAACCGTGGAGCGAATACAGGCCTAGTTGGATCCTGTGATACGTTTGAAGGTAATTAATTATGCTTTAATAGGACTCAAAGAACCTCACCATAAATAATAACCAGACTTTGTGCTCCATCTTATTTCTTCAAAGTTATCACACTCCATACAATCAAACCAAAACACCCTACCATTATCCACAAGCAAAGCGTTAAACAACTTTTCCCCTTTTCTTTTTAGAATGATTAACTCTTCATCTTTCTGAGTCACTATAACAAAAGTACCACTTTCGCCACTTTCTTCATAAACTCCTGATTGATATTTTTCTTTTATCCCATCTTTGTTCAAATCTGAAAACACAGTGAATCTTAGTTTAGAGTTATTAATATCACTACTCGCACCTCCCACACTCTTAAAGTCGTCTATATCTAAGAGTCTTCTTGTTGTATGCTCTTCAAGCTTTACCTCTTCGGTTAACCACCAAGCATAATTAGTCTTTAGTGGTTTTGATTGGTTAGCTACGCTCTTTTTACCGCAGCCTTGTACACTTAATATCACAACTAAAGATATGAATAACGCTTTACCAATCCACATGCCAGTGCCTCCCTCCTGCAGCTTTTGGCTCTCTAATCACAGAGGCACCCAGCTGGTTTATTCTTGCTTCAATCTTATCTAACTCTATATATGTCCCGTGTGGCCAGCTAATATCTCTAGCAGTATTTGATAGATGATTAGAAACTAAGGCACCACGAGATCTTGCCCTAATAATAATTTTTTCAAACTCATCTACTGTTTGAGTAAAGGTAGCTCCTTTATTAGTGCTATACCAAGTATCCATTTCCACAATATGTTGTCTTCTTCGATAAGTTTTCAGGAACTCAAGTCTATCGACTCTTATCCTCTGGGCCATCAACTCTGCCTGCCTTCGGAGTGTTCTAGCTTTACCTGTTACTCTAATTTTACTTTTGGGAAATTCGTTTTGAATGATCGCCATTAGCTGATCAATATTTTTGGGGGTTACTTTTGATTGGATCATACACACTCCCTGTATAATGGTTCGAACAATAAAATTATAATAAAAAGTAGGGTATTAAAATCAAAATCTGAGATTTAATTAGTATTTGTGAGCTACTTACCAATACAAAAGCTGCTAAAGATTCTTCCTAGCAAATCATCAGCACTAAATTCACCAGTGATTTCTGACAGTGAATTTTGCGCTTGGCGTAATTCATCCGCTAGCAGCTCACCCGCATTAAAATCTACTAATTGCTCTTTGCCTAAGTAGCAAAATGATAAGGTGCGCTCGATGGCGTCTAGGTGTCTACGGCGGGCCAGAAAAGCTCCTTCGGTATTTTGCTGGTAACCGACAATTTGTTTTAACTCGGATTTAAGCTCACCAATGCCAGTACCGTCTTTGGCGCTGATGGCAATGGTTTTATAGTCTGAGTTTAAAGATTGATTGTCGAGTTGTGAGACATCAATTTTATTGGCAACGATTAAGAGCTTTTCTTTAAACGGCTCGAATCGCTCAAAAGCTGGGTCAATGGCATGCGGTGTAAATTCTTGTGTTTCGCTTGAGTCCGCGACTAAGATAATTTGATCCGCTTGTTCAATTTCGTTCCAAGCACGCTCGATACCAATTTGCTCCACTTTATCGTCTGACTCACGCAGACCAGCGGTATCGATGATATGGACGGGAAGTCCATCAATATGAATGTGCTCACGTAGAACATCACGTGTTGTACCCGGAATGTCAGTAACAATGGCTGAGTCTTTACCCGCTAAGGCATTGAGTAAACTGGATTTACCTGCGTTCGGTTTTCCTGCGATCACCACAGTCATTCCTTCGCGCAAAATTGAGCCTTGTTGCGCTTGGCTTTGTAAGTCTTCGATATTGTCTATAATCGAATTCAAGTCACCCAGCACTTTACCATCAGATAAGAAATCAATTTCTTCTTCAGGAAAGTCGATAGCCGCTTCCACATAAATTCGCAAACGGATCAGCGCTTCCACCAACTCATGAACTTTTTGCGAGAACTCACCCTGCAATGATCGAACCGCGGAGCGAGCCGCATGCTCTGAGGTTGACTCGATCAGATCGGCAATCGCTTCTGCTTGCGCCAAGTCTAATTTATCATTGAGAAATGCGCGCTCAGAAAATTCACCAGGACGCGCGAGTCGAACGTCTAGCTTTATAATTTCCTTGAGTAATAAATCTAATATGACCGGGCCGCCATGACCTTGTAACTCAAGGACATCTTCACCGGTAAAGGAGTTTGGTGCTTTGAAAAATAGTGCGATACCTTCATCCAAAACGGTATCTTTTTCATCATAGAAAGGAAGGTAAGTGGCTTCTCTAACGGTGAGAGATTTCTTTACGATTTTTTGTGCAACCGTTTCCGCAAGCTTGCCAGACACCCTAATAATACCAACGCCTCCACGACCGGGAGGCGTTGCAATCGCAGCTATGGTGTCTTGCGTATTATTGGCTGACACTATCTCACTCCAATTCGTGAATAAGTCCTACGAGAACCTATTTTTTCTTGATAGCTTTTTTGGGCTTATCAGGAGCATTCTCAACTTTCTTAGTGACGTATTGTTGCTGCGCTACTGATATCAAGTTGTTACACAACCAGTATAAAACCAAACCAGCAGGGAAGAACAGCATGAACACCGTAAACACAACCGGTAGATAACTCATGATCTTTTGCTGCATCTGATCCATGGTTGGTGATTTTGGCTGTAAACGCTGCATTAACCACATACTTCCGCCCATCAATAACGGTAATACGAAGTAGGGATCAGCTACCGATAAATCCTGAATCCAACCGAAGAAAGGTGCATGCCTTAGTTCAACTGCTTCAAACAATACATAATACAAGGCGATGAAAATCGGGAACTGTAACAACATCGGCAAACAACCACCGAATGGGTTAGCACCTTCTTCTTTGTACATTTTCATCATTTCTTGCTGCATACGCTGTTTATCATCGCCATAACGTTCTTTCAAACGTTGCATTTTTGGCTGTAATTTTCGCATGTTAGCCATCGAACGGTATTGCGCCGCCGACAATGGATAAAGCAATGTTTTGATAACGATTGTGACCAAGATAATCGCCAGGCCCCAGTTCGCTAGGAAGCTATGGAAAAACTGCATCAACTTATAGAGTGGTAAACCAATCCACCACACCCAACTTAAATCCAACGACTTATCTAAGCCCGGAGCTGCTGCTTCCAGTTGCTCTAAATCTTTAGGTCCGACGTACAAATCAGCATTAATGGTTTTTGCTTGCCCAGCCGGAACCGAAACCGTTGGTTGAACAAAGCGGATTGTGGTGTCTTTGTTTGGTTTTACAGAACTGGTGATATTAATCTGTTGATCTTGTGGCGGAATCCAAGCAGCAATGAAATAGTGCTGTAAAAAGCCAACCCATCCACCTTGACGAGAAGTTTTAATAGGCTCTTCTTCCAGCTCTTCAAAATCAACCTTTTCATACTGCTGTTCTTCAGGAGAGTAGGCCACGCCCATGAATGGCTTCATACCAAAAGAAGATTTTTCTTCCAGACCTGTTGGCTTTTGGTCGCGCGCTAACTCTGCAACAAAGTTATAGGTTCTATCGTTAGCAGACTGGTTATCGATGCTGTAAGCCATATTAATCAAGTACTGGCCTCGGGTGAAAGTGAAACTCTTTTTAAATGTCACACCGGCGCTATTAGTCCAACTTAATGGCACCGTTAACGTTTCTTCACCTTCTGCTAACGTGTAGCTTTTCTTCTCAGTAGAGTAACTAGCTCTAGGCAGCTGGTTATCTGGAGCACCTTGGCCCAATAAAGCACTTTTTGCTTGATACATCCGATCACGATAATCAAACAACACAACTTTATTTTCTGTTTTATCCAACTCAACGTTGTACTGCTTTAACTCAGCATAAACGATATCACCGCCATTAGGCTCTATGCGATAGCTGACTAAATCTGTTTCTACTGTCACTAAGTTGTCGCTGCTAACAGCTGTATTGTTGCTAGCGACTGCAACGTCGCCCTGTTCAGCGACACTCTCTTGTTGAGAAGGTTGAGGGCCATAGTCTTTTTGCCAAGCTTGGTATAACAAAAAAGTACATACCGCTAGGCCCAGAATAAAAAATCCGCGCATTGATTCCATAATCTACTCTTTAACAGCTTTTGTTTGTTGGATCGAATGATTTGTGGGTACAGGATCGTGTCCACCTTCGCAGCCAGGATGGCAACGACCAATTCTTTTAATGGTCAGCCAACTGCCACGCATAGCCCCGTGTTTCTCTAGTGCCTCGATAGAATAATTCGAGCAGGTTGGTGCAAAACGGCATTGATTGCCCATAACTGGACTTAATACTAACTGGTAAAGTCGTACTAATTTTATCAGTAACCACTGCATTTCTTTTTTGCTCGCGACCAAAGTCGATTGAGGTGCTCGAATAATACCTCATTAGGCATATCACTACTACCGCGACGGGCTAATAAAACAATATCAATAGTCGGTAATTCGTTTTGATGCAAACGGAACGATTGACGCGCTAATCGCTTTAAGCGGTTACGCTTAACGGCAGACTTAACGTTTTTTTTAGCCACGATTAATCCCAACCGAGGATGATTCGACTCGCTTGAAATCGCTAGAAGTGTGAAAGGAGGGCAAACCAGCTTAACTGGGTTGCTAAAGACTTTTTTGTAATCCTCTGCTGTGAGCAATCGACGATCCCTAGGAAAACCAAATATCTTGGCCTTATCGGTTATCGTCGTCTCACTCACATCAAAGAATTCAAATATTTTATCTACCGCTATTAAGCGCTTAAACGCTTACGGCCTTTTGCACGGCGGTTAGCTAAAATTTTACGGCCATTTTTTGTCGCCATACGAGCACGGAAACCGTGTACACGCTTACGCTTAATGACGCTTGGTTGAAATGTTCTTTTCATCTGCTTAACCCATCAACATAAATTTTATTCACAATAAGTAACGCCCTTAGTAGGCATTAGTTTGTGACAATAACTACAAGGACGCGGAATTTTATAGGAATTGGTAAGTGATTGCAATGCTCCAGCCCTTATTTTTTAAGGGTTTGCAATAGTTTCCTAAAACATCATCTATATAGTGACCAAATTCTCTTACAACCACTAGATGTGGTATCTATACACTTCCACTATCAGCCAACTGTGGATAATTATATCTTTATCGACAGGTTCTATATTGCTCCATTTCCTTAAAAAAAGCCAATTTATTTAAATTTAAAGGTTTTTTATTAAATTTATGCTATTAACTCAGTTCAGTTGTTTCATATTGGAAAAGTTAGCGAGTAATTATTATAAATATATATTTAAAGATCTTATTATTATTATTAAGTAAACTAATATCTGTTGATAAGTTTATTATTAATCATAAAAACATAAGCTTACATTAGTAATAAACCAGTTTATAACGTGTCTTATAACCTGAGATCTAAAAATGGATAAGTTGCTTTTTATGACGTTACACCCACTTCTACACAGTTTTAACCTGTTTTTATACATTATTTAGTCACAACTTGTCCTTTTGGTCGTGTTTTGTTTGCTTTCTGTGCAATTCATCCCCGGTGACCAAAAATACTTTTACTCACAATTTATGTTTTTTTTTTATTAAAACTGTGGATATTTATAGTGGATGGATCTACACTGTCCAACAGGTTGAGTTAAGCCTCTTTATCAGGCAGAAAACTCATCAGACTGCACTCGGCGAGTACCTGAAACTGGCAGTGCATTGATAACAATTAAAAGTCATGGATTTAGGAATACATAATTATGTCTAGCAGCATGTGGCGAAACTGCCTGCAACGACTACAATCAGAACTCTCGGTAACAGAGTTTAATACTTGGATAAAACCACTCCAAGTTCGAGAAACTGATAAAGAAATGGCTTTATTTGCGCCTAATCCTTTTTTTGTAGACTGGATCCGTCAGCAATACCTTGACCGCATTACAGAGTTTGTCGCCAGTAAAGAAGACCATAATCAAATGCATATTTCTTTACATGTTGGTAATGCCCAGATCGTGGAATCTGCGCCAGCTCAAACCAGTGCAAGTACGCCTCAGGCCTCTGTTAAACCTGCTGTCAACTCTATAAGTTCGCCTTCTGTGAGTAATCGTTCTAACGCATCTTCCAACTTTCCACAGAACAATCTGAATAATAAGTTTACTTTTAACAACTTTGTAGAAGGTAAGTCGAATCAGTTGGCAAGAGCTGCTGCAGAGCAGGTAGCAGAAAACCCAGGAGTTTCCTACAACCCGTTATTAATATATGGTGGCGTCGGTTTAGGTAAAACGCACTTAATGCACTCTGTGGGTAACCTCATTCTTAAAGACAAGCCTGACTCTAAAATTGTTTATCTACATTCTGAGCGCTTCATGGCCAATATGGTCAAGGCTTTACAAAGCAATAGTATGGATGCTTTCAAAAACTATTATCGTTCAGTGGATGCGTTATTAATTGATGATATTCAATTTTTCGCCAATAAAGGCCGAACCCAAGAAGAGTTCTTTCATACGTTTAATAACCTCATAGAAAAAAATAAACAGGTTATTATTACTTGTGATCGTTATCCCAAAGAAATTGAAGGGCTTGAAGAACGCCTTAAGTCTCGTTTCGGCTGGGGCTTAACTGTTGCCATAGAGCCGCCAGACCTAGAGACACGAGTCGCTATTTTGATGAGCAAGGCTAATCAATCCAATATAGAGCTTCCGCACGAGGTTGCCTTCTTTATCGCTAAACGGATCCGGTCTAACGTTCGTGAACTCGAAGGAGCCTTGAAGCGGGTTATTGCCAACGCGCAGTTTACCGGGAGAGCCATTACCCTCGATTTTGTTAAAGATGCTCTGAAGGACTTAATTGCTGCTCAAGATAAGCTTATTTCTATTGATAATATACAAAAAACAGTCGCCACCTATTACAAGATTAAGGTTTCTGATCTATTATCTAAAAGACGCAGTCGCTCGATTACACGACCGCGTCAAATGGCAATGACTTTAGCCAAAAAACTGACTAATCATAGTTTGCCAGAAATTGGTGATGCATTTGGTGGCCGCGACCATACCACCGTACTGCATGCTTGTAGAAAAATTGATGAATTAAAAAGTGAAAGTGTTGATATTGAAGAAGATTACTCTAATCTATTAAGGACTTTATCAACATAATAAATTATTGGGTTTCATTAAGGGTATTCTTATGCGTTTTACCATGACTCGTGATCAACTATTGTCACCACTTCAATTAGTAAGTGGGGCTGTTGAAAAAAGACAGACTTTACCAATTCTGTCTAATGTTTTAATGGTTGTTGATGATAGTAAGCTCTCACTAACTGCGACAGATTTAGAGATTGAATTAAAAGCTCAGGTTGCGTTAGAAGGCGAGTTTGAACCTGGTGAAATTACGGTTCCCGCGCGTAAGTTACTCGATATTATTAAAAGCTTAGGTGATGGTGAAAACGTTAAGCTTGAGATGGGTGAGAATCGCTTAAGGGTATCAACCCCTGGCAGCCGTTTTAACTTATCCACCATGCCGGCCAATGAGTTTCCAAATTTGGAAGAAACTGCAAGCCTAGCATCGCTAACGGTTTCTCAGCATACGCTTAAAGAGTTAATCGAAAAAACTCAGTTTGCGATGGCACAGCAAGATGTCCGTTATTATCTGAATGGCATGTTATTTGAATTTGATGAAGATACCCTCACTTCTGTCGCTACTGATGGTCATCGTCTAGCTCTGTCTCGTGAGTCTGTAAAGCTTGAACTTGATGAACGAGTAAATGCCATTATTCCAAGAAAAGGTGTCTCTGAACTGGGACGACTGCTAGATCATACTGATGAAGCGCTAACCCTAAGCCTTGGCACTAACCACATTAAAATAACCAATTCTGATTACGCTTTTACTTCTAAGTTAGTTGACGGTCGCTTCCCAGAGTACGACAAGGTTCTACCCCGTAATGGCGATAAAATCGTTATTGCTGATCGCGAGGTATTGAAAGAATCGTTGTCCCGCGCATCAATCCTTTGTAATGAGAAGTTCCGTGGTGTTCGTCTGATGTTATCTGATGGGCAGGTTCGTTTACATGCTAATAACCCAGAACAGGAAGAAGCTGAAGTAGAGTTCAGTGTTGACTACCAAGGATCTGATTTAGAGATTGGTTTCAACGTAAGCTATATGATCGACGTCATGAACACCATTAAAACCGATCAAGTTAAACTGACCTTTATTGATGCTAATAGCAGTACTCTTATTGAAGAAGTTGATGGTGGCGAGAGTATGTATGTCGTCATGCCGATGAGGCTCTAATTGGCAATTAAGCCTCATCTTATTGGTTATAGAGTTGTATAACTCATGCAGGTTAACCACTTATCCATACACAATTTGAGAAACTTAAACAACCCAAGTCTAAGTTTCTCACCCCAGCTTAATATTATCTATGGCCCCAATGCTGCTGGTAAAAGTAGCCTCTTAGAAGCTTTATACATACTCGGCAATGGCCGTTCATTCCGTACTACAAAGCACAACAAAGTCATTAACGACGACTTTAATGACTTCACCATTTTCGCAAAACTTCAATCTTCAGATACGAGGCATCAACTCGGCTTCAGTCGACAGCGCAGTGGTGAGACTCAAATCAAACTTAATACTGAGCCGGTAAAGCGACTGTCCACCTTAGCCAAATTGTCGCCAATTCAAATACTGTCGCCTGAACAATACGACTTACTGGTTAAAGGTCCAAGCTCTAGAAGAAAGCAGTTAGACTGGGGAGTGTTCCACGTGGAACATTCTGTGCTCGGGTTGTGGCAGAAGTGTCATAAAATTATATTGCAGAGAAACCAACTATTAAAGCGTCAAGCCTCTTATCAAGATGTAAGTGTTTGGGATAAACAATTAGTTACTTTATCCGAACAAGTTACTCAACTTAGGCAGGCTTATTGTGATAAAATAACTCCTTTATTTAGTCAATATTGTCAGGACTTTTTAGGGCAATATGACTTATCTCTCCAGCTATATCCAGGCTGGTCAGACAGAAAAGATATCGGGCTGCAAAATATATATAAAGAGCAGTTCGAAAAAGATAAACAATTGGGTTATACCCAGTCGAGCATCCACAAAGCTGACCTTAGGTTCTTGTTAGACCAAACCAAACGAGCAGGTGATTATCTGTCCCGTGGTCAACAAAAACTACTAATTACGGCTTTTAAATTAGCTCAACTGAAAGTCATGCAGGAGTTTGGAAGTCAATCTCCTTTGTTCCTGCTTGATGATATTGGTGCTGAGTTAGACGCAAAACACCAGCAGCAGCTGTTGAAAGTTTTGGCCAATCAGCCGCCAAATCAACAAATATTTATAACTTGCGTGCATTTAGAACCATTGAAACCTCTCATCGAACAGTATGATGATGTAAGAATGTTCCACGTGGAACATGGTCATATTAAGGAGGTTTCGACAGATGCAGCAGCTTTATAGGCATGAACAACCTAGAAGGAAACCTTATGTCGGAAAATAACAACTACGATTCCTCCAGTATTAAAGTTCTAAAAGGACTTGATGCTGTTCGTAAACGTCCAGGTATGTACATTGGTGATACCGACGATGGAACGGGCTTGCATCATATGGTTTTTGAGGTAGTCGACAACTCTATTGACGAGGCATTAGCTGGCCATTGCTCAGAAATTAAAGTCACTATCCATGACGATAACTCAGTATCGGTACGTGATGATGGTCGTGGTATCCCGACTGAAATTCACGAGGAAGAGGGTGTTTCGGCTGCTGAGGTTATTCTGACCGTTCTTCATGCCGGCGGAAAATTTGATGATAACTCCTATAAAGTCTCGGGCGGTTTGCACGGTGTTGGGGTTTCAGTAGTTAACGCATTATCCGAAGAATTGACTCTGACCATTCGACGTGGCGGCAAGCGTTATGAACAAGTGTATAAGCTTGGTGTGCCTGAAAAGCCTTTAGATATGGTGGGTGATGCTGAAACAAGCGGCACAGAGCTTAGGTTTAAGCCGAGTCCTGAAACGTTTACTAATATCGAGTTTAAGTACGATATTCTAGCTAAACGATTGCGCGAACTGTCTTTCTTGAACTCTGGCGTTAGTATTAAGCTAAATGATGAGCGCAGTGGCAAGTCTGATCACTTTAAGTATGAGGGTGGTATTCAGGCATTTGTCGAATACTTGAATCATAATAAGACTCCAGTCCATGAGCGTGTATTCCACTTTACCTCGGAGCGTGAAGAGGATGGAATCACTGTAGAAGTGGCGATGCAGTGGAACGATGGCTTCCAAGAAAGTATTTTCTGCTTCACTAATAACATTCCTCAGCGTGATGGCGGTACTCACTTAGCTGGCTTCCGTGCTGCGCTAACTCGTGGCTTAAATAGCTTCATGGACGCAGAAGGTTACAATAAGAAAGGAAAGGTTGGCACGACCGGTGATGATGCTCGTGAGGGCCTGACAGCGGTTGTATCAGTCAAAGTACCTGATCCCAAGTTCAGTTCGCAGACTAAAGATAAACTGGTCTCTAGCGAAGTTAAAAGCGCTGTAGAGCAAGCGATGGGTGAGCACTTAAAGGACTTCTTGCTGGAAAACCCTAACGAAGCTAAAGCTGTTATCAATAAAATGATTGATGCTGCTCGAGCACGTGAAGCGGCTCGAAAAGCGCGAGAAATGACTCGACGCAAAGGCGCTTTAGATATTGCTGGTTTACCAGGAAAACTGGCTGATTGTCAGGAAAAAGACCCTGCGTTATCTGAACTGTACATTGTGGAGGGTGATTCTGCGGGTGGTTCGGCAAAACAAGGTCGAGATCGTAAGAATCAAGCTATATTGCCGTTGAAAGGTAAGATTCTAAACGTCGAAAAAGCGCGTTTCGATAAAATGTTGTCCTCGCAAGAAGTGGGTACTTTAATCACTGCTCTAGGTTGTGGTATTGGGCGTGAAGAATTTGATCCCGATAAAACACGTTACCACAGCATTATTATTATGACGGATGCTGATGTGGATGGTGCGCACATTAGAACCTTGTTGTTAACCTTCTTTTACCGCCAGGTGCCAGAACTGATCGAACGCGGCTATGTCTATATTGCTCAGCCACCGTTATATAAAGTTAAAAAGGGCAAGCAAGAAACTTACCTAAAAGATGATGAAGCGTTAGAAGCATATTTAACGAACTTAGCACTAACCAATACCCAACTTTACACCAGTAAAGATGCGCCGCCAATTTCGGGCGAGCGTCTGGAAACTTTGGTTAACGAGTATCGTGAAGTTAAGAAAACGGTTAATCGAGTGGCTCGTCGTCTTCCTAGAGAAATGTTGCATAAAATGATCTATCACAAGACGTTAACCACCGATGATATGAAAGTCGAATCAAAGGTTAAAGAGTGGAATGATGTTCTTGAAGAGAAACTCAATAAAGATAGAACCAGCGGCTCTCATCGATACGAGTTTAAGATTCGTAAAGACAATGAATTGAATATCTTTATGCCGCACTTAACAATGTATCACCACGGCATCGAAAGTGAGTACTTACTTTCGAAAGAGTTCTTTGTTTCTGAGGACTATAAGAAAATTAGTACTTTAGGTGAGCAGCTCGAAAGCTTGATTGAAGTGGATGCTTTTGTAAAACGTGGTGAGAAGATCCACGAAGTTGAAACTTTCAGTGAAGTGCTAGAGTGGTTAATGGATGAGGCACGTAAAGGACAGTCAATTCAACGCTATAAAGGTCTTGGTGAGATGAACCCTGGTCAGCTTTGGGAAACGACAATGGACCCAGAGAGCCGCCGTATGCTACAAGTTACGATTGAAGATGCGGTAGCTGCCGATCAGCTCTTTACAACGCTGATGGGAGACCATGTGGAGCCTCGTAGAGAGTTTATTGAGAGTAATGCACTGTCAGTCTCAAACCTTGATGTATAAATTGTTATCACAATAAAAAAGGGGCTTCATAGCCCCTTTTCTTATAAGTCATTAAATAATTAGCTGAGAACGGAAGTTTTGAAGTTTAGCAGTTGTGTCATCATCCAGTTGTGGGTACTCGATATCTAGATTTTTTAGTGTCTGGAGGACGATTTCTGACACGGTTGCTCGCATTGCTGGTTTATTATCGGCTGGAATGCAGTACCAAGGTGCCCAAGGAGTCGATGTGCTTCGTAAGCAGTCTTGATAGGCCTCCATGTACTTGTCCCACAATTGACTCTCTTTTAAGTCACTCGCTGAAAATTTCCAATTTTTTTCAGGGCGATCAATGCGATCTTTAAAGCGACGATGTTGCTCTTCACGTGAAACATTTAGGAAAAACTTTCGAATGACGGTGCCGTTAGATGCAAGGTGATGCTCATGATCATTAATTGAGCGAAAACGTTGTTGCCAAAAATCCGGTTCACCCTTGGAATCAGATGAAGTGAGTTTGGCTTTATAGTCAAACGGTAATTGTTGGGATTGTAAATATTCAGGATGAACCCTAACAACGAGTGTTTCTTCATAATAACTTCGATTAAAAATACCAATTTTTCCGCGTTGTGGAAGTTCTTTAGCGGTGCGCCATAGAAAATCATGGTCAAGTTCACGCTTTGAAGGCTGTTTAAAGCTTGAGACTTGGAAACCAGCCGGGTTAACCCCTCTAAATACATGACGAATAGTGCTGTCTTTGCCTGCTGCATCCATGGCTTGAAAGATGAAAAGGACAGAGTACTTATTATGAGCATACAGCTTTTGCTGGGTTTCATAGAGCTTTTGACGGTTGGATTTATAAATTTTTTTATAATGAGATTTTTTGTTTAAATCATCGAAGGAAGTTTTCATTTTAGCTAACTCAAAGGAGTTATCGAAAGGAACTAGAAAAGGGTGCTCGGTGATTGAAAACATAAAACCTCTTAATGATCAGTTGTGATATTTTACAAATGTTAAACACTAGTACCTTGTTTATACAGGAAAAATACGTAATATGAAAAGGGATAAATAAATCATTAATAACAAAGGAGAGTCATATGTCAGTAGCTAAGGTTACCGAAATAATTGTTGAGTCAGAGAAAAGTTTTGAAGATGCGGTGGTTCAGGGCGTGAAACGAGCTAATAAAACTTTAGACCAAGTCAAAGCCGCTTGGGTAAAAGAACAGCAAGCTGTGATCGAAAATGGAGATGTTATCGGTTTTCGAGTAGTGCTGAAAGTTACATTCCTATTGAAAGATTAAGCTTCAGGTAATAATTGTTATTAGCAAGTTCCAATAACAAGTTATGAAAGGTGCTCTTGAGCACCTTTTTTTATATTAACGGTAACTACTTACTGCCGGTCAGAGAACCTAAAATACCCCTAAGTAATTTTTTTCCAAGATTTGAACCAAGGGTTCTTGCGAGGGTTTTGAGAAATGTTTCGCCAACTCCTTGACGGTTTGATTTACGAGAAGAACTACGGCTAGCTTTCTTCTTAGCAGCTTTTGCCTTTTCTTCTTTTTCACGGAGTTGTTTTGCTTGCTCCATCTCTTTTTGCTTACGTTCTTCTAACTTCTGTTCTTTAGCCAATAATATTTCATAGGCAGACTCACGATCGATAGCTTTATCATAAACCCCGTGAACAGGAGATTCTTGGAACACCTTTTTACGCTCTGGACCTTTTAATGGACCAATGCGTGATTCAGGAGGACAGATAAGGGTTTGTTGAACAATACCGGGACGGCCTTTTTCATCAAGCACGGAAACTAGGGCTTCACCAACACCGAGCTGTGTGATGAGAGACTCAGCATCAAGTTCTGGGTTAGGGCGGAATGTTTCGGCAGCGGTTTTAACAGCTTTAAAATCTCTTGGGGTGAAAGCCCGTAAAGCATGCTGGATGCGGTTACCTAACTGCCCGAGGACATCATCAGGAATATCTGTCGGGTGCTGAGTGACAAAGAAGACACCGACGCCTTTTGAGCGGATAAGGCGTACCACTTGCTCAATTCGATCCAGTAAAGCTTTCGGCGCATTTTCAAAAAGTAAGTGGGCCTCGTCAAAAAAGAAGACCAAACGCGGCTTATCAGGATCACCAACTTCCTCAAGTTCTTCAAACAACTCTGACAGTAACCATAATAAGAATGTGGAATAAATGCGTGGGTTGAGCATCAACTCCTTGCTATGAAGGATGTTTATCAAACCCCGGCCAGACGTATCAGTACGCATCATATCTTGAATATTAAGAGCTGGTTCACCAAAGAATTGGTCGCCACCTGAGTTTTCAAGCACCAGTAAGCGTCGGACGATAGCGGCAACACTTTGTGGGGAGACATTTCCGTACTCACGCATAATCTCTTTGCGGTTATCACTTAACCAATTAAGCATAGACCGTAAGTCTTTGATATCTAAGAGTAAAAGACCTTGTTCATCGGCAATATCAAAAGCAATATGAAGGACACCTTCCTGGGTATCGTTGAGCTCTAGTAGGTTGGCAAGAAGGATAGGACCCATCTCAGAAATAGTCGTACGGACCGGGTGTCCATGCTTACCGAAGACATCCCAAAAAATGACAGGGTTATCATGAGACTGATAGTTGTCGATGCCGATCTTCTCAATGCGCTCGTCAATTTTTGGATGCGAGCCCGCAGCCGCAGCAACACCAGATAAATCACCCTTTACATCAGCGGTAAATACCGGCACTCCCATCTTGGAAAAGCCTTCCGCTAATACCTGCAGAGTGACTGTTTTACCTGTTCCCGTAGCACCAGCGACCAAACCATGACGGTTAGCCATCTTTGGGTTTAGGACTATGTGTTCTTTCTTTGGATTACCACCGATTAATAGCATAATTCTGAGTTGTTATGTTCCCTGTACTCAGATTATACAAACGACAGTAAAAGGCAAGTGAGGATATAAGCAAAGCCGACTTAAAGTGTAAAAGTTACGCAATTACTATTGAGTCGGCTTATGTTAGCTGGACTATCGGTTTTCAAGCTCCGACAGTTTCTTCTCAAGCTCTTCAAGTTTTTGGCGGGTTCTTAACAAAACTTGAGTTTGGGTATCGAACTCATCACGTGAAACCAAGTCGAGCTTACTCAACTGAGTTTGTAAAACTTGCTTAAACTGTTTACTCATCTCATCTTTAGCAGTTTTTAACCGTTCAGGTACTGCATCGGATAGTTTCTTTGCAATGTCATCTAACTTCTTTGGATCAACCATGGTTCACCTATTGTTGAGAATGAATTACCAAAGCAATGGTTTCGTGCGTGCTAAATAAAGAATGGTGGCAAAACTTGCAATTGCAAGGGTAAACATCAGTCCTCGAAGGCCTTTGCTCTGAGTCTTAAACGTGACAATACCAAATCCAATATACAGCACGATCATAGCTATCTTAGCAATAATCCACGGTTGAAACACGGCTCCGTACCATGTTGCCCATAGAGCGATACCAGTACCTAATAATAAAGTATCGATAATATGCGGCGCAATCTTGACCCATTTTTTTTGTAGGGTTGGGCTTTGTTTAAATAACCATACACTGCGGAGTAAAAAGCCAAGAATGGTAATAATGGCCAAGGTCATGTGGATATGTTTAAGCGCTGTCATGATCTACCTTAATCGTAAGTTGTTGTTTATTTTCGTAAGCTTCTACTGAAGCCAAAAAAGAATCCAGCTGCTGTGATGGCAACTGTGCCATTATAACGACTTTGTCAGAGAATTGTTCATTGATATCTTGAGCCTGATGCTCTTCAAGCAAGTACCGAATTTGATTCTGAAGCTCATAAGAGATAATTATCTCTACAGGGGTTGTATAAATACGTTGGTGAGTACTTACTGTAACTAGACCTTCCTTAACACCGCCGCTATAAGCTCTGGCTAAGCCGCCAGTCCCAAGCTTGGTACCACCATAATAGCGGGTTACCACAGCGGTAATATCACCCAGTTCGGCGTGTTTTAGAACATTGAGCATCGGCATACCTGCTGTTCCACTGGGCTCGCCATCATCAGAGCAAGCCATCAATGTTGTGCTGTTAGGGTTACCAACGATATAGGCCCAACAATGATGGGTGGCATCGGGTTCGTCGGTGTTCAGTTGCTTGATAAATGCCTTTGCTTGTTCAACGGAAGGCGTAAAAACAATTCGAGTGGTGAAGCGACTTCCCTTGATGATTTCTTCAAAGGTACAAGGTTGGTTAACCGGATGGCTTGGAACGCTATAGGAAGCGGTAGCGGCCGCAGGCTTATCCTGCGGCGCTGTAGGTTTGCTCATCGCTTATTTTAAATAAGCGCGAGTTAAGTTGCGGTGGCCTGTCTCGGTTACCGCAATATCGTCCTCAATTCGAATGCCGCCAAACGGACGGAATTCTTCGATACGATTCCAGTTGATGCTTGAACCGTGTTCGCTGGCTTTTAGATCGGCAAGTAACGACTTGATGAAATAAAGTCCTGGCTCAATGGTTAAAATCTGGTTCTTCTCGATCGGACGGGTATTGCGTAAGAACGGATGTTCTTGCGGCGGTGGCGCTGGATCACCATCGGCATTGGATTGGTGACCACCAACGTCGTGCACCTGAAGACCAATTTGATGACCTAACCCATGCGGGAAGAAAGTGCGAGTCACGCCATTCTCCAGCATCGACTCAGGGCTCATGTCGCAGATCTTGTACTGATTCAAGACTTTGGCGATTTCTAGATGTGTGTCGATATGCAGATCAACGTATGACTGACCAGGCTTAACACGATCAACAACGCTAAGGTGCAACTGCTCCATAGTATTGATTAGATCAGCAAACTCAGTATTTTTATCGAATGCGTAGGTACGAGTAATATCCGCATCATAACTGTTATAGCGCGCACCGGCGTCGATTAGGAAGGTGCGGTGTTCGCTTGGACGCTCAGTATCGTAATGCATATAGTGCAAAATCGAGGCGTTTTCGTTGAGCGCAACAATACTGTTATACGGAAGCTGTGCTTCATGATGTCCACTCGCTAATAAGTAAGCTAGGTGGATTTCAAGCTCGGAACCTTGGTTATAGAACATGTCGCGGGCAGCCATATGGCCCATCGCGGCACGTTTATTGGCTAGCGCTGAGCATTCAATCTCGTAATCGGTCTTGATCGCACGGTGCCAATTAATTTCATTAATCAAGTTACCTGGGTTGATAGCATCAAAATCTTCATCCAGGAAAGGGTAGGCCATTTCGCCGATGAAGGCGATGGTACCGCTCGATGGCATAAAGGCACGAACTTCATCTTTTTTGCGCATCATCTTGATGTCAAAGTGTTCAACCCAGAACCCATCAGGATCGCCAGCAACTTTATGCCAGAAATCAACCGGCTGGTAATAACACAACGTGCGTTCGCCTTTGGCTGAAATAAGAATCGTGCTGTCATGCAAATCCGAATGGGGAACGAAACTGTTGAAATGGAAGTTGGATTTAAACGGATAGGACATATCGTCCAAGAAAATACCGTGCAGTGAACCCGCTGGGATCAACAAGTGGTCAAAACCGTGGCGCTGCATTGCGTCTTGGTAACGCTTGGTAATCGTGTCAATGTGCTCAGAGAATAAAGGTTTTAGCTCTGCGTCAGTCATATAACTACCATAAAAATTTGAGACAATAAGCAATCATTATTTCAGATCGGGCCGTTGAGGGGCAAGGAAAGAATGGGTTATTCAAGCAAAGTTGTTGCTGTAGAGGGGATAGAGCATGATTGTTGATTTTGTGACCGAAGCTATATCGAGAGCTTTTGTTACGCTAAAAAGTTCGTTATGATTGGTCAGACCAGATAGAGCCGTAGAGATGTGTTGTGACCTCTGGGCGGGTTGAAGTACACTGGATTGCCCTAATCTACTTTAATCAGAACGGTCAGAAGTTCAATTCCATCATCTGATAACCAAAACGGAGAAACAGAATGATTTTCGAAGGTCAGTCGATTCAATGCAGATTACGCGATAAAGGTATCGCCGAAGTGTGTTTTGATAATCAAAATGAGTCGGTGAATAAGTTCGACCGAGCTACTTTAAACGAGTGGCTTCAAGTTAATGAGTTATTAGCTGAACATAAAGAAGTGAAGGCAGTTATAGCGACCAGCGGGAAACCCGTATTTATCGTCGGAGCTGATATCACTGAATTTAATGAATTATTTGCTTCGAGCCGTGAAGATTTGCTCGGTTGGTTGGTTGAGGCGAACAAAGCATTTACTGGTTTTGAAGATTTGCCTTATCCGACAGCGGTTGCGATTGATGGAATGGCGCTGGGCGGTGGTTTAGAGATGTGTTTGACCTGTGATTTCCGTGTCGCTAGTCCAAAAGCACAGATTGGATTACCAGAGTCGAAGTTAGGGCTAGTGCCAGGGTTTGGTGGTAGTGTTCGTTTAGCAAGAATTATTGGCCCGGACAATGCGTTCGAGTGGCTATCAACAGGCAAGGCGTACAAACCAGAAAAAGCGCTAGCGGTAGGAACTCTAGATGCCGTGGTGGATTCAGAACATTTAATTGCTAGCACAGAGCAGATGTTGCTAGATGCGGTCGAAGGAAAGTTAGATTGGCAGGCGCGTCGAGCCGAGAAGAAAGCACCGCTACAGTTGAATAAAACCGAAGCCATGATGTCATTCATGACTTCGAAGGCCTATATCGCTGGTCAAGCAGGCCCACACTATCCGGCACCAGTTCGCGGTGTTCAGTTAATTGAAGATAGTGCAGGAATGAAGCTGGAAGACGCCATCAAGGCTGAGCACGAAGCGTTTGCCGATATGGCGCAAACTGAGCAAGCCGCTGCGTTAATTCAATTATTCTTGAATGATCAAGTGTTAAAGAAAAAAGCGAAAGTTGCTAGTAAGACTGCCGATATAGACGTGAAAAACGCAACAGTATTAGGTGCGGGTATTATGGGCGGTGGTATCGCCTATCAGTCTGCTTCACGTGGTGTTCCTGCTGTAATGAAAGACATCAAGCCGGAAGCGCTTGAACAAGGGATGGATGAAGCCATTAAATTGTTTGGCAAAGGTGTTAAGTACGGCAAGATTACTACCGATAAAATGGCAAAAGGCATTGCCAGCATTAAGCCAACTTTAAGCTATGAAGAAATTAAGCATACCGATATTGTGGTTGAGGCAGTAGTCGAAAACCCTAAAGTCAAAGAAGCGGTTTTAACAGAAGTGGAAGGGTTGATGCCAGATGAGGCGATTATTTGTTCGAACACCTCGACCATCTCAATCGATCGTTTAGCCAAGTCAATGAAGCGTCCTGAAAAGTTTTGCGGAATGCACTTCTTTAATCCAGTGCACAAAATGCCTCTGGTTGAAATTATTCGTGGAGAGAAAACGTCGGATGAGACTATCGCTAGCGTCGTTGCTTACGCCAGCAAGATGGGTAAGTCGCCTGTTGTGGTCAATGACTGCCCGGGCTTTTTCGTGAATCGCGTTTTATTTCCTTACTTCGGTGGATTCACGAAGTTAGTTCGTGACGGTGCAGACTTCCAGCAGGTTGATAAGGTCATGAGCAAAAAGTTTGGCTGGCCTATGGGTCCTGCTTATTTATTAGACGTTGTTGGTATGGATACTGGTCGCCACGCTGCAGAAGTGATGGCGGAAGGCTTCCCAGATCGCATGAGTAAAGAAGAAAAAGACGCGATTGATGTGATGTTCGAAAACGACCGTTACGGGCAAAAATCAGGTAGCGGCTTTTATGTTTACGGTAAAGATAAAAAAGGCCGTCCGACGAAAGAGGCCGATCCAAAAGCGTATGAGTTGTTAAAAGAAGTTGCAGCTGACACCAAAGATTTTGAAGATGAGGAAATCATTGCAAGAACTATGTTGCCGATGATTATCGAGACCATTCGTTGTTTAGAGGAAGGTATTATTGATAGTCCTGCTGAAGGCGATATGGCATTAATTTACGGTTTAGGATTTCCTCCGTTTAGAGGCGGTGTCTTTAAATACGTCGATGCACAAGGTATTGCATCAATTGTCGAGTTAGCGAAAAAATATCAGCACTTAGGTAAGGCGTATGAGCCAACCACTGGAATGCTGAAAATGGCGCAAGACGACAAGAAATTTTACCCTTAATAGAAGCCACTGGGAGTTAACGATGAAAGAAGTAGTAGTAGTAGACGCCATTCGTACCCCAATGGGTCGTTCGAAAGGTGGAATGTTTCGAAATACACGTGCTGAAGAACTATCAGCACGATTAATGCAAGGTTTGTTAGATCGTAATGAAAAACTGGATCCTGCAGATGTAGAAGATGTGATCTGGGGCTGCGTACAACAAACATTAGAGCAAGGCTTTAACATTGCGCGTAATGCGATGTTGAAAACTGATCTACCACACCATGTTGCTGCCCAAACAGTCAATCGTTTGTGCGGCTCTTCGATGCAAGCTTTACATACTGCAGCGCGTTCAATCATGGTTGGTGATGGTGATGTCTTTATTATTGGCGGTGTTGAGCACATGGGACACGTACCAATGAATCATGGCATCGACTTTGATCCTGAACTTGCAAAATATACAGCTAAGGCTGCTGGAATGATGGGCCTTACCGCTGAGATGCTAGCGAACATGTATAAAGTATCGCGCCAAGAGCAAGATCAATTTGGCTATCGTTCGCATCAACTAGCGCACAAAGCTACGGTCGAAGGACGCTTTGCAAAAGAAATCTTAGCGATGGAAGGCCATGATGAAAAAGGGCAGTTGAAGCTTTTTGATTTTGATGAAGTTATTCGTCCAGAGTCGACGGTAGAAGACTTGGCAAAATTACGCCCAGTATTCGATCCAAAAAATGGCTCAGTAACTGCAGCAACATCATCTGCTATTTCAGATGGTGGATCGGCCATGCTAGTAATGTCTAAGGAAAAAGCTGAGAGTCTTGGTTTAACACCAATTGCAAAAGTTGTTTCTATGGGTGTTGCGGGTTGTGATCCTTCGATTATGGGGTTTGGCCCAGTTCCAGCTGTGAAAAAAGCGCTGGCACGAGCAAACATGAAGATCGACGATATTGATTTGTTCGAACTCAATGAAGCTTTTGCAGCTCAATCCATTGCAGTGTTAGATGGTTTAGGTTTACGTGATAACTTTGAAGAGAAGGTGAACTTAAATGGTGGCGCGATTGCTTTAGGTCACCCGTTAGGTTGCTCAGGCTCAAGAATCTCTACGACCCTGTTGCGTTTGATGGAAGGCCAAGATAAAGAGTTCGGTATTGCGACTATGTGTATTGGTTTAGGACAAGGTATCGCAACCGTCTTCCAAAGACTCAATTAAAACCTAATAAAAGGCTTCTTCGGAAGCCTTTTTTAATGATGCGGTCGTTTGTGATTATTTTTGTGTTTATAAGCGAAGATCGATTTTCCGGTAACACCCGCATAGCCAACAATGACGATAAGCACACAGATAACGCTTACGAATAACCAGCTGATAAGTGACATGGTACACCTCCTGTGACCTTTACCAATAATTTATTATTAACGATAATTTAGGTGATAAGCAAGAGGCAATTTGTAATTAATGGCAAAAGAGGAAAAAGTGTATTAGTTTTGTAACAGTGCAATGATTAAGAGGCACACCTACTCGTTAAATAAAGATTTAAGCATCGAAAAATTATCATCAGCTAATTCTTTTTGTTCGGACTCTGTTAATGGTTGACGCTTTGCATCCCAATCAAGATCTTCTTCGGGGATTTCTTCTAAGAAACGGCTTGGCTCGCAGTTGATGACTTCACCAAACTTGTTACGTTTTTTACACAGGGTAAATACTAGCGTTCGTTGTGCTCGAGTAATTCCAACATAAGCAAGTCGCCGCTCTTCTTCAATATCATCATTTTCGATACTCGATTTATGCGGTAAAAACTCCTCTTCCATACCGACTAGATAGACATGATTAAACTCGAGACCTTTTGCAGCATGAAGCGTCATTAATTGAACCTGATTAGCGTTTTCTTCCTCTTCTTCATTACGATCAAGCATGTCACGCAACATGAGATTGGTGACCGCTGCAGCGAATGGGTTTTCGTCATGCTCATTTTCATCAACATATTTTTCAACCCAACCAAGAAGCTCCTGAATATTATTCCATCGAAACTCAGCAGCCTTGGGTGTGCTTGAGGTTTCGTGTAACCAGGAGTGATAACCGATCTTAGCGATGAGCTCGTGAATAACCCCTAGGCTATCACCACGTTTAGCGTTATCCGCTGCGCGCGAAATAGTATCAACAAAACGGCGTACAGAATCTAAACCCTTTCCGGTCAAATATTGTTCCAAGCCCATCTCGAAAGACGCGGCATATAGACTGATGTGCCGCTTTTGTGCATAGGTTCCAAGTTGCTCAAGAGTTGTTGGACCTATAGACCGACGAGGAGTATTAGCAATTCGCAAAAAAGCATTATCATCATCTTCATTCGCTAGCAAACGAAGATAAGCCATAATATCCTTAATTTCTGAGCGACCAAAGAAAGAGGTGCTTCCTGAAATTTTATAAGGCACTTTATTAGCGATTAATGCTTTTTCAAAAAGTTTTGCCTGGTGATTGCCGCGATAAAGAATCGCAAAGTCAGAATACTTTCCGTTTTTAGTTTTTACTTTACGAGAAATAATCTCGGTAACCACTTTTTGTGCTTCGTCGTCTTCGTTGGCACAAGTGACTACGCGAAGTGGATCGCCATAAGGTTTGTCCGACCAAAGTTTCTTTTCAAACACGTGTGGGTTGTTATCAATAAGTACGTTAGCAGCTTTGAGGATCCGACCATAAGAACGATAGTTTTGCTCAAGCTTTGTTACTTGCAGCTTTGGAAAGTCTGTCGCAAGTTGATCAAGGTTCTCAGGTCTTGCGCCACGCCATGAGTAAATAGATTGATCATCATCACCAACTACGGTGAAGTTGCCGAACTGTCCAACCAAATATTTAATTAACTCATATTGGCTAGTGTTTGTATCTTGATACTCATCGACTAACAGATATTTAATTTTATTCTGCCACTTTTCACGAACTTGTGGATTATCACGAAGCAGTAACGTTGGAATTAAAATTAAATCATCAAAATCGACAGCGTTGTAAGCTTTCATGCTTCGGGCGTATTTCTCATACACTTTAGCAAACACTAAAAGCTCTTGAGTATTTGCCTGGGCAATAGCTTGCTCTGGAAGAATTAAATCATTTTTCCAGTTAGAGATTTGGTTCTGTAGCTGTGACAGTAATGCTTTATCGCTTTCGGCCTCTTTAAACCCTAAGTCTTTTAGAAGCGCTAAACTGTCTTGATCATCGAAAATGGTAAAGTTCGACTTCATGCCAAGGGTCTTATACTCTCGTCGAATAAAGTTAAGACCAAAATTATGGAAGGTCGATACGGTTAACCCTTTGGTGGCATTTTGTCCTGCAATTTTACTAACGCGCTGTTTCATCTCACGCGATGCTTTATTGGTAAAAGTTACAGCAACAATATTACGCGCCGGAATTTTGCGTTCTTTAATCAGGTAAACGATTTTGCGCGTAATTACACTTGTTTTACCACTGCCAGCACCAGCCAATACCAATAGCGGACCAGAGGTATTTAACAGAGCTTGTTGTTGGCGTTGATTGAGTTGTGGTAAGGACAAGGCTGCGCAAGTTTCTTATTAAAGTTGGCGGCAAGTTTAGCAACTGACCGCCAAATAGCGCAATCAAAATTAAGTTTATTCAACAGAAAAAGGAAGTTTCAAATACTTTCGCCCATTCGACTCACTGTCAGGGAATAGTCCTGCACGAATATTGACCTGTAATGAAGGGTAAATTAGGCGAGGGACATTTAGAGTACTGTCGCGTTCATTCCGCAGCTCGGTATAAGCTTGAGGGTTTCCTCCCGATTTTTGGAAGTGAATATTGTTTTTCTGTTCAGCGACCGTCGTTCGGGCAACCGCATCTCGACCATCGGGATAGTCATGGCATAACCATAAATTAAAGTCTTCAGGAAAAGAGGTTAAGAACTGTAAACTGTTAAAGAGCTTTTCGGCACTGCCTCCCGGGAAGTCACAACGCGCAGTGCCAAGGTCTGGGTGGAAGAACGTATCACCAATAAAAATATTGCCTTCAACCTCATAGCTCATGCTGTCGTCAGTATGGCCTGGGGTAGGGTGGGCCACAAAGTGGCTCTCTCCTAAAGCGAGAGTATCGCCTTTGTGCATCAGAATATCGAACTGGCTACCGTCGACAGGTAGATCTAAGTTGAGGGTCGTAGCAAAATGCTGTTGGACATCTTTTATACCAGCGCCAATAACAATCTTACCGCCAAGCGTCTGTTTGATGTGTTGTGCCGCCGTTAGATGGTCAGCGTGAGCGTGAGTTTCTAAAATCCACTCCAGTTTTAATTGGTGCTGTTCAACATATTCAATTAACGATTTAGCTGACTGGTAATGAGCTTGCCCAGAAGGTAAGTCAAAATCTAGAACGGGATCAATAATCGCACAAACCTGAGTCGCAGAATCAGTGACCACATAGCTCCAGGTGCCGGTATCTTTATGATAAAAAGGCGAGACTTTGATTTTATCGGCATTTATTGCTGTCATGGATGAAGTAACGATTGAAAAAATGATATAAGGATAATATATTAGAAAAAACTAATAATCAAACTTTGGTGGTATTGTGGAATTTCAATGGCAAGCATTAACTGGCGGAATATTGGTTGGTCTGTCCGCCGTTTTGCTGTTTATGAGCATGCGCAAAATTGCTGGCATCAGCGGCATGATCAAGCAGGTTTTAAGCAATAAGGGTAATGGCTCTGATCGTTGGTGGCCGCTTGTGTTTATAGGGTCCTTGATGTTGGGAACTTGGATATACAGTATTCTGTTTAGTGTCGAGTCATCGCTGAGAGAAGGCTACCCTAAAGAGCTGCTCATTGCGTCAGGGCTTTTAGTCGGTTTTGGAACTTATATCGGTAAAGGTTGCACCAGTGGTCACGGAGTTTGCGGAATCGGACGTTTATCTAAACGCTCCATTGTTGCGACCATCGTCTTTATGCTGTGTGCCGTGATTACGGTTGCTGTGATGGGAGCCTTGTCATGAAGAAACTTATTACAGCACTGATCTGCGGCACTTTGTTTGGCTTTGGCTTAGCCATGTCAGAAATGATTGATCCCGATAAGGTTCAGGGTTTTCTTGATATTTTTGGCGACTGGGATCCAACATTAGCGTGGGTGATGGGAGGAGCCTTATTAGTATCCATTCCTGGTTTTGCTTTGTTACTGAGCAAAGAAGATAAGGCCCATATTAAGCAAGGGGTTATAGATAGTAAGCTATTAGTTGGAAGCGCCTTATTTGGTATAGGCTGGGGTTTGAGCGGATACTGCCCTGGACCAGCCTTAAGTGTAGCGCCATTGATTATTACTGAATTACTGTGGTTCTTAGTCCCGCTTGTCGTGGCTATGGTGGTAGCGGGTGCCATTTTCGGTAGAGAGCAAGACTAAAACTGTAAGTTTAGCAGCTAGAAATTTCTCCGTTCGAGTTTTGCCATTGCTTAAAGCCACCGGCGATAGACGCTACGTTGCTAAATCCAAGCTGTTGCAAAGCTAATGCAGCACATGCCGAACGCCCACCAGAGGCACAGTAGATATACACAGGTATCTGTTGTGCTTCTTCTTGAGAGAGATCCTTAAGTTGCGGTAAATCAAAAACCTTAAACTCAAGGACGCCACGAGGAAGAGGCGTCGCTTTGGGAATAATGCCTTGTTGATGCTCTTGTGGTTCACGAACATCTAACAATACAGCGTTTGTGAGGTCCGTTTGTTTAAGTTGATCGACGGTAATTTCGGAAATTTGTGACTTAACAGACTGTAGGTAGTCAATAACACAAGGTTTCATTAGCATTCGTCCTTACAAAATAGCTTATGCAGTAAGTGAATAATTTGAGCAGCTTCGTTCGATGACAAGCTGTAATAGATTGTTTGAGAGTCGCGCCGAGTTGTTACAAAACCCTCTTTGCGCAATAGTGCGAGGTGCTGCGACAAAGCGGATTGGCTTAAATCAGGCAACATTTCGTTGAGCTGGCCAACGGAAAGCTCTTCTTCATGCAAAATACAAAGAATCAATAACCGTTGTTCATTAGAAATATTCTTCAAAAAACGGGCAGCTTGAGCTGAGTTTTTTTGCATTGCATCAGTAATATTTAAAACGTCCATCCAAATTCCAGCCTATAATAATAGTCTTATTTTGCCTTATTGCTTGTGTTTTCGCAATTTTGGGCCTACCAGTAATTACAAAGGATTAAAGTCTGCCAAGGACTTTAGAGCTTTGCCTGTGTTTTTGGGTCGAAACTCACCAGAGCTTTGATCAAAGTCATAATCCTTAGACCAGGCTTCTGCGTTTTCAATAACTTTAAGGACAGAGTTGACCAGAAAGTGGGCTTCTTGGTCGGTATTGCTTGGGTGGAGCGAAACCCTCACCCAGCCGGGTTTGTCTGTTAAATCCCCTTGATCAATTCGATTAGTGATTTCATGGCTTTGCAGCTGATCGACGCCGAGTAATAGATGACCATAGGTTCCGGCACAAGAGCAGCCCCCACGGCTTTGTATGCCAAATCGATCATTAAGTAAGCGCACCAGCAAGTTGTGATGAATACCAAGGACATAAAAAGAAACGATACATAGGCGGTCATCTTGCTGGTCTTCGAGGATACGAATATCAGGATGCTGACGTAGTCCCTCGAGCAAAATCTTAACCAATTCTTCTTCTCTAGCTTTTATTTTGTCGACCTGCATCGCATCTTTAAGTTTAATTGAAAGTGCTGCCTTAATGGTTTGTAGAAAAGCTGGCGTGCCGCCATCTTCGCGGGCTTCAATATTGTCAAAAAATCGATGCTCACCCCAAGGGTTGGTCCAAGAGACGGTGCCGCCGCCCGGTTGATCGGGGACCTTGCAGTCATACAGCTTGTCATCAAAAATTAAGATGCCGCTACTACCCGGGCCACCCAAGAACTTGTGAGGGGATAGAAAGATTGCATCTAGGCGCTGCTCAGGATTAGCCGGATGCATGTCGATATCAACGTATGGTGCGGAAGCAGCAAAATCGATAAAGCAAAGACCATCGTATTGATGCATGATCTCGGCCATCTCACGGTAAGGGGTGGTAATACCGGTGACGTTACTACAAGCAGTAAATGATCCTATTTTAACGGGACGATCTTTGTATTGCTCAAGCAGTTCACGCATATGCTGTAAATCAGGGCGGCCTTCATCGGTAGAGCGAACGATCTCTAAGGTTACTTCGCACTCATGCCAAGTGGTTTGGTTGGAGTGATGCTCCATATGAGTGACCAGGACCAGCGGTTTTTCATGTTCTTCAATCTGAAGACGCTCACGCCACTTTTCCGGAACTCGTAATCCCAACATCCGTTGAAACTTGTTAATAACCAATGTCATACCAGAGCCAGCGGCGATTAAAACATCGCTATCATGAGCGTTAACGTGCTGTTTAATAATTTTCTGAGCATCATGATAAGCATCCGTCATTGTGGTGCCAGTAAGGGTGGTTTCAGTATGCGTATTGGCGACATAAGGGCCAAGTTCATGGCTAATAAAGTCTTCGATTGGGCGGTATAAACGACCACTAGCCGTCCAATCGGCATACAAGATGTCACGGTTATGGCTCGACTCTGAATAGTCATGACCTTCACCAATAATGTGCTGTCTAAAACGCGAAAAGTGCTCTGTAAGACTCATA
>Ga0208203_1000140_pt1 | contig 35083 bp, 35 predicted proteins | sample DeeseametaMP2914_FD_184167 | JGI IMG/M metagenome (GOLD analysis project Ga0208203, IMG submission 184167) | Marine microbial communities from the Deep Atlantic Ocean - MP2914 (SPAdes) | ecosystem: Environmental > Aquatic > Marine > Oceanic | place: West of Santa Cruz de la Palma, Atlantic Ocean...
AAGGGTGGTTCCCTTTCCTAGAGGCAAGGCGCAGCAGATGTGCGCTCCAGGCCGCGCCCTTCGGGTCTTCCAGGCTGGCCCACACTCGTTGTTGCGCTTCCTTCGAAGGTGAAGAGCCGATGGATGGACATATCTCGATCCCAGTTAGGGGACACCCTCAAAAAGACTGAGCACGTAAGGCGTTATTCAGAGGCTCCCTAACCCCGCCAACAAGGTCAACGCTGTTGTCACAATTGGCCTGTTATGCCGGTGGCAGCCCCGGTAAGCTAGTGGGCTTTGGAACCCCGGCCCACTACAGGGATGCATCATGCTGAAACGTTATCTTGTCGATGAAGTCACCGACACCGGCGCACCACGCAAACAAGCCTTCAAACTGTTTGCCGAGGCCAGTAACTGGCAGAACTGGTGCTCTGTAGTCCGCCACGCCCGCCTGCTCAACGGCGACTGGCGACGCGGCGCCTTCCTGTTGTTCGTGGTGGATCTGCCCGGCCTGCCGCCTGCTCCGGTGGTCGTGAAGGTGTACGAATACAAGGAAAACGAGCGCATCACCTGGGGCCTGGACACACCGGTGGGCCGCATCCTTCACCGGTTCACCTTCCTCGATGATGACAATGGAAACTGCCGGGTGCATCAGGAAGAATGGACCGAAGGCCTGTTGACCCCACTGGTAGGCTGGCCTGCGGGCAAGGTCATTCACCGCTTCGACACACGCTTTGCCGCAGAATACGCGGCCATGTTCTGATTGGCTGACCGGATACTTCCATGACCCATCGGCTGTTCAAGGCCTACTGCAAGGCGGTGCTGGCGCACCCGATTTTCTGGCTGGTGCTACTGGCGCTGGCCTGCGGCTATGCCGCCACGCAGGCCCGGCACTTCGAGATTGACGCCTCCACGGATTCCCTGATCCTGGAAAACGACAAGGACCTGCAGTATTACCGCAAGGTCTCCAAACAGTATGGTGGCAGTGACTTTCTGGTGGTCACCTACTCCCCCACCCAGGCCCCCCTGTTCCAGCGCGAGACCCTCAGCCATTTGCAGGGCCTGCAGGAAGAGTTAAAAGCCGTCAGTCGGGTGAAATCGGTGTACAGCATGCTGGACGTGCCGCTGCTGTTCAGCCCGCAAGTCGAATTCAGCGACCTTGCCAACGGCTACCGTACGCTCACCGACAGCGATGTGGACCTGCAGCAGGCCAAAGCCGAATTTACCGACGTCAATCCGTTCTACGAAGACCTGCTGGTCAGTGACGACGGAGGCACTACCGCCCTGCTGGTGACCTTCGAGCGCGATGCAACCTACTACGAACGGTTGAACCGGCGTAACGACCTGCGCGAACAACAACGCAATGGCGAACTGGATGCCAATGGGGAAACCCAGCTGGAACAAGCCACCCAGGCGTTCAGCGAGTACAACAGCCGTATTCAGGAACGCACCGCCGGCGAGATTCGCCAGGTGCGCGACATCATGGATAACTACCGCGACCAGGCAGACCTGTTCCTCGGCGGTATGCCCATGATCACCACCGATATCGTCAGTTTTATCCGTGCCGATCTGAAGGTATTCGGTGCCGGGGTGCTGGTCTTCCTGATCATTGCCCTGTTCATTATCTTCCGCCGTCCGCGCTGGGTCATCGTGCCCCTGGCCTGCTGTGCAATCACCGTACTGCTCGTGACCGGCCTGTTGGGGCTGATGGACTGGAAGGTGTCGGTGATCAGCAGCAACTACATCTCGCTGCTACTCATCATCACCATGTCCATCACCATCCACCTCACCGTGCGCTTTCGCGAGTTGCATGAGGCAAACCCGGATGCCACCCAGGCATGGTTGATCAAGGAGACCGCAGCCCACATGCTGCGCCCCAGCATCTACATGATTCTGACCACCATGGTGGGCTTTTCCTCACTGGTGATCAGCGGCATTCGTCCGGTCATCGACTTCGGCTGGATGATGACCCTGGGGCTGGGCGTGGCGCTGGCCGTATGCTTCCTGGCTTTCCCCGCACTGCTGGCTCCCCTGGCACCGGGCAAACCCCGCCAGGGCAAGGACATCAGCCGTCAGCTCACCCTCGCCTTCGCCCACTTCACCGAACGTCATCGTCCGGTTCTGCTGGTGGTCGCCGTGCTGGTCGCGGTGGGCTCCTTGTGGGGCGTCAGCAAGCTAACGGTAGAAAACCGGTTTATCGATTACTTCCAGGAAGAAACGGAAATCTACAAGGGGATGGTGCAGATCGACCGCAAACTTGGCGGCACCACCCCCATGGACATCATCATTGATGCCCCAAAAGTAGAAAAAAGTACCTTTGCTCGCCAACAGCCAGATCAGGGTTGGGACGGCGAAGCGCTGGAGGATTCCGCCAGCGATCCCTTCGCCGACGGCGGCGATCCGTTCGCTGGCAGTGATCCGTTTGCCAGTGGCAATTCTGCACAAGACACTGATGCCTTTGCAGACAATGCCCCTGTCGACGACCCCTTTGCCGCCGGTGGCGACGTCAGCGATCCGTTCGCACAGCAAGACAGCGCCCAGGCGCAATCACTGAAAGATGCCTACTGGTTTACCCCCGCGCGGCTGGCCCAGCTGGTCGAGATCCAGGACTACCTCGAAAGCCTGCCGGAAACCGGCAAAGTGCTGTCGCTGGCCACCACCTATGAAGTGGCCGCCAAACTCAACGGTGGCCCACTGGAGTACGTCCAGCTCATGCTGCTGGCCAAGTTCATTCCCACAGACCTGCATCAACAGCTGGTAAAACCCTACCTCTCGGACGACGGCAACCAGGTGCGCATCAGTGTCCGGGTGATCGACTCTGACAAGAACCTCAATCGCAACGCCCTGCTCGCCAAAATCCGTCACGATCTGCAGAACGATTTCGGCCTGCAACCGGAACAGGTGCATCTCACCGGGGCCATGGTGCTCTACAACAACATGCTGCAAAGCCTGTTCGACTCTCAGATCAAGACCCTGGGCTACGTGTTCGCCGCCATCCTGATCATGCTGCTGATTCTGTTCCGCAGCCTGCCTGTGGCGTTGATCAGCATGGTTCCCAGCCTGGTGTCCGCTGCACTGGTGCTCGGCCTGATGGGCTGGATCGGGTTGCCACTGGATTTGATGACCATCACCATCACCGCAATCACCATCGGCATCGCCGTGGATGACACCATCCACTACATCCACCGCTTCCATGAAGAGCTGCCCAACGACAACGATTACGTGGCCACCATGAAGCGCTGTCACGGGTCCATTGGTAAAGCGATGTACTACACCTCGCTCACCATCATCGCCGGCTTCTCGATCCTGGCCCTGTCCAGCTTCAACCCAACGGTCTACTTCGGGCTGCTGACCGGACTGGCCATGCTGGTGGCGCTGCTGAGCAACCTGACCCTGCTGCCAGCTCTGCTGATCACCGTCAAACCCAAGCTGAAAGCCGGCTAACCACCAAACCAACCGTAGGGCGGAAATCGGCGCGAGCCGATCTCCGCCGTCTACCGTAGACAATGTTGGCGGAGATGGGCATTCGCCCATTTCCGCCCTACGGCCACCACACGCAGCTGCACAGCCACCGCAAGCCCTTCAGATGCAGAGCGTCAAAGCCGCCTTAACGCTTACGCAACGTCATTCCCTGAAATTTCATGGCACAATGCCATTAAGCACTAACGGGCCGGGGGGCCCGCGAATCACAAGGGAAGGGAACCAACACCATGCTTAACTCTGCATTTTCCAGGGCTTCACTCTGGCCTGCGCTACTGGCTTGCCTGCTTATCACGGGATGCACAGGCACACGCTACATTCCCCCTCAGGGGCAACTCGCCGCACCCGCATCCCCTCCTGCCGCCCTGAAAGGCTTTGAGGGCAACGCCCAAGTCCAACTGGATGTCGCCGGGGGCTATGCCTCACCCAATGATCGGACTTATCCGACACAGCTGGCCAACGACGAAATTCAACGCTGGTTCGCTGGCAACGGTGACGACCTGACCGTTCACATTCGCAATGAGAATACCCGGGACAGCGGCTGGTTAAGCATGGTGCCCTACTTTCTGACGCCGGGGATTTTGCCCTCCTGGTTGAACACCGAGGGGGAAACAGTGATGGAAGTGAAGGCCGGGGATGAGGTGTTATTTGCGAATCGCGAAGACGTTGCGTACAAATCGGCCCTGTCCATGCTGCTTCCGACTGCCTACCTGGTCGGCAGCCCAGGCAAACAACAGTACGAAATCATGGCGCATGATCAGCTCAACCGGCATAAGCATGCTCTTCAGGCTTTCATCACATCCCAACAGGCCGGTTACGAAACCGCGGTATCCGACGGCACAGCAGAAGCCTATCGCCAGTATCTTCAGGCCAATCCCGACTCGTTCTTCCGAATGGAAACCTTGCGGCGGCTATCCGAACTCGCGCCGGAAAAACAGGCGCTCGCCTTTCACCGCGACAACATCGCGATCGATAATACCTATATCGTTTACCTCCCCGATGAATACGATATCTGGTTCCTTGGCCCTGCCAACATGAAAGTCTACGACGTTCTCCGACTGTCCAGCGCCGAAGACGATGTCCTGCTCGCCTCACGCATTCGTGCCGCAAATCAGCCCTACAAGGTTTTTAATGGCGATGAAATTGCCCTGCTCAAAGAAGGAGGCCTGTCTTCTGCACTAATCGCGGCCATGATTGACGCTAGCGCCAATACGGCACCAAGCAGCCCCGTCCCTGATGGTGTGGGCAGTACGGCAGTAGATAGCGCAACGACCGAAGCGTCAGCCGCCGTGGCCCAGCCCGGGGTCGCAGATATCGCAGGCCAGTGCGCCAAGCGCTATGCCGCTCTCAAGGCTTGTGACCAGGTGCCCTCCTTCGGGGCCAATGTCTGTCGCAGTCAGGTGAAAAAGAAGTATTCCCACATGGCCTGTGAATTGATCCAGTGAGCCTGATTCGGTGGCATCATCGGCTTGACTTGATAACTGTCCAAATGAACAGTATATTAATCGTCCGGGTAGCCCACAGGCCTTCATTACTGTGACCCCAGGAAAGCCTGCTGATTGATCTCCGCGCCCCAGGGACGGGGCCGGGCTCCCGGACTCATTCAAATAGCACAACGCCATCACCACGAGTTGTGCTATGGGCAGGAGCAGCGCTCGAGCCGCGTACCACTAGAATCGCCAGCCGGCAGACTCCCACTGTGCCGTTGCCTCCGGGCAACCCGCATCGCTGACTGGCAGATCACGCATCCCCACCAGACTCTCTTTTCAATCGCTGCCGATCCCGAATTGCCTGCACTTTGTTTTCAAAGCTCTCCTCAGCACCTGCCTTCTCAACCGCAGGCTCGCCATCCCCGGAACCGTGCGGCTCCAGTGCATCCAGCAGAATACCGGGCAACAAAAACACTCCAGCTGAAAAACTCAGCACCGAGCCCATCGCCGCCACAAGCAGCAGGGCCTCATTGCCCATGTCGGGAATGAGCGAAAGGAAGAAAGGAATAATCATTAACAGCAACAGCGACACGTTCATTCTTGATTGGTAACGCCCTCCAAGAAGGCGCCCCACCTTTCGCATTCGAAAATAGAATGAAACAGCAGCCAAAAGACTGAGGGCTGACAGAGCCCAAAACAGATATGTCACAACACGTCCTTTTTCTTATTGGGGATTGAGTGAATCCCTAGCCTTCTGGTTTCTCCAGTTCCTGCAACACATAGCCCACCTCTTCCATTTTCTCGGTGAGCAGCTGCTGCGCATCCTGAAGCCCCCGGTTGTAGAAATGGGGTCCAATCTCCGCCGCGAAGAAGTCCATCAGAAACTCCGCCTCAAAGCCCCCAATCTCTTGATTCAGCTCAGAGTCAAAATACGCCTTGATCTTGCTGACCATGCGATCTTTCTGATCCTGGCTGAAGGCAATCTCCGTCATAATCCATCCATCACGTGTAGAAACTCATGCCTGCATAGCGATTAACATACAACAGCAAGCCTACCGTCGCCCCAACAAGCCATTCCCCAGCAAATACGCAGCCCCAAACACCGCAGCGCCAAAGATCAGCGTATTGGAGAGAATCCCCTCAAAGGTGTAATGCGGCTGCCCGCTGAAGGCCACATGCAAACCGGCATGCACCACCAGAAACACCGACACCCAACACTGCCCCTGCGCCACTCGCTCAGGCAAGCGGCTGGTCAGCCAGCCCAATACCAGCGCGAATATCGGCACATGTAACGTCACAAACACGACTCGTCCCACATCGGGCGCCAGCCAACTGGTCAACGGCAACACCCGCCACTCACTATGGGTCATGGCATCCAACTCGTGGGTAAACAGCAGGCTCACACCGATAAGAAACAGGGCTCTAAGCCAGAGGGGCTGGGGGGGTGGCTGACATCGCGGGGCCCCTAGGGTTAAGTTCCCCCTGTTTTACTGTGGTTTCAGCGTAAAGGGAAATAAAAGTGCGTGGAGGCGTGTCTGTAATCTATAAGGAGTAAGTTACTGCTTTTCAGAGCCCCCACGGGACAAGACCTGAACCCAATACCCATGAGCCAATAGCCCATTGGCTCAGTAAACAGAAAAGATTGGATCGCCATTTAAAGATCAATATAGGGTCAAAATTCAATCAATCCCAAAGCACCCAGATAAAGATAGACAGCTAAAGCCATGTGAAACACATAGGCTAAAAGTCCAAAAACATACTGAAAAATCTCCTTTCCCTCTTCAGAGAGACTCGGAGAAGCTAAAGCAGATTGAATCGGCGGGATGTCAAAGTTGATGTACGACCTTGTCATCAACTCAATGTAACCTACTGCCAAAGCGGAAACGAGAAACTTGAAAAAACTATCGGCCAAAAACGCAGAGGCAAATACTGCAACTGCATAGCCCCAATACCATATTTTCTTATAACTGAAAGCTTTATTAACAAGAGCATAACTCTGCTTAAACATTATTTCCTAAACCTCCGCCCTCCCCTTAATTCATCCAGCGAGGTGATTCGGAGTCAGGTCTTGCACCGTGCATCGAGACGCACTATGCAAGACCTGACCCTCGTGTTCCCTGTTTTCGTATTTCGTCGATGACTGCTGATGTACTTCCAATCACCCTACCCTCTGATTGCCGTGAGACCGCCGTATTCAAGAATCTCACTTCCTCATCATCAATTGAGTCCCGAAGATGGTTGTAGTCTGGTGATTGGTTAAACATATAACCGATATTTGGCGTTAACGGAACGTATAAGTCCATATATTCCGGCGGATTACTCACACCAGCATCAGAAACGCATTCATGCACATTGGTTAGCGGGTGAAATCCAGTGATAAAAGGCGTATGTGTGCAATTATTTATTAGAATATGGTGATCATTTTCTCTCGAAAAGTAGAGCTCGGCACCAACGTTCGTCCCGAATATATAAGAAAGCAGCCACCAGCTCCTTTCTGTTAGATATACATACCTCTCAACATCGGGTATACCGACAACACCTTGGCGTATAGCCTCAATAGATCGATCCCGAAACGACTTCGTTCGAGTTACCTGGTGGCCCACATAAGAGCAAAAGCTAAGCATTGCCGAATTATCGTTTAAGGCAGCCGACCCATACTCTTTTATTGCTTCTATAACCGAGTAGAATTTATTTTCTATTGTCGTATATTTATTCTCTAAGCTATTACACCGAATCACATCTTCTAGTTCCGAAATTTCTTCCGGTCTTCGAACGTGCTCTATTATTCTCCACACATCTGAAACAGCCACAAAATCTGCCAAATCTTTCCTAGGTTTTTCTTGCAGAAATTCTGACGCTTTGCTAATCCATTGCAGTACAAAATCTACATCTTCATCAGATAGTTTATGAATCGCGTAGAATTCACGATCTTTACACAACCCTTTTATGCTATCGCAGGCTACCATCCCTTTCGTTGTTAGATAATAAACATTTCCTTTTGTCGCCCACGCGCTCAGGTAATGCGCCTAAACATAGTGATGATTTCTCTTAATTTGCAGCCATTTTTCCATGCTAAGCTACCACCAAGTCACCGCACAACGCCCGGAGCAGCGGGCAAATTGGAAGGACGGAGGAGCGGAAATTTGATCCGCCTGGCGCCGCTTGTTATGAGCCTGGAGGCCAGATGCATTGAACCCTGTTCTCTCGAAGGTAATTACTGGCCATATCGTTCCTGCCAACAATATACTCAACACGACCGCCTTCTATTCCAACAGCCGGAATACTGAACAGATGTTTTCCAGCACAATAAACATCAATGATCCTATGAGTTCCACTGAACTGAAGGAAATCAGCCTCTCCGATTTCTCTCGCCAGCTCCCAAACCATGGCTCTCTCAGGAATATCCACTTCGATAGAAAGAGGACCTAACTGGTCATCTTGAGAACAGCAAGCTTCACGTACCACTTCAATTTTCATAGGAGCTTATAACAGTTTATTCAATTGCAGATACGATATAACACTTTGCTGCATATCCCCGACCAACCCCAACCCAAGAGTCACACCAAGCCATCACCCAATCAGTGACTTACCCTTCATCCAGTAATCACTCTCAACAGACTTTTCTTGTACTTGCGTGTTGAACGGGAATTTTCACACGGGTTTGCTTGTATCCACCTTTTATAAAAATCACTTTAACTCAATGACTACAAAAATATGTAAGCCATATCCTACAAATTCAACTTGCGCGCGGGTGATAACAGAGGGGTTGTGTGAGGGGGAAGGGAAAGCCTTGGGGGTACTTTTTTCCTCGCTTTGGCTCGGGATCGCCATGCGAGCATGGCTCCTACGGAGGCAAGTGCGATTGGGGGATTTCGTTATAAAAAAGCCGCGCGGTGCGCGGCTTTTTCGTTGAGCTGTAGTACGTACTACGCGCTCTTTTCGGCGATCTTCTTTTTCCAGATGACCGGGCCGGTTTTGTGTACGGACTCGCCTTCGGAGTCCACGGCCACGGTGACGGGCATGTCTTCCACTTCGAATTCGTAGATGGCTTCCATGCCCAGGTCTTCAAAGGCCGCCACGCGGGATTTGCGGATGGCTTTGGAAACCAGGTAGGCAGCGCCGCCGACGGCCATGAGGTACACGGCCTTGTTGTCCTTGATAGCTTCGATGGCCGCATCACCACGCTCGGCTTTACCCACCATGCCGATCAGGCCGGTTTCTTCCAGCATGGTGCGAGTGAACTTGTCCATGCGGGTGGCAGTGGTGGGGCCTGCCGGGCCGACCACTTCTTCGCGCACCGGATCGACCGGCCCTACGTAGTAGATAAAGCGGTTGGTGAAGTCCACCGGCAGTTTTTCGCCTTTGGAAATCATGTCGACCATGCGCTTGTGGGCCGCGTCACGGCCGGTGAGCAGCTTGCCGGACAACAGCAGGGTATCGCCGGGCTGCCAGGTCTGCACTTCTTCCGGGGTGATGGTGTCAAGGTTAACGCGCTTGGCGCCTTCATCGTTGCCCCAGGCAATGTCGGGCCATTCTTCCAGGTCCGGGGCTTTCAGGTCAGCCGGGCCGGTGCCATCGAGAATAAAGTGGGCGTGGCGGGTGGCGGCACAGTTGGGGATCAGCGCGACCGGTTTGTTGGCGGCGTGGGTGGGGTAATCCACCACTTTTACGTCCAGCACGGTGGTCAGGCCGCCCAGGCCCTGGGCGCCAACACCGAGGGCATTCACTTTTTCAAACAGTTCCAAACGCAGTTCTTCGGAACGGGTCTGGGGGCCACGGGCCTGCAGCTCGTGAATGTCGATGGGGTCCATCAGGGCTTCTTTGGCGATCAGCATGGCTTTTTCGGCAGTACCGCCGATGCCGATGCCCAGCATGCCCGGCGGACACCAGCCAGCACCCATTTTCGGAATCTGTTCCAGCACCCAGTCCACCACGGAATCGGAAGGGTTGAGCATGGCGAACTTGGATTTGGCTTCAGAGCCACCGCCTTTCGCTGCCACGTCGATTTCCAGGGTATCGCCGGGCACGATGGAGTAGTTGATGACCGCAGGGGTGTTGTCCTTGGTGTTGGCGCGTTTGCCATCCGGGTCCGCCAGCACCGAGGCACGCAGGACGTTGTCCGGGTGGTTGTAGGCGCGGCGTACCCCTTCGTTGATCATGTCATCGAGGCTCATGTCGCCTTCGAAAGTCACGTTCATGCCCACTTTGGCAAACACGGTGACGATGCCGGTGTCCTGACAGATGGGGCGACGGCCCATGGCAGCCATGCGGGAGTTGATCAGGATCTGCGCCATGGCGTCCTTGGCGGCCTTGCTCTCTTCCTTTTCGTAGGCTTCTTTCACCGCGCGGATGAAATCCACCGGATGATAGTAAGAGATGTACTGCAAGGCATCTGCGACGCTCTGGATCAGGTCATCCTGGCGAATCACCGTCATGGGGGAACTCCTGCTGGGACTGAATTTGGGGGCGGTAGTATAGCCCAGCCCCCACAGAAGGAGAAAACCCGCTTTTGCCCTGTTCGCTACAGGGAACAGTCACATTCGGTGGATTTGAGCAACCGGATGAGGTGCCGGTTGACCTCTTCGGGCTTTTCCAGATGCAGAAAATGCCCTGCCCCAGCAAGGGTTTGCAGCTCGACCCCGGCGGTGAAATCACTTTCCACCAGGGTGTGCTCCAACAGCCTTGGGCTCATGCAACCATCGTTTTCCCCGATCAGGATCTGTGTCGGGGTGGCAATGTCACGGCCCAGCCAGGCCCGCGCCTTGCGGTGTTCTTTCTTCCAGACCTTGAACAGCGAGCGGTACCAGACCAGTGCGGCAGGGATCACTCCGGGTTCGGCGAGAGTGTGTTTGGCGTTATCCAGATACATGGCCGGATCCCAATCCGGGGACCAGCGCTGCCAGAGGCTTTCCACCCCGGACAGATCCCCCCGTTTCAACCAGCGTTCCGGGGCGATGGGCAGCTGAAAGAACTGCATGTAACCACTCAGCAATACCTGCTCGGGCACCTTGATCAGCGCCTGGGGAAGACGGCGCAGCGGCGGAATCGCAAGGGCACTGAACGAGCAGAAGGTCTCCGGGGCCTGGGCACAGGCCAGGTAGCCCACCGCCGCGCCCCAGTCGTGACCGATCAGATGCACCCGGCCGCCCAGCTGGGCGGCAAAGACCATCAGATCGTCTACCGCGGCATACAGGGAATAATCCCCATTACCGGGCTGGCAACTGGGCGCATAGCCCCGCAATGCCGGCGCGATGGCGGTATAGCCAGCCTCGGCAATGGCATTGATCTGCACGGCCCAGTTTTCATAGGTGTCCGGAAAACCGTGCAACAGGATGACCGGCTCCCCTTCGCCGGCCATCAGGGCGGGAAAACGCAGGTCTCCATTGACCAGCACTACCTGTTTCATCCGCGTACCTCAAAATGATTGGACAGTGGCGCATCACTCGCCTGCACATCCACTGCGGTCACCTGTGCCATGGCGGGGCCCTGGTGCAGGGCATCGAGCATATCGGCGACGGTATCCTCATCCCCTTGCAGCAAAGCTTCCACACGGCCATCGGCAAGATTCCGAACCCAACCGACCAGGCCCCGTCGACCGGCTTCACGCTGGGTCCAGGCGCGGTAGCCTACTCCCTGGACGACGCCGGATACCAGTACGTGTTTATTCATTCGAGCTCTCCCGCTGATCATTGCCGACAGCCTTTTCGTCACGAAACAGCGCATCCAGTGAGACATCCAGGGGCGCCATCATCTCCTGCCGGGCTGAATCCATGCGGCTTTTGAGCTGCTGCTCCCAGGGGGTAATCTGCTCCTGATGGCGCACCCGCAACTGGGTATGGGCCGGCCAGGGCAGCATGGACACCAGCTGCCCCAGAGTCAGATTACGCAAGTCCCGTGACAATACATAACCGCCCTCTTCGGTGCGGCGGATCAGACGGGCATCCAGCAGCAAATTGCGGAATTCATCCCATTGCGAGATCCCGGATTGGCGCATCACCCTGCGCACTTCCCGACTACTCAGCAGTTTACCGTGCTGCTGACGCTCCCAAAACACATGCAACAGGCGCATCAGGGCATGCATACGGGGCACCTTGCTGCGATATTCATGAAATACCACCAGCGCCCGCACCAGTTCCGCCCCGCCGAGCACGATCATCCAGGAAATGTAGATCCACAACAGGAACACCGGCACCGCCGCAAACGCCCCGTACACCACCTGGTAGCTGGGTGCCTGCTTGATGAAGAAGGTAAAGCCCCCTTTAGCCAGCTCAAACAACAGTGCCGCGACTGCGGCCCCCAGCACCCCCTGCCGAAACGGGATACTGGTATTGGGCACCACGGTATACAGCAGGGTCAGCATGATAGTGGTGAACAGAAACGGCAGCAGCGTCAGCCAGAAGCGTGCACCACCAAGAAAGGTCAGGGTCTCGTTGAAGATCGCCTGCGATGTCAGGTAGGACGAGATGGCAAGCCCCGCCCCAAGACAGATTGGGCCCAGCGACAGCACCGCCCAGTACATCAACAGGCTGGTCAGCCCCTTGCGCCCGCCCCGCACCTTCCAGATGCGATTCAGGGTCTGCTCGATGGTGTGCAGCATCAGCACCGAGGTCACCACCAGAAACACAATCCCCAGCCCGGTGAGATTGGAGGCCTGCCGGGCAAAAGACTGAAGATGATCCAGCATCATGTTGCCCGCGGAAGGAACAAAATAATTGAATGCCCACTGCTGGAATTGGGCGCCCTTGTCTTTCAGGGCCGGCACCGATGCCAATACGGCAAAGCTCACCGTCATCACCGGCACGATGGCAAACAGGGTGGTATAGGTCAGCGCGGCAGCACTCTGACGACAGCCGTCTTCATTGAACTGACGCACCAGCAAACCGGCAAAGGCGCGAATGGAATCGTATCGCGCCCGCACCGGGATCAGCTCATCATCCTTTTCCATCGGTTCCGGCATAGAAATGGCGTCCTTCTCCTTGCCACGGGTGGCCGGCAGCTTACAATGACCGGCGAATTCACTGAATATGCAAAGCCATGACGGATTACACGATTTATCATAACCCGCGCTGTTCCAAGTCTCGCCAGACCCTGGCCCTGCTGGAAGACAACGGCGTTGCGCCCACCATAGTAAAGTATCTGGACGACACCCCGGATGCGAGCACCCTGACAACACTGGTCGAACAATTGGGGCTGAACCGAGCCCACGATCTGGTACGCAACAAGGAAGCCGATTACAAAAGCGCGGGGCTGAGCAAAGACAGCAGCGATGACGATGTCATTGCCGCCATGGTTCAATACCCCAAGCTGATCGAGCGCCCTATCGTCGTAAAGGGCAACAAGGCGGTACTGGGACGGCCGCCGGAAAATGTGCTGGACCTGCTGAAATCATAACAACAAGGCCGATGGCATGACGGATTATGTACTGGTGCTTTACTACAGCCGCAACGGCAGCGTGGCCAACCTGGCCAGGCAAGTCGCTCGTGGCATCGAGGGAACAGGGCTGGAAGCGCGTCTGCGCACTGTACCCGCCATCAGCGCCGACCATGAAAGCACAGCCGCCCCGGTGCCGGAGAGCGGCGCCCCCTATTGCACCCTGGACGACCTGAGCGGCTGTGCCGGGCTCGCGCTTGGCTCCCCCACCCGTTTTGGCAATATGGCCGCGCCGATGAAATATTTCATCGACCAGACCAGCGAACTGTGGATGAAAGGCGCGCTGATCGGCAAACCCGCGGGCGTATTCAGCGCCACCAGCAGTCTGCACGGTGGACAGGAAAGCACCCTGCTCTCGATGATGACGCCCCTGCTCCACCACGGCATGGTCATTACCGGGGTGCCCTACTCGGAAACCGCCCTGGTCGAGACCACCACGGGGGGCACCCCCTACGGCCCGACCCATGTTTCCGGAACCCACAGCGATCCGACCCTGACCGATCATGAAATTTCCGTGGCCAGAACCCTGGGCAAACGTCTGGGCGAACTGGCAAAACAATTGAAGGCCCGTTAATGATTCTGCTTCTTCTGCGCATCACCTATGCGCTGTTACTGCTGGTGGGAATCACCGGTTTGTTCAGCCTGGCGCCGCCGGACACCCATTTGGTCTCTACCCTGATCATCGCAGCGGTGCTTTATACCCCCTTGATCGTGATGCTGCCCGCAGTGATAGATGGCAACAAGCGTCAGGCCACCTGGCTGTGCTTTGTCCTGTTGTTCTATTTTTGTGGTTACGCGGTACAGCTACTCGATCCGCCGCCGGTGCGCACCCTCGCCATCGCCAAGACCACCCTCACGGTGATGCTGTTTGTGCTGGCAGCCATGCAGATTCGCGTTGGCCAGCAAAAAGCCGCCCAACCGCAGGAACCGCATGCGGATTGACGACCGGCTGGAAATTGAAACGCCGGAAGGGGCGCTGCTGACCTTGTCATTAGCCGGGCCCGTCACCCGTGCCATGGCCTACGGCATTGATCTGCTATTGCGGTTGCTGATCTTTGCCATTGTCGCCTTGTTATTGAGCCTGGCAGGCAAAGCGGGTACCGGGCTGATGCTGATCACCCTGTTCCTGCTGGAATGGTTTTACCCGACCCTGTTTGAAGCCCTTCGTCATGGCCAGACACCCGGCAAGAAGTGGATGGGAATCGCCGTAGTGCACAGCAATGGCAGCCCGTTGAGCTTTAACGGCAGCCTGATCCGCAACCTGCTGCGTACCGCCGATGCCTTTCCACTGTTTTACCTGCTCGGTTTTGTCAGCACGCTGATCAGCCCGCGCTTTCAGCGCCTTGGCGATATGGCGGCCAACACCCTGGTCATTCATGTGGAAAACCCCGCCACATCCAGCAAGAACAAACAAGGCCATAACGAAGCACCAGACTGGTCACTCAATCGGGACGACCAGCTGGCTTTGCTGGCCTTTCAGGAACGCCATGACCAGTTTTCCGAAGCACGCCAGCAGGAACTGGCGCAGCTTGCCTATCCGGAATTGAGCCCACCGCTGGCGTTGAAGAAACTGCAGGCCGTGACCCGCTTTCTGATGGAGGGAGCGCGGTGAAACAAATCCGCTTCGAGCAACAGTATCGGCCGGGCTGGGAATCACTGGAACAACAGCTCACCCAGCTGGAAGCGGTGCGCGTCAGCCGCCGCAAGGCGTTACCGCTGGATCACTTTGTGGGCGACTACCGCCAACTCTGCCATCAACTGGCCCTCGCTCGTGAACGCAGCTACAGCCTGGAGCTGCAACAGTATTTGAATAACCTGGTGCTGCGCGCCCACCGTCAGCTGTATCGTTACAACCCGCCGCTGGCAGAACGCATTGGCCAGTTCTTCGCCCATGGCTTCCCCCAGGCCGTTCGCCGGCAATGGCAGTGGCACCTGATCAGCGCGCTCAGCTTTGTCCTGTCTATTGCCCTTGCCTGGTGGCTGGTGCAGCAACAACCGGACATGGTCTACACCGTGCTGGACGAAAGCTCCCTGGCAGACATCGAGATGATGTACCAGCCGGAAGGCAGTGACGTAAACGTCCATGAAGGCCGCACCGGCGAAGACGATGTGGTGATGTTCGGCTTCTACATCAAGAACAATATCGGTATCGCCTTCCGCACCTTTGCCGGTGGCCTGCTGCTCGGTGTTGGCGCCATTGTGGTAATGCTGTTCAACGGCAGCTTTTTTGGCGCCATTGCCGCACACCTGATTAATGTCGGGGGCGACCAGCCTTTCTTCACCTTTGTGATTGCCCATGGCGCGCCGGAACTGACCGCCATTGTGCTGGCTGGCGGCGCCGGACTGAGGCTGGGTTGGGCCATCATTGCACCCGGCGCCTATACCCGGCTGGATGCCCTGCGACTGGCCGCCCGTGATGCCTTACCGACCATGTACGGGGTCTTTACCCTGCTACTGCTGGCCGCCTTTATTGAAGCATTCTGGTCACCACGGGAGTTCGAGCCGATGGTGAAGTACGCGGTTGGGGCCGCGTGCTGGGGGCTGCTGTATCTTTATCTGATTTTCGGGGGACGGGATGGATCTCGAAAACGCTAGCGCCCGGCTCGCACCACGCAGCCCCTGGCAGGCAGTGGATCTCGGCACCCGCCTGTTCCGTCGCTGGGCCTGGCCGGTGATACGCACCTGGCTGGCCTTCACCCTGATTCCCTACGGCCTGCTGCTATGGCTTGCCACGTCGCAGGAAGCCTGGTGGCCGTTGCTGCTGTTCTGGTGGCTAAAACCCCTGTGGGAACGGCCGTTGCTGGCCTGGTACAGCCATGCCCTGTTTGCTGAAGAGCTTAGCCTTCGGCAACTGTTTCGCCGCTGGCCGCGCTATGCCCTGCCAGGCCTGTTTGCCCAGCTCACCTGGCGCCGCTTCAGCCCGTCACGCAGTTTCAATACCCCTGTGTGGCAATTGGAAGGAGCCCGCGGCCAGCAACTGAACCAACGCTTGCAGGTACTGCACCGCGCGCCCTCCAACCGTTCCTGGTTGATGACGGTGGTCATGATTCACCTGGAACAGTTCATGTCGTTTGCACTCATGGCGCTGGTGTACATGCTGGTGCCCTGGCAGTTGAATCTGGAGCTGAGCGACTGGTTCTTCGAGGAAAGTAATCTGCAAAGCCTGATGGCTTCGGTCTGTTTGTATCTGGCCATGTGCATCACCGAGCCTTTGTATGTGGCCTGCGGCTTTTCGCTTTACCTGAACAAACGCACCTGGCTTGAAGGCTGGGACCTGCAGCTGGGCCTGACCCGCATCGGCAAGGCGCGGGCCGGCACCAGCGCCGCCCTCGCCCTGCTGGTCGGCGCCCTGCTGTTGCCGACGCCACCGGCACAGGCACAGGCACAGGCACAGGCAACACTGCCCGCTGACACCAAGGATGAACAGCAGCAAGTCATCGAACTGCTCGCCGGCGAAGATTACATGCCCTTCGACACCTTCACTTACCGGGAATGGAAGGATCAGGGCGAAGACAGCGAAGACAGCAGTATCTGGGAAACACTCTGGAAAAAGCTGTTCGAATGGCTGACCAACAGCGAATCACGGGCCAGCACCGACAAGCCGTTCAGTATTCCGTCCGGCTTGTTATGGGGCATTGTGTGGGCAGTCTTTGCGGGCGTCGTGGTCTGGCTGCTATTGAAGGTGGTCAATCAGATGGGCTTCCGGCTTCCGGGTCGCCAGCCGCAGAACGCGATCCCCACGCATGTGGCGGGGCTGGATATCCGTCGCCAGAGCCTGCCTGACGATATCGCCAGTGCGGTGAATGCTTGCCTGCAAGCAGAGGATATTCGCGGCGCACTCTCGCTGCTGCTTCGCGCCAGCCTCGCCACCTTGCTGCAGCGCTACCCGGTCCCCCTGGCGGCGGGCAGTACCGAACAGCACTGCCTGCGGACCCTGCGCCAGCATCACGGCAGCACTCCGGCACTTCAGTTTCTTGGCGACCTGATCAATGCCTGGGTGCGCACTGCCTGGGCCCACCGTCCGGTGCAGGCCGCCGAGGTCAAGGCATTGCTGAGCCGTTGGCAATCGCTGGGTCAAGCGGAGACCGCCCATGGGTAAGTGGCTACCGGTCGTCATTGCGAGCGTCATCGCCGCCATGGTGGGCGGGTATTACGCCCTCACCGAACCGGTGACCGCGGTGCACCGCATGCCACTGGACAGCACGGTTCTGCGCAACCCCTATCATGCCGCACAAGCCTGGCTAGAGCAGCGCCAGCAACCCAGCGAACGCATCCTCAGCGCCGCCGCCCTTTTTCCCCTGCCCGACAACACCCGGGTGCTGGTGTTTGACAAGCGCCGCGGCCTGATGACCGACAGCCAGGTCAGCCAGTTACTGGAGTGGGTCGAAACCGGCGGTGAGCTGATCGTCGCAGCGCGCCCCCTGCCGGAAAACCGCGATGAGGCCAGCGCCAGCGAGCAGCAATGGCAAGACAATGATCCTCTGTTGTACCCATTGGGCATCACCGTCTGGCGCCTCGAAGACGAGGATGAATTTCAGGAACTGGAAGAAGACCCCCTGATTGCCGTTTTGGCCACCATGCCGCTGTTTGCCGGCGATCCACTACGCTACTGCATGGACAGCGATAACGACGACCTGCGTGAAAGCTGTGTCTCTCTGTTTTGTGATGCCCCGGAACAACCCGAACCCCTGCTATTGCACGGTGAAGGCAGTGAACGCGACCGCTACATCCAACTCTATAGCGACCATGTTCTCTGGCATGACAGCTGGGATGAGGAAGACGATATCGCCCCGCACCGCCAGTGGCCCACGGAAGTGACCGGCTGGGCGGATAACGAGCATGGCAGCCAGTTGATTCAGCTTTCCCTTGGCGACGGCCAGATCACGGTGCTTTCCGATTTGAGCCTGTGGGACAACGATCACTTGCTCTATTTCGACCACGCCTGGTTGCTTGGCTGGCTCACCGGGGATAGCCCGGTCTGGTTTGTGCGTTCAGTAGAAATGCCACCCCTGGTGCAGTGGCTGTGGCGCCGCGCCCCCGAGCTGATCAGTGCCCTGGCAATCCTGTTGGGACTGTGGCTGTGGTACCGGATTCCCCGTCAAGGCCCCCTGCATCCCGCCAACGACGGTGACCATCACGATTATCTGCAGCACCTGCATGCCAGCGGCTACTTCCAGTGGCGCACCCGACAACACGCCGCGTTGCTGCGAGACCTGCGCAAGCAGGCCGGCACCGTGCTCAACCGCTTGCATCCAGACCCGGACACCGCTTTTGCCCTGGCCGGCCGGCGGCTGGACACCCGAGCAGAACAGATACGCCTCGCCTTGTATGGCGAGCCGGAAAGCCGCGAACACCTGCTGCAAACCGTACAGCTACTCCAGACAATAAGGAGCTTGTCATGACATCCCCTTCCACGCTTGCCGATGCCACCCAGCTTGCGCAAGGCATTGAACAGCGCCTCAATCAGGTGCTGATTGGCCAGCAGCAAGTGGTCCGCGAAGTGCTGATTGCCCTGATCGGCGGTGGCCATGTCCTGATCGAGGGCGTGCCGGGGCTCGGCAAAACCCTGCTGGTACGCAGCCTGGCCAAGGTGCTGGAACTGGACTTCAACCGCATTCAGTTCACCCCGGACCTGATGCCCACCGATGTCACCGGCCATGCCATGTATGACCAGAAGACCGAGCAATTTCGCATCCGTCGCGGCCCGGCCTTTACCCAGTTATTGCTGGCCGACGAGATCAACCGCGCCCCGGCCAAGACCCAGGCGGCATTGCTGGAGGTGATGCAGGAGCGGCAGATCACTATTGAAGGCAAGGCCTTCAGCCTGCAGGAACCCTATATGGTACTGGCCACCCAGAACCCGCTGGACCAGGAAGGGACCTACCCACTGCCAGAAGCGGAACTGGACCGGTTTCTGTTTAAGGTCATGATTGATTACCCTGCCCACCACGACGAGACTCGCCTGGTGAACATGGTGCTCGACGGCACCATTCGCGCCAGCCTCGATGTGGACTCCCTGTCCCCGGTCACCGATGGCCCCGGCCTTCTGGCCATGCGCCAGCTCAGTGACGGCATCCTGATTGATGAGCAGGTTCTCGATTACGCGCTGCGGATTGTCCGTACCACCCGCGATTTTGCCGGCCTGAGCCACGGCGCCAGCCCTCGGGCCAGTATCGCGGTGGCCCGGGCCGCCCGGGTGCACGCCCTGTTTGAAGGCCGAGACTTTGTGACCCCGGACGACATCCAGCAAGTCGCCCGCCCGGTACTGCGTCACCGCATTCAACTCAGTGCCGATGCCGAAATCGAAGGCCAGACCCCCGAATCCGTACTGTCGCGCCTGCTCGACCAGGTGGAAGCGCCACGCCAATGAAACCCGATCGTCGGCTGCTGGCCATGATCGCCATTTGGGCGGCTCTGGCCTTGCCACTGCTGTTGTTCGACGCACAAACGCTGCGGGCACTGTGGTGGGCGTTGGGTGCCGTGGTGCTGATTGTGGCAGGACTGGATGGCTGGCGACTGCGGCGCATGCCCGCCCCCCTGGCCGAGCGCCGTCTGCCCAGCGCGCTGTCGGTGCAACAACCTCACACCGTCCGGGTTCGCCTGACAAGCGCCTCCCTGCAACCCGGCACCCTGCTGGCGGATCATCACCCCGGCGACGACCCTGACACCGGCCTGCCCTGCCTGATCTCGCCGGCCGACGAAGAAATTACCGAGCTGAGCTACAGCTACCGACCCGCTCGACGCGGCCCCGCGGAATTCGGGGATCTGGAATTCTGGGTGCCCAGTGCCCTTGGCCTGTGGCGAGGCCGCAAGGTGTCTCCGGCGGCTTGCACCGTGCCGGTTTACCCGGACTTCTCGCGCCTAGGCCAGGGCGCGCTGGATGCCAGCCATGCCTTTCTGCTCACCGGCACCCGGCTCAAGCCCCGCCGCGGGGAAGGCATGGAGTTTCACCAGCTGCGCGAGTATCACCCCGGCGACAGCCTGCGCCAGATCGACTGGAAAGCGACCGCCCGGCGCCGCAGCCTGATCAGCCGCGAATATCAGGACGAACAGAATCAGCAGGTATTGTTGATGCTCGACGGTGGCCGACGTCTGGCCATGCCGGTGGGTGAATTGACCGGCTTCGACCATGCCCTTAACGCCGCCCTGCTGCTTGCCTTCAGCGCCCTCAAGCAAAAGGACAAGGCCGGCGCCATGCTGTTCTCCGGCGACCAGCCGCGCTGGCTACCACCGGTTCAGGGTCAGCAAGGGATCAACCATTTGCTCAATGGGCTGTATGACCTGCACCCCAGTCACCATGCCAGTGATTTCAGTCTGGCGGCCCGCCAACTGGTGCGGCACACCCGGCGCAGGGCCCTGGTGGTGCTGATTACCCGCCTGCAACAGGAAGACCGCGATGACCTGATGACCGCCGTCAGCCTGTTACGACGGCATCATCTGGTACTGGTCGCCGACATGCTGTTGCCGGAACAGCAAGCTCTGTCGCGTCGCCGCCCCGGCGACTTTGACGAAGCCCTGCAGGTGTGCGCGGATGCCCAGGAGCAGCAGGCCCGCCAGCAGCTGCACACCCGCCTGCGTCACGCCGGGGCGCTGGTGACGGCAACAACCCCACAGCAGATGCCAACCCAGCTCAACCAGCTGTATCTGATGCTCAAACGCAGCGGCCGGTTGTAAACCCGCCGCTGGCGTTCTGCCGAGAACCACATCAAGCCACCGCCTCAACACAGGGGCCACCCCTATGTTAAGGTGATGGCACAAGGGAACCACTGACTGCAATTGTTATTGTGCTCTGCGGTGTGATTACCGGTTTCTGCCATGGCCGGCCGCACCCTTGCATTGTGTCACTATCCTGAAGGACGCAGCGTTCGATTGAGATAGAAGGGTTCCCGATTGCCAACTGCACAAGGAGCTTCCTATGTCAGATTCTGCCGAGCAGGAGAGCACACCCACCTCGGGCATCCAGACCAAGATCAATCCCCCTGTCTTCTACGGCTCACTGATCATCATCATGGGTCTGGTACTTTTCTCTGTTATTGCCCCTGAAACCGCAGGCAATTTTTTCAACAACCTGAAACTCGCCGTGCTTGAAGAGGCCAGCTGGTTTTACGTTCTTACCGTGGCCATCATTATTTCTCTGGTCGCGTTCCTGGGCATCAGCCGCTACGGTGAAATCAAGCTCGGGCCTGACCATTCAGAGCCGGACTACAGCTACAGTTCCTGGTTTGCCATGCTGTTCTCCGCAGGCATGGGCATCGGCCTGATGTTCTTTGGTGTCGCCGAACCCATCATGCATTTCACCAGCCCGCCCATGGCTGAGCCCAACAGCATTGCCGCCGCGAAAGAGGCCATGCGGGTCACGTTCTTCCATTGGGGTCTGCATGCCTGGTCGATCTACGCCATCGTCGGCTTGATTCTCGCCTACTTCAGTTTCCGCCGCGGGCTGCCCCTCACATTGCGCTCTGCGCTCTACCCCATTATTGGCAAAAAGATCTATGGGCCCATCGGGCATGCGGTGGACATCTTCGCCGTCGTGGGCACCGTACTGGGCGTCGCCACCTCACTGGGCTTTGGCGTTCAGCAGGTCAACGCCGGGCTGAATTATCTGTTTGATCTGCCGGTCAGCGACACCGTGCAGGTATTCCTGATCATCGGCATCACCGGCCTGGCCACGATTTCCGTGGTCACCGGGCTGGACGCAGGGATTCGGCGCCTGTCTGAACTCAATCTGGGCCTCGCCTTTCTGCTACTGGCCTTCGTGCTGATCCTCGGCCCTACCGTCTTCCTGATGAAAACCTACATGCAGAACGTGGGCGCCTACCTGTCTGAACTGGTCAGCATGACGTTCAACCTGTATGCCTACCAACCCAAGGAAGACGGCGGCCCGCAGGCATGGGTCGGCGGCTGGACCATTTTCTACTGGGGCTGGTGGATCGCCTGGTCGCCCTTTGTGGGTCTGTTTATTGCCCGTATTTCCCGTGGCCGTACCATTCGTGAATTCGCCATGGGCGTCATGTTCGTGCCTGCCGGGTTCACCCTGTTCTGGATGACCGTGTTCGGCGACTCCGCCATCAACATGATCATGAGCAATACCTTTGCCGAGCTGGGCGGCCTGGTGAACGAAAACATGTCGGTGGCGTTGTTCCACTTCCTGGAACAATTCCCCTTCTCTGGATTTATTTCAGGCGTCGCCACGCTGATGGTGATCGTGTTCTTCGTCACCTCCTCCGACTCCGGCTCCATGGTGGTGGATATGCTGGCGTCCGGTGGCCATGACGACACCCCGGTATGGCAACGCGTGTTCTGGGCGAGCTCTGAAGGCATTGTCGCCATTGCCCTGATGCTCGCCGGCGGACTGGGCGCGCTGCAGTCGGCAACTATTGCCGCTGCCCTGCCATTCTCCCTGGTGCTGCTGATTGCCGCCTATGGCTTGCTGCGCTCGCTGAAGGTGGAAAACATCCGTCTGCGCAGTCTGCAGGCGTCAGTCGCGCCCCCTCCCGAGTTGAACGTGGGCCATCAACGCCCGGCAGGCGGATGGAAGAGCCGACTCAAGAACATGGTCAACTTCCCGATCCGGGCCAGGGTACTGGAGTTTCTGGAAACCACCGTAAAGCCGGCACTGGAAACTGTGGCGGCCGAACTGGAAACCTACGGTCTGAAAGTGGATATCCGCCATGAAGACGACCGTGCCTATCTGGAAGTCAGCCACAGCGGCGAGATAGATTTCATTTACGGTGTCCGGGTACGCGGCTATACCCGCCCGTCACTGACCATCCGTCAGCTGGACCATTCCAGGAAACATGCGGACAAGGACACCTACTACCGCGCGGAAGTGTTCCTGGAAGAAGGGGGTCAGGATTACGACCTGATGGGCTACACCAAGGACCAGGTGATCGCCGACGTTCTGGACCAGTACGAGAAGCACATGCACTTCCTGCATATGCTGCGTTAAGAGCGCAAAGCTGGATCCATGATCCTCACAAAAAAGGCCGCGCCCTATGGGCGCGGCCTTTTTTTAGCTACGAGCAGCGAGCTATGAGCTGCGAGGAAAATCAGACGCCAATCGCCAGGTGTAGTCCAGGGACAAATCTTTTTGTGGGAGTCTGCCTGCAGACGATAGGTTGACCATTCGCTTGCACGCAAGCTCCCACAATGAGGGCATCCCAGGTTTTGTGGGAGCGGTGGTTCCACCGCGAAATCGCGCCAATCTCGGTGGATCCCCCGCTCCTACAACGGTAGCAGGAAGGTTTGTCGCAGGGCATCTGACAGGGGAAGGTCTTGGCGGTCGTAGAAGCCCGCCAACGCAACGCACCAACGTTCGACACGCTCTGGCACGCCCTGCTTGAGCAGAGCCTCTACCCGAGCCCAGACCTGTTCGGCGAAGACCCGCTCATCTCCACCATCCCCCTTCAGGTTATCCAGTGACACCCGAAAATCGTGACCGCAGGCGGCGCAGAATAGCGCTTCATAGGCCTGGGGGAGCACTTCCACGCTGGCGAACTGTGCCTGCTGCTCGGCATTGCGGCCATCCGGCGCATACCAATAGCCATAATCTTCGAGCTGGCGACGGGCGTCCCCGGCGACACACCAGTGGGCAATCTCGTGCAAGGCACTGCGAAAGTAATCCTGCGTATAGCAGATTCGGTGCGGGCTGCCAGGCAGGTACACCGGCTCCTGCGCGCCCCCTATCAGCACCGTGGCGTAGTCGTGGAAAAAAGTCGCGCGAAAAAGGGCCTCAAGGTCAGCACTACGGTGCACCTTTGTTGTGCTTTGCGGTATGGTAGCCGCCTTGCTCCGACCCTGTGTCTCACTCATACGATTTGTCACGCCTATGTCTTCCCGCCGTCAGGAATTTGCCGCCCAGCTCACGCTCGCCCTGCCAATTCTCGGCGGCCAGCTGGCACAGACCGCTAACGGCTTTGTTGACACCATGATGGCAGGCCGCGTCAGCGCCAATGACCTTGCCGCCGTTGCCGTGGGCGCCAGTATCTGGGTGCCCCTGTTCCTGTTCATGACCGGCGTGCTGATGAGCGCCACCCCGATTCTGTCACGGCATCTCGGCGGCGAAGCTTACCACCGTATCAACCCGCTGGCCCAGCAGGGCCTCTGGCTTGCCCTTGGCCTGGGTGTGCTATGCGCGCTGATCCTGCGCAGCGTGGCGCCGGTCATGGTCTGGATGGACGTGGATCCTGCCATCCGCCCCATGGTCAGCGGCTATCTGGATGCATTGAGCTGGGGCATGCCGGGGGCGGCGATCATGCTGGCCTTGCGTAGCTACACCGAAGCCATGAATCACACCCGTCCGGTGTTAGTGTTCAGCGTGATCGGCTTGCTGATCAACATCCCCAGCAACTACGTCCTGATCTACGGCAAGCTGGGATTCCCGGCCATGGGCGGCGTCGGCTGCGGTTGGGCCACTTCGCTGGTGATGTGGTGCATGGCGTTGATGATGTTGGTCTACACTCATCGCCACCCGGTTTACCGGAGTGCGCCGCTGAACCTGCGCCGGCGCCACTTTGAAATGCCGAGTCTGGGCTACATGCTGCGTCTGGGCCTGCCTGTGGGCCTGTCGATTTTCTTTGAGGTCAGCATCTTTGCCGTGATTGCGCTGTTGATCGGCAGCCTGGGGGCGCAAACCGTCGCCAGCCATCAGATTGCGCTGAATTTCACCTCCCTGATCTTCATGGTGCCGCTCAGCTTTGCGCTGGCGGCCACAGTACGCGTGGGCCACGCCCGGGGCCGTGCAGATACAGCGAGCCTTAGCAATGCCGTGCAGATCGCGTTAATGATCAGCGTCATTGTCGGTGTCGTTGCCGCGCTCGCTCTGGTGGTTGCTCGCCACTGGATCCCGCATATCTATACCAGTAACCCGGAGGTGATTGCACTCGCCTCCTACCTGCTCTTGTTTGCCGCCTTGTATCAGATTTCCGATGCCTTGCAGGTGTGTGCCAACGGCTGCCTGCGCGGATTTGAAGACACCGGCAAGCCCATGCTGATGACCCTGTTTGCGTACTGGGGCGTTGGCTTGCCGCTGGGCTACAGCCTGGGGCTGACCGACTGGCTGGTACCGGCCATGGGGCCAGCCGGTTTCTGGATCGGACTGGTGGCCGGACTCACCGTGGCGGCGGTTCTTCTTGGCTTGCGCCTGCGCTGGCGGATGAAACAACCCCTTGTTCACGCTACAGCTGACGCCAAGTCCGCCCAGGCAGCCTGATCAGACTGACATTCTTTACACTTGCCTCAAGCAAATGTGCATTTTGTTTGCACGTTTTCGCGGATAATAACGATTCTCATTTTTCGTTGACTTGCCGCAGTATCGCTTTATGACTCCACTCTCGATAACGTCCCGGACACTCGCCGCGGCGCTGGGAGGCTATGCCCTGAGCGCATTGTGCGCCATGGCCCTGGCCGTGATTTTGCCCATGCCCCGTAACGAAGCCGTCATTACCGGCATTCTGGTGGCATTCCTGCTATGCGCCTGTGCTGCCATCTGGGCTTTTTCTGTTCGCAGCGCCTGGCGGGCCTGGGGTGGGATTGCACTAGTGAGCCTGGTGTTTGGCGCCCTGTATCTGATCGGGAGCCCACCATGAACGGATCCTTCCGCCAATCCATGGCCTGGCTACACACCTGGGTCGGACTGTTGCTGGGCTGGCTGCTGGTCGCGATTTTTATTACCGGTACCAGTGCCTACTTCCGTGAAGAAATTACCCTGTGGATGGAGCCGGAAACCCATGACTCCACCCTTACCCCCAACACACTGGACATGGCAGTGGCGGTGCTCAACGACAAGGCCAGCGACGCCCGTTCCTGGGATATCAGCCTGCCCTCCGCCCGGCACACCGTCGCCGAGCTACGCTGGCAACCGCTGCAGCAGCGCCAACAACAAGGGGGCGGCCGTAATCGCGGTGAAAGCGTATCCATGGATGCCGACAGCGGGCAGGTGGTCGAACCGCGTGACACCGCCGGTGGCAACTTCCTCTATCGCTTCCATTACCAGCTGCACGGGATACCCCGGGAAGTCGGCCGCTGGGTCGTGTGTCTGGCGACCATGTTCATGCTGATTGCGATCATCAGCGGGGTGATTACCCACAAGAAGATCTTCAAGGATTTCTTTACCTTCCGGCCCGGCAAGGGACAACGATCGTGGCTGGATGCCCACAATGCCACGGCCGTACTGGCCTTGCCCTTCCATTTCATGATCACTTATTCGGGCCTGCTACTGTTCATGACCATGCTGATGCCCTGGGGAATTGATGCCGCCTATCCGGAAAACCGGCGTGACTTTTTCTCCGAGGTCTTTTCCCGTGGTGGAGAAGAGGCCCAGCGCCCCGGCAACCCCGCCGAGATGGTCGACATCAAACCCCTGATTGCACAAACCGAAGCCCATTTCGGTAAACCGGTGACACGCATCGGCGTCACCAATCCGAACCGCGATAATGCCGTCATCAGCTTGCGTGTAGACAGGGACCCTGCCATTACCGCGCGTCAACGTGGGGGCGATCCGGTGCAGGTGTATAACGGCGTAAACGGGGAACTGCAGGAGACCCTGCTACCCTCTGAAGATCCCGTTTCCCCCAGTTGGCGAATCTATAATGTCTTCACCAGCCTGCACATGGCTCGCTTCGCGGACCCGCTGACACGCTGGCTGTTTTTCCTGTTCGGCATTGCCGGCTCCGCCATGGCCATCACTGGCATGTTGCTGTGGGCCAACAAGCGCACACAGCAACTAAAACGCGACCAGGTTCCGGGCTCTTCCCTGAAGCTGGTGAACGGTCTCAACATGGCGACCATCTCTGGCTTGATGATCGCGATTGCCGCCTATTTCATCGGCAACCGTTTGCTGCCTGTGACGCTGGAAAACCGGGGCGATCAGGAAATACAGGTGTTCTTTCTGGTATGGCTTGCCGCACTGATCCATGCCCTGCTACGCCCCAACCGGAGCGGTTGGCAGGAACAGGTCGCCCTCGGCACCGTATTGTGGCTGGCCGTGCCGGTGATCAATGTGTTGACGACGGATTCCCATCTATTCACTGCCGTGGCGTGGCAGCACCCTGCCCTGGCCAGTGTCGATCTGGTGTGTCTGGCCTTTGCTGGCGCGGGTGGCTACACCTTTTGGCGACTGATACGTAAGCCAGCCCCCGCCAAGCATGCACCGCGAAAAAAACCGGCTAAACGTACCGCGCCTTCCACAACCGCGCCTGCGGGAGAAAACTCATGATCCTGCTATTTGCTGTCTGCCTGGCGTTCAGCGGTATGACCCTGTTGGCATTGGCAATGAAGCGTCATCAGCCGCAGATTCTGGATCGCAAACTGCCAGAGCCGCGAGCCCGGCTGGCCCGTTGGAGCGGCTGGGCCTGTCTGGCGGTGTCGCTGGTCTGCGTACTGCAGGTGTGGCCAACCGGTCTGGCGCTGTTCATGGCCATCGGTCTGTTTGCCTTTGCCGGTTTGCCTCTGGTGTTTTTGTTGCCCTATCAGCAGCGGTTAGCCTGGCGTCTTGCCATGGCGCTACCGATCGCCAGTGGCGCACTGGCTCTCGTCAGCGCCTGAGTTTCTTGCTCCGTTGACGCGATGGTCCCACAGACCATCGCGTCGCCCACCTCCTGCGGGTGCCATCTGTCCGGCATTCGCGCCACCGCTCATGACGCTTGCGCGACAACTTGCATGCCTGCGTCTGACAGGCTAACGTGAACCAACGGTCGCCATGGCATGTGATCGTGCCAGCACCCTGCCGGGTGTAACAACATTGGCGACCCTCTAGGACACGTACCGGGAGGTGCCCATGACTTCGGCTCACCGGCAACACCCTGGCGGGAACAGCAACGTTGTTCCTTTCTCTCCACGTCGCAAAGCGGCCCAGCCCCCTATACTTCGCCTGTCACCGGAATACGATGGCATTGAGTTGCTATACGCCAATGACAGCCATCCTGACACCCTGTTCTCGCTGAAGATTCTGGCCTGGGCCCGATTGGCCAATGGCGACACTGTTGCCATGGTCCCCTGGCTGAAAAGCCCCGTTACCGCAATGGCATTGGCCGACCCGTTAAACGGTCGCTGGGAAGGATACCGCCTGCCAGGCAGTGACTACCTGTTCGTGGATGCCCCGGAACATAAAGTGCAAGAGCTGGATGCCGCCGTTCGCTTCTTTGGCAAACCCCAACCCGGGCAGCACTCTGTTCAGGAAATCCCGGACACCATCGGCACTCACGCCGTATTCTCAGCCGATGAGTTCCACACCATCAGCCTGATGGAAGTGGTCAGCTGGCGCCTGCACGCGGATGGCACCCTGTCGGCCATGGTTGCGGAAGAAAACGACCCGGTACAGACCCCGGTGCTCCCCGGCGCCCAATGTCTCACCTCTGCTCAGGAGAAAGACCACTTCCGCTACTTCTTCCAGCACGGTATCGCCAACAAACTCAAAGAACGGGACCCGGAAGCGCTGGCTGCGGTGGCGATGTTGGCGACAGAGCGGTAAGGGTAGTGAACTGTTGCGCGAGCAACGCTTGCTTGATTTGTAAGCAACGAGGCCGCGCCCAACTCTTGGGCGCGGCCTCGTACGTTAAAAAGCCTGAATGCGCTAACCGCGCATCGCTGTTAACTATTCACTGTTAACTGTTCACTGCTTCTTCCTGATCCAATACCAATACACCTCCCCCTCAACCTGCTGTTTCTCCAGGGTGTGACCTAGGAATTGGCAGAACTTGGGGATATCTCGCTCGGTGGAGGGGTCTGTGGCGCGGACTTCCAGGAGTTCGCCCGGGGCCATGTCGCGAACCTTGTTGTGGAGCATCATGACCGGTTCCGGACACAGCAGACCAGTGGCATCAAGGTGGTGTTGGGCGTCCATGGAACGGGGCTCCGGTTGCGAAAACAGGCCGCCATTATACTGGCTGGCCATGATTTCGCAGCCCCCCACAATCTCGCCGCCTCAACCCCCGTCGCAATTGGATAACGGCGTCTGTCCCTGTAGCACCTCATCGATGAACACATTGACCCCGCTGTTTCCCCGGTAGGCCAGATTGATGTGCCGCACGACTCCGCTGCTGCCTTGCGTATCCACCGGTTGCCACTGAACGTTTACCCCCTTGCTGCAATACAGGTTTTTAAGATCACGCGCCTGGGAAAACGCGACCAAACCATCCTGCTCCTCATGGTACTGGTACACAGGCACCGACTGCGTGCCCTTGCCCAGCTCATTCTCGGCAATGCGTTGCAAGCGCGGCCCGGTTAACGGGTTGACGTCGGTCACATCGGCCAGGGAAACGCCCTGAAAATCCTGCAGTAATTCCAGTACACACATATCGCTGACCATCTCCGTAACGGCCTGTTGCCCCTGAGCATTCAGGTACGGAGTCAAAGACAGTTCCGGGTACAGGTTGTCTTGCCCCAGTAACGCATACAACAACACCCCGAAACCCGCTTGCCCATTCAAAGGCAGCGCCACCTGGGCCAGGTTTGCGGGTACGCCTCCGGCGGCCAGGCCTCGCAAGTCCAATTCGGGGGCATAGGCAGAATGCATTTCACCCGCCCACAGCGTCGCCCCACCACCTTGGGAATACCCCCGCAACATCACCGCCGAAGACGAAGACAATCCACTTTCTGGCAGTCGCTGAGCGGCACGGACCACATCCAGCAAGGCCGCCCCCATGGACTTCCCGATAATGTAAGTCGTCTCAGGTTCCGGGTGATAGCCAACATAGTCCGTCACCGCGACGGCATAGCCTCGCTCGAGCATGTCGTTGATGGCCGGCTGTTCATAGAAGGCACCTTTGTCGATCATCCGCGAGGGCGCACACCGGAAAGCCGGCCCTGCCGTACCCGGCGCCATGCCAATCACTGGCAAGGTCGCCGGGTCATGACCTTTTGGAACCAGTACCGTGCCGGTTACCACATCCGGGTTTCCCAACCCGTCGGTGGACAAGTACATCACCTGCCAGGCATGGGCCAGTTCACGGGCACGGGGTGGTCCTGCCTTCGCTTCGCGCCAGGACACGATATCCCCTGGCAAGCCGGCAGGAAAAGGCGATGGAGGTTGATAAAAGCTGTCATCGGCATGGCTTGCCGACGCCAACGACAACAACCCGAATGATATCGTCGCCACCAGCCCCGTCATGATGTCCGGGAGTCTGATGAGATTACGGTTTCTTCGTTTCATCCTGTCGCCCTTTTGTTATAGCGGTGCCAGCTGCAGGGACAAGCTGCTGCCCGCCCCCGCCAGATACAGATTGACCAGCCCTGTCATGACCCCGCAATTTTCAAACGCTGGCACAGAGTACTCACCCGTCACCTGCCCCCCGGTCGTAACATCAAAATGCTGCCCGGAAGGCGTCACTGCTGATAGCGACATTGCCTGTGAGCTGACACATTGCTCACCGTTGTAGACGGCGATCGGCACACCGAACAATTTAAGGCGAATATCGGCAAGCCGGATCCGGGCCTGAAGAGACAGTACCAACTCGCCATCAATCAACTCTCCCGATACGGAAGAAAGAGGCTCAAGCGTTGCCTGCGCATCCAGAGAGAACGTTTTGAACAGCCCCGGGATATCCAGTGACAGCGCAGACGTCTCGAGCCCCATGCTCCCCGAAACACTACTACCCGAAGTTTCCACGGCCAGCTCTCCCACCAAGGGCCAATTCGCCTTTCCTTTCAGAACAGCATCACCCGTTACCCCAAACGTAGTAGAACCTGCGTCATCGCCAGACACCGTGATGGTGTGTAGCAGAGTCTCCCCACCCGTGACCGGCACACATTCACTCTGAAAATCACCGAGTCCTGTCGGATTAGCATTATCGTCACGGGGAGTGAGGTTCAGCACCAGGTTCCCTACCCGTATTTCTACCGCCCCTTGATTGTCGGACGTGAACGTCAGGGACGGTGTCTCACCTGAAGCGACAATAGAGAAGGCGCCCTGCTCATCAGGCATTGGCTGTGCAGCGATCTCCATTGGAATCACAAGGGGTAACGACAGTCCGTTACCAGTGACAGAGGCATGGGCATCCACTTGTCCGGACAACGTATCGCTGCCCACAAAATCCAGACCATTCCAGGATTCGGCAGAAACAGTCGCGGTTCCATCGATCTGGAAGCTCCCTGAGGGTTGCCCAACCGCAAGACTGTCCGGCATCTCAGACGTGATGTCGACGCTGAGGGGCTGCTCTTCGATGAGGGGAAAAACACAGGTGTAATTCAGCGTGGCAGAGACCGGGGCCGCCGCCGACGATGCCGACAACAGCATCAGCAACGCCGTCGTCGCCACCGGCCCAACATGTACAAGAGACATAAGCTTTGTCCATCACTAATGGTTGCCCAAAACCGGCATCAACCGCCCGGCTTTGGGCAACCATTCAGGTCAGATAGAAGCTGTGCCCGGATGGGCACAGCAAGACCGAAACAACTGTAGTGCTGAGCGGCGCCCTGCCGAAGCAGAGCACCGCCAGAACATTACAGTTGCGGATCCAGGGACAGCTCGATGGTGTTACCGCTACCCGCCATGAAGACGTTCAGCAGGTCAGTCAGACCACCACAGTTTTCCAGGCCCGGCAGATCGTAGGTACCTACCAGGTTGCCACCCGCACCCAGCGGATCGAAGGATTCGCCTTCCGGGCTGGCCAGCTGGATGGATACCGGCTCAGAGGTACGACACTCATCACCACCCCCTACCGGCAGTGAAATACCGAAGAACTTCATTTTGACTTTCGGCAGTTTGATGTACATCTGGGTTTCAGCAGTCAGCACATTGCCTGCACCGATGTTACCTGTGGTTTCACCTACCGGCTCGAACTCGATGTCGGCATCCGCAGTCACCAGTTTCCAGCCGTAGAGGATACGGAAGCTACCACTGGAAGGATCCAGAGCCAGGTCCGCAGTGAAGTCACCGCTGGCCAAATCCAGAAGCGCATCAATGGTGCCACTCAGGCTGACATCGCCGTAGGCTTTCTTGATGTGGGTGCTGCCAGACAGCGCATAGGTCATCTCTACGCCTTCCTGGGAATTGGAGATGCCGGTGCCCGTCATCGCAATGTCCAGATTCGGGGTGGCCGTATCATTGGACTGGATGTTCAGGGTAGCGCTCTTGGCGCCTTCGCCGGCAGGGGTGAAGGTCAGGGAAACGGTACAGGTTGCATCCGGGGCCACATTCACACAATCATTGCTCTGAATGAACTCGCTGCTGTCAGCACCGCCAACAGAGACGTTGGTGATGGTCAGAGCAGCAGTGCCTTCGTTGCCGATGGTGACAGAGCTGTCTTTGCTGGTACCCACCGTTACTGAACCAAAAGAAACCGATTCAGGGTCAACCGTCATCGCCGGCTCAGGTGCCAGCACGCTCTGACCACTCATGGCGACTTCCACGGTTGGGGAATCCGGATCATCAGATTCGATTACCAGGTTGGCGCTGCGAGCCCCTTCGCCGGTAGGCATGAAGGTGACATCCACGGTGCAGCTTTCGCCCTGCGCCAGAGTGGTACAATCGTTCGTCTGCATGAAGGCGCTGGCATCAGCACCGGCAATAGAAACGCCATTGATACCCAGTGGCTGACCACCCGTATTGGAAATGGTCACCGTCTGCATTTCGGTCAGACCACCCTGCACCTGGCCGAAGTCCAGCTCGTCCATATCTACATCGATGTTCTGCTCAACCGCCACAGTCTCGACTTCAAATGAGTGCAGCAGATTGGTCACGCCGTTGTCATTCATACGGGCCTGATCCATTACACAATCCACCAGGAACACTTCCGGATTGTTGGGATCATGCCAGGCGGAACCGAAGTCAACATAGGTGCCATCAGCCTTGCGCGCGATCATGGCCAGAGACATGTTTTCTTCGACGAAGATATCCACCATGCCCACATTGCTTTCGGTGAAGGTCAGGGACGGAGTATCACCGGTCGCGACCAGATCGAACGGGCCGGAAACGCCTGCAATGTCGGTGACAGGAATACCCAGCGGAATGGTGAGCGGCAAGCTCAGTGAATTACCACTTACGGTGGAATCCGCCTCTGCAGACCCTTCGATTGTGGTGGCACCTACCAGGCTAAGCCCTTGCCAGGTGTTGCCTTCAGCGGTGGCGGTAATGTTCAGGGTGAACGCACCCGTTGCTTCGCCCACACCAATGCTTTCCGGCATGTCGGTCTGGATGTTGGCCGTCAGCGGCTGCTGACCAATCAACGGATAAGTACACTGGAAGTACATGTCGGCTTCGACAGGTACCGCCTGTGCTGCGCCACTGGCGGCGAGCACGGCAGCCGCTGCCAGTGACCGCATCTGGAACGGTCCGATATTCATATTTCGGGGGGTCATGACTCACTCCTCGTATTGATTATTCTCAATATTCATGTGTTGTTATCGCAGAGCCATGGCGACAGCTTCCCTGCCAGCCTGCGACCATGCACCCGCAACTCCATGGGCAGGAAAAACAGGCAGACGCTTCCCTTCCCACGGGTACATGGCAGTCATTATTCGCAAGCCCCGAGCAGGTGCATTGTTAGGAGTGACGCAGAGTTTGTTAAAAAAGACAGCTGTGATGCTTTACGCATTCAGCAGGAGAAACACATACGAAAACGTATATTCATCTAATAATAGAGAAGACGTTTAAGCGCTAATAACCAATAAAATGGCAAGAGAAAACACCACGCCATGGTGGTTAATGGGTATAGCAGTGAGGCAACCCTAACCGTCAGGACTGAGTCTGAAGAAATCCTCGGCGTATATCCCCCGGCGTTGCACCGGTCCAGCCACGGTAAGCTTTGGTAAAGCTGGCTTGATCGCTATAGCCAAGGACTTCTGCGATCTTGTGCAGTGGCATATTGGTATCCTTGAGATAGCGCGTTGCGAAGGTTTTGCGTACCTGATTTCGGATATCATGAAATGACACCCCGGCTAATTTTAGGTGGTGGCGAAGCGATCTCGCGCTCATGCCCAGCCGCTCACCAACACGCTCAAGGGTGCCCTCTCGCCCCGGATACCGCAGCACTTCTTCACGGACACGGGCCACCAGCTCCATGTGTTCATCGGCTTTGACATCATCCCGGGAACGGGCACTGGCCAGATAGAATGCCAGCTCATCATTGCCATCCCTTGCCGGGCGTCCGGACAGGGGTACCACCACCTGATTACCCGATGACGAAAACGACAAACTTGCCTGGGGAGCAAGCCGCTGCCACATCTCATGTTCATGATCGACAGAAAAATCAAACTCGAAATGAAACTTCCGACATATCAATGACGTAAGCGAGTATATGCTGCCCATATAGATATTCACGAAGAAGGGGCGAAGCTCCTTGAGATCCCAGACATCCTGCAAGGCGATGCGGATTTCATCGCCACTACACGACACACGCATATCCAGTATCGGCAACGACACCCGCAGGTATTGCACCACCATGTTGGCCAGATCGCGGAAGTCTTTCTGCTTGAGCAAGGCAAAACCCAACAAGCCATGGCCTTGAAGATCCAGCGTTTTACCAAACTCAAACGCCGCCATATCATCATCAAGGAAACGGCGAGCCGAGGTCATCATGCGGGTGACCTGATTGATGGACAACAACAGTGGACCTGGGCCCTCAAGAACCTCATCCAGCTCAGTGCCTTCCAGCAAGGCATCTCTGCTGATTCCCCTGGCTTCCATGAAATCGATAAACCGTTGCGCATACAGGCCCGATACCAGCGGTACCTCATAGGCCATGCTGTTTATCCTGAACATGCTCAGTCCCTCTTCCCTGTGATTCTTCTTGTTAGGTGTTATGTGCAGATTCCGTTCTGCACGTCAG
>Ga0208203_1000142_pt1 | contig 35065 bp, 29 predicted proteins | sample DeeseametaMP2914_FD_184167 | JGI IMG/M metagenome (GOLD analysis project Ga0208203, IMG submission 184167) | Marine microbial communities from the Deep Atlantic Ocean - MP2914 (SPAdes) | ecosystem: Environmental > Aquatic > Marine > Oceanic | place: West of Santa Cruz de la Palma, Atlantic Ocean...
CTCACCATTTGACCACGATCCCCTCTTCCTAATTTACAGCTAGGAAAATCTCGGTCCCACTGGCGAAAACACGGATTGATATTTCCGGTGTAGGTGGGGGTGAATTGAAAGAGTCCTATGTTGTAACGACTTGCCTCAGACTGAGCAGGGTCATCATAGAATTTTACCCCTGCAGGTTTTCTGTAACCAGAAGGAGCCAGTCTACCCGCCACACTATAAGATGAACTCGTATCTGCCGTCGACAAGCTTTCCGTATAGGCAAGACAACCAAAGAAGCGCCCCCATAGCTTGGCAAACTTTTCTTTTCCCTGTTCGTCGCCGTTTAAGGCCTGAGAACGATAAGCATTGTGATCATCAGCAAATCTCTGAGCGAGATTTATCGCGCTTGTGCTTGGTATATTTCTTACCGTACTTGAGAGAGTTGTCCTCGTCACCCTACACAGCGGGTGAGAAAGAAGTCCTACAGGAAAATAAGACGAATCATTTGAGGACATGCCATAGAAAGAGGCAATGCCCTGGAGTTGGACCTTCTGCGCATTACTAAGAACATCTACAAAGTAGCCTATCGCATCGGCAAAGCGATTATTATTTTCAAGGGGGCTATGACAGTCATCTCCTCTTGAAAAATTTTCGCTACTTCTGAACTTACTGAGTTCATCATTATTATTCACATCGTCCACAGCTCGGGCGATAAAGTCTGCGTTAATCCTCCAATCAAAGCTCGTGCCTTGATCTCCTCCGTCTGTCTGATCGTCTCCAGAATCGTCTCCGGTATCATCACCAGGATCAGGCTCCTGAGGGTCAGGTTCCTGGGGATCATCGTCCTGAACAGGGTCATCATCACTTGCGGGATCCCGTCCGTCAGATCCATCATCATCTTGCTGCTGACACGCGGCAAGATCAGGATTCTGGGCACAGTCTTCAGGTGTGCACGAGGTAAAACTTAGGCTGTAGCCTCCAAGGAGTAACATTAGGATTAATTTTCTCATAAAGGCTTATCGCTTCAGCCTTTAATTTCCTTAAACCCCTGTGTTAATGGGCTTCTCGAGTGACAAGAATTGCCGCCTATAGAGCACCATGCCTTATCCTTAAAGATGTTTTAAGTTAAGTTAATTGTCCGAAATTAATTAACTTTGCCTGTTATAAACAGACTAAAAGGAGTGGTTATGGACAAAGCTAGTCTTAAAGAAATTCTCCGCCAATCGGATCACTACTGTGAACTGAGAAGCCAACAAAACAAGGCCCATGTCCTTGCTTTTCTCAACGGAGACTTGGTCCAAAACCAAGAAACCTCTGATGCTGGTCTCTCCTGTCGGATCTATAATCAAGGGGGATGGGGTTTTGCGAGCTCTTCCCTTCGCTCTTTAGAAGGAGCTCAAAATGTCCTCTCAAAGGCAGAATCAAACGCTGCTTTCATGGCGAAAATTGAGGGGCAAAGTTCAATGGAACTTCCTCAGAATTCTTTTCAATACGAGAGGACTTATTCTGGAAAAGGAAATCTCACCACAAAAGAGCAAGTTGAATTCCTCGCAGAGCTCAATGCTCTTGTCCAAAAGAACTTCTCTGATCTTAAATCAGTAAAGCTGATCATCGCCTTTCACGAATTAGAAAAAACTCTTGTGAACTCTCTTGGTTCTGAAGCCCATCATATTTTACCAAGAACATCTTTTTACACAGACTTCTCCTATGAGCACGAAGGTGAAGTTTCATCCCTCATGGGCTTTCACGGTGACTATGGAAGAACGGCTGACATCCTTACCAATCCAGAAGACTTTCTTGAAAATCTTGAGACTCAATATAAGCAAGTCAAAGATAAGGCCCATGGCATCCATGCTCAAGGGGGTATCAAAGACTGTATTATTTCCCCAGAGGTGACAGGTGTTCTTGCCCACGAGGCCATAGGCCATCCTGCAGAAGCTGACCTTGTTAAGGCCGGAAGTGTTGCTGGTAACTATATTGGCGAAAAGGTCGCAAGTGACCTCGTCACAATGGTTGACTACGCCCATACCTATAACTCTAAAGAACTTCCCGTCCCAGTCTATATTGATGATGAAGGTGTTGAAGCTGTTGATGCTCCCCTTATTGAAGACGGTGTCTTTAAAGGCTTTATGAATAATAGAGAACTTGCAAAGCACTACGGTCATCTTCCAACAGGAAATGCACGCGCCTATGACTACTCCGATGAACCCTTGATCCGTATGAGAAATACCATCATTCACCCTGGAAAGAGTAAGCTCGAAGATATGATCGGAGCTATTGAAGATGGCTACTACTTTATCCAACGCTCAAATGGACAAGCTGACCTCACCAGTGAGTTTATGTTCGGAGTCACGATGGGTTACGAAATTAAAAATGGAAAACTAGGAAAGGCCATAAAAGACACAACAATTTCAGGTGTTGCCTTTGAAATGCTTAAAACGGTCGATATGGTCAGTGATGAATTTCACGTGGGCACGACTGGTTTTTGCGGCAAGAAGCAGAGAATGATCGTCTCCCATGGTGGTCCCTCTCTTAAATGTAAAGTTCACGTAGGAGGTCGTTAATGACAACTCATATTGAAACTATTTCTAAAGAAACCCTTGCTGAGCTTCTTAAGGCTGGCATCAAAGAAGGCTCCGTCAGCACAAGTGTGACTAACTTTGATGAATTGGTTTTTGAGAATGATTCCTTCACTCTTCTTCGCTCTGCCGATGAGAATGCTCTTAATCTCACAGCACTCAATGAAGGAAAGAAAGGTTCATTTTCAATGAATCAGCTCAATCCCCAGGGGTTAAAGGCTGCTGTTGAAAAGACCGCTGAAATGGCCGCTGCTGCCAAGGAAGATTCAGCCTTTGCAATGGCACCAGGACCTAAGAAAATGAATTTTGATCATGGCCCTAAAGTCGCTGATCGAGAGGCCATGAGAGACTTAATCACCGACTTTGTTCAAAAGACGAAAAAGCAGTATCCAGAGATTGGACTTCGCTCCGTTACGGTAAAGTTCCTTGAAGGAAGGACCCACTTTGAAAATAGTAATGGTGTAGAAGCGAATATAAGAAAAGGCTATTACTCCTTTAGTGCGCTCTTTAACGCTCAAAAAGGCGACAATTCATCCTCGATGAATTACGACGGACTCTCGTTCACAGACTTTAATCTGGATCTTTTAAGCGAAGAAAAGTTTGGTAAGGTCTTTGCCGACACAATCGCTCACCTTGATGCGAAGAAGTATGGAAAGAATCACACTGGAAAAGCGATCTTTATGCCAAGCTGCTGGAATACCTTTATTCAATTTGGTTTGGCCCATCTGAGCACCGGACAACTTGTCGCACAGACAAGTCGCCTTGAAGGAAAGAGAGGCGAAAAAGTCGCAAGTCCCTTATTCCATCTTGAATCTCGCCCGCAGGACTCTCTCTTTGCAAACCCTAACTTCTTAACTTCTGACGGTATTGAAACCGAAAATCAAGTCATCTTTGATCAAGGTGTCCTCAAGACTTACCTTCTCGATCTCTATGGCAAGAATAAGCTTAATGAAGAGAAGGTCTCTAACTTTTCAAGCCGCCTCTACATGCCTAAAGGACAATCTTCTCTAGACGAAATGATTAAAGGTATCGATGAAGGTATTCTTATAGGACGCTTCTCAGGAGGCTACCCCAATGCCAATGGAGACTTTAGTGGTATCGCTAAGAATAGTTTTCTTATAAAGAATGGTAAAATCGAGATGGCCCTAAGCGAGACCATGATTTCAGGTAATGTCTTTGATGTTTATGAGAAGATCTATGCGACCAGCAAAGAAGTCTATGAAAATGGTACGTGCCACCTTCCCTATGTTGCCAGTGATGGCATCACGATAAGCTAGTTGAAATGGGGATGCTTAAAAAGAGCACTCCCCTTTTTGATTTTGATAAGAGGAGTATTCGGATACTCCTCTTTTATTTTGGACTCTAATAACTTTCCGTGAGCACCATTAAACTTATAGGTAAGCCAAAATAAGTCACGATTAAACCGCTCTGGACAATTCTGTGGTCGACTAATTTTTCTTCCAATCCCAAGAGAGCGTAAGAACTGACGCCAACAAGATATCCATGGAGATGGTGTTAAGAAGATAACCAGATCCGCATGGGGCAACCTCTCATTAAGAGTGGAACCAAAATTTCCGTCCATTACCCACTGCTCTTTTTGAGCTAAATGGGCACAAATTTTTCTAAACTCTAAAAGTGGTAGAGGACTCCAGTCCTTTGACCAGTAATAATGATCAAGAACGATCAGTTCAAGGTTAAACTTCTCAGAGAGCTCTAGACTGAGAGCAGACTTACCGCTTCCCGGTGCACCTAGAACTAAAATTCTTTTAAAATGATTCAACCAGCTTTGACCTTTGTCTCAATCAGTTTTTGAAGGGCTTCCTCTTCGGTTTCTCCCTTCTTTGGAAGTTCTTTTTGCATTCTTTGAGCTTCTCTTTCAAGACTCATTAGCTCAAGAAGAAGTTTTGCTGCAAGTTGGTATGTCATTTCTTCCTCCCTTCTGGTTTGATTAATTAAACCATGGTTTGATTAGCCAAACAAGCGGTTTTTTTATGCCTTTTCTCAGCTAAATCTCTCATAATAGGCTTCATGGGCCGACTCACTCAATTAAAAGTACTTTTCGCCTCCCTCTATTTCGTTCAAGGGGGGGCCATTAGCTATATTTCACTCTTTCAAAAGCCCTATCTTCACCAAAACCAGGTGGACACCCAAACGATTGCCCTATTAAGCTCCCTTCTCATTTTGCCCTTTGTCCTAAAAATACTATTTGGCTTACTCAGTGATCGCATTCCCTTTACCAAATGGGGTAAGCGAAAACCCCTCATGGTCCTTGGATTAAGCTTAGCCTGCTTATCCTTCTTCCTCTGTAGTCTTTTTAGTCCAAAGGATGCTCTCCTCGCCTACAGTGTCTGTGTCATAAGTGCGAGCTTCTTTGTTGCTTTCTTTGATGCTGCAACAGATGGACTGGCCATTGATTGTGTTGAAGAAAGGGATCAAGGAAAAATTCAAGCAGCGATGGTCGCTGGAAAAGCTCTAGGTGTTATCGTCCTTAGTTTATCAATCGGTCAGCTAGTCCATATGCATGGCTATCCCTTTGTCTTTTCCTCTATCGCCATAATCTTTCTGCTTCCCTTGGCCATGACTTTTACTATTAAAGAGAGACCTACCGACCTCTTAACTGAAACCAAGGTCAATTACTCTAAAGCTCCACTACTTCTTCTCTCGCTTTACGGTATTCTCTATAGTGTCGTCAGTTTTGGAAGTGATGGTCTCATCACCCTTTACCTGGTTAAAACTTTTCAACTCAAAGAAAATGCAATTGGAAATTTCGGCTCTCTTCGGGGAACAGGCGCCATTGCAGGAAGCCTTCTCTGTGGCCTTTTCTACTCACAACAGAGAAAAGCAGCCTCTCTTTTTCTCAACTTCATAGGCCTTCTTATCCTTGCTCTTGGAGTCCTCTGCTTGAGCTTTCTATTGAATCAATCTAATTTTCTGCCCATAGCACTTATTTGGGGAGCGATATGGGGTTTTCAGGAGGTATGCTTCCTTACTCTAGTCATGCACTATCTTAAAGGCACAGGTTCAGCTTTTGCCTTTGCTTCACTGATGGCAATGGCCAATCTCGGAACAGCTTTAGGAGAAGGTGTCGCCACCTCTTTAACTGAATATTATAGCTTCTCTAGAGTATTTCTTTTCTTAGCTCTTTCCACTTTCCTTCCAGCAACGATTCTCCTTATTCTTCATCAAAGACAGAGTCGATATAACGACGAATCACGGGATTCGCTTTAATAAGAGTCTTAAAACTTAGGAGTTCTAGGAATGTGGCCAGAGGATAAAAAATAAAAGGCAGTGCAATTTCACTCATCCCTCTTCCTAAGGGTGGCGCCTCTCTTAAAAGAATATCTTTTAAGAGAAAGAAAAAGAAAACCAACCAAGTCATAGCACTTCTAAACTGAAAAGCTCCTCTCCTATGAGAAAGGGAAAAGGATTCCATAAAAACCCTCAGAAATATCATAAAGCTTAACCACCACGGTAAATTACCAAGAACATAAAAAGAAAGAGTGAAAGTGAACTCTGAAAAGAGATCACAAGTTCTATCTAGGAAGCTTCCCATTCTATGGGAGCCGAATTTTCTCGCCGCCCATCCATCAAGAATATCACTTACGCCACTAAGGATGAGAAAGAGGAGTGCCAGAAGAGGCTCACCTTCAGCAAAGAAGAAGACCCCCAATAAGGATAGAGGGAGCCGGATTAAGGAAAGCCCATTGGCCAGATTCATGACACTATTTTAACCGATATTAAGGTCTCCAGTGTCTTTATTTAGACCAATCCTCGTAAGCCACTGAAATTAAACTAAAGTAAGTGTACATAATTTTAACACCCTCTTCATGCACCATGTCATTCTTACTCAATTTCACAAATGTGAGCCAGGAAACGGTAAAAATAAGGATCACAGGAGAATATTGCATGAAGTTAGTTCTACTTATTTTGTTGACACTATCGTCAACTGCTTATGCCCAAAGTTCAGCTCAGCTACAAGCAGAGCTTGGAAAGAAACAACCCCGTTTGTGGGGGGCAACCCTTATTAATACAACTTCAGTATCTGCCTTAAATCCAGGTGATCCCAGAGGAACTCTTAACCACACGATGACGGCCATGTTTCGCTACAAGCTTCCTTGGTTTAACTTTCGTGTCATGGGTTCTGGAAACAAAGACCTAAACGGTTCACGACAAGACCGCTTTACGAGTGCCTTTATTGAAGCTTCAACTCCGGTAGGCTTCCTTTCTAACGACAGTGTAACAACGATCTTTCAAGGAAGACTTCATCCTGCAGTCAATGATGAAAGAAGAGAACAAGAATCACACCAAGGCGCCGTTTCTGCTGGTCTACTTTATATCGTTAGTCTTCCTAATCCCAAGTTTCAGATTATTGGGATCACAAGGGTAACGAAGAATATCCATGAATTCGAAATCAACAGAAGCTTTGGAGAGAATACGTCAGTATCAGCTATGGGTTACGCAGCCCTTTCCTACTTTCCCGCAGCGAAATGGGAAGTCAGCGGTAACGTCACCTTCCTTCAGGGCTATGACTATAGAGGTGAATCAAAAGAAAACCTCACTTACCTCGGTCAAAGTCTAAGTTACAACCATAGCCGAAACCTCATCATGACCTTTGGCCATGAGCTTGGTGGAAGAACCTATGGCTATGACCAAAACAATCTTGATGTCGCTCTCTTTGATGAGGACAAATCAAGTTTTTACGCAAGCTTTACCCTTAATTATTAATACATAAGACAAATAAAGAACTGAGAACAACCATGAAAAAAAGAGAAACTATGACAAATTCAAAAAATCTTCTCAAATCACTCACAGCTCTTTCAGCACTCCTGATCGTTGGATGTGCTAAAGAGAAGCCGTATGATATTCAGTACAAGGAAGTTAAACTCCTTGAAAAGAGTAATATCGTTACGGAAGAAACAATCACGATGAAAAATGGTGAAGTTGTAACGAAGCCTGTTGAGTACCTCTACGTTCCAATGACTCTTGGAACACCTATGAACGTCACTGATGCTGATCCTTTTTACCAAGGACAAGAAAAAGTCGTAAGACTTGCTTGGTCCGAAGAAGGACTCGAGGTTCTTGAAATCGAGAGAGACGCTCGTTTCCAAGACAACGACCTCAATGAGTACCCTGTTCTCACAATCCCTGGTGACTATAAAGCCTTCCGTTGTCAGGAGGATGCTTACGGTGATTGTACTAACAAGGAAGAGGAAAATAACGAGCTTGAGTGGTATCAAAAGACATCATTCCTTCCTAAGTTTGAGGATATCAAAGAGCGTGAAATCAATGAACTTGATATCTTTACTCTTAACGATGGTTCATGTCTCTCTGAGGAAGCCAAGAAAGTTGTTGATTATGAGATGACTCAAGGTGTGATCAACGTTGAACTTGAGACAACTTATAAAGTGAATAAAGGAAACTTCTTTTGTTTCTTTAGAAGCTTCTACGATGATCAACTTAATACGAATGGCTTTAGAGTACGTCAGTTCTACTCTCTTGTTCGTCTCGATTCAATTGCCTCAAAAGACTACGAGCCGGTAGCTTACCCAGAGCCAGATCATGACTCATTTGGATTCTTCGCTCGTGAAGAGCAAGTTCTTAATGGTGACTTTGATCGTTCACGTAAGGAAAAGAAAATCCTTATGGAAAGATGGAATCCAAAGCGTGAGAATAATGAACTTGTTTACCACCTGAGCCCAGAGTTCTCTAAGCCAGAAAATAAATTTATCTTAGATGCGACAATTGAAGCTGTTGATGTCATGAATAAAGAAATGGCCTCTGTTAACGTGCCTTTTCAAATTGTTCTTAAAGAGCAACCAGATCCAACAAAAGCTGTAAGCGTTGGTGACCTTCGCTACACTTCACTTGTTCTTATCGAAGACCCACTTGCCAATGGTCTTCTCGGATATGGCCCCGCAGTCTCTAACCCCTACACAGGTGAGATCCTTAAGGCCCATGCAAATATGTACCTCGGTGTTCTTAAGTCACAAACACGCTGGATTTACCAAGCGGCTGTTGACCTTACTGAGGAAAAATACAACGAAGCTAATCCTACAGAAGGTCTAGCACCTGGAACTATTACAGTTGATCCAAACACTATTACAAACCTACCTAAAGGTCTTGCGATCTCAAACTTCCCTAACCTTGTTCAGCAGAACTTTGCTGAGTACATGGCCTCTCTTCAACAAGATGAAGGTGATGACCAAGGTGAAGACGAAGAAACAGATGGTCCAACAACAGAGACAGACCCTGAAGAAGATCAAGGTCCTACAGTTGCGACAGAAGGTGAAGCGGGCGAAGACCAAACTGACGGAAAAAAGGTTACTGACCTCAGAAGACTCAATGAGAAAGCACGTCATATTGGTCATTCACATGGTCTGGCTGAATTTGACGAGTCGAAACTTCATGGAACGACAGCTCAAAGAATCAATACACTTCTTGAGCAAAGAATCCATAAGAAGAATAACCTTAAAGCATCAATCCTTCTTAAGAAACTTAAAGAAGACGGTGAATTAACTCAAGAGATGGAAGAACTTCTTAAAGAGGAAGCTCGTCTTGACCGCTACGCTGAAAACAATGCTCTCGCGGTAGAATTCTTCCCCATCGGTGGGACATCGAAGGTGATTTACCCTGAGCTTCTAGCCATTAGTGGTATCCAAACTGAAAAAGGAACTCTAAAGAAGTGGGATGATCTCTCAGATGCTCAAAAAGAGGCTGCTCAGAAAGTAATCGTAAAAAGTTCTTATAAGGCAACTCTTATCCACGAACTAGGCCACAACCTCGGACTCCGTCACAATTTCATGGGGTCATGGGATAAGGACAACTTTTACACCGACGAAGAAGCTCGTGAGCTTGGAATGGAAGCAGCTCCTGCTTACTCTTCAATCATGGATTACTCTTTTAGTGAGTTCAATCAACTCAAAGCCTTTGGTAAATACGATCTTGCCGCCCTTCGTTTTGGATATGCAAGAGAAGTAGAAGTTGTTGAAGGTGATCAAGTTAAAGTTGAGAAGATTACAGGTACGATGACTGAATTTGAAGAGAACCTTCCTTCTGGAGTGGAGAGAAAGGCTTACGAGTTCTGTACAGATGAGAACGCTGGTCTCTCTTCAATTTGTAACCGCTTTGACGAAGGAACTTCACTTGTAGAAGTAACCAATCACCTGATCGAGCGTTACAAGAATAACTATAAGTACAGAAACTTTCGTGATGGACGTCTTGATTTCTCTGCCTATGAGCTTCCTGGTTATATCTTCGCGAGAAAGAGAGAATTCACAAGAATCCGTGACGTTCTAGAAGAGTATGAATTCTTCGTAGGAATCTTTGGTCAGGGACTTATGAGTGAAGGTTGTTCACCACAACAAGAAGCTCAATTCCCAGTATGTCGTATGATTCGTGATCGTATTGACTCTGTGGCAGTAGCTGGAGAATTCTTCATCGAGACATTACTTGTTCCTGATCATACTTGTGCTCTTGCCCTTCCGACTAATGACAAGGTTGTGGTTGAGTATAGAAAGCTTTCTGAAATCTATGACGGTATCAAGTTTAATATCGATCATGTAACGACAAGCTGTTTTGATGAAGCTGTTACTGAAGCCCTTGCTAACCCAGATCAAGGCGAAAGAGCTCTGAAAGTAGTTGGCGAAGTTGGTAAGTTCTTAAATGGCTTTAAAGATACAGACCCTAACTACAAGTATGTAACAGACCGTTTTGTTCTTGGCGTGTGGCCTGATAAAGTAATGGCAATGGATGCCCTCTTTAAGAGAACATGGGGAAAATCAAATACAGACCGTGGGCATATGTCACTTATGGACATTCCTGCTATCCGTAGCCGAGCTCTTCCCATTGTTGAGCACTTTGTAAGAGGGAGACCACTTGAGCTGTTCTTACCTTTTAAGACGGCTGATAATAAAAGCTTTGTAGCTCCTTACGCAATTGGTACTGACTACACAATTAACCCAGTAGAAGATGCCTTCTCATGGTTAAGAGATTACCTCGGTCTTCCTAGAGAAGGTGGGCAAGCTGATTTCGCGACAGTTGCTCTAAAGCAAACTCGCACAGGAGTAGACTTTGGTGTTGAGTACGAAGAGGCAGCATTTGAAACAAGTAACCTTACTGCGATCATTAAAACGCCTGGCTTTGTAGCGGAACAAAATAGAAATCCGGATGAAGTTCACTTCTTTGATAGCAAGACACGTGTGACATACAGTGCAAATGAGTACACACCGATTGCCAGAATGATGCTTGTTGCAATTACAAAGTTTGATCTTCTTGAGGAAGCTGGTCGTGAACTCGTTGTTGCTGTCCTAGGAAGAAGAGCAGGTAAACCAGCTGCACCCGCAATGCTTTCTGAGTTTGAAAGACTATTCTGGGAAAATGTTGAGGTTGAAACGATGGATATTCTCATCAATATCTCTCGCCAAGGCGGTGGTCTTAACGAGCAGGTTGTCATGCAGAATTTTGGTCCAGTTGTAGGACAGGCCATCATGGAAGTCTTTGCCAAAGGAACACAGGCAATGGTTAACATTAAAGAAGCGATCATTGAGCTTCAGAACACTCCAAGAGATGGTGCGACTGAAGTAGAAAAAGAGCTCTTTAATATCGATCTTCAGATTCTTAGCCAGTACGCAACAGGTGTACTTGATCAAGAAGTTGTTGATTACCAGATTAAGCAAATTAGAAAGATGCCAAACTTTCTTAATGCTCCCATCAGATAAATAAAGGAAGGCCTCGAAAGAGGCCTTTTTTTTTTGCTTTAAATAGGCGTTCCAAAAAGGCAGTAACGAACAACTTTAAAAGCTTCTTCCTTCTCCCTCTTTGTCAGAAAAGGACCCACAGTCTTCCAGATATTAATCTGATCTCTTAAAGGAAGCTTACAAACCCCCACTCCACTCTTGATATAGCAGCCAGGATGAAAGTTGAGGGTAAATTCCGTTATATGAGAGCAAGTCTTCGCTGAGTTCTCACTCTTAGGACAATTTCCTTTTAAGCTACACTCTTCAAAAAGACCTTTTTGCAGACAGACCATAACAGTGTAAATCCACTCTTCACCTTTGGCACTAAAGCGACCTTTGTTAATATTCTCTTTATAGGCTTTGCATGTAGGTCGCGCCAGTTCTTGAAAGTAAGGTACATCTACATCCATACAACGATACTGCTCTTCCATGCATTTATAGTAGTCACAATCCGTGCTTGGGTAGCAGTGGCGCTGATCGAGGCCATCTGTGAAAATACGCTGCGACCCTTCGAAGTGGAGGCAATCCCCCTCAGGACAAAGGCCGAGTTGCTTCTGAGCGGCCTTAAAATAGTCCCCCTCTAAGTCCAGATTGAGGTCTCTAATAAGCCTCTCTGTTGTGGGCTGAGGCCTCTTTGTTTTTCGGACAGACACAGATTCCCCTGAGAGGTCAAAAAGCCTTAGGCGCTCTTTTAAAAGCTCCACTTGCCCTCTATCAAGCCCATCATAAAGTCCCTCACCAGCTGATGCGCCATAGAGAGAAGTGCTTAATAGACAGAGAGCCCCGAAAAGAAAGCCACTAATTCTTCTCATCCATTCCTTCTTCATCATAAACATCCTCAAACTCCTCAAGGTCACCTTCATCTTCAAAATAAGCGATATGAAACATGGCATCCCCTTGATTAACGAGGGGTAAAGAACTCATCCCCACAATCAGGCCATCCATCGTGGCATTCACTCTTCCGACAATTTGACCAAAGGGATCCGTAATAACGGCAATTTCCTCACCCTTTGAAATCGTCTCCCCTAATTTCTTCGTTGTCTGATAGGAGCCACTATGAGGGGCCCTAAGCCACTGGCTTCCCTCAGCGATGAAAACTTTCTTTTGGGCAGATTTTTTCCGGCGACGATTTTTAATCATGCCAATATGTTCAAGAACGGAGAGGCAACCCTTAACACCGGTCTTAATAGTGCTATCATCAAAGCGCAGGGCCTCGCCCCCTTCATAAAGGAGAATCTTCACTCCCTCTTTACGAGCAGCCTCACGCAGACTGCCATCTCTTAATCTGGAGTTAACGACAACAGGTGCCCCAAAGCTTTTAACAAGCTCCTCAGTCTCTTCATCTCGCATATCAGCTCGAATCTGAGGATAGTTCTGACGATTAATTGCTCCCGTGTGCAAGTCAATGCCATACTGACAGTGGCGCACAATCTCCTTCATAAAGAGATGGGCCATTCTTCCCGCTAAAGATCCATTCATCCTTCCGGGAAAACTACGATTAAGATCGCGACGATCAGGAAGGTAGCGTGACTTAGCATTATAACCAAAGACATTCACGATTGGGGCTAAGATCAAAGTTCCCTTAATATTCTTAAGGGCAGAATTATTACGTAATTTTTTAATAATTTCGATGCCATTAATTTCATCACCATGAATCGCTGCACTAATAAAAACAGTAGGTCCATCAAGCTTGCCATGAATAATCTCAAGTGGAATCGATATCTTTGTTAAATCAAAGAGAGCGGCGACATCCAATTCGACAAATTGTCTGGTGCCAATAGGAATGCTCTTTCCTCCGATTTTAAAAGGAGGACGACTCACCCCTCACCTCTGGTGCGGTTAGTTCTCTTTTCACGCACAGCCCTTTCAACAAATTCAATAACCTTCTTTGCGACATTGATTTCACTCACGCGCTCAATCCCTTCAAGTCCAGGTGAAGAGTTGACCTCCATGATTGAAGGGCCATGGTTGGAGCGTAGAATATCAACTCCAGCAACATTTAGCCCCATGGCCTTCGCGGCTTCAACAGCTGTTCTTCTCTCTTCTTTAGTAATTTTAACCCTCTCACCGTGGCCTCCCTGATGGAGATTAGAGCGAAACTCTCCTGGCTTTCCTTGCCTCTTCATCGATGCCACCACACGATCACCAACAACAAAGCAGCGGATATCAGCCCCTTTTGCTTCAGAGACAAATTCCTGCACAAGAAAGTGAGCATTGAGACCACGAAGAAGGTCGATCACACTTTCAGCGGCCTTTTCATTATCGGCGAGAACAACACCCTTTCCTTGCGTTCCTTCAAGCATTTTAATCACGCAAGGTGCGCCTCCAACGGCATCAATAAGGTTATTCGTCATCTTGGTTGAGTGGGCAAAGCCAGTCACAGGTAAACCGAGACCTTTTTTGGAAAGAATCTGAAGACTTCTTAACTTGTCGCGAGACCGACTAATGGCCACAGAAGTATTTGTCGCAAAGACCCCACTCATTTCGAACTGTCTTAAAATAGCTGTGCCATAGAAAGTAACAGATTGGCCGATACGGGGAATAACAGCATCATAATAGTCGAGGACTTCGTCTTTATAGTGAACTCTTGGCTTAGCACTAGCGATATTCACCCAACATTTGAGAGGATCAACAATTTCAACATCGTGACCCGCATTCTTGGCCTCTTCAACCAAGCGCATAGTGGAATAAAGTTTAGGTCCGCGAGAGAGAATACATAATTTCATTCAATTTCTTCCTTGAAGCGTTTTATATCTTTTGGATAACTTAAAAAACTATGGCTGACATCAACGATAAAGCGCTTTGAAAGTGCTTCTCGACCGAGGAGCAGCCGAAACCCCATCATATCCCTATTCACCAGAGTTACCTCGGTAAGAAAGTGGCGACCAGCAACCACGACATTGGTTAGGATGACAGGACGTCTTGTCTCGGTTCCAACAGAGCTCTTCACATTACGATACTCAATAAGGGGTGCCACCACACGAGTCATATTCTTCTTACTTCGCTGATGAGGAAGAATATCAAAGGCGACATATTCAACTTTTCTTTTGGTGAATGTCTCAATATTGAAGGCATGAAGAGCTGAGGTTTTCGCACCCGTATCGATTTTTGCTTTCATCGGAAATTCTGAAATGTCGGGAAAGAAGACCATCTCCCGCCAACCAATAATTGTCTTCACCTAAACTCCTTAGGGGGGTTTAATTTGTGAAGAAATTATAACGAGAGAAATCTATTATGACGAATAAGTTTGACGCTGCGTAAACTAGAAAACTTCGACTTCAGTACTTTGGGGACTAGAGAGGTATTCCACCTGAAATACACCTGAATCACACCAAATGGCCTGGGCACGACCAAACTCGCCCCCTTCAGTTTTATTAAAGAAAACCATAGGGTAACGCGTTCCATCCTGACACAGAGAGCGAAACTTCCTTCTTAGACTCATCGAATCAAAGCTATCCACAAGATTATAAACTGAGCGAGAAGTCAAAGTGACGTAATTCTTTTGAGAGAGAAAATCAAAGAGAAAGTAAGGATCAAGCTGATCACCGGCTACAATTGAGCGACCCATCTCTTGAAAGGCGTAGGTCATCGCAATGGAAGTTCCCACACAATTCTTACAGACTTTCTCTTCCGTCATACAAGCCATGTGTCCCTGACAGAAGTTTTGACAGACAGTCTCATCTTCCTCACATGAAACATGAATCATCTTTCGAGACACCATAGTCCACTCGGTAGAGAGGTTCAAAGCAAATGAATTCAAAACGATAAATGAGCAAAGAAGGAAGAAGAAGACTCTCATTTCAATACTCCTTTACAACTTGCCGGAATCTCCATGCGACTAAAGCGACAGCTTGATTGACGATCATCTCCTCCACTGCGCTCATAAGTTCTTACACGAATCGGCTTATCACATTGGCTATGGGTAAAAGTACCCCAGCCATTATTATTAAGATTAAAGCTAGTGATAAAGCCATTTGTCTTCTCACGAACTTTCTCACTAACTACCTGAGCACAAGAATTAAGGCAACTCTTGCCCTTTCTAAGACTATGAACACAACTCTTTGGAATTTCACCATAGAGAGCTTTAGTTTCATAAGCATCATAGGGATGAACTACCCATGAGCGTGGAATATTGAAGGGATCTTTAAGTGCTTTATAGAGATTATAAATTCCGCGCACGAGAAAGAAAACCGGCCCTACATTTTGAGAAGCAAATGCAACGACACCACTCATACTTTCAAAGTTAAGGCTACAGCTAAGACACTCCGAGTGACCGCTCTCACCATTTGCACCAATATCACTAGCACTATTTACATTGAGGTTATACTCACGCTCTGACTGACAGGCCCCAACAGTGATGCCTGTAAATCTAAGGTGCGCAAGAGGATTTCGAGGGTTTCTATTCACAGAAACCGCACAAGGAACACCCGTCAAAGGTCCAAAGTCAGCAGTAATAGAGGTTAAGATCTTCTCTTTTGAATAACGTGTATCGTATTCAATTTTACCGTCTTTAACGAGTTCACGAAAGCTGGTCACCATTCTCGGTTGAAGGTCAGCCTTTGTATAAATCATCCCAGGAACAAAGGCTGAAGCAGCTGTTTGCCCCATATCCCAGATAAAGCTAAAGAGTGTTGAACGTGTCTTAAACCACGGATCATAGACCTTACAGGCTGTACGCTCAGCATAGGGATTAAAAAGATCTGGAGACTTAATCTTCTGCTCGAGACTCCAAAAAGTAGATGCATATTGTGTTGCTGAATAGAGAGCAAGAGTCGCCTCAATTGTTTTTCTGGCGCAATCACTGGCATGGGCACAAATGATATCCCCAGCGTCTTGAGTTTCAGTAAACTGAGGAAAAGCAATGAGAGGACGCTTCGTCTTCACATATTCGCTAATTCTCTCATCATAATTTGATTTAACTTTGTGCTCATAAACCTTAGCCGTATACCAAGGAGAAAAACCTTCACGAGCGAGTTCAAAGTCGTCATCCCAAACATCGTGTTGCTTAAGGTTGTAACAGGCCTTATTAACGGCATCGCCAAGCTTCATAAAGTAAGCAAAGTTATCTCTGGTACTGACCGTTGAGATCTGTGAAGTGAGTCCATCAACGATCTCAGAGTTCTCAAGAATTTCAAGATTCCCACGGATAAAGGACCACTTCTCATGCTGAGAAAAACTAAACTCACTACAGAGGTAGTAGAGCTCATTCTTTTCCTCAAGACTAAGCTCAGCCTTGTTTCCAGAAAGTAGCTTTCCCTTAAACTGCTGATCAAGAAGAGTGAGAAGTTTCTCTACAGAGATACTATTCGTTAAAAAGTTAAAGTGATTAATCCCTTTAATGAGTCGCTTCTTCATCAGAGCACGAGAGCTTGAAAGGTTTCCAGAGAAAGCCTCTAGCCACTTCGATGCACTCGTATGAGCGGCAAGATCCAGTTCATCAACATTCACTGAAGGGATCATGTCTTCAATGAGGTCGTCATCTGGCCCATTAGGGGTTTGAGAAAGTATATCAAGTTCTAAGGCATTTTCTCTAAAATCTTCCTTAGCAAATTCACGAATTGAATTGAGGGCCAATCGGTCACCATCACACTTGGCAGGAGAAAGAGAGCGACAGCCGTTGGGAACAAGCATGACACTTTCTTCGAGATTCACTCCAGTAAAGAGAGGTCCAAAAGGATAGGCCATTGCCTCCATCTCAGGAGCTTTTCTAAAAGCATAACTCAGATAAATCTTTACACTATTCCAGTAGTCAAAGCCCTTCTTTTCCCATCTTTCTTTCCTAAAGAGGCTCTTCTCACGAAGATCGGGAAGTCCAAGCTCAAATGCTGCGACTTGAAGATTCTCTTGAGCTTCAAAGTCGTCACAACGAGCAAATTTTTGTTTTCTATCAGCTACGGCATCAGCGATAGATTCAAGCGCTCCTCTAGTGGGCTTCGTTCCAAAGAGATGAGCCTGAAGAGGGCTAAACTTCTTAAGATAAGCACAATTCATCTCACGAGGAGCGTCCTTATTATAATCTTTTTCGGTGATATAACTCTCTCGAGAGTGGTAGTTATCAACTTCAAAGAACTTTAAGTATTTTGATCCCGCACTTCTCTTACTTGAAGCAATGGCCCAAATATCATCTAAGTAATCATCAAGAGCAGCACAGTATTCACCCATACGACAAGAGCGCATAATGCTCTTATAGCGAGAAGGGATATGACTTTCAGTTCTAGTAAGATCACTCGGAAGAAGAGGAAGTTCACGGTTAACGAGTCTCTGATGAATAAGATTCATGAGAGAGAGAACACTAAAACGAAATCTCTCGATTCCAAGTTTTGTTGTCTCTTCAACATCTCCGCCTTGAAATTTGGCGAGACGGTAAACCGCCTTCGCCGCATCAACATTGGAGATTAAAAGAAAAGCCTTTTTTGTAGGCTTCCCACTTTCGAGCGCACATTTAGCGCGGTTCGAAAACTTCAACGGTTGGAGGTCAAAACTAGGCGCCTCATAAGTGGCATTTGCACTTATCGTACTTACTGCAATAAATAGGGCCGCCAATAGTTGTTTCAACTTAACCTCCAAAACCAAAGATAGATTTATTTACCAGTCTGCATCGTACAACCAGAAGCTTTGCTCATAATTGTAGTGTAGAACATGATCATTGCTTCATCAGCAGGAGTAAAACCACGACGAGTTCCACCCTCTTCAGTCATAAGACCGTACATGTAGCGATTAACCGCGTAGTATACAGAGCGAGGAACGTTGATTCTTTGAACACAGTTTCCACGACCGTACTTAACTTGAACTCCCCAGTAATCACGAGGACAGCTGTCACAAGTTGAATCAGAACCACCAGTATAGATATTTGTTGTTGAACCTGAGCTTGAAGCCGATCCTTCACCAACGTTAAAAGAAACTTCCCAACCACCGTAAGTGTTGCTTACGCTGTGAAGAGTACAAACACCTGCATGACAAGCAACTTCTGCATCTCTATCGATTGCAAGAAGAATTTGGCTGTCACCAAATCTTTCAAATTCAAATTCATCTTCTCCACCGCCAAACATGTCGTCGATAGAACCAGCTGTTACACTTACGCTCAAAAGAAGAGCAAGCATAAGAAGTACGTTTTTCATCTTAAAATCTCCTTAAATATATTTAGAGGATATCACCCCAATCAAAATCATCATCTTCATCGTCATCGTCACTCTGGTTGCCACATGTTGCTGTCGCAACACTTTCTTGGTTCCAGGTTTTATCGGTAACGATATTACTTTTACGACTTCCCTTAATAAGGTTAACGTCGAAATCACCATTATTCTTTTCTTCTAATTCAAAACGAGCCGTTAGATTAACAAAGCCAACACCTGAATCTTTACAGCTACTCTCACCTGTTCCACACATACGATCATAGAAAGGTGGCCAAAAAGTATTATCCAGCTTCGATTGCCAAGTAACGAGAGCTCTCGATAAAGCGTTAAGCTCAGAGTTCTCAAAGCTTAGATTTCTAATCAGCGGAACCTCAGGTACATCACCTGTTCTTCCAATCCTACTAATGAGTGGAATTAAATTGATATTTCCGCTTCGTGAGAGTGGTCCGATATAATTTCTTTCAAAACGAAGCTCTCTTTTTACTCTCCCTTGAAAGTAAGAGAAATCGAGGTCTGGCTCTCTAAAGTTAGCCTCAATTTCATAAAGACTCCCTTCACGAAGTAGTCCTTTTGGTACAGAGATCCCCATCCCATAAAGAACACCTTGATATTGACCAGAGGCCACAGACCCATCGTGCCAAAGCTTCAGAAACTCACGTTTCCCATTTACCACTTCATAGAGAGAAAACTCTCCTACAATCGGTTGTGAAAAGTCACAGGGAGATGTACAGAGATTGCCCACACAAGTTCTCTCACAACGTGTATTCGCCACGAGAGGGACGAGAATCTCATCGCTAAGGTCCCCCAATGGACGGACAGAGATCTCTCCAAAGTAGAGGTCTGCACCTTTCCATACGGTAGGCCACTTGGGGCGCTCAACACCAAAGTCCTCAGAGAGCTCAAGAGTACCTTCTGGCGGAGTTATACTGAATCTCATTTGCGTTGTAGATAGCGCAGTAAGATCAGAAGAGAAGCCTGAGGCGTCTCCTGCAATATAGGTATTAAGAAGGCCATTGTAATCAGCAAGAATTGTTTCTTTTTGACCTAATATATCTTTATCAATACAGCTCTCTTTGACGTCGAGGTGAATTGATATCGTTGATTTTTGACTTGGTTGTATATAGCAAAAGGGCCCACTGAAGTCGTAGCTCCATTTGCTTAGTTTTTTGACTGTACAGCCTGGTTGATTTACGGGAACTTTAAGACCCGTCTTTTCGTTAAGCTCAGTAACTTGCATGACAATGCATCGGTTAAAGAACTCTCTTTTTTGCTTCATTTTATTAAAGCGCTCTTCAGCAGTTTCTTTATCTTCAAATGGATTATTCTCAAGGCGACACTCTATTCCTTCCTCTTGGGGAGTGAAGTTGAAGCCGGTGACGTCATTTGTAAGAACAAGACTCTCAAGACCAAGACCAATCATAATATACTTATTACCACTAGCCGTTCCCTCACAATTTTCAAGAGAGATACTTGGTCGGTCATCAAGAAGTCTTTTTGATGTGTAGAACTTTCTAATCCCCTTTTCGAGATCGACATGGAAATTTAATTCCTTGGGTGCACTAGGCTCACATGAAAGGCTCATCCAAGATAGTGACAGCAATGTAAGGGCGATTAGTAGTTTCATTCAATCCTCAAAAAAAGAATTGGAGGGGAATAATCCCCTCCAAAGATATGCTTAAATTATTCTGCAGCTGGCTCGTCAAATGATGTGTAAGTACAAACTCTTGCAGCTTGCTTAGTCCATCTTCTGATTGAAGCAAGACCTGTAGTGTTTGCTTCTCTGAAGTAGTAACGAATTTTACACTTCTCAAGATCTTTAGTGATGTTTTTCTTAGCGTAGTTAAGAATGTCTGATGAACCAAATGCAGTCCAGTTAGACTCTTGCTCAGTTACCCAGTTACCGTTCCCTTTTGCTTTACAGCTAGTGATCGTTTTAACTTCAAGCCCAGAAAGTTGCTCGTAGTTGTAACCACCATTGTTGGGGAGAAGGTCAGTGATTGTAACTTGCTTGTCGTGTGCCCAGTTGATTGTAGTCCCTTGGTAGTTGTAAGCAATTTGAGTTGCTTTAAAACAAACGTCTAGGAAGTAAACCGCACCATATCTCTCAGAACCTAGGTTAAACTTAAGGCTTGAAAGCTCTTTTCCAAAAGCTTGGTCGTTGTTGAAAAGTTGGTTGAATGAGTTAAGACCAGCTTCTTTAGTGTCAGTGTTAGCACCGTCACCGATTTCTCCGTGATCTGCCCAGTTTCTGTAAGAAGAAGTGAAGTAATCAAGTCTGTACTCACCTTGACCAGAGTTGTTAAGAGTGTCACCAGTACAAACACAGTTACACTGTTCACCAGAAGTACAAGTACCTGGGTTACAAGATCTTTCTGGGTTGTCTCTTTCGTAACATACACGACCTTCGTAACCTTGGTGCATAAGACCAGCGTTACAAGCGTAGATGTCAGAACCAGAAGAGAAGATGTCTAGTTTGAAAGTAAGAGAAATTGCGTGTGCATTTGTCGTAAGGAATAGTCCTACAACAAGAGCGAGAAGAGTTTTCATGTTGTCTCCATAAAAAAAAGTGTGAATAAATATATGTGTTGGCGGCATATATATAAGATTATCTGACGGATTGCCACTACTAATTCATTTAATTTTAGTTAGGGTAGTTTTTTCACAAAAACGCTCTTTGATTCTTCACGAAAGCTTCACAAGTGAAGATATTTCTTATTTCTATTGACAGGAAAAGGCGAAAATAAGGCAAAAAAAAAGCCACTCCGAAGAGTGGCTTTTCATATAATCTGGTGGGCGTGGCAGGGATTGAACCTGCGACATCTGCCTTGTAAGGGCAGCGCTCTCCCACTGAGCTACACGCCCGATTCTGGAATGATTCGGTGAAGAGCAATTTATTGAATCTTAAGAATTTTGTCAACCAAAATTCAAGGGCTTTGCAAAAAAAAAGGCCCTCATTTCGAGGGCCTTTGGTATTCATTGTTTCATTGACTTTAGTTGGCCACTTGGCTGGGATCTCCCTCGCCTTTAAGGACTTTAAGACCTACAACCTGCATGAACTTCTCTGGCTGAGTAAGTTCAAGGGCGACTTTAAGAACCTCTTCCACCTGAGTACAAGGAATAACGTTAATTCCCGTTTTAATCTCTTGTGGGATATCAGCAAGGTCTTTTGCATTCTTCGCTGGGATGAGAACCGTTGTCACCCCCGCTTGTTTAGCGGCAAGAAGCTTCTCTTTAAGGCCACCAATCGGAAGAACGCGACCACGGATTGTCACCTCTCCTGTCATAGCAACATTTTGCTGAACTTTTATCCCCGTAATGGCCGAGGTCAGAGCTGTCACCATTGTAATACCAGCCGATGGACCATCCTTGGGAGTAGCTCCTTCCGGAACATGGATGTGAATATCGTGCTTATCATACCACTCTGCCTCGATTCCAAGACGGTCACTAATAGAGCGAACATAGCTTAGAGCGGCTCTTGCAGATTCCTGCATGACATCCCCGAGCTTACCTGTAATTTGGATTTGTCCCTTACCTGGCGTCGTTACCACTTCAATATGAAGGAGCTCTCCTCCCACTGAAGTCCACGCGAGACCATTGACAAGACCAACTTGTGGTTCATTCTCTGTATCAGTATCTGTAAATTTCTTAGGTCCCAGGTATTTAGGAAGAAGCTTAGAAGTTACTTTAAACTTCTTCCCTTCCTCGTGCTCCTTCTCGACTACCTCTGTAGCAATTTTTCTGCATACAGTATTGAGGAGTCGTTCATAGCCACGAACACCGGCTTCTTTAGTCCAACCGCGAATGATCTCAACGGCGACCTTATCACCCATTTGAACTTCGTAGTTCTCAAGACCATTATTCTTAGCCGCCTTTGGTAGAAGATAATTCTTTCCAATTTGCAGCTTTTCTTGAGGGGTGTAGCCGGCAACATTGATGATTTCCATACGATCACGAAGAGGACCCGGAACTCTTGAGAGATCATTCGCCGTCATGACAAACATAACTTTTGAAAGATCGTACTCAACTTCAATATAGTGATCACCAAAATTCTTATTTTGCTCAGGATCGAGGACCTCAAGCATAGCAGCTGATGGGTCCCCTCTCATATCAGATGTCATTTTATCAATTTCATCAAGAAGGATAACAGGATTTGAAGTTCCCGCTTTCTTTAAAGCATTGATGATCTTACCAGGCATCGCCCCAACATAGGTACGGCGGTGTCCACGAATTTCTGATTCATCTCTAACACCACCAAGACTGATTCTTTGAAAGCTTCTTCCAAGAGAGTCAGCCAGTGAGCGAGCAATTGACGTTTTACCAACACCTGGAGGACCTGCAAGACAGAGAATCGTTCCACGTCCCTCTTCCTTAAGAAGTGAGCGAACCGCGAGATACTCGACAATTCTATCTTTAACATCCTTCATTCCATAGTGATGCTCTTCAAGAACTTCACGAGCATGCTTCACAGAATTATTATCTTCAGTGTACTCAAACCATGGAAGGTTGAGCATCCAATCAACATAGTTTCTCACGACAGCAGCCTCTGCTGACATTGGAGACATTGATTTAAGTTTTTTGATCTCTTTATAAACGCGCTCTTTTGCTTCTTTAGGCATTTGCTTGGCTTCGAGCTTCTCTTCCATCTCTTGGATTTCAGACTTCTCATCTTTCTGACCAAGTTCTTTTTGAATCGCGTTCATCTGCTCGTTGAGATAGTACTCTTTTTGGCTCTTTTCCATTTGTGTTTTCACACGTGAGCGAATTCTTCTCTCAACATTAATAATTTCAATCTCACCTTGCATCTTCTCAAGAAGAAGACGAAGTCTTTTTTCTACATCAGTTGCCTCAAGGATTTCCTGCTTCTCAGGAATTTTCATGGAGAGGTGGGCAACAATAATATCTGCCAAACGTGAAGGATCAGTAATTGAGGAGATACTCATAAGAAGTTCTGGTGGAATCCTCTTATTAAGTTTCACATACTGCTCAAAGATACTCTTGATGCTTCTCATGGTTGCTTCAAGGTTGACAGCGCTATCTGTATTAGAAAGACACTTACTCACACTTGCCCAGTAACCTTCGGGTGAAGCTTCGAACTCATCAATCTTTGCTCTGTACTTCCCTTCGATCAGAACTTTTACCGTGTTGTCTGGAAGTCTTAACATCTGAATGATGTTTACAACGGTACCTACAGTGTAGATGTCTTCTCTGTCAGGGTTGAGAACACTCGCATCTTTTTGAGTCACGAGAAAGAGTTCATTATTATTAGCTGCAGCTTCTTCAAGTGCGGCAATCGATTTTTCCCTACCGACAAAGAGTGGCACCACCATGTGGGGGAAAATAATCACATCTCTAAGTGGGAGTAGAGGAAAGCGGCTATTGCTCGATTTCGAATTTCCAGACATTGTACCTCCTGTACGGCAGTCGATTTCACAAAACCCCGACTCCTCCATGACTCCGCGGGTTTTGAAGTCTTATAATTATTTTACCCCTATTCTTCTTTCGAATTCAAAAAAAATTTAGCGGTGTTTATTTCCCAGAAAAACTTTCTATTTACAGAGCGTCTAGGCCCTATTGATGGGCCAATTAAGCGATCTAAGGGGCTCTAGGGCCTATGTTAGACAAAAAAAAGCTGTCATTTTAAATGACAGCTTTTGTGAGTTGATAAAAATTTAAAGGCCGTTCTAAAAAGCCGAGTCTTTTAGGCTGACTCGATATTCTTCTTAGGAAAGCTTGTCCCCTCTTCCTTCTTGGGCTGAATTCTTTCTCCTTCCAGTAACTTAGGAGACTCTGTGCCAAGAATTGAGGCCTTAGTAACAAGTACCTTATTAATTTTGTCATTTGAGGGAATGTCGTACATCACATCAAGCATTGTTTGCTCAAGGATGGCACGAAGCCCACGAGCACCGGTCTTTTTCTTAATGGCAATTTTTGCCACCTCAACGAGAGCGTCCTCATCGAACTCGAGCATAATCCCGTCCATCTCAAAAAGACTTTGGTATTGCTTAGTAATCGCATTCTTTGGTTCTTTAAGAATTCTTACGAGCGCTTCCTCATCAAGTTCTTGAAGAAGAGCATTCACAGGAAGTCGACCGATGAATTCAGGAATAAGACCAAACTTAGTAAGGTCTTCCGCTTCAATTCCCCCAAGCTTCTCAACAACTGATTGCTCAGCTTCTTCAGCCTTAGCCGTAAGACCCATAGGTCTCTTCGTCATTCTCTTTTCAATAATTTTATCTAGTCCTACAAAAGCACCAGCAACGATGAAGAGAATATTCTTCGTGTTTACTTGGATAAACTCTTGCTGAGGATGCTTTCTTCCCCCTTTAGGAGGTACAGAAGCCACTGTCCCTTCAACAAGCTTAAGAAGTGCTTGCTGAACACCCTCACCAGAAACGTCTCTAGTGATTGAAGGATTTTCTGACTTTCTCGCAATCTTATCAATTTCGTCAATGTAGACAATCCCACGCTCTGCTCTTTCAACATCGTAGTCACAAGCTTGAAGAAGGTTAAGGATGATATTTTCCACATCCTCTCCCACATAGCCCGCTTCTGTTAATGATGTTGCATCAGCAATAGCAAAAGGAACATTGAGATACTTTGCAAGTGACTGAGCAATCAGAGTCTTACCAGAACCTGTTGGCCCAGCCAGAAGGATATTAGACTTGGCCAATTCAACCGCATCCTTACCTTTTGCTCCACCGTAGCTAATTCTCTTGTAATGGTTATGAACCGCAACCGAGATAATCTTCTTAGCTCTATCTTGACCAATAACATAGTTATCAAGATGAACCTTAATCTCATGAGGCTTTGGAACATTATCAAGTGAAGCTTTCGTCGTATTCTTTAACGAATCCTCAAAGATGATGTCATTACAAAGCTCAATACACTCATCACAGATATAAACACCTGGACCAGCAATAAGCTTCTTAACTTCCTTTTGCGACTTACCACAAAAGTTACAATGGAGTGTGCTGTTGTAAGCGCCTTTTTCTTTGGCCATTATTTATCCTTTTATTTCTCAATTAAATTGAGAGTTTCTTATGCTTTAACTTTACCTTTTGGATTAATCACCTGATCAATAAGACCCATCTCAACCGCTTTCATCGGGTCAAGGTAATTATCTCTATCCGTCCACTCTTCGATCTGTTCTTTAGACATGTCTTTTGGCGAGTGCTTAATATAGATGCCATTGAGCTGATCTTTTAGAGTTTGGATCTCATTGGCTTGAATTTGAATATCAGAACACTGTCCACGCGCTCCACCGAGAGGTTGGTGGATCATAATTCTTGAGTGAGGCATGGCATGTCTGTAACCAGCTTCACCAGCACTAAGAAGAAGTGAACCCATCGACGCTGCCATACCCACGCAGTAGGTGTAAACAGGACAAGAGATGTGTTGCATAATGTCGTAGATCCCAAGTCCCGCATAAACAGAACCACCGGGGCTATTAATGTAAAAGTGAATTGGCTCCTCAGGTCCACTCTGCTCTAAGAAGAGCATTTGAGCGATAAGAAGATTGGCCACAACATCATTAACTTGTGTTCCAAGAAAAACAATACGGTCAATAAGAAGACGAGAGTAGATATCGTACTGTCTCTCACCTCTAGCCGTTTGCTCAATTACAATCGGATTTGGAACATGCATCGAAGGAAAGGGCCCTCTTCCGTTTGAGTCATCATTCATCATTTTTAAGCTCCTACTATTCGTTCAGCCTCTCTTATTCAAAGGAATAAAAGAATCGACTGGTCAAAATCGTTGATTTCATTAAAGCGTTTCGTCTTATTGAGTCCACATCTTTAGCTTAATAGAATAAAAGTGGGAGAAAATTGTGACAAGGCTTGGAGCAACCTAGGTGTCTAAAATTGCACGTTTTTCTCTTATACTTGAGCTTTTCACTCTTGCGCGCAGCCAAAATTAAATCTTCTTTTGTTTTTCCCCTCTCCATAACCCCGGGCACCTTGCTAATGTCTAGGCCTTTTTCTATCGTTCTTTCTAAAAAGTTAGGGCAAAATAGCCGTATTTTAACGACACTCAATGGATCTCATTGATCCTTCAATTTTTTTAAGGAGACTTCTATGACTACTGAAAACACGACTCCATGGACTCTTGTTGGTCAAAAAGCACCAGACTTCAAAGGTATGGCAGTAATTAATGGTGACATTAAAGAAATTTCACTCGCTGACTATAAAGGTAAGTGGAAAGTTCTTTTCTTCTACCCACTCGACTTCACTTTTGTTTGTCCTACAGAGCTTGTTGCTTTTTCTGACAAAATTGAAATGTACCAAAAACTTGGTTGTGAAGTGATTGGTTGTTCAATCGATTCTGAATTCTCTCACCTTAAGTGGACTCAAACTCCAGTTAATGAAGGTGGAGTTGGCGAACTTAAGTACCCTCTTCTTGCTGACGTTACAAAGAAGATTGCTACAGATTACGGCTGTCTTATGGACGGAGCTGTTGCTTTCCGTGCAACATACATTATTGACGATCAAGATGTTGTTCAACACATGAGTATCAACAACCTTTCTGTTGGTAGAAATGTTGAAGAATTTGCTCGTCTTGTTGCTGGTTACCAGTACACAGCTAAGCACGGTGAAGTATGTCCTGCTGGTTGGTCAGAAGGTGCTGATACAATGAAGCCAGATCCAACAGGATCAAAAGAGTACTTCTCTAAGCTTAAGTAATTCACTCTTAAAAGTATTACTAATAAGGCCCCTTTACGAGGGGCTTTTTTTTATCTCAAACACTTAATGGTTCTCCATGAAGCTTAAAAGAAATGGCACTCAGTTTTCTCCCCTCTTTATCATGGCCCATGGTGCTGGCGCACCCATGGATTCTGACTGGATGAATGACTTAACAGAGATCCTCGTCTCCCATGAAATTCAAGTCATCCGTTTTGAATTTCCCTATATGGAAGAGAGAAGACACTCCGGCACCAAAAAACCCCCTAATGCCAAGAAGATACTTCTTGAAACCTGGAAAGAAGTTATAGCCAAAGTAAGGAACGAACATCCCGACTCACCTCTTTATATTGGAGGAAAGTCCATGGGAGGTAGAATGGCCAGTCTTATTGCAGATGAAGAGGGCGTAACAGGCTTAATTGCACTTGGCTTTCCCTTTCATGCACCAGGAAAAGGGCCCAAGGACCGTATTGATCATCTCCTCACTCTTGAATGTCCAACTCTTATTGTGCAGGGAACTCGTGACACGATGGGGAGCAAGGAAGAATGCGATTCCTATCCCCTTTCAAAAAAGATACAATTTCATTGGTTAGAAGATGGGGATCATAGCTGGAAACCGAGAAAAAAGTCCGGACACACCCTTGCTGAGCATATGCAAGAAGCGGGTGAAATGATCGCCCAATTTATAAGGAAGAAATAAATGGAAGCCTTCTTAGACTTTGTTCAAGCTAATGTGACCCTTGCCCCCTATGCTTTCTTGGGCCTTCTCATTCTTGCAGGTTTTAATATTCCTATAAGTGAAGACCTTATGCTCCTTAGCTCTGCTCTTATCGCTATCAAAAATCCCCACCTTAAGTATGAACTCTTTGCAGGGGTCTTCCTTGGTGCCTATATCTCTGATCTCATTTGTTACGGCTTCATGGGCCGCTTTCTCGGTCCCAAAATCTTTCAGATAAAATTCTTTGCCAATATGATTTCACAAGAAAAGTTGGATAAGATTAATTCTTTCTACGCTAAGTACGGCGTGGCCACACTAATAATTGGTCGCTTTATTCCTTTTGGTGTTCGCAATGCTCTCTTTCTCACTGCCGGTCTTGGAAAAATGAATGCAGTGAAGTTTGCTCTTTGTGATCTCATCGCTTGCACCATTAGCTGTGTTTTCTTTTTCTGGCTCTATTTTACCTATGGTGAAAGCGTTATCGATCTCGTCAAAAAAGGAAATATGATTCTCTTTGCTCTCTTTGCAGCCGCTCTAACAGGCTGGTTTATTCATAAGAAAGTTCAAGCAAAGAAAGAGCTAAGTTCGCCAACGGAAACTAAAAACTGACATTTCACATTTGTAAGTCACTGTTTTCTAGTAATAACTTAATTCTACAGGCTTATTGGTACTCCTTGTCATGGGTAAAAAGTTCACCAGTAAAAACACTACCTTGAAAAGGGGTGTTTAAGCTGACAAAACCACATTCGCAGGAAAAAATTTGGCAAGGAAAGAAATTAAGTGAACACACAAAATGGACATGAAGAAAATGTCGTAAGCCTTGAAAACGCAAAGGCCCAGAAAGCAGCTGAAGTAGAGAATGACTCCCTCTCTCGTTACTTTCAAGTTCTTAGTTTTTCAGAGCTTCTTGAAGAGACATCTCAACTTATTGAAGAGCTCAATAAGAAAGGCTCCACCAAAGAGATCATCAATAAATCAAAACTTCTTCTTAAGGAATTTGGTCTTAGGATCAAGAACTCTAAGGGCTTAAGTGAAAACTTCCTTAGGATGAGAGACGAGCTTGAAAATAAGCTCTCCATCTTCTAAGGACTTGTTGGATCAATCGATAGGCCAAGAATATTTTTTACAAGGTCAATATCCTTCTTAAAGATATTCTTTGCCTCACCACTTCTATTAAGCTCACGAATTCTCTTATTCACGAACTTCAATACTTTTTCCATCCCCTTCCCCTTACGTATTCCAATCGTCACTTCCGTGGTACTTATCGCTTGAGGATAGGCTTTAATATTTTTTAATCCCATATCTCTTGCCTTTCGCGTACAGGAGAGAATTTCTCCTAAGAAATAATCGACTCTCCCCTTTAGCAACATTTTTAAACAGGAGTTATCAGAGGATGTTTTAACAATTTGAATATCCTTGGAAAACGCTGAAGTATCGTAAAGGTAACCATCAGTGATACAGATCCTCCCTTTAGTCGGAACTTCCTTGATTTCATTTAAGGCAAAGAGATACTCATCTTTATAAAAGTAGATGTCTGAATTATAGAATCCCTCTTTCACTCTCGCCTTATTTGTCGGAATGAAGCCATCAGCCTTTCCGTCCAAAAAGAGCTTATAGGAGCGTCTTGGAGGAAGGACATCAACCTCGACATCCCATGGGGAGTCTTTAAAAATCAGGTGTAAATAATCGACAAATGTCCCTGTTCCTTTAGAGAGGATAAACTTAGGTATCTCAAAGGAGTTGAATTTGAGCACCTCTTTAGCCAGAGCACACTGAAAATTGAGAGAACAGAGAAGAATAAAGGTTTTAAATAGATTCAAGCGACTGGTAATCATGAAGGGCCTTAAGACGTAGCTTTGCAAGTTGTTCCGTAGAATCATAGCCAAGAAGTTCAGCGGTCTTTCTGACGAGATCCACTTTGTTAGACTTTTGCCCTCGCCCTTCAAATAGGCCAAGGTAATAAATGAGGTTCTTTCCATAACGAGAGACGTATTGGCTAATCAATTGCTTTTCAAGAAGGCCCGGATTAACGAATTCACAACCAATTTTAGTGGCAAAGATTTTATCAACTTCAGAAAACCCCTCAAAGGAGCGCACAATTCGCGCTTTCATACGAATAACCTTTCTCTCCATCTGCTCAATATCAAGATTAAGTAAAACCTCAGGGTGAAGCAGGGAGAACTCCGGAAAGTCGATCAATGAAAACATCAGAGGAAGAGCATTCACAGGAGGAACGCTAGGCAAATGATCGAGCAAAATCCCTCCTTCACTAATATTGAGGAGCTGGGCCTTAAGAACATAGTCCTCCATTATATAAAGGGAGCTAGTCTTAAGAGGAGCCCGTAAATATTCGCGCTTAAATCTTAAACCCATAGTTTAAAGAAGATGAGAGGCAGCCTCTGAGAGGGCCGATCTTTCTCCATGAGTAAGAATGGTATGAGCGACAATCGACTCTGACTTCATATTCTCTAGGCAATAGACCAGGCCATTATTAACTTCATCAAGATAAGGGCTATCAATCTGGTAGGGATCACCGGTCAGAACGATCTTAGTTCCCTCACCTGCACGAGTAATAATTGTCTTAACCTCATGAGGAGAAAGGTTTTGCGCCTCATCCACAATAAGGTACTGGCCAGGGATCGAGCGACCACGAATATAAGTTAAGGGTTCGATATGAAGGAGCCCATGATTAATGAGATCTTCATAGCTTGCGGAACCATCCGTTCGGTACTGGCCAAAGAGAAAGTCCATATTATCAAAAATAGGCTGCATCCATGGGCCAAGCTTTTCATTGACGTCCCCTGGAAGGTAACCAAGGTCACGCCCCATCGGCTGAATAGGTCTTGAAACAAGGAGACGACTATATTTCTCATCACCGACAGTTTTTTCAAGTCCTGCGGCAATGGCCATGAGAGTCTTCCCTGTTCCCGCTTTACCGACAAGAGAAACCAAATTAATTTCATCATTTAAAAGAGCATCAAAAGCAAATTGCTGTTCAATATTCTTAGGATAGATTCCCCACACTCCCTCACGAAGATTAACAAGAGGGACCACACCCTTTTTCTTGCCATCAAAACGCCCAAGAACTCTGCGACGATCATTTCCAGGCAGTTGAAGGATGAAGTACTCGTTAGGAGTCACTTGATCTGCTTCCAATCCAAGATCGGCAACAGGAAGAAATCTTTCACTTTCAAAAAAGGAAAGAAGGGCCTCTTCACACTCTACAGTTCTTTGTCCGGTATAGAGTTCCTCAAGCGTAACATCTTGAGCACCATAATCTTCAGCGTTGACCCCAAGAACATCCGCCTTAAGACGAAGGTTAATATCTTTAGTTATTAAGGTGGTATTTTCTCCCTTATCTTTACAAGAAAGAGCAGCCCCCAAAATGATATTGTCGTTGATACCAAGATCGATGGGACTTTTACCTTCCATCGACATCTTTGTATCTACGGCCAGAAAGAGTTTCCCGCCATTATCAAGATCAACTCCCGAAACAAGAGGTCCCTTATTTCTGAGGTCATCGATAATACGCGAAAAGTGTCGGGCATTTCGGCCATTCTCATTTTGGTCTTTCTTAAAGCGATCAACCTCTTCAACAACGATGAGGGGAATAACAACTTTATTTTTACCGAATTTTTGAATGGACTGGGGATCAAATAGTATAACGTTTGTGTCTAGTACGAATGTTTTATCCAATTAGATTTTCCTCCATGAAGGCTCATTAAAATTGTAGGCAATTAACTCTGGAATTGCCAAATAAAAGGGACTTCTTTGCTCTCTGCCCAAGAATGAGCATTCTTCGTAAAATAGTATTGAGTCAGGGAGGAATAACCAACCCCCCTACTCAGGGATTAAATGTTTAAAGTTCTTGTCGTCATATTTCTTAGCCTCCTCACGCTTAAGAGCAATGCTGCCTTCACTTTTCTCAATCGAAGTAGTGAAGGCCTCATGATGGGCGATGCTTTTTTAACTCTGGCCGATGATGAGATGACCCTCTTCTATAATCCAGCGGCACTGGGAAGAAATCGAGGAATTAGCCTCATCCCCTTAAAACCAATTGTGGCCCTGCCTGATGTTTTGGATAAGGAGTTAAGCCTTAATAATCCTTCGATAGGTATAAGTGATCGCTTCAAAGATTTTCCCGATGAGCCAGAGCTCATTGCTGATCGCCTCTTAGGCTATCCCGTTTACTTTGAGCTTGGAGCGGCTCCTGCCGTAAAGATGCTTAACTTTGGCTTTAACCTCTTTGCCGTCCAAAAAACAAGTCTCGATCTTCAAAATGCAATCCACCCCGTGCTCAACGTCGACTATCGTCTTGATCGCGGTTTTATTGCAGGCTATGCCTTGAATTTTGGAAACGGGGGAAGCGGGCGAAATCCACAAGGTCATCGCTCAACTCTAGGACTTGGGCTAAAAACGATGAACCGCCAAGGCTTCTCTAATACCCTTGACCTTTTTGGAACAGACATTCTCGATATCATCCAAGATGTCGATAATTTTCAAGATATCCGCAGAGGTCTTGGATACTCAAAAGGCTCTGGATTTGGCTTTGATTTAGGTTACGAATACAACTACTTCAAGGGACCGACACGAGTAACCTTCGGCCTCTCCTGGCTTGATATCGGAGATACATCCTTTAGCTTAGATGAAGGAACACAAAAAGTTCCCGTGCAGGCCCAGTCTTTAAATTTTGGGACCAGTTGGAATCAGGACTTTGGTCCCCTGGACTATTCACTTGCGGTTGATTACTCAAATGTCCTGGACACACAAAGCGCAGGTCTCTCTAAATTAAAAATCGGAGCGCGCGCGCGTTTTCCGCTCTTTAGTCTTTATACTGGCTGGAATGGTGGCTATACATCCTTCGGGCTTGGTCTGAATCTCTTTTTATTAGATATTAAGATTGGCTTCTATGGCGTTGAGCTTGGCAGAACATTTCGCCAAGAAGAAGGTAAGAGAACGGTCATTACCATCTCCTTGGCCGAAATTGGTCTCGATGCTTTTTAGGAATTTGAGTCTGTCTCCAAGAGGAATTTCATAATAATATCAATGGCCTCTTTAAAAGGCTCTTTCTCTGACACTAAACTTAGACGAGCTGTATTGGGAGAGCCAAAGGCAACCCCAGGGACCATAGCAATACCGTACTCTTCAAGAAGCTCCTCACAAATATCATAAGAGTAGTCCTCTTTCTCTTCTTTCGCCTTATACTTTTCAATCACTGGTGTTTGAGAAAAGTCGATTAAATAGTAGAAAGCTGAGGTTGGCTGGTACCAAACATGGCCTAGTTTATGATCACTTAAGGCCTCCCCTAGTATTTCAGCATTAGCCCTTAAGTGTTTCTTGATTGGCTCTAAAAATACCGGAATTTGATTGAAATCAAACTGAGTTAAGGCCCGTTGAACAAGGGAGTTTGCCCCCGATGTCGTCTGCCCCTGAAGAGTATTAATCGCTTTAGCAAGGGTCTTCGGTGCAATCGTATAACCTATTCTTAAGCCCGTTGAAGCCAGAGTTTTAGAGATCCCATCGACAATCACAGTTCTCTCTAAGAGCTCTGGGCGGTGCTGGTAAAAGTAAGTGGGCTTGGGATCGTAATAATAGAGCTGATAGTAAATTTCATCTGAGATAATGGTAATCTCTGGATACTTAACCATAATGTCAGCAAAGGCCTGCATCCAATCATCTCTGTAGTGAGTTCCTGTAGGATTGTTGGGGCTATTGACCACAACAATTTTAGTCTTATCCGTTATCTTTCTTTCAAACTCTTCAAGTGAGGGAATAAAAACATCAAAAGGGCTTGTCTCGACAATAACAGGATTCGCCCCACAGAACTTGACCATCTCTGGATAGCTCACCCAATAAGGGGAAAACATAATGACTTCATCACCGTGATCAAGAAGGGCCCCAAAGATATTTGTTAAACAGTGCTTACCACCATTAGAGACAACAACATCAAATTCTGTTCCCTCCCCCGCGTTTGAAAGATTCACTCCCCGCGTTTCTTGGAAATTATCAATGATCTTTTTCTTCAACTCAGGGTAGCCAGCGACAGGACTGTATTGGAATGATTTAATAAAGTCACTTTCACTGCGAATAAGATCAACAAAGCTATTCATTGGACGAAAAGGAAGTTGTCCTGCAGTCAGGTTATAAACCTTCTTTCCTTGAGCCGCCAAATCAACGGCCTTCGCATTTAATTTAAGAGTAATGCTTTCAGAGATTTTTTGTACTCTTGCGCTTAATTTCATCTCTCTTCTCCTCAAGAATTAGGGGGGTTGGGTTTATTTGTTGGTTAGTTGAGATAAAATGGCGGGTGGAACGAAGTCTTCAACGTTACGCCCATACTTATAAAGCTCTTTCACGAGGGAAGAGGAAACAAAGTAGTGTTTTCCTCCCGTTGGAAGAAAGAAGGTATCAATCTCGCTGTAGAGATTATTATTCATTGAAGCCATTTGAAATTCCATTTCAAAGTCTCCCGTGGGTCTTAAGCCTCTTACAATGGCATTAATTTGATGTTTCTTGGCATATTCAACAATGAGACCATTCCATGAATCAACCTTTGCCCTCGGCTCATCTTTAAGATGCTCTTGAATCATTTCCACTCGTTGGTCTTTAGAAAATAAGGCCTTCTTAGCCGGAGAGACCGCGACGAGAACAGTAATTTCATCAAAGACCCTTAGGGCTCTTTTTAAAATATCATCATGGCCCAAGGTAAAAGGATCAAAGGTCCCCGGGTAAATCGCAGTCTTCATAGACTCTCCTCAAATAGGTGGTGAGCCTATTCTAACGAAAGCGCAATGTCTTTGTCATTGATTCTTAAAGACAGCAAAGTAACTTGTCCCCTGACTATAGACCTTATCTGGCGCAAAGCCTTGCTCCTGCCAAAAGCTTTGGCCCAGCCCCTTTTGAGTATCTGACTCAATCCATATATCGCACTGTGAAAACTCCTTAAGAAGAAGGAGACCTACATCTTGATAGATTTTATGCATTTCATAAGGGGGGTCGAGAAAGAGTATCGTTGGGCCATCTACTTTTAAGCTCTGGCAAAACTTTTCCACTTTGGAGCGTACTAACTTAAGGGGTCTGTGAGTCACCTCTTCACTCAAGTCACTCTTTAATGCCCTAAGATTTTGCTCTATCGCCTTTTGAGCATTCTTTTCGACTTCCACGAGGGTCACCCTACTCGCACCACGTGACCATGCTTCGATTCCCATGGCCCCAGAGCCCGCACAGAGGTCAATGAAGTGAA
>Ga0208203_1000145_pt1 | contig 34716 bp, 28 predicted proteins | sample DeeseametaMP2914_FD_184167 | JGI IMG/M metagenome (GOLD analysis project Ga0208203, IMG submission 184167) | Marine microbial communities from the Deep Atlantic Ocean - MP2914 (SPAdes) | ecosystem: Environmental > Aquatic > Marine > Oceanic | place: West of Santa Cruz de la Palma, Atlantic Ocean...
TTACCGGTTCGGGAAAAGTAATACCCCCTGGGAGGCCTCGGATGGCGGGGCTTTCAGCGATTCTTGTCGTTTTTGGACGGAAAATCCCTAGTACCCCAATATCCTTCAAAAGCTCAATCAAGCCTTCGCGCAGATTTGAGAGGGTGCGCAAGGAAAGCGCCAACACCAGCCCGTCACGGCTTTCAAAATGATGTAAAATGGCGGGATGAGAAATACCGACATCTGCTGCAATATCCTGCAAGCGCAATGCCTCTGGCCCGCCATTCGCCAGACGTTCCTCTGCCGCATCCAAGATAACCCTTTGGGCTTCTTCCTTGGTGCGCCGCACCCGTTTTTTCGGTTCGGTATCTGCCATGATGATTCGCTACCCTCTTCCGCGATAGCTTGGCACATTGGCATCTGGAACCCAAACGCCGCTTGGCACATCGCCGGTTTGATAAAAAATGTCGATCGGCATGCCACCGCGCGGATACCAATAGCCGCCTATGCGCAACCAGCGGGGCTGCATGGCGGTGATCAAGCGCTTGGCAATCCTCACCGTGCAATCTTCGTGAAAGGCCCCATGATTGCGGAAGGATTGGAAGAACAGTTTCAAAGACTTTGATTCAACCAAAAGCTGATCCGGCACATAATCAATCACCAAATGCGCAAAGTCCGGCTGACCGGTAACGGGGCAAAGGCTGGTGAATTCTGGCTGCACAAAGCGCACGGCGTAGTCCACATCAGGGTGGGGGTTGGGCACAGTTTCCAGCACCGCCTCATCCGGATTTTGGGCCGCTTCTGCCTTGGCACCTAATTGAGACAAGTGATCGGTCATGCCGCGCGCCCCACATATTCACAGCCTTCATGCAAGGAATCGCGATGGACACCCACTTTGTAGAGGGTGGGCAGCGCATCCGCCAAGGCGTTGAAGATGAAGATAGAGAGGTTTTCCAGCGTCGGCACTTCAAGCCCTGCAATCTCATTCAAGGTGTTGTGATCCAGCAAGTCATGCACTTTGGCAATAGCCTCGTTCACTTCCTGCAAATCCTGTAACAGCCCGGTTTCAGCATTCGGTGCGCCGCGCATGAACACAGATACACGGAAAGAATGCCCATGCATACGCTTATTGGGATGTCCGTCCGGCGCATGGGGCAGGAAATGAGCCGCATCGAAGCGGAATTCCTTATATAATTCAACCGTGTGCATGGCTGGCAGCTATCAATCTATGCCCAAAAATTTGTGCGTTTGCAGGCTTAATGACCAGTGCGGGTTGGATAAGCAATAGGACGTAGCCGCGCGGGTATTTTCTGCCGCGGCAACGCCATCCATGGGTTGCAGATAAAAATGACGAAATTCCAGGGTTTCAAAGCGTTCCGGCAGGGCCTTGGCTTGAGGGTAGACCAGCTTTAATTCATCGCCGCAAAGCTGCTGCAAAGGCGCATCAGCTTTGGGGCTGACGCAGATCCAATCAATCCCGGCAGGAGCCTTGATGGTGCCATTGGTCTCCACCGCAATCTCAAAGCCTTGGGCGTGCAGGGCATCGATCAAGGGCAGATCAAGCTGCAGCAAGGGTTCGCCCCCCGTGCAGACCACAAAAGGTTTGCCGTCTTTACCCTCCGGCCAGAATGAACTGACGCGTGCTGCCAGCTCATCCGCCGCTTTGAACTGGCCACCATTTTGACCATCCACGCCCACAAAATCCGTATCGCAAAAATTACAGACGGCATCGGCGCGATCGCGCTCCAGCCCATTCCATAGATTGCATCCCGCAAAGCGCAGAAAGACTGCGGGGCGGCCTGCCTGCGCTCCCTCCCCCTGTAGGGTGTAGAACATCTCCTTCACGGAATAGGTCATCTTTCTGTCCAGGCAGTCCATTCGGCATGGCCCTTCGCGCGCAGTCCACAGGCGGGACACACGCCGCAGCCATAACCCCAGCTATGCCGTTCTTCCCGCACGCCCTCATAACAGGTGTGGGAGTGCTCAAGAATGGCTTCAATCAAACGCTCCCCGCCCAAGCGTTCGGCCAAGGCCCATGTCTCTGCCTTGGTGATAAACATAAGCGGGGTCTCGATCTTCACCGGCTGATCAAGCCCAAGTGTAAGTGCTGAAGCCATCGCCTTCATCGTATCATCGCGACAATCGGGATAGCCGGAATAATCCGTTTCACACATGCCGCCCACCAAAGTTTCGATCCCGCGTCGCCAGCCATAGGCCGCTGCAAGTGTCAGGAACAGCAGATTGCGCCCCGGCACGAATGTATTGGGCAGGCCGCCCTCCTCTGCCTTGATGGCCACATCGTGGGTGAGTGCTGTTTGTGCCACCTCGCCCAACACATGAGCAGGCAAGACAATATCACCGCCCAGCTTGCCTTTACCCTTGTCCATCATGGCTATCGCAACGGCATCACGCAGGGGGCCGCGCGCCGCAAGCTCTATGGCGTGACGTTGACCGTAGTCAAAACCAATCGTCTCAACCACATCAAAGCGATCAAGCGCCCACGCCAAACAGGTGGCCGAATCCTGCCCGCCGGAAAACAGGACGAGCGCTTTTGAACCATTCATGAAATGCCCTATTCAGCCGCGGCGGCTTCACCCCTTAAATCGGCAATCAAAGCCGGGTCGGCTTCATCTGCTAAATGGCCCTGCACAAAGGTGCCGATAATCTCAATCGCCCGCTTGCCTTCCGGCATAAAGCGCGCCAGCCCGGGAAAGACATGCGGCATGCCCTTCCAGATTTCCAAAGCGACGGGCACGCCTGCGCGCTTCAGCTTGGCGGCAAGGCGGCGGCTGTCATCCAGCAGTACTTCCGGCTCACCGACCTGAATCAGGGTCGGCGGCAAGCCGACGTGATTACCATAGAGGGGTGAGGCATAAGGCAATTCAGGGTCTTGTCCTTGCAGATAGTGCTCACCGATTTCCACCAAACGGTCACCGGGGATTATCAGGTCGGATTGAAGATTGGTGATAACCGTCTCACCCGTGCCGGCCAAATCCGTCCATGGAGACAGGCCAACGGCACAGGAAGGCAGCGGAATACGTTCATCACGCATTCGCAACAGGGTGCCGAAGGTGAGGCCGCCGCCCGCACTGTCGCCGCCAATGGCAATGGCTTCGGAGCGATAGCCTTGTTCCAGCAACCAATTATAGGCCGCAATCGCATCATCCACTGCGGCGGGAAACGGCGCTTCGGGCGCAAGGCGATAATCAATGGCCAGCACCCGTGCGCCCGATGCTTTGGACAAGCGCCACAGCAAATCCTTATGCGTGGTGTCCGGTGCGCCGAGAATATAGCCACCGCCATGCAGATAATAGAACACCCGGTTCGGATCGGCGTTCTCAGCATCTACCCAAAAGGCTTTCACGCCATTGGCCGAGACTTCCTCAACCTTGCCGCCTTCGGGCCAGCCACCGCGACGGGCGCGTTTATCAATCGCCAACCGCAAAGCTGCTGGCTCCAACCCATTTTCTTTATGGATTTGCCGTTTCACCGTCAGCCGCATCACCAGCCGCACCAAGGATGCCCGAATGCTCATAACCCAATCTCCTTAAATTCAAGCGCCGCTTATACGGTGGAATTCCCGGAAGGTGTAGCGGCGATTGCGCTCCACATTTACGAGGGCCTCGCGTTCTGCGAAGGTGTCTGCCAAACGCTCACTGATAACGCTGAAATTTATCTTCATATTGGTATCCTCAGGACCAGTTACAGACCCGGCTACACACGGTCTCGATTAGATCCATGGGCAGGGGCAAGAATGCGGCGATGGGGTCGTGGGCGATCGCTAAGACAATGTCGGGCATTTTCGATAACGGGATATCGTGGCGAGTAAAATCCCTTGGGTGGCCCATCTCTTCCAGCAGCGCACTTATTCTAGCTGCACAGGCCAACACAGCTGCGCGGCCCTCGCCCTCCACGCCGAACACACCCTTCAGGCGATCTGCTACCGGCACGTAGAAGTCGGCGAACTCCTCCATCACGATGGGCAGCAGCACGCCGTTCGCCTCACCGTGATGAATGTGACAGACGGCGCCAAAGGCGTGAGCGAAGTTGTGTACAGGCGACGGCCCGAAGTCGTTCACCACCGAGTTACAAGCCATGGCGCTGGCGTTGAGCATGGCCTGGCGCGCCAGCAGATCCGATCCATCGGCAACCACTTTGGGCAAGTTCTGCATGATGATCTTCGCGCTGGTCTCCGCGTGGGCCAGGGTGAAGTGCCCCGTATTGGGGTGTCCCATGGTTTCGATAGCATGGGTCAGCGCGTCCATACCGGTGGCGGCGGTGAGCATCGGCGGCAGGCCGGTGGTCATATGAGCATCCAGCACCGCGATGTCCGACTCTAGGTAGTGGCTGACGATCAGGTGTTTGATGCCCAACCCCTTGTTGTAGATCACCGCGCCGTTGGTCACCTCAGCACCGGTACCCGCGGTGGTGGGCACCGATATATGCGGGACGCCCATGTGCTCGACTTCCGGCCACTGCATCATCTTGACCGGCGACTTCAGCAACTGAGACACGCTGTCCACCTTGGAGTACATGGCAAGCTTGACCAGTTTGACCGAGTCTAGGACACTGCCGCCGCCCAGGGCCAGCAGACCGTCTGCTCCGCTGGCCCTAGCCACTGCCAGGCAGTCATCGATACAGCTGGACTCGGCGTCCGGCGCCGTATCAGTGAATACACCCGCCAACCGGACCCCGCCGGGACCGCGCTGCTCATCGAACAGAGCAGCGACCCTGTCGACCACCCCTGCATCCTTAAGGCCCTGGTCACTGACGAGGAGAACTTTACTACTTCCCAGGCCGCTGAACAGGCCGGGCAGTCTAAGGACAGTGCCGGGGCCCGCGTGAACCATAGTTCGCTGCCAGTATTGAAATGCGCCAGTGCTGGACATCTTTTATTCCTCTTACGCGTTAGTGACAGCGAGATTCAGACACCCCGGTGAACCAGCCCGAAGAAGGGCTTGGCGCTCGGGTCGGTCTCGAAGCTGGTCAGGTAGTTCTTGGTTTCTAGGTATCCCTCTAGGGAAGAGATGTTGATCTCGCGCCCGTAGCCGCTCTGTTTGTGGCCGCCGAAGGAGATGTCACCGGTAACCGCGTGCCAGTCGTTGACCCACACGGTGCCCGCTTCCAAGCGATAGGCCACTTCCTGGCCCGCAATTGGGTCACCCGTCCAGACACCCGCCGACAGGCCGAAGCAGGAGTCGTTAGCCATGGCAATGGCCTCCTCGATATTGCTGTACCGGATCACCGACAGCACCGGGCCGAAGATTTCCTCCTTATAGATCTTCATGTCGGGGGTCACGCCAGTGAAGATTGTGGGCTGCACAAACATGGCGTCGGGCAACCCCTCTACCTCCAATGGGCCACCTCCACAGGCAACCGTCGCGCCCTCAGCCTTGCCCGACTCGACATAACCCAGAACCCGCTCGTAGTGAGCCCGGTAAGCCATGGGCCCCAATGTGGTGCTGGCATCGAACTGGCTACCTGCTTTCAGCTTACTCACTAGCTCCACCATACGCGCCACAAGTTCGTCGTGGATGGACTCGTGGACGAACAGGCGGGTGCCAGAGATACAGATCTGTCCTGAACCCAACAGGAAACCGAAGGTCGCCCCCTTGGCGGTCAGCTCTAGGGGCGCGTCCGGCAACACGATGCCGGGCCCCTTACCACCAAGCTCCAGGGTAACGCGCTTCATGGTGTCGGCGGCCTCCTTCTGAATCATCACCCCGGTGCGGCCGGAGCCGGTGAAGGAGATCTTGGCGATGCCTGGATGGGAAGAGAGCGCAGCGCCCACGTCCGATCCGTGACCGGTGACCACGTTGACCACCCCCAGGGGGAGCAGATCCTGTATCAGCTCCATCGCTCGCACCACCGCCAGGGAGGCCGTTTCGGCGGGTTTGATAATGACAGTGTTGCCCGCCGCTATAGCCGGCAGCATCTTAAGGAAGGCCAGGAACAGGGGGCCGTTCCAAGCCGTAATCAGGCCGCATACACCCAGGGGCTGTTTGACCACCTTGACGTCCAGAGCCTCCGGCATGGGGCGCACCGGCGGGTACTCGACAAAGGGGTAGCTCTCTAGGCCCTCGGCGAAGATCTGGATAAACTGCATCACCGCGGGTATATCGAATCCCTGCAGGCGTGTTACCGCCAGGCCGGTACAGCTCGCCTCCAGAGCCAACAACTCTTCCATGTTCGCAGCCAGCACCAGCGTCATGCGGGCGATGATATTGGCTCGCTCACTGACGGAGGTAAGCTTCCAGGTCTTGAAAGCCTCGGCCGCTGCCGCCACAGCCTGATCCACATCTGCGGCACTGCCGGATGCTGCCCTGCCGATCACCTGCCCGGAGACTGGATCGACTAAGTCGATATACTGACCGGAGGACGGAGGAACAGATGCTCCATTGATGATATGGTTTTGGGTCGGGATACTCACGCTGGCAACTCCCTGCAATACTTTTGAATTATTAGCCAGCTAGACTATAGATATACCCCCACCCGAACTTGACGGAATCGACAAAATACCCGGCCCAACGGCCATCCCACCCCTAACTCGAGCAGCCATTACACCAGCGAGGGTAAACTTGCCCTTTGATTTCACGATGTTAATCTTTGCAGCGAAGCTCAGTGCCACAGCTCAGAGAATGTGGCAGCTATAATAAGCCAGCCGCCTAAAGCTGCGGCATTTCGATCAGAGAACGCTGTACCCCGATGAACGACGCCAAAAATCTAGCCAAAACAGCCACCACCATCGCCTCCTACTCACTGGCTATCCAGAAAGCTCTGGAGGCCAATGGCTACGATGCGGAGGATATTTTCGAGGCAGCAGGGATCGGTCGCGTGCCCGGGCCCGATCCCATGGATCGCCTCACCACCGCCGAACTGGCCGCCGTGTACCGAGAGTCGGTAAAGCGCAGCGGCAATCCGGCTTTCGGACTCACCGTGGCACGATTCATGCACCCCGGAGCTGTTCATGCTCTCGGCTACGCCCTGTTGGCGAGCTCGTCCCTCAGGGATGCCTGTGAACGACTGGTCTATTACTTCCGCCTTGCCAGCGAACAGGGCATCTATCGGATCGAGGAAGAGGGGGACCGGTTCTGCCTGATCCTCGATGTGACCACCGAAGGAGTCGCCTACGAAACCATCGACGCCTGGAATGCCTTTGTTATCCGCATTTTCAGGATGATCTACAGGCCGGATTTCACCCCCCTCTCTGTCAGCCTGACACGACCCTGTCCGCCCGGTATTGAAGAGCAATACAAAACAAGCTTCCACGTGCCGGTGACATTCGACGCACCAAACTGCCAGATCTGCATGGAGCGCGCGATCGTCGACGAACCACTGTCGGGCGGTAATCGCGAAATTGCCAGCCAGCACGATCAGATCATGGAGGGATACATCGCAGCCCTGGACCAGGACGATATCATTACCCGCGTCAAGCGAGCTATTGTCCAGTTCCTACCGTCAGAAAACTGCACCAAGCAAAGAGTCGCCAGCGAACTCGCCATGAGCCCCAGCGCCCTGCAACAGAAGCTGGCCACGCTGGACACCAGCTTCCAAGATCTGCTCAACCAGATCCGCCAGTCCCTGGCTATGGACTACATGGAGCAGTCCCGGGTCAGTATCACAGAGATGAGCTTCCTGCTCGGCTTCAGCGATACCAGCAGCTTTACCCGCGCCTTCCGCCGCTGGACAGGCAAATCTCCACGGGACTTCCGTCGCGAGCGGAGCATTGAGCCGTAGCAGACCAAAGAGACAAAATGTGATCCCGAACTCACCGTAACAGTTATTCGTAGAATTTATGCTGATTTCAGCGGTTGCCTTGGAGGCAGGGTTGGAATCCAGCGCGCTCTTCTGTCGTTTGAATCTGCACGCCGTACACGTACTTGGGTAAAATCAGGGCCTCAACAGGTAGGACAGCACGCCCGGTTGTAGTTTCCTGGCTCACCTGCCCAGTATCTCTTCGTTGTGTTGACCCAGCCGCGGGATAACGCCCATCTCCTGTGGGGTCAGGCTGAAGCGGGGGGCGGGTGACGGTAGCAGGAATTCCCCATCCAACACGAAGCAGCCGCGCTCCCTGTTATGGGGGTGCTCCGCCGCCTCGGGCAGGGTCAGTACCGGCGCGAAACAAGCATCGGTACCCTCCAACAGCTCACACCAGTGAGCTTGAGGTTTACTGGCGAACAACGCGGTCATTTTCTGCCGAGCCGCCGGCCAGGTTTTCGGGTCGTGCTGGCGAGTAAAGTCAGGGTCATCTCCAAACCCACACAGCGCAATCAGTTCCCGATAAAAATTTGGCTCCAAAGCCTGCACGGTGATGTAGCGGCCATCGGCGCAGGCGTAAGTGTTGCACCAGTGCGAACCAGCCCGGAAGAACGTCTCTCCCGGCTCCTCGCTGATAGCCCCCTCAGCGCGGACGCTCGCCAGCAGTGTTTGGTTATAGGCCGCCCCGTCGCAGATGGCAGCATCGATAACTTGCCCTTCCCCAGTGGCCTTGGCATGCAGAAGAGCGGAAAGAACCCCGATCAGAAGCATGTTCGAACCAGAACCGATATCGCCCAGCACTGTGGGGGGGGGATAAGGCGTGTCCCCCGGCAGGCCCCCGTAGTGAAGCACGCCGGAAATCGCTAGGTAGTTGAGGTCGTGGCCGGCGCTTCTGGCAAGGGGGCCGACCTGCCCCCAACCAGTCATGCGCCCGTAGATCAGGGCGGGCCTGCGCTCGAGGCAGACTTTTGGGCCAAGTCCCAGTCGCTCCATAACCCCCGGGCGGAAACCTTCGATCAATACGTCAGCCTCCTCCACCAGGCGCAGCACCGCGTTGATGGATTCCGGAATTTTCAGATCCAGCGCAATCGATTTTTTTCCCCGCCGAAAAAAGGCGGATTCGATGACGCCACCGACACCGGCCCCATTGGGGTTCTCTGCCGCGCGCTCCACCAATATCACTTCGGCCCCCAGATCCGCCAGCATCATACCGGTAATGGGACAGGGGCCGATACCGGCGATCTCTATCACTTTTATTCCTTCAAGTGGCCCCATGGGTACCATCCTATCTTTTGTCTTCATTCCCCCGTGTCAGGTCAACAGGGCCTACTGCCAGCAGGACCCTAGGCTCTGAATCGACGCGAGGGCGACCAGCTTCCGCTCGGCCTCTGCGACCACCGGGCGCAGAAATTCGTAGAATTTCCGAGAAGTATCTAACTAATTGGTGACAATTAATTCTTAGAGGTCTCTGACGGGTTCATTTTATTTTCCAAAAACTGACAAGCCTGGGATATTGATTTTTTTGCTTCTGGCAAAAAAGTAAACAATTGAAAAACGTGCATCATCCTTGGCCAAATCTTCACGATTACATCTCCACCACACGACTTTAAAGCATTTTCAAGCAATATAGGATGCCTACGAAAAATTTCATCGCCCCCGGCTTCAACCAAAATTGGGGGAAGGTTTCTTAAATCGCCATTTAAAGGTGAGATCATGTAGTTGCTTTTATCTTCATCTCCAAAATAAGCATCCATTAAGGGGAACGCATTTTCAGTAAACATAGGATCAGATTTTTGAAGATCAGAGTAATCATATTTTGACCAATCACAATCTACAGCAGGAGAAATCAGCCATAGTGCACAAGGGTGTTTAAGACCAATTTCTTTTATTTTCAACATGGTCGCTAAGGCCAGGTTACCACCAGCCGAATCACCTGCAATACAAAGCCTAAAATTAGCTCCCGTAATTTTTTTAACAATTTCTTGGTAGACAGTTACACAATCCTCAAGTGCAGCAGGGAATGGATGCTCTGGGGCCAAACGGTAGTCAGGAACAATCACAACACACTTGAGCTCCTTCGCTAAACGGGAGCAAAACCGCTGGTAAACTTTAGGGGAATGTGAGACGAATCCACCGCCATGAAAGTAGAGTAACGCTTTTGAGGAGTCACACCCTCGCGGCTTTATAATATGGGCAGAGACATCTTTATATTTTTTATTACAAATACTAACGCCGAATACTTTCCCAAAGAAGAAGAACTCTAGAAAACTCATCCTTTTACGAAATTTTTTAACATTTGCATCTTCACCCCACAAAGACCGCAATAATATTTTGCATATTTTATTCAGCAAAACAGCTCTAAAACTAGGGCATCTCTGATTAATTCTTCCGATGAGGGATAATAGGATCTTCGCTCAACGGCCCCGAGAAAATACGATGAAGCAACTCTCTCTGACAGATAACTTTGAGAAGCACCGCAAGAAAACCCGTAAGGAGCAGTTTCTCGAAGACATGGATCGCATCATTCCCTGGCAAGGATTGGTGGATGCCATCACGCCGTTTTATCCCAACCCGCAAGGTGCGGGGCGTCGTCCTATCGGCATTGAGAGAATGCTGCGCATCTACTTCTTGCAACACTGGTTTCAGCTCTCTGATCCCGCCGCTGAAGAGGCGATTTACGATTCCCGTGCTATGCGTCGCTTTGTCGGTATTGACCTGGGCACTGAGCCTGCGCCGGACGAGACAACCATCTGCAAATTCCGCCACCTCATGGAAAAACGCAATCTGGGAGACCAGTTCTTCCACCTGGTTAACCAGTATCTGAAAGAGAATGGCCTGAAAGTGAACCGCGGCACCATCGTTGATGCCAGCATCATCAGTGCGCCCAGTTCGACCAAGAACAAGAAGAAGCAGCGCGATCCGGATATGCGTCAAACCAAGAAAGGCAACCAGTGGTACTTCGGAATGAAAGCCCATATTGGCGTGGATACGGAAACCAAGTTGATTCACTCGGTGGTGGCCACGGGCGCCAATGTTCACGACTCGGTCGTCATTGGCGACCTGCTGCATGGCGAGGAAGAGCTGGTCTTTGGTGATTCGGCTTACAGTGGAAAAGGTGACGCGATCAACGAAGCGGCTCCCAATGCACTGGATCTGACTCAGAAGAAAGGTAGCCGCCACCAAACATTGACGGAAGCTGAGCGCGACTTTAACCGTAGAAAATCCAGAGTTCGTGCGCGAGTGGAACATGCCTTCGGCGTCATGAAGGGCCAGTTTGGCTTCAGGAAAGTCAGATACAAGGGGTTGGCTAAAAATGCCCATTACCTGTTTGCCACCTGTGCGTTAATCAATCTGGTCATGGCCAAAGAGCATTTATTGAAACAACGAGGCGCGCTACAGGGGTAGTCCGCCCGAAAATCGGGGCTAGGTGCGCCAGGCGCATAAAGGCTCTTCAAAAGCGCGCTAAATAGCGCAGAAAAGAGAGAAATGAGCGCCTGATTATTGAATTTAGCAGCCGTCATGTCGGTTCTCTTCAATTAATCAGATGTTCCCTAGGCATAAAATCTCCTTTTATTGTAATTAAAAATTAAGTCTGAGTGCAGCATGAACAGTTCGAGGCGGGTTGGTTAGCGCCCAATGAGCTCCAGGCTGAAGCGTGACATCTCCACTATAGGTTTTAACCAGCTCATCACTAATATTTTTAACCTGAACTTCTAGCCCCCAACTTTCCGAAAGACTTTTCAACCCAATTCGACCGTTATATATCCAATATTCCTCTTGATAATCATCTGGATCCAAATCCGGGTCCATATATTCCCCACCTTTAAAATTAGCATCCCCACCGAGCACAAACTTTAAGGGCCAATCCAAAATCTGGGACTCATAACTAAATGAGAAGCTACCTGACAACCTTGGAGCCCTATGTAGCTCTTTTCCAGACAAATCACATTCAGGGCTAGGAGGCAGAGCGACTATCCCCTGAACTTGATACCCGGGCTCTAGGGGAGCCTCCGTTCGGCATGGGGCATCTTTATAATCAACAAACTTAGCATCGTTGTACCCTACATTCATTGAAAGGATCAAACCTTCAGCAGCAAGTAAAGTCATATCAAATTCAACGCCATTTGTTCGCACTTCATTTGCATTACTTTGGGTAAAGGTAAATCCGTTAAATGTTCCCAGCTGATATCCATCATATTCAGTATAAAAAGCCCCAAAATTCAACCTTAAACGTTGATCGAGCAGTGATGTTTTAACACCCGCCTCAAGGGTATCGCTGGACTCGGCATCAAATACATATTTATCTTTACTAAATGCCCCAATATTAAAACTACCAGCTCGATACCCCTGAGAAAATGTTGAATAAATTGTTACATTCTCATGAGGCTCCCAGCTTAAAGATATTTTTGGTGAAAAATCCCTAAATATAAGAGTTTCGTCCGCAGTATACCCTCCCAATATCAGCACATCCCATATTGGATACGGGCCCGCATCAGTAAGAATAGCAGTACCATGTTTCTTATCATCTGAATATCGAGCTCCTAACGTCATAACTAGATAATCAGTGATTGACCATTCAACTTGGGAAAACACGCCAAACGACTCAACATCGACAGTGAAATATCCGTCCAGCCTCGACAACTCACCATCATCATTTGTTACCAAGCCTGTAACGAGATCTAACACCCCACCGAGACCAAGCCCATCAGGAGAGAGACCACCAACATTTATATACTTTATCCAATCAGCATACAATGGGGTACCGACCTCTGACTCAAGGTCTGTTTCCAAATAGAACAACCCAGCTACGTATTGAAATCTCCCAGGTGGCGAAACAACTCTCAACTCATGACTTATTTGCTCAAACTCTTGATCAATGAACATTCTGACAGCATTTGCTGATTGACCATCAGTATCTGCTCGAATCGCATCATCCAAGCCAACCATTCCATAAACATAGCTGAACGTATGATCCCACTTGTCATAAGTAAATTTTATCGGAGCAATATAGCCGTTACCACTCGATTCATTTTCAGAAGAATTAAAATTCCTCCTATCAAGATTAGACTCAAATCCAGGCGTAAACACCTTACCAAGAGCTCTTAACTGGGAAGGATACTTATGAATTTCATCCCCAAAGAATGCGCCAATGTAATAATCAAGATGATAGTAACTTGCATCAATTGAAAAGTTATCGCTAATATCTGCCCTAATAGAAATTCTTGCTTGTTCAATATCTTTATTTCTTGACTTTCCACCAGTAACTAGGTTTTCTACAAAACCATCTTCTCCGGCGCTCCTTAAAGCTAAACGAAAGGAAATTTTATCCGTTAACGGACCCGATATCGCACCTTCATAGTTTTTAAAGTTTCTATCGCCAGAGGCCAGATTTACAAAGCCCTCCCATTCCCTCGTTGGCATACCATGATCAATCTTTATAACCCCACCGGTAGCATTCCTACCATATAAAGTTCCTTGCGGCCCTTTCATTACTTCTATGTTCGCTAGATCCACAAACCCAGGCTTTAAGAAATCTAGCCTTGGCACATAAACATCATCCAAAATGTAGGCAACCGCTTGCTCACCAATTACATTCGATTCAGCCGTTCCTATACCCCTCATATACATTGCATTGTAATCTGTATTTATTGACACATTTGGCAATAAGCTAGCCATATCTGTTAAGTCTGATATAGCTTTATCTCTCATTTCATCGCCAGAAACTACAGTAAGAGCGATTGGCACATCTCTAACATCTTGCGCACGTCTTTGAGCTGTAACAGTTACTTCCTCAAGTCGATACCCTTGACCTCCGTTTTCGGCAAGTGAAAATTCATGCTCAGAGCACAAAACTATAAGAAGCATTAAAGGCAGAAACCGAATGTTCATATTTCCAAACAACTCTATTATGATTTTTGATTTTTTCACATTACTCCAAAATCATCTCACTTAGCTTAGCCTATTCGTCATTTCAGTTAGCCCAACAGCACCAACCCGTGATTCAGCTATATCGCTGCGCTAGGATAGCGATACAGTACGCCCCTATGTACTTCTAGCCGAATTTAGGGTTTCAGGCGCCCCCCTCTAACACCAACTCATACATACAATCTAAGCCCTCGACGATAGCCGCCGGGGGGATGTAGGGGAATTTTCAATTTATTGCACGCGGCGTCTGGTTCCCGCCTTTGTCCGTCACCATTACGACACCTCAGGGCTAGACAGACAAAAACGGGATCGCGGTTGAAAATCACTCAACGATAGGTGCTGTGACCCAATGGTGCTTCAAGAGAAACACACATCATGGGATTGCCCATAATTAACCCAACGCATTGCACTCTAAGCCGGTCAAGACCGTGATCTCAATCGCGCCGAAGGCTTAGTCTTTACCGGATTTGAGCGAGATGCAAACTCTTGTGGGGCAACCACAGCGACCCCAGCCATTACCCCCCCCGCCTTGAAACTGGTCACAGAACCGCTGGCCAACACGGCCCGCTATGACAAGCTGAGGAGAACACCCCATAAACACTGATGCGATGGTCGCCACGCTGAAGTCCCTGAAGCTGCACGGCATGACCGATGCGATCTCAACGCTCTCTGAGCAAGCCTCACCGGCTTACCAGAGTGCGCTACCCGTGCTGGATATGCTACTTAAAGCGGAAGCGTCTGAGCGCGATGTGCGCTCCACCCAGTATCAGATGAAGGTTGCGAAGTTCCCGGCTTACCGTGACCTGACCGGCTTTGACTTCCAGCAAAGTATGGCCGATGAAGCGCTGGTGAAGTCACTATACCGCTGCCAGTTCCTGGAGGATACCCAGAATGTCGTCTTGGTCGGTGGGCCGGGCACGGGCAAGACTCACCTCGCTACGGCCATCGGTGTGCAGGCTATCCAGCATCATCGTCAGCGGGTGAGGTTCTTATCCACTATTGAGCTGGTCAATGTCCTGGAACAGGAGAAACAGCAGGCTCAACAAGGGCGGCTGGCAAATCGCTTGATACACACCGATCTGGTGATCCTGGACGAGCTTGGCTATCTGTCGTTCAGCCAAGCCGGCGGGGCGTTGCTGTTCCATCTGATCAGCAAACTCTACGAGCGCGCCAGCATCATCATTACGACCAACCTCAGCTTCGGATAATGGTCGAGCATCTTTGGTGACGAGAAGATGACGACGGCCTTGCTCGACAGGCTTACCCATCACTGCCATATCCTAGAAACCGGAAATGACAGTGACCGACACAAACACTCGACAACGAATCAGAAGGAAATACAGGCAGGAAGAAAACCGAGAATTACGCCATAATCAGGCGAACAGGGTGGGTCAAATTTTGATGAAAATCCTGGGTCAGTTTTAAATGCAAATCAACACTACAAGGCTGAGCAGTCGGGTAAGCACTTGGTCAAAATTGACCAGTGGTTTGCTTCATCGAAGACCTGTTCCTGTTGTGGTGAAAAGCGGGACACACTCGCACTCTCGGTGCGAGCCTGGACGTGTGCTTGTGGCGCCGTCCATGACCGCGATACCAATGCGGCGATCAACATCAAGCAACAGGGAATTTTCCAATTACAGGCGGCAGGACTTGTCGTCTCTGCCCACGGAGGCGAGCGTAAGTCCGGTTTGTTACCGGCTGCAGCCTGAGAAGTGGGAAGCCTCACCCTAGCGAAGCGTTGGGTGGGGAGCAGTCACCCATGGGTCACACTCCCAATACCCACCGTTATATGGTGAGCTTCTGTTACTGTCAGTTCACAATGAATACGCTTTAGATCCGGCGCGAAGCCTCTTTCTCGCAGTAGCTCCCCGCATTCCTTAATACAGGCCCGAGCCTGATCAAGCTGATCGGGCATAATCATCAGATTGATCCAAAGAAGCGCTTCCTGTTGCGGGTCATCATACTCGCGTTCGAATTCGTCGCCTTGATGCGACCAAAATCCATACCCCTCCATAATTGAGCAGCCGCCGAAGTATTTGGTCAGGTGGAAACCAATCAAGCGTTTTGCTTTCGATATTGCTTTGACATTCTCTTGTTCTTGAATAGCGATACCTGCCTGGAGGGATAACCTGGATAAGCCATACTCGTTCAACGTATCACGTCGTTTCTCTGGCCCTGCACTCATCGACATATTCGTTCTCCTGTACTGTCCAAAGGCAAGATTGCCTTTGGAACAGTGGGAGGGCGAGGAACGAAATCGACCTACCCGGATACCCGTACTTATCCCTCCCCCAGGGCATTTAGTTAGAAGATGTGCCTACGTCTCCCACTGTACTCCCGAGCAGTTCAGCTCACAGGGGTCCTAGGGATTTTGCCTCCAAATATTGCAAAAACCGCTGCAGGCCGCGCCAGCTGTGGTTTCTGGAGGCCCATTACTTATCGATTGTCGGCCGGTAGCCATCAATCGATTCCATTAAATCCTCAAGTTTTGGCAATTCACCTGTCGGTGCGAATGTGTATCTACCCCGGAGGTTGATATTCTCCCAGGCTACAGGTGAGGCCCGCTTTACTGTTTCCAGAGACATTGCATTGCCTTGATCCTCAAAGCTGTCCAGCAGATTACTGAGCACTTTTGAGTTGAAGTAGATGATGGCATTTGCCACCAGTCTGGCACTTTCGTTCCAGATCTGGATCTCCTCATCGCTATTACCCCGGAATCGGTCGCCATTGACGTGGCTAATCGCCCGTCTCAGCTGGTGATAGGCTTCACCCCGGTTCAACGCTCGCTGAACGTGATTTCTAAGGCTGGCGTCGTCAATGTAGTTCAGCAGATATTGGGCTTTCAGCAGCCGGTTATATTCGGTCAATGCCTCCAGTAATGGGTGATTGTGCTTGTAACCGGATAGTTTACGCACTAACCTGGCCTGACTGGTCTTGCGCTGAGCCAAAGAGACGGCAATCCGCTGGATGGTGTCCCAGTGAGCCATGATACGCTGCGTGTTGATCGGCTTGCGCAACGATATATGCACTTGCTGGTTCTTGTCTTCGGTGATGTTGAATAGTTCATTGATGACCCTGCCGACCTGGGCATATCGAGGTGCGAACCGATATCCGAACAGGTCGAGCAGGGCAAAGTTCACATGGTTTACTCCATGAGTGTCAGTTGAGAGCATGTCGGGGACTATCTCAGTACTGTTGTTCATCAACAGGTCAAAGATGTAATGGGATTCATGCTCATTGGCCCCGATTACCCGGGCATTGATGGCCATATGATTGGCATTCAGACTGACCGCGGACACGCCTTTGCTGGTCCCGAAGTATTTTGAGGAGTACCGCGTGCGGAATGTCTCGCGTTTGGCTTCGAACTTCTGACCATCGGCACTGGCGTGCAGAATATCTTCCTGAATGTTGTAGTGCTTGAAGATACTCAGTCGTGTAGTGGCGTTGTTGATGCGGTCATTGGACGCATTCAGGGTTTCCAACCGAAGGTAGTTCGCTTGGATAGTGCTGAGTTGTTCATAGGTGCAGTCAGAAATCTGCGCGATGCCATAGATGCCCTGATTAGTGGCATTGGCAATCAGTATCGCCAGCAGATCCACTTCGTACTGACGGCTTTTCGAGCTCAAGCCCAGCACATGTTGGAAGTCGTCAATGAACCCGGTATCCCGATCCACTACGCGCAATACATCGGCGATGCTGACCGCTTTCATTTGCTGGAAGAACGGGTTATTCACTAGGTGCTTCTTGCTGGCTGTAGGCAGCCGCCAGTGATGTTTGCCGTCTTTCGGTCGCAAAATTACGTCCCTGGTATCTGAACGCTCCAAATAGTGGCTGACTTCGTGCAACCGAAGGGTCAGCTCATCCGCCATGCGTGGAATCAGACGTTTCGGATCCTCGCTGATATTGGGTTGCTGAGTGCCCTCCACCAAGGACCCCTTCTGGTTTTTCCAGATCTCTGGCTTCACGAGATCATCCTCTAACGCCCGATATCGAATGACTTCCGGCAGCGTCAACTGGCCGTTTAAGCGGTTGGGTATCTGCAGATACAAAAACCATTCATACTTGGATTTGTCTATACTGCCATCGGGTTTCGACAGCAATGGCCGTGTGGCTTTCGGTAGTAAACGCTGATCAATGCTGACATCGCCGAGCCTATTACCGGCGACCAAATCCAACCGAGCTTGGGCCAGGGCCCCGGCTAACCGCCGCGTTTTGTCGGTACCGTCAAAACGCAGACAGCAAAAGAGCGAACGCAACAGTCCGGCTCGCAATGTGGACTCCGTATCCAGGTGCTGCCAAAATGCCTCCTCCGCCGACTGTTTCTGATTACTCAGGTATCGGCAGACTGAGTTCAGGTCGCTGACATTGAGAAACTGGAACGCCCGTTGCTGTACAGCTTGAAACGACGTATCAGGATCGATGCTGTCATCAACGAACAGGTGTAAGATATCAGTAGCTTTGCTCACATTGCGAGCTGCCTTTTGCCAATCCCGATAGACCCGTTCTTGGGCCATTTGATGCGCACGTTGTTTCACTTGCCGGAGGTGATGTATGAACCCTTCCGCAATACGTTCCAGGCCCTGCTGGTGCCGCGACTGCAGATAGCACAGCAAGTACAGGCGCTGGTTAGCAAGCGATTGACGTTTAAGTTTGGCTCCGTAGTAGTCAACCCGTTCGGCATAGTGTTGCTGGTTTTTCTGAGAGAGAGAAAGTGACTCGAGTACAGTCGTCACATCCGTCATCCACGGCTGAATATGGTGATACACGGCTATTTCTTTTTGCAACTCGGTGCCGGTAAAATTGCGGGCGCTCTGGCGTAGTTGCTGGAATGTAAACTGGCCTTCACCGGAAACCAGTGTGAGCAACATAGTTGATAGACCTTGGCTGCAAGCGGCGTCGATCTGGTCATGCAATCGTTTCTGGTGCTGGCCAATAACCTGACTGACGATCTTCTGCAGCGTACTATAGGCGGGAATTGCGATTTTCTGGCGAGCCAAATATTCGATTGCAGCGTCAAAGACTGCTCGGGGCTCCACCCAGCTTTCAGCACAGGTACACAAGTGCTCGACAAGCTGTGGCTGATGTCTTTTATCGTTCCAGTTGCTGACGCCGACGATCGATAGAACACGCGCATAGATACGGGATTTTTGGTCAGGTTTCAGGCTAAAACGCCTGAAGGTAAGGTCCCTATAGTGAAATCGGGCTATGAATACCAAGTCGTCCTGCATTGATTTGTACCTTGGGTTAAGCAGGACCGGTTTGCATTTGAAGTAGCCCAGCAAAGCAATCGCCACACAACGATATTTGCGTTGCCTTATTCTCGATATCTCCGCTAGTTCTTTGTCATTCAGCATAAAGTAGAATCGCTGGTATGACTCATTGAAGGATGGGACGCCATATAGATCCTCGACCTCGGCAGCAGTGAGGATTGATAGCCGCTTGTTTCTGCTCATTCTTTGACCTAAAGGTCGAAGAAGATACCGAATTTCTCAGCGCATTAGAAACTAATAGCCCCCTGCAGCCCACGGATGGCGGGGCCTCCGGCGGTTTTTGCAATATTTGGAGGCAAAATCCCTAGGACCCCTCATGGGCTTTTTCCATGAAATTGAGAGCGCTGGCAGTCACTTCAGAGTCGACAGTCTCCATCCGTTTCATCGTCAGGGGGCCGGTGTCCTGTACCCTGCCATCAGCGTGAGAATGAATAACACCCCGGGGGCCGAACTTCTTGCGAAATGCTGGATCCTTTGGGTAGTCGACATTTTCCGGCTCGTCCTCGGCGTTGAGGTGGTACAGGTTGCCGAAGAACTCGTCGAAGCCGTGATTGGTGGGCAGGTGCTCATCGCGGTCACCCAGGTGATTCTTGCCGAACTGGCCGGTGGCATAGCCGTGATTTTTCAACAGGCCGGCAAGTGTCGGGTCTTTTTCGCTCATACCTTCTTTCGCGCCGGGAAGCCCAACCTTGGTCAGGCCGGTACGAATGGGCGATTGGCCGGTAATAAACGCAGCGCGCCCGGCGGTGCAGCTCTGCTGACCGTACCAGTCGGTGAACATGGCGCCCTCATTGGCGATCCTGTCGATATTGGGTGTCTTGTATCCCATCATCCCGTGGTTGTAGGCGCTGATATTGAACCAGCCAATATCGTCGCCCCAAATCACTAGAATATTGGGTTTGCCTGCCGCATGAGTTGTAGTTGCCATCAGGCAGGCGGCGATTACAGCCCCTATCCATGCTAGTATGTACTTCTGGATAATTTTCACCAAACCTACTCCTTCGTTGGTTGAACGTACCGATTTTCCAAAATCATTCAGGGTGACGCCGCCGGCGATCACGCTCCACATCAAGTGTAGGCTATGTTCAGGTAAAAGCAGGGAGCAACCCTCGTCAATGTGGTCGAGCCTACTTTGCTTGCATAACCGTAGCTGCATCCAGTCGAATAACGCGCCCGTTCATATAAGCATTCTCGGCCAAAAAAGCGCAGGTATGGGCGAACTCATCCATCTCACCCATCCGTCGCGGTGCTTCAACCATCTGGATCAGGGCATCCTGGACTTTTTGGTCCATGGATTTGATCATGGGCGTGCCGAACAGACCCGGGGCGATTGAATTCACACGGATACCCAGGGGGCCCAGCTCCCGGGCGGCGGGAATGTTCATCCCGTTAACCCCCGCCTTAGAGCCACTGTAGGCACTCTGGCCAATCTGACCCTCGTAGGCCGCACCCGACGATACGTTCACGATCACCCCGCGCTCGCCCTTCTGGTCCGGCTCATTCTTCGCCATCTGCTCAGCACACTTGGCCATGACGTTGAACACCCCCATCAGGTTGACGTTGATAACCATGGCGTACTTCGCCAGGCTGCTGGCCTTGCCTTCCCGGTCGAGGATCTTGCACGGCAACGGGATACCAGCGGCGTTAACATTCATATGGATCGCGCCGAACTTGTCCATGATCGCTGCGATAGCGACATCTATGCTCTCCTCGGAGGTCACATCGGTCTGGCAGAAAATGGCATTTTCCTCGCCCAATTCTTCTACTGTCGCTGTGCCGGCTGCCTCATTCAGGTCCAGAAGTGCAACCTTTGCACCCTTCTCGCTCACCATATAACGCGCGGTGGCCTGGCCCAGACCCGAGGCGCCGCCGGTGATTACCAAAACTCTATTTTTCAGCTTCACAAAAACCTCCAAATTCCCTTACTTAACTGAACGCATTCAAACCGGTCAGGGCCCGGCTGATTAACAGCTTCTGGATTTCGGTAGTGCCATCGGGGATCGGCGCGACAATAGCCTCCCGCGCCAGGCGCTCAACGATGAATTCCTTGGTCACACCGTTACCACCGTGAATTTCCAGCGCGTCGCGCGTCGCGGTCACCGCGATTTCGGTGCCGTACCACTTGGCCATGGCGCACTCCTTGTCCGCGCGCTCGCCGCGCATCACCATATCCATGGCCCGGTAGGTCAGCAGCCGGGCGGCATCGATCTGGGTGGCCATGGTGGCGAGCTTGTCGGCGATCAGCTGGTGACCGCCAATCAACTTGCCGTGCTGCTTGCGCTCCTGGGCGTACTTGATGGCCTCGTCCATGGCGCGACGCGCCACGCCAATTCCCCACATTGCCATGTGGCAGCGAGCGTATTCGAATATCTTCAGGGTATTTTTGAGCCCGGTACCGCGGCCACCCACCACGTTCTCCACCGGCACCCGCACATCAGACATGAAAACCTGCGAAGTGGACTGACCGTTCAACGCCATCTTGGGAATTCCCACCGTCTCGTAGCCATGCTCCTCACGGTCGATCAGTATATGGCTGATCTCGTTCTCACCGGTGCGACAGGTACAGATGAACACGTCTGAGTACTCGCCATTCGTAATCCAGGTCTTTTCGCCATTGATCACCCAGTGGTCGCCATCGAGCACCGCACGCGTCTTGACTGCAGACACGTCTGAACCCACGTCCGGCTCAGAGATACCCATGGCGATGAACTTGTCGCAGTTGATGATGTCCGCGAGGTAATTCTCCTTGATGGCCTCGGGCGCCAGCTGTCTTAACAGCTCGGCATTGACCGCGTTGATAAAACCGGGGATGGCGATATCCAGAGAGGTGTAGGCGATCTCCTCAAATACCATCAGGTGGGTGAGCCAGTCCATGCCAAAGCCGCCCCACTCCTCACCGAATGGCGCCTTGATCAAGCCGAACTCGGTCAGCCCCTGGGTCCACTCCTGCATTTTCTCCCGCGGTATGAAGCCCTCGCCGTGCTCGCGAAAGGCCGGCTCGATCTCCGAGTCCAGGTATTTGCGCAGATTCTCGATAATCATCTGCTGTTCTTCACTGCGTTGGAAATTCATCGCTTTGTTCTCCTCTACTGCTTTGCGAGTATGCTTACCGCGGCCGTTGCCTCTTCCAGGCCGACGAGGCCACCACCGTTTTCCTGTACTGCGATCCGCGCGCCTTCAACCTGGCGCGCGCCGGCTTCGCCGCGCAGCTGGGTTACCAGCTCAAATATCTGGCCGAGGCCTGTGGCGCCGATGGGGTGCCCTTTTGACTCCAGGCCGCCGGAGGGATTGACCGGCACCCGGCCGCCGACAGTGAAATCGCCGCGCGCGGCGGCGGGGCCGCCCTCCCCCCAGGGCACCAGGCGCAGGTTTTCCACCTGGATGATCTCACCCATGGCAGTCGCGTCGTGCACCTCCACCACGCTCACATCCTCCGGGGAAACGCCGGCCTTCTCGTAGGCTTCTGCGGCCGCCAGCGCAGTAATGTGCTTTTCATACTCCTCGGCCGTGCGGTTGATACCGGAGCGGAAGACGCAGCTGAGCAGCTTCACCGCCCGGGAGGCATCGCCCCTGAGCCGTTTGAGGCCCTCGGCACTGCACAGCACCGCCGCGGCAGAGCCGTCGGAGATGGGCGCGCACATGGGCAGGGTCAGGGGGTAAGTGATCGGCGGTGCGGCCATCACCTCTTCAACGGTGTAAGGGTTCTGGTACTGGGCCAGGGGATTGTGCACCGAGTGGGTGTGGTTCTTGGCGCAAACCGCGGCGATCTGCTCCTGGGTGGTGCCGAAGGTCTTCATATGCTGGCGGCAGAAGGCTGCGTACACATCCATGAACATGCTGTAGGGCTTGGGTGACAGGGAGCCTTCCGGCAGGGTAATCCCCTCCCCCATCTTGAGCAGGTACTCCTTGTTGGCCTCAACCGTGGTCACATCCCAGGCGGAATCGAACGCGGCGAACATCTTCGCCTTGTCCTCGGTTAACATTTTTTCCGTACCCACCGCGATTGCGATATCGCAGCTGCCGGCGCGAATCGCCTGGGCAGCCAGGTAAAGGCCGGACGTGGCGGAAGCGCAGGCGCCTTCAACATTGAATATAGGGATGCCCTCAAAACCCATGGAGCGCAGGGCCACCTGGCCGGGCACCATATGCTGGTCCTGCAGAAAGCCGATGACACAGGAGGCGAAGAAGGCCTCGCCCACCTCGTCCTTGTCTACACCCGCATCAGTCAGGGCCCCCTGTACAGCCTCAGCGGTCAGGTCCTTGTAGCTCTTGTCCATATGCCGACCGAAGGGGGTCATGCCGACGCCGGCGATATATACATCTGTCATTTTCTCTACTCCTATTAGCGGCCCTGGAACCGTGGCTTGCGTTTCTCGGCAAAGGCGGCCAGGCCTTCCTGCATATCCCAGGAGCGCTGGTGCTTGCGGAATTCGTACATCTCGTGCCGCAGCGCGTCGTCTCGGGTCTTGTCAGCGGCGGCATTAGCCACGGACTTCATCCGGCGCAGGGCGATGGGGCTCTTCTCAGCGATATGCAGGGCCAATGCCTGGGCGGCTTCCTGCAGCTCACCGTCGGCTACCACCTCATTGACGAAGCCGTAGTTTTTCATCTCCTGTGCGGAAAGAGTTCTGCCGGTAAACAGTAGGTACTTAGCCACGTTGTGGGGAACGATACGCGGCAGTACTGCTGCTCCCCCCGCCCCCGGGTAGACACCGAAGTTGGCGTGAGCGTCGCCTATCCTGGCACTCTCAGCGGCCACGACGAGATCGGCGCACATGGCGGTCTCCAGGCCACCTGCCATGGTGATACCGTTGAGGGCGGCAATCACCGGCTTGGGGAAATCGCGCAGCGGGTTCAAAACCCTGTCGCACAGGCGATCGAGGAAATCAGGCTTACCGGGTGGGACGTCGAGGCTATCCAATACCTGCTTCAAGTCAGCGCCGGCGCAGAAAGCCTTGCCCGCACCGCTGATGACAACAACCTTGATACACTCATCCCCCAGAATCTGTTCCAGGTACTCCTCGTACAGGGTAATCATTTCCAGGCTGATGGAATTCATGGCCTCGGGCCGGTTCATGGTCAACCAGGCTACTCCATCCCTGTTTTCGAATAGAAGGGCAGCTTCACTCATTAGAAAAACTCCTGACACTGATCCATCTGTGGACCGATATTGTTAGCGGAAACCCGCGCTGGGTATTCACTCCCGTGTTCTGGGAATACTATAAGCGCAGGCGGCTGTAAGCCCCTTGTCATCAGAGCTTAAATACTTGTCTGGATGATAATTGTTAACGGGGGCTTTGAGAGTCGATTCGGGCGAATCGGGGAAGAAATAAAAAAAACAGCGCTTGATACCAGGCAGGGTGCCGGCATCAAGCGCCGCAAAGGGACTATCAGAAATTGTATGCTGCAGATATTCCGTAGACGCGGGGTTCCTCAACCCAGCCAATATAAACTCCTGGGCTCAAGGGAGCATCAACCGAAGCGGTGTAGGTGGTCTCATCGGTCAGGTTCCGTCCGTAGAGCACCACCTCCCAGGTACCTTCCAGGGACATCAGGGAGATACTGGCATCGACCTTGGTGTAGGAATCCTGCAGCACATTTTCATCGAGGTCGCCATCCAGGAAGAATTCATCCTTGTAATTGACATCGACATGGAAATTGAATTCCGCCCAATCAAATGCGTGATTGTAGTCCAGGTAGAGCGAGGCACTGTGCTCCGGTGCGAACGCCCCGCGCTCGCCGGACAGATCCTTTGTACCCTCACCAGAGGAGTTCGGGCAGGTACCCAGGCCAATCTCGACAACGGAACAACCCGCCCCCGGATACGAATCGAACTCGTGATCGAGGTAGGCATAGCTGCCGCCGATTTCCAGTGCATCGGTAGCGGCGAACTGCGCTTCGATCTCGATACCCTGGACGGTCAGCTCCGCCGCGTTGCCTACGACAAAACTTGTGCCACCCCAAGAAGTAACCTGCAGATCTTCCAGCTCAGATCTGTAAATGGCTGTCGCGACGCGCGCACGGCCATCCATGAAGTCCTGTTTTACACCCAACTCCCAGGCAGTCACGGCTTCGTCTTCAAACTCGTGACCGGGTCGAGACGAGCCATCGGGATTCGCTGTATCCGGGCTGAAATTGAAGCCGCCAGACTTGTAACCTTCCGAATACGAAAGGTATGCCATTCCGGTGTCACTGTATTCCCAGCGCAGGCGAGCAGAGGGGTCAAAATGACTTTCATCACGCTCGTCTTCAAAATAGGCAGCGTATCGATCCAGGCTGCCGGCATGTGCCGCGGCCGCAGCTGTCGCACCGGCATCGCCAGTAGCCACCATGACATTGGTCAGGTATTCAATAAGATCTGCGGACCCGGCAGTAATGTCAGGAGTCACTATATCGTTTACTTGCCCTGGTGCGCCCTGGCCGATGGTAACCAGCTTGGTCATTTCCTTCTCATCTTCCGAGTAACGCCCGCCAAGATCGAGGCTCAGGGTATCGGTGATGTCGAAAGTGACTTCACCGAAAATTGCCATTGTCGTGGTGTCCTGGTCGAAATCGGTCAGACCGGACGATGTGTCTGTCTCACCAAACGGTGTCACGAAAATGGTGGGGACTAGCCCGCCAAATGTGCCATCGATGTGAGTACCTTCGTCCAATTCCAGCTCCTGGTCCTCGTAGTAAACACCCGCGATAAAGTTAAACCGGCCATCCCAGTTTGTAGCAACACGGATTTCCTGGCTGAACATGTTCAGCTTTTCCTGGTCGATATTCTCGATGAAGTTGGGAGGCAGGAAGTCCACATCATGGTACTGCTCGAATTCAAAGTCAGATATGCCGGTCAAGGACGTTACCGTGTAGTCACCGACATCCCAGTCGATTTTCACAGAGAAGGCGGTCGAAGTCGTGTCCTCGGTATCACCCCTGCCCCACTGCAGGTTGCCTACCCAACTTTCATAGTCATCGCCTCCGGGTGCATCGGCCGCCGCAAATTGACCACCAGTAAGTGCGGCAGAGAGGGCCAGAGTGCTAGCCGGGGGCAGGCGGTCATCAATCGTATAGGCGTTCATTTCCTTGCCGGTACTTTCCATATCCACGTGTGACGCCTTGGCAACAATCGACAGGTTGTCGGCTGCATCCCAGGCCAGTGTCAGGCGAGCCATCTTGTTGGTTTCTTCCTGCTCATCGGTGTCCCGGAACCTGTTATCCATGTAACCATCGGAGTCTTCCTGGCGCAGCACCAAGCGGGCCGCAACACTGTCGCTCAGACTGCCTGATACGATGCCAGTGTAACGTGTGGTGGACTGCTCAGGCTCAAACGCGGCCTTGATGGACCCGTTGAACTCATCGCCAACTACCGGGTTGGCTGTTTCCACCTTAATAGCACCAGCCACAGTGTTTTTTCCGAATAGCACGCCCTGGGGGCCACGCAATACTTCCACCTGCTGCAGATCAACCAGGGACTGGGTGAACTGGCGGCTACGGGACTGGTAGATACCATCAATGTACATTCCCGCGGACTGCTCAAAGCCCTTGTTAATGCCTGAGCCGACACCGCGGATACGAATATTCGTGGTCTGGGCGCCGCGGCCAATCTGCAGGCCAGGTACCTTGGCGGAAAGCTGTTCCATGTTGGAGATACCCTGAGACTCCATGGCCTGGCCGGATACCGCGGTGACCGCCACAGGAGCGTCCATCAGGGTCTCAGTACGCTTACGGGCGGTGACCATCACCTCTTCCAGGGCCTGGCCGTGGGTGGGCAGTGACTGGTAGAGAAGAACCTGGGAAGCGGCGACTGCGAGCGCAAGGGGGCTTGGTTTTGAGTGAGATATTCATTGTGATCCTCTGCTTTCTATAGTTATGGAGCTTTATATAGTTATGGAACTGTGGGTTATTACATGGCAAACAAACGTCCGGCTCTTGGCCGAATAATGATTAAATTTGTCCATTCAGCCCGGAACGCGTGTTAATTTGCCGCTTTTCTTCCTGCGGGGTTCTTCCTCACCGGCTTTTTAGCTGTTGTTTTCTTTTTTAGCGGGCGTTTCGCCGGCTTACGCTTTGGTTTGGCCCCAGTGGCCGCCAGCAATTCCGCATAGCTCTCTTCCAGACACTGGGCCAGGAATTCCGGGGCCGGCACAATCTCGCGGCAGGCCGTCGGGCAGATATAGATCTCCCGGTCGTAACTGGTGATCGCGAATACCGCTCCCATGCCGTCGGTACAGGGCGCCACAATGGACCAGAACTTCAGCTTCGCGCCCTGGAGGTACAGCGGCACGCTCGGCCCAGGCACATTGGAAATTGCCATATTAAACAAGCGCTTACCGGTGCCACCCGCATCGAGACCAATACGGGAAATCAGCTTCCCTGTGGCCGCCAGCAAAGAAGCGGGAATATGCTTGTTGAGGTCCGTCAGGTCACTGGCGCCAATGGCGTTGACGATACTCTTGGAGCGAGCAGTCTGTTCGGTCACATAGGCGAGACGTTCTTTCGGGTCCGCAATATCGGAACCGATAGCGGCCCCCATGAAGGTGATGTTGTTGGCGCCAGGCTCGGCATCGGGCCCGGACCGGGTGTTGACCGGCATCATCGCCACCATGGTGTCCCGGGGCAATTCACCGTTGTGGTCCAGGTAGCGGCGCAGGGCACCGGATATAATTGTCGTCACCACATCGTTGATGGTGCTGCCTTCCACGGCCTTGCGAATGCCCTTGAGCTCGTCCAGTTGGAAGCGTGAGGTGGTAAACACCCGAAAGGGAGAAACCCGGCCGTCGAAGCGGGTCGTCGGCACCTTCGTTCCAGAATTGTGTTCTTCGACCCTGGCCACAGTGCGTTTCTGCACCTCCTTGCGCAACCTGCCACCCACCTTGGGCAGCAGGCGGGACAGGGGTCTGGCAAGACGCATCGGCGAGGTCGCATTGTTCCACCAGGCACGGGTGGCCATCTCAAACTGGCTGGGGGCGCGAACACCCTCGGTCTCATGCTCTCCGCCCAGCCCCGGCTTCTTACCCCGGGCATCGAGGTCGTGCAGGGCCCAGGTCAATTGTGCCGCCGCGGTGCCGTCTACGGCCGCGTGATGCATGCGGGTGAGGATGGCGAAGCTGCCCTTGGGCAGCCAGTCGATATTGTCCAGCCCCTCAACCACGTACATCTCCCACAGAGGGCGATTGAAATCGAAATGGGGGGGTGGTCAGGCGCGAGGCCATGATACAGAACTGCCGCCAGTCGCCGGGCTTGGGCAGGGCAACGTGGAACACGTGGTTCTCGATGCGGAAATTCTCATCTTCCACCCAGTAGGGATAGTCCAGGGACATCGGCACCTGCTTGAGCTTCTGGCGGAAGATCGGCGAGGTGGCGGTGCGCGATTCGATGTGTTTGAGGATTTCCTTGAAGCGCAGGTGGCCACCGCCGGGGATTGTGGACTGGTCGTATACATAGATCATGGTGCCGCCGGTACTGGCGCGGTCCGTGTCCAGATAGATGAAGGAGGCATCGAGCCCCGACAGTTGCTTGAGTTTGCTCATGTGCTGGGCTCACCCGACCTTGCGGCCGGCCTCCTCCCAGTATTTCTGGCGCACCTGCCGGCGCAGCACCTTGCCCACCACGCTAGTGGGTATCTCCTCAACGATTTCAACGGATTTGGGCGTCTTGTATCCGCCCAACTCGTTGCGTACGTGCTGGATAAGGGCCGCCTCTTCAACCTCGGCGCCTTCCTTGAGCATGACCTCGGCGTGCACCGATTCGCCCCACTCCTCATGAGGCACACCGACCACCGCGGACATGAGCACCGCCGGGTGGCTGTTAAGCGCGGATTCCACTTCGTTGGCGTAGATATTGAAGCCGCCACTGATAATCATGTCTTTCTTGCGATCGACAATATGAAAGAAGCCACGCTCGTCGATCCTGCCAATGTCGCCAGACTTCCAGAAGCCATCCTGGAACTCAGAAGCGGTCTGCTCCGGATTGCCAAAGTAGCCCGGCACAATGGCGCGGGAACGCAGCCAGATCTCGCCGGTCTCTCCCCGCGGCACCGGGTTGCCGTCGTCGTCCATGATCTCAAGCTCGGTGAAAGGCGCAGGCCGGCCGGCGGAGGCCAGGTGCGAATCATCGCCGTCCTCCACCAGGTGGTCGGCTTTGCTCATGGACAGGGCCACACCAAAGTGCTCGGTGGAGCCATAGACCTGAATGAAGTTGTTCCCAAAGGCCGCCTGCAGTTCCGCCAGCTTGGACGGGCTCATGGGGGCAGCACCGTAGTACATGTTTTCAATTGTCTTGAACCGCGCCCGACCCTTCTCGTCCATATCCAGCAGGCGGTACAGCAGGGTCGGCACGGCGAAACCGTTAGTGATCCGCTCGGCGGCGATATTGTCACACCAGGCATCCAGATCGGGCACATTCATGGTCACGGTACAACCGCCCTTGAACTGGGTCGGCGCAAACATCATGCCGCTGCCGTGGGTGATCGGCGCCAGGTGGATAAAGCGGGTCTCGGGGTTCCAGGCCGGATCCGGCAGGGCCCAGTAGGAGTCGCGACACGCCAGGTAGGTGTCCGCTGTGTACATGGCACACTTGCCACGCCCGGTAGTGCCACCGGTGAAGCGCATGATCACCACGTCGTCGCGATCGTCGATCACCACGTTGGGGTTGCTGTCGTCCACCTGCTCCAGCAGGTTCCAGAAATAGTGTACGCCCTGGTACTCTTTCTCCGGCTTGTCCATAGCCACGATGGTGACCTGGCGCTCGCGCAGCATGTCATAGTGGCTTTCCAGCAGGTCAGCCTCGATGAACACCACCTTGGCGCTGACCGTATCCACCTGGTATGTGTGATCATCCAGGCTGTCGCGGTAGTTGGTGTAGCACAGGGGGGTGCCGGCTTTTGCCGCGGTGAAAAAGTGCAACAGCGATGCGTTGTCGTTGTCCAGGATGATCACCGCGTTATCGCCGCGTTGCAGGTCCAGCTTGTGGCGCATCATATTGACGATGCGGTTGGTCAGCAGGTGGAACTCGCGGAAGGTATAACGGCGGCCGCGCTCGATGTTCACCAGAGCCTCGCGCTCTGAGAAAGCATCCGCAAGGCGCTCACTGATAGTGCTGAAATTTATTTTCATGGTGAGCTCTCCTTATGACCAGTTACAGACGCGGCGGCACACGGACTCAATGATTTCCATCGGGATTGGCAGGAACGCCGCGAGCGGGTCGCCGGCGATGGCCGCAACGATCTCGGACATTTTCGATGCGGGAATATCATGACGGGCAAAGTCCAGCGGGTGCCCCATCTGCACCAACAGCTCGCGAATAGCGGCGGCACAGGCGAGGACAGCATCCCTGCCCTCGCCTTCTACTCCGAACACCCCTTTCAGGCGGTCCGCCACCGGCACATAGAAATCGGGGAATTCTTCCATTACCACGGGTAGCAGTACGCCGTTGGCCTCACCGTGGTGAATATGGCAGACAGCGCCCAGAGCGTGAGCGAAATTGTGTATTGGCGACGCACCCAGATCATTCACCACCGAGTTACAGGCCATGGCGCTGGCGTTGAGCATGGCCTGGCGAGCGAGGACATCCGAGCCATCGGCGACCACCTTCGGCAGGTTTTCGAGGATGACTTTTGCGCTGGTCTCGGCGTGGGCCAGGGTGAAATGGTTCGTGTTGAGATGGCCCATGGTTTCAACTGCGTGGGTCAGGGCATCCATACCGGTGGCGGCCGTCAACATGGGCGGCAGGCCGGTGGTCATGTGCGCATCCAGTACAGCGATATCCGACTCCAGGTAGTTGCTGACGATCAGGTGCTTGATGCCCAGTTCCTTGTTGTAAATCACCGCGCCATTGGTCACTTCCGCACCGGTACCAGCAGTTGTGGGAACTGAGATATGGGGCACGCCCATATATTCCACTTCCGGCCAGTTCATCATTTTCACCGGGGACTTCAGCAACTGGTCCACGCTGTCCACCCCGTTGTACATGGCGAGCTTGACCAGTTTCACCGAGTCGAGCACGCTGCCGCCACCCACGGCCAGCAGGCCGTCGGCGCCAGTTGCCCGTGCCATCGCCAGACAGTCGTCGATACAGCCGGACTCCGCGTCCGGGGCGGTGTCGGTAAATACACCCGCCAGGCGAACGCCGCCGGGGCCACGCTGCTCGTCAAACAGGGCTGCTACCTTGTCGACAATCCCCACATCTTTCAGGCCCTTGTCGCTGACCAGGAGAACTTTCTTGCTTCCCAGGCCGCTGAACAGGCCGGGCAGGCGGATGACAGTGCCGGGGCCCGCGTGAACCATGGTCCGCTGCCAGTATTGAAATGCGCCAGTGCTGGACATCTTTTTATTCCTCTATAGCGTTAATGACAGCCGGGCTCAGACGACCTGGTGAACCAGGCCGAAGAAGGCCTTGGCATTCGGGTCGGTCTCGAAGCTTGTCATGTAGTTCTTGGTTTCCAGGTAGCCTTCCAGGGACGCGATATTGATCTCGCGCCCGTAACCACTCTGCTTGTGGCCGCCGAAGGACATGTCGCCGGTGATCGCGTGCCAGTCGTTGACCCACACGGTGCCCGCCTCCAGCCGCTGGGCGACTGCCTGGGCGCCGATGGGGTCGCCGGTCCACACACCCGCGGACAGGCCGTAGCAGCTGTCGTTGGCCAGGGCGATGGCGTCCTCGACATCGCTGTACTTGATCACCGACAGTACCGGGCCGAAAATCTCCTCGTTGTAGATCTTCATGTCCGGGGTAACATCGGTGAAGATGGTGGGCTGCACAAACATCGCGTCGGAGTACTCGTCAACCTGCAGCGGCCCGCCGCCACAGGCGAGGGTCGCACCTTCTGCCTTGCCGGACTCCACATAGCCCAGCACCCGTTCGTAGTGCTCGCGGTAGGCCATGGGGCCCAGTGTAGTTTCAGGGGCAAACTGGCTGCCGGCCTTCAAATTGCCGACCAGCTCGACCATGCGCGCCACCAGTTCGTCGTGAATGGACTCGTGAACGAACAGGCGGGTGCCCGAGATACAGATTTGTCCCGAACCCAGCAGGAAGCCGAAAGTGGCGCCCCTGGCGGTCAGTTCGATGGGGGCATCTGGCAACACAATACCCGGCCCCTTGCCGCCCAGTTCCAGGGTCACCCGTTTCATGGTTTCGGCCGCCGCCTTCTGGATCATGGTGCCCGTACGACCAGAGCCGGTGAAGGAAATCTTGGCGACACCCGGGTGGGAGGACAGGGCTGCGCCCACGTCCTGGCCGTAGCCGGTAACCACGTTGACCACCCCGGGGGGCAGCAGGTCCTGCATCAGTTCCATCGCCCGCACCACCGCCAGCGAGGCGGTCTCGGCGGGCTTGATGACCACGGTGTTGCCCGCGGCAATCGCCGGCAGCATCTTGAGGAAAGCCAGGAACAGGGGGCCGTTCCAGGCAGTGATCAGGCCACAGACGCCCAGGGGCTGCTTCACCACCCGGACATCGTGCGCCTCGGGTGCGAGCCGCACCGGGGGATACTCGACAAAGGGGTAGCTTTCCAGCCCCTCGGCGAAGATCTGGATAAACTGCATGACCGCAGGAATATCGAAGCCCTTCAGACGAGTGACGCCGAGGCCGGTACAGGCCGCCTCCAGCGTCAGCAATTCCTCCAGGTTGGCACCCAGCACTAGCGCCATCCGGGCGATGATACCTGCACGTTCGCTGGTCGGGGTGTTTTTCCAGGTCTTGAACGCTTCTGCTGCCGCCGCGACAGCCGCGTCGACATCGGCGGCGTTACCCGCCGCGGCCTTGCCGGCAACCTGGCCGGATACGGGATCGATCAGGTCGATATACTGGCCGGATGATGGCGGAACGAACTCGCCGTTGATGATGTGTTGCTGGGTGGGGATGCTCACTGGGACCTCTCCCTGTTAGGTTGATGTGTTATTTGTGACACAGGCTAGACCCATCCCGGGTACCAGACTTGGCCCTAGCGACAAATAACCCGGCAAAACTGTCGGGGTTATACCCACAGGGCCTCGCCTGCAGATTCAAATGGAGGCCCTAAAAGCAGCACTTTTGCCTACGTAATCAAATTGTTATGCTAGCGCTATCCCGTTGAGGGCATAACGATAACGAGGGAACAACCGCAGGATGAGTGATTCCACATCCGCTACGACTATCGCCTCCTACACCATGGCCATCCACATGGCACTGGAAGCGAATGGCCACGATGCGGCCGCTGTATTTAAGGCCGCCGGGTTGAGTGACGCCCCCAGCCAGGATCCACTGGATCGCTATACCACCGTCCAGATGGCCACGCTGTTCCGGGAAGCGGTCAAATCTACCGGCAACCCCGCTTTCGGCTTGGTCGCCGCGCGCTTTCTCCACCCCTCCAATGTCCACGCCCTGGGCTATGCCCTGCTGGCCAGCGCCACCCTGCGGGACGCCTGTGAACGGCTGGTCTACTATTTCCGTATTGCCAGCAACCAGGGTTCCTATCGCATCGAGGAGAGCGAAGGCCGCTTCTGCCTGGTTCTGGAGGTAGTTGCAGACGGCGTCGCCTTTGAAACCATCGACGCCTGGAACGCCTTCATCATTCGGGTCTTCCGCATGATTTATCGGCCCGATTTCAAGCCCCTATCAGTACGACTGACGCGCCCCCTGCCTGAGGGCTACGTGGACTTGTACACCAGAAGTTTTCACGTGCCGGTAACTTTCGATGCCCCAGACTGTACAATCTGCCTGGACTCTGCCATCGTCGACCTCCCCCTGCTGGGTGGCAACCGGGAAATCGCCAGCGAACACGACAAGATCCTGCAAAACTACATCGCCGCGCTCGACGCGGAGGATATCGTCAACCGGGTCAAGCGGATCATCCTGCGGAAACTCCCTTCGGAGAATTGTACGAAGCAGCATGTTGCCAGCGAACTGGCCATGAGCCCCAGCGCCCTGCAGCAGAAACTGGCGGCAAAGGAAACGAGCTTCCAGGACCTACTGAACCAGGTGCGAAAGTCCCTTGCACTGGACTACATGGAACAGTCCCGCATAAGCATCACCGAGATGAGTTTCATGCTGGGGTTTAACGATACCAGCAGCTTCACCAGGGCGTTTCGGCGCTGGACAGGAAAGTCACCCCGTGACTACCGCCGAGAAAAGGGTGTGGAGCCGTAGCTAAACAAATGGGCTAACAACCTGACCCTGAATACCCCAACTAGCCCGAACGAACAATAAAGCTGCCCTTTCGGTTTTTCCAGGCATCCCCCGAAGCCTTATACGCTATCGTAGCCCCCTGTTAGATACGGGAGGTGCTCGATGAATAAGCTGACACGCATTTTACTGGCAGTGGTATGTCTCAACATGTCTATTGCTACGGAGGCCCGGGCCGCCGATAAACCCAATATCCTCATCATCTGGGGTGATGATATCGGGCCCTACAACATCAGTGCCTACAACATGGGGCGTATGGGGTATAAGACGCCCAATATTGACAAGATCGCGGCCGATGGGATCATTTTCACCGACTCCTATGGTGACCAGAGCTGCACCGCCGGCCGCGCGGGATTCATCACCGGGCAGCACCCGCTGCGCACCGGCCTGACCAAGGTGGGCCTGCCCGGAGCGAAGGAAGGCATGTCCGACAAGGACCCGACCATTGCCACCCTGCTCAAGTCCCTGGGTTACGCCACCGGCCAGTTCGGCAAAAATCATCTGGGTGATCGCGACGAACACCTGCCCACCAATCACGGCTTGGGGTACTAGGGTTTTTCCGTCCAAAAACGACAATAATCGCCGAAAGCCCCGCCATCCGGGGCCTCCAAGAGGGGATTGCTTTTTCTGAAGTCCATAT
>Ga0208203_1000149_pt1 | contig 34157 bp, 34 predicted proteins | sample DeeseametaMP2914_FD_184167 | JGI IMG/M metagenome (GOLD analysis project Ga0208203, IMG submission 184167) | Marine microbial communities from the Deep Atlantic Ocean - MP2914 (SPAdes) | ecosystem: Environmental > Aquatic > Marine > Oceanic | place: West of Santa Cruz de la Palma, Atlantic Ocean...
CTTCTTTTCTTAGGTTTCTCATATCCTGATCATCAAAGGAACTCACTACGTAACTATTCGGATGAACTCTCTTAATAATCTTTGATTTAATAGGATCGTTGAGAAGGTCTTTCTTATTGAAAACAATAATCTTTTCTTTATCCGTAACACCTAGCTCTTCTAAAACGGTTTCCGTGACTTGAAGTTGTTTCTTATAATTTGGGTCACTGATGTCACAGACGATAATAAGAAGGTCTGCCTCTAGAGCAGATTCAAGAGTGGTTTTAAAACCATCAATAAGGGTGTTAGGAAGGTTAGAAATAAACCCCACAGTATCAATGAGGATCATTGGTGGGTGAGTGTCAGGGTTTAGTGTCCTAAACGTGGAGTCAAGTGTGGCAAAGAGTTTATTCTCCTCTTTAATACTTACCTGGCAGAGGCGGTTCATCAATGATGACTTTCCTGCATTGGTATAGCCAACGAGGGCTGCGGTAACGGCCATATTTTGGCGCTTCTTCTTTTGCTGCTCACGAGACTTGGCCAAAAGCTTGAGTTCTTTTTTATAAAACTCAATACGCTGGCGGATAATACGACGGTCGAGCTCAATTTGCTTTTCACCCTCGCCACCTTTAACACCAACACCACCACGTTGACGGCCAAGGTGAGTCCAAAAACCAGAGAGTCGAGGAAGGACGTATTGAAGGCGTGCAATTTCAATTTGAATTTTGGCGTCACGAGTTCTCGCATGACGGGCGAAGATCTCTAAAATAACGTGAACACGATCGACCACTGAAAGATCGGTGATTCTTCTAATATTTCTGATTTGGGAAGCAGTCAGTTCAAAGTCGAAGACGAGGAGAGTTGCGCCTTCATCTTTTGCCTTGGTGGCGATTTCTTTTAGTTTTCCAGATCCAAGAATTGTCGCAGGGTCTAGACTATTTCTAGTCTGGACGTATTGGTAACCCGCAGGAATTCCAAGAGTTCGTAGGAGCTCCCTTAGTTCAGTGAGAGAGCGTCCGGTTTCGACCTCACTCTTGTGCTCTTCAAACTTGGGGCAAACAATCGAGACAAGTGAGGCTCGAGCATCATTTGAGATATGGAATTCATTATCAAGCAAGGGACTGTCCTTATTCTTTAGAGATCAAAAAGAATATTATCAATAAGACGAGTATCTCCCATCAAGAAAGCCCCTGCAACCACAACTTGATTTGTCTTAGCAGAAACCTCAGTTAAATGACTTCCATCGAGGACTTCAAGGTACTGCCATCTGGGTTCATGAAAGAGAATATCCTCGCGCTTCTTCAGGGCCTTCTCTCTGTTCTCAAGAAAAAGTTCCTTCAAGTGATCAAGGGTCTCTTTGATAAGACGGGCCTCTTCTCTTTCACTGGAAGAAAGATATTGATTGCGACTGCTTAGAGCTAAGCCTGAGGGCTCCCTAATGATAGGGCACATCTCAAGTTCAATCTCAAGAGAGAGGTCATGGACCATTTTTTCAATAATTTTAAATTGCTGAAAGTCTTTCTGACCGAAGAAGGCCATGTCTGCACCACTCAATTTGAAGAGTTGATAAACGACAGTTGTCACCCCTTTAAAGTGCCCAGGTCTATTTGCACCACAAAGAAGATTATCAAGCCCCTGAACCTCAATGGTTGTGTTAAAGCCTTCAGGATAAATCTCTAGAGTCGATTGAGGAGCAAAGACGACAATATTGTCAGCGCCATCAAGTTCCTTAAGTTTTAAAAGATCAGCCTCAAGGGTTCGAGGGTACTTTTCAAAGTCTTCATTTGGTCCAAATTGCTTGGGGTTAACAAAAATGGTGACCATTGTTTTTTGTGTTCTCTGAAGGGATCTTTTGACAAGCTCAAGGTGACCTTGGTGAAGATTACCCATCGTCGGCACAAGACCAATGGTATTGTTTTTGAGACCGGTTTCTTGGATTTTTGAAAGTTCACTGCGAGTGGTAACGAGTTTCATTCTGATTTCCCTTAGGAGTTAAAACAAGTCATGGCCTTCGTGACCATTTCTTCTTTTGTCATAGATTCGATTTTTCCAAGTTTGCCAAGATGATCAACAAAGCGATAGGTCGCAAAGCTTTCGGCAAAACCTTGAGCTTGGTTTTCCCCAGTAAGACCTGAGTGAACCTGAGTACCAATCAGAAGGTCCACTGGTTTACGCTTAAATTTTGTGAGAAGGACTTCGTCACAGAGGTCACTTTCAGCTGCAAAACCGATGACCTTTTGATGAGGTTTTTTGATGTCGAGAACACTTCTTAGAATATCAGGGCTGCTCTCAATTTTTAAAGAGTCAGAGAGGTCACTTTTCTTAAGTTTCTTTTCTTGCGCCACAAATTCAAAGTCACCAATGGCAGCTGTAGAGATATAGAGGTCAGATAGTGGAAAGGCTTCGAGAACGGCTTTTTGCATTTCTCGAGTTGTGCGTACACGCTGGATCTTAAAATGAGGATGGTGCTTAAAGAGCTCAAGCTCTTTCGTTGCGTAGATACCCGCGATACAAATGACGTAGTCTCCCTGAGATAAAGACTTTTCAATAAAGGGGATACTGGTCTTACCACTGGCCGCATTAGTAAGGTAGCGGACATTATCAAGGGGAGCGACTGTCGCACCAGCAGTGATGAGCGTAGTCTTCTTACTTGTTTTTAGAGTGCGTGTCTCAATAAGTTTGAGAATTTCTTCGACCTTGGCAAGTTTTCCGTCTCCCACATCGGCACAAGCGAGTAAGCCCGATTGAGTGGGGCCAACGAAACAGTTCTTAAAGCCACTGAATTTCTCTAAGTTTTCTTTGACGAAAGGATGAGTCAGCATATGAGTGTTCATCGCTGGAAAAATACTTAGGGGCTTGTCTTGATGCCAGGCCAGAAAGAGTGAGGTTAAAAGATCGGGAGCAGCTCCAGCAGTCAGATGACTTAAAGTGTTCGCGCTCAAGGGAGCGATGACAAATTGATCAGCCCACTTAGCGAGTGATACATGAAGGACGCTGCCTTGAAGGTCCTGATCATGAGAGCTTAACTCACTAAAGTCATCACTTGGGTCGTATACCTTTTCAGCACCAAGGTAGGTAAAGACTTTGGGCTGGATGAATTCAAGGGAGCCTCGGGTGAGAATCACCCTTACTTTGTGACCTAATTTTGTAAGTTCACGGCACAGATCAAGCGCTTTGTAGGCGCTTATGGAGCCGGTGACACCTAGTGCAATTTTCATAGGCGCAATATTTCATAAACGTGTTGAAAATACAATGCGTAATGAAGGAGGTGGTCCTCTCTAAGTGCCTGAGAAAACGAGGTTTCTAGGTGTTTGGCCTCGCCTCCGGTGAGAACAATTAATCTTTGTTGAGCGAGCTCTTTAAGCTCAGAAATGAGGCCTTGCCGATAGAGGTTTACCCCTCCGCTCATCGCTTCTCGTGTTGTGTGGGGGAGCGTAGAGCTTTGGCCTTCAAAGGGGGGAGGGTTAAGTTGTTCACCCCTTTTATAGCTTTGAGCAAAAGTATGAAGGCCAGGTAGGATATAGCCACCTTCAAAACCACGGGGGCCCCCAAAGTCAGCAGTCAGGAAGGTGCCGGCATCAATGAGCATGAACTCTCTTTCAAGAGCGTGGTGTAAATAGAAGACTCCGATGAGGCGATCATGACCAAGGGTCTTTTCATATTCAACGTTCATGTCACAGAATTTGCCTTCTCTTATTTGGGAAGAGAATGAACTTTGAATATCTTTTCTTACAGAGCAAATTCTAACGGGGAGGTTACCAAACGAGGTCTTTGCCTCTTGCGAATAGGGATGAACTTCCTTGAGCTCGCCTTTTTCAAAGCGAGCATAGTGGGGATGACTATTGCCAAGGTCAACAGTAATGAGGTTGAGCTTCTCTAAGCTATTGTGAAACTTGTGAAGGCTCATTTCTTTGCCCATTAACATCTTTGAGATAGAGCTCGATGCCCTGGCGTTTTAGTTCATAGAAGTCCGCGACTGGTTTACAAAATTGGGGAGGACGCTCAGGCCCCATTTTGAGAAGATCATTGATCACAAGAACTTGGCCATCTGTTTTATTGCCACTTCCAATACCAATTGTAGGAATGGAGAGCATTTCACTGATTCTTTGAGAGAGCTCAGGAGTGACACACTCAAGGACGAGGCTAAAACAGCCTGCTTTTTGCAGAGCGATCGCGTCTTTAATGAGTTGGTCCTCTTCTGATGTTGTTTTACCATGCGTATAGTAACCACCCTGTTGGTGAACGCTTTGGGGCGTAAGACCAAGGTGACCCATAACAGGGATACCAACAGCAGTGAGGCGTTCGATAAGTTCTGTGAAGGCTGCGCCTTCTAACTTTAAGGCTTCTGCTTTTGTTTTTTGAAAAAGCTCGATCGCATTTTTTAGGCCACTCTCAACTGATGCATAGGTTCCAAAGGGAAGGTCTACAACTGTAAAGGTTTGTGGCGCTCCTCTTTTGACTGCGGCACCGAAAGTGATCATATCATTAAGAGTGACTTCAACAGTTGTTTCATAACCAAGTACAACATTACCTAGAGAGTCGCCAACGAGAATAAGGTCAAGATCGAGGTTGTCGATAAGTTGAGCTGTTTGAAAGTCATAGCAGGTGAGCATTGAAAGTGGTTTTTCACCTTTATGAACTTTTCTCTTTCTTATTTTTCTGGTGTCGAGTTTTCGTTTTTCCGTCATCATCTCTTCCTTACGGTTGACTTTCGTTTTAAGTAAGTGAGTCTTTGATACCAAGGTAGGTTTGATTGATCTCACTACGGCCCCAAAAGTCTTCTACACTTTGATTCTCATCTTCAGTAAAAAAGGTGTGAGCTTCTTTAAAGAATTGACCGTTTTCTATATCCGTAAGCAGCTTTTCTATTGTTTCTTGGTACTCTTTGTCAAAGAGCATCTGGGACGCTTTGTGGGCACCCGCCAAAGCATGGGGACTTATGAGATCAAAGAGACCTGCAGGACCCTTTTGACTCATTGCGTTCCCGATGAGTTTAACTTCATGCCATGCCTCTAAGTAAGCAAGCTCTTGGGGAATTCCGGCTTGGCGAAGTCTGTCATAGCAAGCTTTCGCCGCGTAGGGAATGAGGCCACAAAGAAGACTTTGTTCACTTAAGAGATCTGCTGTTGTCTCTTGTTTAAAGGTGACTTCATAAGGGCCGGCAGTAATACCTAAGTCTTGGGCCAGTTTTAAGATCTTTCTTCTAAGCTCCTCAGACTCTTCATTTGGCGAGGGATATTCCACGCTGTAGACGGCGCCTAGCTTTCCTCCTCTTTTGTATTCTTCTCTTAGTTCACTAGCAATGGCCTTAGGGGCGAGGAGACAGTGAGAATATTCAGGAAAGAGTTCTTGCAAATCATTTTCAATTAAACTTGCCCCGTGTGCATAGATGAGTGGGCTTCCTTTAGGGATAGAGTTCTCTTTAATAAAGGAGAAGATCTGGTGATCAGGAATGAGAAGTAAGAGGGGTCCCTTAGCTTGCTCAACACATGAGATCAGATTAAGGTTTAAATCTTTAGCCTGCTCTTGTTTAGGGCTATTTTCTCTAAGATAGCAGTGAACAATGAGTGAGCTCTCTTTAAGGTTTTGGGCCCACGCAAGTCCTTGGTTGCCAAGACCTATTAATGTGACTTCTTGCCAATGATCTTGATTCATGAGGAGCTCCTTTTCAAACCCTAATAAGCTGTGGCAACGTTCTAAAAGACCTTTTAGCATAGGTTGTTAAATATCGAAAAGGCGTGTCAGACTTATGAAGAGTGAATTCTTCTTAAATTCTAGAGAACTGGAAAATAGAGATATTCTCACCTTTTTACAGGGGAGTGCCTTCCTTTGGGGAATGTCTGTTTTTACAACTGCTTTGGTTTCAAAACAGCGTCTGATCTTTGGTAACGCTCACATTGAAAGACTGGAGCGAGGATTGGGCTATCTCTTCGAAGAAGTAAGAGAACCAAAGCAAATAGAAAATGAAATTAGAGAATCCCTACAGCGAAGTGAACTTTTTAAAGATGAGAAAAATGAATCTTTAAAATTGAGAGTGACTTATTTTAAAGACTCTTCTTTAAAAAAACTTTCACTCCTCATAGAGGTTAGCGAGTTTAAAAGTAACGATGAACCTGTTCTCCTCAATTCTCATGAGAGAGAGGAGAGATTGAGAGCTTTCTCACAAGATATAAAAATAGGGAACTATGCTGAATCTTTGAGATTAAAAAATTGTCTCAAGAGTGAAGTTCTTTTTTATAATAGTGAAGGCTATCTCGAGGATTCTACAATAGCGAATATCATTCTTAGAGAACGTGAGACGAAAGAGTGGAAAACGCCTCAAGGTGATTTCTTTAAAGGTATTGCTCTTACTCATTTATTAAAAGAACCTCAGTCTAAGATCACTCCCTGTAAAATTCATAGGAATGAACAGGAAAATTTTGATGCTCTTTTTCTGGTCAACTCTCTTAGAGGACTAATTCCTGTTAAAAGATGGGATGACTTGGAGCTTTCTCCTGTCATGAGATCTGAGCTCTTAGAATCGTATAATAAAATAAAAGCCAAGGACTTTATTCAATTATGAAAGTATTGAAAGTAAATTGCCCAAAATGTAAATCTCAGTTCAATTATTATGATTCTCAATACCGTCCCTTTTGTGGACAGCGCTGTAAAGAAGTTGACCTTGGTCATTGGGTAACAGAGAGCTACCGCGTACCTTCACAGGAGAAGCTCTCTGATGCCGATTTAGAGAAGGTTCTTGAGAATATTAATAACGAGAATGGAGAACTTGAGAGTTAGTTGATCATTGCACACAGGCTTTCCCTTCTGCGTTGACACGAATTCACGCTAACCTTTATAATTTTAGCTAGATAGATTTTCCAAGGACGGAATAGTGGAATCGATTCGAGTTATTCTCACGCAATTTACGGATGAAACAATTAGTATCTTTTTGGCGGTTTTAGTCATTGTCTTCGCGGCACTGATTGCATACTGGGTATACAACCGCAGAAAATTTCATCAGCTTAGTCATCAGATACCTGCTTCAGTAGTTAAGAACTATTTGGATAGTATTATTGCTAATTCAACAGCTCTTAAGTCTTCTCTTTTTAGAGGAGGGGGACTTGAGCTCGGTGAAGGCATTCCCAGTATTATTCCAGCATCGGATCTTCCTGCGGGCGGTGTCTCTGTAGGTGGTGCTTCTAGTGAGGAGCTTGCGACAAAGAATGCAGAGATTGCAAACCTTAAGGCCATGCTCAATCAAAAAGATGTAACGATTGCAGAGCTTGAAAAAATGTTAGAAGCTGCACGCTCTTCTTCAGGAGGTGATTCTGATGAGGAACTTAATATCTTAAGAAGTGAAGTGAGTAGTCTTAAGGCTCAACTAGAAGAATCGAACACTGCCCTTGAAGCAGCGAAATCAGCAACACCATCGAGTGGAGGAGCTGATCCTGCAGAGCTTGAAAAAGTCACGCAAGAAAGAGATGAACTCAAAGAGCGTCTTATGGAATATGAGATTATCGAAGAGGACCTCGCAAATCTTAAGAAATTCCAACAAGAGAATGAAGAACTCAAAAAGACAATTGCTGAACTTCAAGGGGGTGCACCTGCGGAAGCTGCTGCACCTGAAGCCGCCGTCGAGGAAGCTCCTGCTGAAGAAGCTGTTGCCGAAGAGCCTGCTGCTGTAGAAGAGGCTCCTGCTGAGGAAGCACCAGCGGAAACACCTGAAGAAGCCCCGGCACAGGAGGCAGTGGCTGAAGAGCCTGCCTCAGAAGAAGCCCCTGCGGCTGAAGCAAGTGTTGATGCTGCAGCAGATGGAAGTAGTGAAGGCATACCAGATAATGATGGCGAACAAAAATCAGCAGCTGAACTCTTAAGTGAGTTTGAAAAGATGCTCGGTTAGTGAGGAGAACGAGATGAAGTACCAGGGCCTAAGAGCAATAACCCTTAGTGGTATTGTTTGTTTAAGTTTATCTTGTTTTGGTGCTAATCCTCGCCTTAAAGCAAAGAAGTCAACGCAAGTCTCTTCTCCAGTGGAGAAAATTCTTCTCGCAGAGTTTAAGAAAGAGCTTAAGTCCTCTGAGATTCTTAAACTTAAGAAACAAGCTCTTTCTTATTCGGGTAAAGCAGTCCCCGCCCTGATCAAAGTGATGAAGTCTAACGGCTACCCGGAGAAGAATCGTTGGGTAGCGACCTTTCTCGTTGGTCGCATCATGGGAAAGAAGAGTTCTCCCTTTCTCGCAAAATTTTTAAGACATCCCAATTGGGTGATGAGAATGGCGTCACTTAAGACACTTCTTGCCTTAGGGGAGAGTCGTTATGATAACGCTTATGCGGTCGCACTTAAGGACAATTCATTTATCGTGAGAAAACAGGCTCTTGATAATATCAGGAAGCTAAGCATTTCAAAGAGGGCCCCTGAGGTTTGGAGTATGCTCTATGATAAGAGAAACTACTACGCTCCAAAAGATGGTTCTAAAAAGAGAACTAATATTATTAAAGAGGCCATCAAGACAGTGGGAGAGTTGAAGTTTGAAAAAGCACTCAAACCACTTCTCAGTATGGCACAAAAGGAAAAATACAAAGATATTTTTCCTGAAATTGACTACGCCCTTGAAAAGATCACAGGTAAGAACTCGCCTGCTGACACCAAAATGAAGAAACGCTTTTGGAAGAAAGTTGGAATCAGCCACAAAACGATTTAAAAGTTAGCTTCAATTTCCTTCGCTTTCTGTTCTTCGATTCTCTTGAGTTTAGCGGCTATTTTGAGATTGCGATCAATTCTATAAAGAATCGTCTCTTCTAGAATTCCATCAGTAGGGATGACTTTCCAACCCTGAAGAAAGTCCTGCTCAATCATTTGTCTTCGATAGACCGTCACTTTAGAGACTTCTTTATTGCCTCTGTAACCTTTGACAACATTGATGATGAGTTTAAAGCGTGCCGCCTTAACAGCGTCAGAAGAGCCAAAGCTATCAGCAAAGTTTACTTCTAGGGTATTGTCTTGCCAGCGAGTTTTTATGATTCCAGCTTCTTGATTAGTGAGCTCTAAATTATAGTTCTTCATCACCTGAAGAACGGCGAGCCATGTTTGGTTGTAGTCGAACTTAAAGACTTTATTGGGGATTTCAAACTCTTCCGTGATGTAACGGAATTGCTCATAGGAGCTACATCCCTGTAGAATAAGAGGGCAGGGCAGTAGAATGAAAGGTGCCCATGCAAGGAGCTTTTTAAGCTTGATATTCACTTTTATAATTCCTAGTGTTAAAAGTGTCTTATCTCTATTTTAACGCGGCTTTTAGAGTCTGCAAGAGCACTAGGCAAAAAGAGGTTTAAAAACGATGAACTTTGTTGAAATTATGGCAACCGTCTTAAGTACGGAAGCATTCGCACTTAATGAAGCGGCTAAAAGGCTAGAAGAAGACCAGGTCAATGCTCTTCACCAACTCTTTCTCGACATAACTGCAGAGCGCGGTCATTTGGTCTTCTGTGGAGTAGGAAAATCTGGCCTAGTCGGAAAGAAGCTAGCGGCGACTTTCACAAGCCTTGGACTGCCAAGCCATTTTCTTCATCCCACTGAAGCTCTTCACGGAGACCTCGGAACATTAAGAAGTAACGATGCTCTTGTCCTTATTAGTTATTCTGGAAAGTCCGAGGAAGTTTTAAAACTCTTTCCCTATATCAAGGTTCCCAAGCAAAGAAGAATTGCTCTTGTGGGTGACGTTGAATCTCCTATCGCTCAAGCTTCCGGGATCGTCTTTGACTGCCAAGTCCATAAGGAAGCGTGTATTAATAACCAAGCCCCCACAACGAGTTCTACTCTTACTATGGCGATGGGTGATGCCATGGCCGTCGTTTACGAAACAATGGCAGGTCTTTCAAAAGAGGACTTTGCTCAATTTCATCCTGGTGGAAAACTTGGAAAGTCCTTAAGACTTAAGGTCTCAGACTTAATGGTTGGACGAGAAGGATGTGGAGTTTTAAAGGAAGAGGCCACTCTCAAAGAAGCGATTCTTAAGTTAACAGAATTTCCTCTTGGGGCAGTCGTTTGTCTTGGTGACAATCATCAGCTTAAGGGTCTTATCGTTGAAGGAGACATCAGAAGACTTCTTTCAAATGATAACTTTGATCCGAATAAGAAAATAAGTGAAATAATGAATACCTCTCCTGTGACCATTTCAAGTGATGAACTTGCCAGTCGTGCTCTTGAGCTAATGGAAAAGAGAGAACGTCCCTTTTCTCTTTTACCCGTCACTCATGAGGGAGAGTTCTTGGGAATACTTAGACTTCATGACCTCTTTAAAGAGGGTCTCTAGTCTGACCTTTTTCGAGAATCCAAGCACCGAAGAAAAAGAGTAATCCCATGAGGGTAAGAGGAATATAGCCCCAGTGTTGATAAAAAGTTCTTTGAGGTTTCTTTGGTCCTCTTAAGGCATAGTCTTTGGTTTCATTCTTAAAGAGAGGAATTCTCTCCGATTCATTACCGTCAGCAAAGAGAATGCTTGATATGCCTGTGTTCGTCATTCTAACGATTGGAATTTGAAATTCCAACGCCCTCCAATGGGCTAAGAACTTGTGTTGATAAGGTTCACTGGTTCTTCCATACCAACTGTCATTCGTAAGGTTGACAAGAAAGTGAGGTTTATTGGGGACCTTATTGAGATAGGTGCGAATAAATTGAGAGAAGAGGATCTCATAGCAAATGGCAGAGATAAACTCGGCTCCGTTTGGAAGCTTAAATTGAGTAAAGCGGGTTCCTTTGGCAAAGAAAGCTAAATTTTCTAAGACCTTAGCAAAGAGAGGATTAAAGGGCCCAAAGGGAAGGCTTTCTCCAAAGGGAATAAGAATCATCTTATGATAGAGGTCATCAAGTTCGCCTTCAGGGTTGATCAGAAAAGCCGCATTGTATTCCGTTTCAAAGTAGTAGTTATTATCATTGCCCGATTTGTCATAGCCACCAAAGAAAAGGTGGGCATTCATATTTTGTGCCGTTCTTCTCACTACACTCGGAACAAAGGCTGGGCTCAAGCGCATCATCGCACTATTGATAAGTTGGGGATAGGCTGTTTCTGGCCAAATGATAAGATCGATTTTCTCTTCAGGCTTAAGTGAACTTTGGGTTTCGTATCGACGATAGATCTCACGCATGGAACCCAGTCCACCTTTCTCACTATCGAGCTTCATAAAGTTTCCAATATTCGCCTGAACCATTCTGATGTGGGTTGTGAGCTTTTCTTCAGTCTTATTTTCTGACAGTGGATTGAGAAAGCTGATGACACTTAAAATAAGGGCAAGAGCAAGACCATAGAAATCGCGTTTACCTGTTTTTATCCAAGAGACAAAAAAGAGAATGAGAAGGTAACTTATTAAACTGTAGACTGCAGCTCCAAAGATTGGTGTTAATCCTAGAAAGGGTTTTAGCTGAAGCCAAACATGACCTATGTGGGCTGGGAATTGCTGGGGAATCATTTTTTCTAAGAGAACCAGCAAAAGCGCATAGATAAGGTTACGCGTACTCACTCCCGCTGCGAGAGATGATTTTTTTAAATTGAGCTTTCGCCATAGGAAAATAATCAAACCAAAAACAAGATAGTGGGGAACAATGATGAGAGAAAAGGCCGTTCCTAGTAAGTTATTAAAAGGAAAGGGAATATTGCCAAATTCTTTGAGGGTGTAAGGGATCCAGTAATATCCTAAGAGGCAGTAACCTAAACCAAAAAGAAGCGTGGTGATAAGAATACGTTTAAGGGTTTTCGAAGTGGCCGCAATCGGAGAGGGTTGTCCGTAGGCAAGAGGAAGCCCTAGGAGAAAAAGAAAGACTCCTAAAAATGCAAAAGGCATAAAGTGGGTGTCGCCCCAAAAAGGAAACCCTAGTGGGTAGAGTAATCCTCCGACAAAAGGAAGGAGAGCGTAGAGGACCCAAGGCTTTATATTTAATGAATTCATGAACTTATAATATCGTTTCGGGTTCTCGATTGCCAAATTCTTCTTACAAAGGCATTCTAACTCTATGTCGAATCTTGAGCCTTCCCACTCGAAAATTCATGCCCTCTACGATATTGGAACAATTTCTGAGGCGAAGGCTTGCCCAAAGTGCCATAGCGTTTTTATCTCAGAAAAAGAGTGCGAAGCTTGTGGCTTTCAATTTCATATTGACCAGTTAGGTGAGCCCTTTGGTCACAGAAGCTTTTTTAGCCTAAGAGATGAGTACCACTTTTCTTCCCCCTGGGCTTTTCGTTTTCTCGCCATAGGAATTTCGACTCCATCCTCTGTCATCCAGAAGTATCAAGGAGCTCTCGAGCGTCGTTTAAAAGTCCTTATGGAGTACTTTTCTTTGGGGGATGAAAATGAAGAGAGAAGAAGGCTCTTTTTATTTGAGGCTAAGGAACTAATTTTTGAATATTGGCTGACTCAAGGGAAACTCTCACGCGTATGGCGTAGTTTAGAACTTTTAGAGGGAAAAATTCTCTATCAGCCACTCTCTGAACTTTTAATCGAACTTGATAAAAGGGTTCATCCCAAAGACTCTTTAAAAGACCTACGTCTTATAAAGACTTGGTTTAAAGGGGCTTCTCTTGGTGGACTTTTACCCCTCACTTTTTTAGTTAAATTTCTTATAGGGAGTATTGCTGTAATTGGTGCGAGCTACCTCGCACTTCGCGTATTAACGGCTTCTTAATCTTCTATAAGTGATTTTTCCTTGTGTCTTTTGATTCTTTCTCTTGATCGCTTTCTTTTTACTTCTCACCCCAGCAACTTCTCGCTTAGTCGCAAGCACTCGTGATTTCTTGGCCTTGATATATTGAGCTGCAAAGATTTGCGCCTTACCCGCATCGAGTCGTCCACCACTTGCACACTTGCTTGTGAGCGTCACTTCTTTCTTCGCTGATCTTTTGAGAATAGCTTTAATTTCTTCTGTACCAAGTTCTGGATATTGACTCATAAGAAGTGCTGCTGAACCAGAGACAAAGGCTGTTGCCTGACTCGTCCCTGTGAGAAAACCACTTCTGCCATTAGGAAAAGCAGAGCGAATTCGATAACCAGGAGCAGAGATATCAACGCTGCTCTTACCCCAGTTTGAAGAGTTGAGCATTTGAAGATTCTTATCATGAGCAGTCACAGTAATAATATTCTTAAGGCCATAGCTAGCCGGGTAATAAGCATTCGACTTAACATCAATATTTGATTCTTCGTTACCTGCAGCAGCGACGATGAGAATCCCTTTCTTTTCAGCTTCTTTAAGAATTTTAAGTTCTTCAAGTGCTGGCTCAGGTCCACCACCAGAGTAGTTAATAATATCGACATTCTGATCAACAGCGTACTTTAATGCTGCAATTGTTGAGTTTAAGTTATCCTGACCAGAGGCTTGAGGATTGTAGTATTTCAGAGGAAGAAGTTTTACATTGGGATAAACACTTTTGATAATGCCTGAGACGTGAGTTCCGTGCCCGTGACTATCGATAGGTTGTGTTTTACTAATTCTATTTTTAGAAAAATCAATTCCATAATTCTTCTCAGAAGTAGAACCCTCTTTGGCGATAATATTTGTCTTAAGATAAGGATGATTGGGATCAATTCCTGTATCAATAACAGCAACAATAATTTCTTTCTTCTTTTTAAAAACTTTCCAAGCAGGAATAAGATTAATTGATGATTTCGTATTGGTGGGTTCGACTCCCCAGCTGGCAAATTGAGAATCAAGATTCTTAATACTAAAAGCGATCCTCACTTTTGATTTTTTACTTTCCTCTTTTTTAAGAATTTCTTTTTGATGCTTCTTTTTAAGAACCTTATTGAGAAGGTGTTGGGGAATTCCACTATTTCTCTTCATTGATGTTTGGGCCATGGCAGGTCCGGCCATAAAGAGAGTTGCTAAGAGTAGAGGAGTTCCTAAAGTCATGGGCCTAAAAGGGGACTTTGTCTTTGTCATGGGTTAAACCTTCTCCGTTTAAAATCAATTGCGAGCTTAATGATCTCCCCCTATATAAAGCAAGGAGAAGGCCAAGTATTGCACTGTGATTTCAGAGGTTTAGACCCTTATGTAAGGGGATGTTTTGTTTAAGTCGTGGGGGGCCGTTTAAACTTTAGTCACTGAGAGTGAGGAAATCTCTGACAGTGAGGAAATGGTCCTGAGGGGCTTTCTTTGAGATGAGAATTGAGAGGTGATCATAATCCTCTAAGTTACCGCTTTTTTTGGAGAGGAGCCGAATATCATCCCTTTTGTGACCTGACTCTAGGGCGAAGGCGGTGACATCCTTTATATGGCCAAGGCAATAGTCTTTAGAGCCAGTGAGGTAAAGAGTAGGAGGAAGCTTTTGTCTCATAGCCAACTCTTGAAGATCAATGCCTCTTTCTTTGATGAGCCACCTGCGCGAGTAAACCCATCGCTGGCTCTCTTTTAAGCTCTTCTTCGTCTCTCCCTCTGGTCCCATCACACCTTTAGGAAGATAACCTTTTATCCAGAGAAAGAGAGTGCCCACCGTTAACCACATGACATCTATAAAGAAGAAGCGGTGGAAGTTAAGGACTGAGACTCTTCTCTTGCTCGCAAAGTGGATAATGGGACCTAGCTTTTTGACCCACTGGGGATTCATAAGAAGGAAGGCATTGGTGAGCACGCCGCCCCAGCTATGGGTGATTAAGCTTACTTTTAAGTTGGGATACAACTTGCGAATATGGTCCAGGGCCTTTGGCAGGTCCTCATCAAAGAACTCTAATTGGCCATAATTGGCTTGGGGGCTAATGGGAGGTGTGGACTTTCCTTTGCCCCTCATATCGAGAACGAAGCAAGGGTGGCCCGCTGCTTGTAAAAAGGGCGCGAGACCCTTGCCTTTTTTACTATAGAAGATAGAGCCATCTTCGATAGCCCCGTGGATAAAGAGAATGGGTTGCTTCAGGGCCTCTTTGACGGGGAGATGGGCGATATGAATTTTGTGACCATCACCGGTGTCAAAGTAGTCATTAACTATTTCCATAACTTAGAAAAGCTTAGCGGTATCATTCCCAGAATGCCACCCCAAAAGGATACTTTCATGGTGCGCATAGTCATTGTGTCACTAGGTAATCCTCGTCTAAATCACTGAAAGAACATTCGTTCTTTTTGGCACGGTCCTTGCTCTATATAAAAGCATCACGGAAGGGGGCTAGGAAGGCTCCATGTCTTTAGGAAGAAGGCATTTCATCACGGATTAAAGAAGCAGAACTTAGGAAGAAAATTTTATTAAAAAGCAGAATGCGGAGGCAACAATGAACACTGGATCAAAAACAAGAATGAAAAATGCAGTTAAGGGAACACTACTTTTCACAGTACTTTCACTTTTCCCTGTAGCTGTTCTTCTTGCTGGACCAGGTCCACTTACTCAAGACCACATCCAATTCCAAAAGAGACAAGAAGTTGTAAAGGAGTGGAAGGGAATGAAGCTTCAGGTGAATTCAATCTTAAAGAAAGCAGACCAGCTTAAGAATTATAGGGCCATCAATTAACCCAAGGGCAAAATACATAAAAAAAAAGCCGACTGAATAGTCGGCTTTTTTGTGTCTTCTTTTTTTAATTAGCCATGTCTGAGAAAACGGCTCTGTTCTCTTTCAGCTTCTTCAGCATGAGTAATGCAAAGATTAGTAAAAGGCTGATTCTTGAGGCGTTTAAAGCCAATTTCATCGCCACATTCCTCACATTCAGAATAGGTACCATTTTCAATTCTATGAAGGGCCTCATCAATAGAGCGTAGCTTGAGAAGTTCTCTCTGTCTCATACTGAAAGTAACCTGTTGATTGATGACGTTGTTGGCAAGATCGGCTTCATCAGGAAGATCCTCTGAGCTAACGTGAAGGTCTTCTCTTTGGTTGATATAACCACCATTGAGAATGTCTTCTTTCATCTTGATCAGTTGTGCTTTTAGTTCATCGAGTTGTGCTTTTTTCATAGCATCCTCCTTAAAATCGAATTCATTTCGCCCATAAATAGCTACCCACTATTTTATTAGACCTATTGCACGGCGCACAAGTAAAAACGACAAGGCACCATAGTGATAAGGGCAGTTTGTTTTGGGCCCAATAGGCGTCTTCTCTTTTCGGAGGATTAATAGGTTTTCTTTAGTCTTTTTTTTAAAGAAAATCATCTGTAACTTACTATAATCACGAAAGTTGTAAGAGGTAAGGTTTCGGTATTGCCAAATAAACCCTAGGAAATCCCGTTCTGTTGACCCATTTGCCCTTTTCCTTTTTCTCTGGAGCACCTAAAGTCGAGGGTATTATTTGCCTACAGAAAAGGAGCAAACATATGTCAAATAAGGCCGTAGCAGTAGGACACATACCTTCAGGTCTCTTCATTGTCTCAGTTCAGGACGGTGATAAAAAAGATGGTTACCTTGCCTCTTGGGTTCAGCAGGTTTCATTTGAACCCCTTGTTGTTGCTTTTACAATCAAGGCTGACCGCCCTGGTTATGAAGCAATTAAGTCAGGAAAGCCATTTGCTATCAATATTGTTGGAGATCATGAGACTCAATACCTCAGGCACTTCTGGTCTGGTTATGACCCAGAAAACAGCCCTTTCAACTCTATTGCCCATGAAAATGGTGAGAACGGCGGTCTCTTTATCACCGATGCTAAATCATCTATTGAGTGTAAATACCTAGAGTCTCAGGTTCCTGGTGACCACGAAGTTTTCTTTGCTGAAGTTCTCTCTTCAAAAGTTCACAGTGAAGAAGCCAAGCCCAAAGTCCATATCAGAAAGACTGGGCTCGACTACTAAATTAATTCGCGCTTTCTTTAAGGTCTCGCCAGCTTTTTCCCTGGCGGGCCTTATAATTCTTTTGAAATTTATCAACCGCCTGACGGTGTTCACGATAGGTCTTAGAAAAGACATGGGTTCCATCATTTTGTGACACGAAGTAGAGAAACTGGTGTTGAGCGGGGTTGAGGACAGCCTTTATGGATTCAAGGCCCGGGTTAGAAATGGGGCCTGCCGGCAGAGCTGGGATTTTATAAGTGTTGTAGGGGGTTTTCTCGAGGAGATGGCGTTTTCTAAGATTGCCATTAAATTGTTCATAGATCCCGTAGATTGTCGTTGGGTCGCTTTGGAGTCGCATCCGTTTTTTGAGGCGGTTTACAAATACACCTGCAATCTGAGGGCGTTCAAAAGAAGCACCTGTTTCCTTTTCAACGACGCTCGCTAGAATAACCACTTCATGTTTATTTAAATTGAGGGGAGCTTTAGAGAAATCAAGGTCTTCTGTTCTTCGCTTAAAGACATCGACCATGGCTTTGATAACATCCTTAGCTTTTGATTGAGGGGTAAATTTATAAGTCTCAGGGTAGAGGTATCCCTCGGCGCGCTCTCCGTCTATTCCGAGTTCACGAGCAAATTGAGGGTCTTTTGCCAAACGGATAAACTCTTGAGCACTTTCAATGATTTTATCTTTTTCAAGGATTTGAGCGATCTCAAAGAGATTCTTTCCCTCGGGAATCGTGACTGAATTTGTAATGCTTTGACCATTGAGGAGAGTATCGAAGATTTCAAGCATATTGGAGTCAGTCTTTATCTCAAAGCGACCAGCTTTGAACTTGGTCATATAACCATTGACCTGAGCATAGCGATGAAAAATTTTAGCACTACTAATAAGACCTTTTGAATGAAGTCGTCCATTAATCTTAGAGAATCCTTCTCCAGGCTTAACTTCAAAGACGATAGGCTCGCCGGTATATTCCCATACACTAATTTTGTAATAGACCATAACTGCGGCCATCGACATGGCCATAGCAGGAGCAGCTAAAACAAAGAGCCACCAATACTTTTTCATAGAATACTCACTTTATTTAATAACCTGCTCTTGCAGGAATTGTTCTATTATAATCGCAGCTGAGAGAGCATCAATCTTTTGAAGATCGACTTTAAAATCAAAGCGGGGATCACTTTTCATGCGCTCTTGAGCTTCGTAGGTGCTTAAGGTTTCATCTTGAAAGTATAAAGGCATATTTTCAAGGTAGGCACTTAGACTTTCTCCAAATTTCTTGACCTTAAGAGTCATTGTGGACTCTGTACCGTCGGTGAGGTGAGGGAGGCCAAGGATGATGATATCAACGGCTTCCTCTTCCACTATTTTCTTAATTTCTTCTTTAGGATCGGCAACTTGCGAGGCAACGATTCTACCGTGGAGAAAGGGGAAGGGGTCGCGACCGACAGTGAAGAGCGAGAGACCGATAAATTTCTCACCATAGTCGATCCCCAAGAGCGTTTGTCCGCGCACTTCTTCTTCTTTAATACCTTCTTGTTCTCTTGACATAAAAAATCCTTAGGATAATATTACCCTATTCCTAACCGAAAAACCCATAAGGCCTTGGCAAAAGCTTCTGCTTCATTGGGAAACCAATATCATCAAATTTATTCAATTTTCAAAAAATAGTAGAAAATTAAGAGGAATTAGAACTACACATCATCTATCGATAATAATCAAATAACATTCATTTTTAAGAGGGGTTAAACCTAATGCATCTCAACGATTTAAGAGAAATGGAAATTAAAAAGCTCAATAAACTTGCGACTGAGCTTAAAGTAGAAAACTCAAGTGCTATGAAAAAGCACGAAGTTATTTTTGCTGTACTTAAGGCAAAAGCAAATAACGACGAGCAAATCTTTGGTGGTGGAGTTCTCGAAATTCTTCCCGATGGATTTGGTTTCCTTCGCTCTCCTGGTTATAACTACCTTCCTGGTGCCGATGATATTTACGTGAGTCCAAGTCAAATTCGTCGCTTTGGTCTTAAGAAAGGTGATTCTATTGAAGGTGAGATTCGCCCGCCAAAAGATGGTGAAAGATATTTTGCCCTTCTGAAAGTAAGTACTGTTAATGACCAGACTCCTGAGCAGCATAAGAAGACAGTTCTCTTTGATAACCTCACTCCTCTTTATCCAGAAAGAAAAATCAATCTTGAATCAAAGCCCACAAATTACAGCACAAGAATAATTGACCTCTATGTCCCTCAAGGCTTTGGTCAAAGAACTCTTATCGTTGCCCCTCCAAAAGCAGGTAAGACAGTTCTTCTTCAAGATATTGCTAATTCAATTACAGATAATCATCCAGAGTCGGTACTGATCGTTCTTCTGATTGACGAGCGTCCAGAAGAAGTTACCGATATGAAGAGAAATGTTAAAGCAGAAGTCGTTTCTTCTACTTTTGATGAACCGGCCAACCGTCACGTTCAGGTTGCGGAAATGGTTCTTGAGAAGGCCAAGCGTCTTACAGAAGCCGGAAAAGATGTTGTTATCCTTCTGGATTCAATCACTCGTCTTGCTCGTGCTTATAACACCGTTGTTCCTCCATCTGGTAAGATTCTCTCTGGTGGTGTTGATTCAAATGCTCTTCATCGTCCAAAGAGATTCTTTGGTGCTGCTCGAAATATTGAAGAGGGTGGTTCTCTTACTATTATTGCCACTGCTCTTATTGATACAGGTTCAAGAATGGATGAGGTTATCTTTGAAGAATTCAAAGGTACGGGTAACTCTGAAATTCAACTTGATCGTAAGCTTCTTGAGAAGCGTATTTTCCCCGCTCTTGATATCAATAAGTCATCTACTCGTAAGGAAGACCTCCTTATGGAAGATAATGACCTTGCAAGAGTGTATGTTTTAAGAAAAGTTCTTCACCCCATGAACACGATCGATGCGATGGAGTTCATGCTTAGTCGTATTACCAAGACTAAAACTAATGGTGAGTTCCTCGATTCAATGAACGGATAAGGATAAGCATGTCCATCTTTAATAAGCTTGATGCTGTTGTCGATCGCTTTGACACCCTAACTGAGAAAATGGGTGATCCCACTCTCTATGAGAGGCAAGAGGAATATCAAGCGATCACAAAAGAGCGCGCCAATCTTGAAGATATTGTCGCCGCCTACAAAGAATATAAGCAGATCAAAGCTGATGTTGAGGAAGCCAAAGAAATTCTGAAAAACGAGAAAGACGAAGATATGCGAGAGATGGCCAAGGAAGAGCTCTCTGAAAAAGAGAGCGAAATTCCTGGGCTTGAGGAGCGCTTAAAGCTTCTTCTTCTCCCTAAAGATCCTCTTGATGATAAGAACGTTATCGTTGAAATCAGAGCAGGGGCTGGGGGTGATGAGGCTTCCATCTTCGTTGGTGACGTCTACCGCATGTACAATAACTATTGCCGCTCGCTTGGTTTTAAGACAGAGGACATCTCGGTGTCAGCTGGAGATGAAGGCATGAAAGAAGTCATCTTCTCTGTCTCTGGCGACAAAGTTTACTCAAAGCTTAAGTATGAGTCTGGGGTTCATCGTGTTCAGCGAGTACCCAAGACTGAATCTCAGGGAAGAATCCATACATCAACGATTACGGTAGCCATTCTTCCAGAAGCTGATGAGATTGATTTCAAACTCGACCTCAATGAAGTTCGAATTGACGTATACCGCTCCTCTGGAGCTGGTGGACAGTCCGTTAACACAACTGACTCTGCTGTTAGGGTTACTCATATTCCAACAGGAGAAGTTGTGTCCTGTCAGGATGAGAGATCACAGCTTAAAAATAAAGATAAAGCTTTAAAGATTCTTGCTGCCCGTATCTTTGATAAAATCGCCCAAGCTAAGGCTGATAAAGAGGCGGCTGAAAGAAAAGGCCTTGTAGGGACAGGTGATCGTTCAGAGAGGATTCGTACTTATAACTATCCTCAAGGGCGTTGTTCAGACCACCGTATTGGGCTAACTCTTTATAGTCTTGATAAAATTATGGAAGGTGACCTGGGTGAAGTTATTGATGCCCTTATCGCCCATAATCAAGCAGAGCTTCTTAAGGGACAGGAAGACTAGAAAGGAGTCAGGGTTTATCAAAGAGGCCATTGAGAACTTCTATCGTGATAATCCTGGAAACTGGCGTGCTTCCTACCCTGGGCTTTCAGCAAAGAGGCTGCTCTTTGAGTACGAGTCTTTTCTTGGTCATTTTCAAAGCACCACAAGCCCAGGGCAACATCAAGAACAAAACCAAACCATTTGGAAGAGTTTTAAACAGCTTCTCATCGATGGAGTGCCCCTTCAGTACATAAGCCATCAAAGTTATTTCTATAATAGTGAATTCTATGTGGATGAGAGGGTTCTCATTCCCCGCCAAGAAACGGAATTGCTTGTTGAGCAGGCTATTAAAGAAGTGAATACTCACTCTCAAGAGACGATTGAAATTGCAGAAGTGGGGGTGGGCCCAGGAACAATTGCCCTTTCCCTGCTGCAAGAAATTGAAAATAAAACGGTCACTTACTACGCTAGTGATTACTCAAAAGATGCGCTGGAAGTTTTTAAAATTAATCACTTCAAGCTTGGGTTTAAAATATCAAGTAAGCACCAAATAAAAGTCGACCTCAGAGATCGCCTTTCTGACTTTGAAAAGAGGGTTGATATTATTCTCTCAAATCCTCCTTATATCAAAACGAAAGCAGATAAGGCGGGTGTTCATCATCAAGTGCTTCTTCATGAACCTCATGAAGCTTTATTCATTGATGATGATATTTACGATAAATGGTTTGAGGACTTTTTTAACCAATGTTTTAATAGTCTCAAGGAAAATGGTGTCTTTCTGATGGAAGGGCATGAAGATCATCTTCAAAAACAAAGAGAACAATTAGAAAAAATATTTAATAAAGAAGCTAAGTTGATCCAAGACTTAACACAAAGAGATCGCTTTCTTCTTATAAGGAAATAATATGGATAAGTTAAAAGTAAATGGCCCCACGGGACTTAAAGGTGAAGTTAGTATTTCAAAAGCAAAGAATGCTTATCTTCCTATCTTGGCCGGAGCTCTTCTCGCTGAAGGTATAGTTACTTTTAAAGAAGTGCCAAATCTTCGCGATATTAGAACAATGAATAAGCTCCTTGAGCACTTAGGTGTTGAGATTGAGCAAGTTGAAGACGGTACTTTTACTTATCAAACGCAAAAGCTAAAAACCCATGAAGCTTCCTATGAACTTGTTAAAACCATGAGAGCTTCAATATGTGTTCTTGGACCACTATTAAGCCGTTTTAAGAAAGCACGGGTCAGTCTTCCTGGAGGCTGTGCCATTGGAACTCGTCCTATCGATCTTCATCTTAAGAATTTAGAAAAAATGGGCGCAGAAATTACGATTGAAGGGGGCTATGTTGAAGCTAAGGTGGACCGTTTAAAAGGAGCTCACCTGACTCTTGATTTTCCTTCCGTTGGTGCCACTGAAAATCTTATGATGGCCGCAACCCTTGCTGAGGGCACGACAGTTATTGAAAATGCAGCACTTGAGCCTGAAATTACAGATCTTGGTCACTTCCTCCAGGCCATGGGGGCTAAAATAGAGGGACTTGATTCTAAGTCTATTACCATCCACGGAGTAGACTCTCTAAGAGGTTGTGAGTATACGGCCATAGGTGATCGTATCGAAGCAGCCACCTATATTATCGGCGGACTTATGAGCCAGTCAGAGATTAAAGTTAATAACTTCAATCCGGTTCACCTCGATGCTGTTCTTGAGAAACTAGAGCAGATGGGGGCTAAGCTAGAAAGAGGAGAGGATTGGGTAAAGGTCTCTCCCTCAAAAATTGTCGGGGGAGAAATCGATACAGCTCCTTATCCAGGTTTTCCAACAGACGTGCAGGCCCAAATGGTCGCTCTGGCCACGCAGGCAGAGGGAACTTCCATTATTACTGAGCATATTTTTGAAAATCGTTTCATGCATGTTCCTGAGCTTCAGCGAATGGGTGCAGATATTCGTATCAAAGGAAATTCGGCCATTGTTAAAGGTGGTGCTCCCTTAAAAGGTGCTCCTGTGATGTGTACTGACCTTCGCGCTTCCGCTGCCCTTGTTCTTGCCGGATTCTGTGCCGAGGGAGTCACTGAGGTTCAAAGGGTTTATCACCTTGATCGTGGTTATGAGAAGATTGGTGAAAAGTTTGCAGGTCTTGGTGCGACTATAGAAAGGGTAAAAGAATAATCTTAAAGGTGGCCATATGAGTGATTGTCTCTTTTGTAAATTTGTCTCTGGGGAACTCAAAACGGATATTGTTTTTGAGAATGATCAGGTCCTAGGCTTTAAAGATATTTATCCTCAAGCAAAAGAGCACTATCTCTTCATCTCAAAGAAGCACACCGAAAATATCAATGAAATGATGAGTAGTGATAGCGAGGGAGTTCTCGCTGTTTATGCGGCCATTAAAGAGTTTACCACTGAAGCAGGTCTCTCTGACACTGGTTTTCGGGTGGTCACGAATCTAGGGCGCGATGGAGGGCAAACCATTTTCCATACTCACTTTCATGTCTTAGCAGGAGAGGCCTTAGGCTCTTTTGGCTCATAGAGTAAAGCTCTAGACAATCTATTGTCAGAAATCCCATTTATCCCTAATATTAGCTTAGTTAAAATTATTATTTTAAGGAGAGGGTATGAAGGTAAAAGCGGCTGTTGCTTGGGGTCCTAAGCAACCACTAACGATTGAAGAAGTTGATCTCGAAGGTCCAAAGAAGGGTGAGGTTCTCGTTAGAATCGTTGCTACTGGAGTTTGCCACACTGATGCCTATACTCTCAGTGGTGCTGACCCAGAAGGTCTTTTTCCCGTTATCCTCGGTCATGAAGGCGGTGGCGTTGTAGAGGCCATCGGTGAAGGTGTTACCAGTGTTGAAGTCGGCGACCATGTGATTCCTCTTTACACCCCTGAGTGTGGTGAGTGTAAGTTTTGTACATCTGGTAAAACCAATCTCTGTCAGAGAATTCGTGAAACCCAAGGAAAAGGTTTAATGCCTGATGGGACATCTCGTTTCTCAAAAGATGGAAAACCTATCTATCATTACATGGGAACATCGACATTTGCAGAATACACCGTACTTCCCGAAATTAGCTTGGCAAAGATCAGTAAAGAAGCACCCCTTGATAAAGTCTGCCTCCTTGGTTGTGGTGTTACAACGGGTATTGGTGCTGTTTTAAATACCGCGAAGGTAGAGGAAGGCGCGACTGTTGCTGTGTTTGGACTTGGAGGCATTGGTCTCTCTGTTATTCAAGGGGCCAAGATGGCTAAGGCCGGTAAGATTATTGCCGTCGATATCAATGAAGATAAGTTTAAAATGGCCGAGCAATTCGGAGCTACTCATTTCGTAAACCCTAAGAAATACGATAAACCTATCCAAGAAGTTATTGTTGAAATGACAGATGGGGGAGTTGATTATTCATTCGAATGTGTTGGAAACGTCGACCTTATGAGGTCAGCTCTTGAGTGTGCTCATAAGGGATGGGGCGAGTCTATCATTATCGGTGTTGCTGGTGCTGGTCAGGAGATTTCAACAAGACCCTTTCAGCTGGTTACAGGACGTGTTTGGAAAGGGTCTGCCTTTGGTGGCGTAAAAGGAAGAACAGAGCTTCCGGGCTACGTAGAGAAGTATATGGGAGGAGAGATTAATCTTGATGACCTCGTTACTTTCAAAATGCCACTTGAAAAAATTAATGAAGCATTCGATCTTATGCACGAAGGTAAGAGTATCCGCTCAGTCATTGAGTTTTCCGAGCAATAGGAGGCACAATGGAAGTCAGAAAAAAGCATAAGAGTTTTGGAGGGGAGAGTGTCTTTGCAAGCCACTCTTCTCATGCAACTTCAACGACAATGAGCTTCTCTTATTTTAAACCTCAAGAAGAAGTCGATTCCGCAATCATTTGGCTCTCGGGCTTAACTTGTACTGAAGAGAACTTCATTACAAAGGCTGGAGTTCAGTCTCTTCTTGCCGGAACGAAGACGATGATCATTTGTCCTGACACTTCTCCGCGAGGACTTGATATAGAAGGAGCCGATGAGAGCTATGATTTTGGCAGTGGCGCCTCCTTCTACGTCAATGCGACACAAGCTCCTTATCGTGAAAACTACCAAATGGACGATTACATCACTAAAGATATCGTCTCATTGATTAAAGAGGAGTTTGGTATCGGGAAGATAAGTATCATGGGCCACTCCATGGGAGGTCATGGTGCTCTTGTTCTTGGTCTTAGAAACCCTGAAGTCTTTCGCTGTATTTCTGCGTTCTCTCCCATCGTAAACCCGATGAATTGTGACTGGGGTAAGAAAGCTCTTAAAGGCTATTTAGGCGAAGATCAATCGTCTTGGAAGGAATATGATGCTTGTGAGCTTATTAAGAGTGGCAAGAAACATGACCAGACGATCCTTATTCATCAAGGCCTTGCCGATGAATTCTATCCTTCTCAGCTACTCACAGAGAATCTTGAAGAGTTCTGCAAAGAAGCCGGCCAAGAACTACAGTGTCAAAAGCGAGAGGGATACGATCACAGTTACTATTTTATTAGTACTTTCTTAAATGATCATATCCAACATCACTTAAAGTATCTTAAGTAATTTAAATTTACTGGAGCCCTTCAAAGAGACAGTTGAGAGCTGCTCTTTGAAGTGGAGTCAGGTCAAAGAGGTTTGCCATTATAATAGCAGGACTTTCTTTTACCATAACAAGAAAGACAGCCTCGCCCGTTTCACGGTTCCAAGAGTAAACTTCAAAAGGCTTAGCAAATTTACCTTCGTAGTTCTTAAAAAGGGCTTCGCCTAATTCTTTATTTTCACTTGGGTTGGGCTTTGATGTTCCCTCAACGACAACTCTAATGAGTTGGTTCTTTTCATTCTCTTTTTCCGCTTTTTTCAGATGATTATAAGCAAGAGTCAGTGTGGTGGCACCAAGGTTTGAGCGCAGTGTATGCCACAACTCTTCAAAGAAGGCCGTTCTGTCATTTGGGAACAGTCCTTTGAGGTGCTCAAGATTAGCAAACATATTCTCAACAAGATTGAGGTTATTGCGAATGGTCCAGCTCGTATAAATATTCTTGGTCAGCTCTAAAGCTTCCTCTTTTCCTAGGGAGTCAAATTGATCAACACTCATTTGTTCAGAAGCAATCGTCTTAATAGGAGCATAGCGCTGAGTTTTAGAAAGTTTCTCTTTTAGTTCATCAGACTCAAGAAGTTCTTTAGGAAGGATGATGCCGTGAAGATCCTTGCTATCAAGATCTTCAAGCTCAAAGATCTGAGGCTTACCTACACTGTCCTCTGAGTACTGTTGATAGAGAACTTGAGATTCATTCTTAACGTAGGCAATTGATAGCTCCATGATGCTCCTTCCAATCGAAAATAGTTGAGTGTTGCGTTTTGTTATTTTATCGAGGGCATGGGCCATTGAAAAGGTTTCTTTTGCCCGCTTTAGTGCCCTAGGAGTAAGTTTGGTAAAATGATTTCATGTATTTAAAGCGATGCGTAATTTCTCTTTTTCTGATGCTGAGCCCTGTAATGGCCCAGGACGAGAAAATATTTCGCGAGCTATTTCTCTATGCCGATCAAGAAAAGGCCAAGCAAAAAGAAGAGAAGGTTTATCGCTTAAAGGCACGTTCTAATCGCCACTACCTCGATATGACAGGGGATGATCGACCCGAGAGTCTCTATACGGCCAAGCAAGACGGTGAGGACTGGATTTATCTTTTCGATAATAAAGGTCGTCAGGCTTTTCGTTACTTGATCCAAGCCCATGGAGCATGGTCACGTTTATTTCGTATTCAAAAGAGGACTCTTAGTAAGACGACGGATGCCTATCTTCTCTATTTCTATGAAGGGGTCACTCGTTACCTTAACTTTAAAGGAACTTCACGGCTTTATCTTTTGACCATTGATAATAAGGACCTTAAGACCGCGAGTGTTTATAAAGGGCCTGTTCTTTGGGATGAGACACGCGACTTTCGGGATCACTATCATCAACGTAAATATGAAGTGAGTCTTTTCGATCTCGATCATGATTACATTAGAGAAGTGATTGTGAAGTATGGCAGGATGAGCCGAGTCTATAAGTATCTCGGCTCAGGCAAATGGTATAACCCTGATGATCAAGAAGCTTTAGAAATGTGATCTTTCTTCGCTTGTTCCTCTCTCTTATTTCTTTCCGAGAGAAGGTCGACCGTATTGTCATGATGGGGATAATTCTCTCCCGTCGATCCATGCTCGGCCATCTCATGTCCTTCAAGTCCTTTCATCACTGAGTACCACAGAATAAAGGGAAGGGTGAGGAGGCTAAAGAGGAAAGCATAAGTCGGCCATGATTTCTTTTGAGAAGTCGTATTAGTAATAAGGTCTTTCTGGGCGGGCTCTCTCGTTGTAATGAGACCGGTGTTTTGAACGGTAAGGCTGTCTTGGCGCCAATCAAAACCGGGATCAGAAGCGGGATCAACCTCTTTGTATTCTTTAATACTAATGCCACGAATAGGTTCAACTGCCGGAGCACGTCCAAAGGCCGCAGTAGTAAGAGAAAAGAGAAGGATAAAAAAGATTGATTTCATTGAGAGTCTCCGAGTAGTTCTTAAGAGGAAGATTCCGTTTAACTCTTCTTCGGTACTATTTTACCTTAAATTAAGTCTACTATGTCAGTGGGTTAAAATTTCTTTGCTAGCCAATAACCAGCTTCATATGTTGATCAACAGCAATTATTTGCCCTAATTCCATTGGAATCCAAATATTCTCACCACTTAGGGGCTCACTCGAGAATATTAAATGGTTGATAAAACCACTCTGAGAGGGGGCTTCACACTCAGGAGAAAAGGAAGGGCAATTCTCTCGATCGCCACATTTTGTTTTATAGGTGGAGTAATAGAGGTTCTTACCTCCCTGATACCCAAGCATAACCTTTCCATTAGTGAGAATAAAAGTGTAGTAAGTGGCGTCAGGTCCAGAGTCATCTTTCGGCGCTTTGATGCCAGCAATTCTTTCAAGCTCTGCTAGAGCTTCTAGAATCACCTCACTTAAAAGCTTGGCATCGATTCCTTTTTCATCAAGTTCAAAGCGTGTCGCCATGTGAGAGAGAAGAAAGTAGAAAATAACTTCGCTGTCAGTATCACCAAGAATAAAGCGTCTAAACTGAGGTGAGACATGGGCGAGGACAGTCTCTCTTTTGATATCAAAGTCTGTAATGTTGCCATTATGAGCAAAGATCCAGTTTCCAAATTGGAAGGGGTGAGTGTTGAGAATATTATTGTCCCCAATCGTCGTCTTTCGAATATGAGCGACGACAGTTTGAGAGCTCACAACACCACTTACTCTTTTAAAGATTTTATCGCCGATAGCAGCTTTTGCTGACTTCACCACATGCGGACTATTTTGAACGTAGTAAGCAACACCCCATCCATCAGGATGGTCATTACTTTGTAGTCCTAGTGCGTTCTCTGCCTCGACAAGACTCGAGTGGACCTGACTGTAAATGACGGAACGAAAGCCAAATAAGCGACACATATGATCACTTATTCGGCTTAAATTTACAGATCCTTAACTTATTTTTGGATTCTATCAATTAAGGCATTAGCAAGCTCTCGTATTTCTAACTCTTTAGCCTCAATGTCTTCTAGCCAGGCTTCACCCATACAACGAGCTTTTACATATCTTGTATTGATCAAGGTCGCAATATACACAATCGTAACAAACATCATCCTCATGGCCCAATCGCGTTTCTCCTCAGGGACATCGGTTCCAACCTCTTTGGTGATAACCTTGAAGAGAGCTTCACCACCAGGAGGGCCAAACGATTCAATCTTTGATTGATTCTTAAGCATCTCTTCATCGGGACAAAGATGATCTGAAAGAATCAACTTGAATGAATTAATGAGAATTGTGCCATTCTCAGAGAAGAGGCGATACATCTCATAGGCAATATCTGAAACTGTAATGTCTTCTCTTTCACTGATGAGAGTAAGTTCTTTGGCAATCCAATCGTAATTGTACTCATGAATCTCGTGGTAGAGGTTGAGCTTATTCTTGAAGTGGTAATTAATCGCTGCAACATTAACATCTGCAGCATTAGCAAGGTCTCTGACGGAAACACCGTCAAAGCCTTGCTTAGAGAAAAGTTCGTTCGCTACTGCAAGAATCTTAGACTTTGTATCGGTCACTTCGATGTGACTATTTGTTAAATTAACCATGATGAGCTCCTATTTAACTTCCAGACTTTCGCCCAGTTGCATATCGTTCTTTGGTTTTCTTTTAACCACGCGAGAAGCAAGAGAGACGAAGTCTTCGTTTATAGCATAGGCACAAGGCACCCATACAAGAGTAAGAATTGTTCCTGAAGTAAGTCCCCATGCCATAGCAAGAGTCATAGGAACAAGCATTGCATCCGTCCCACCAATTCCATAAGCAGTAGGGATGAGTCCACTAATTGTTGTGAGTGAAGTTACAAGTACTGCCTTAAGTCTAAGACCTGAAGCCTTTACTAAAATTGTATGAAGATCAAGTTTGCCTTCATCTCGCATCTGATCAATGAACGAGATAAGAACGATACCAGAGTTAACAATAATACCGCCTAGACCAATAATACCAATCAAGGCCAGAAAACTGATAGGACGCTGGTGGAGATAAAAGGCAATAGAAAACCCAAGGAGACCTAGAGGAATCGTAGTCATGATAATGATAGGTCTTAAAAATGAACGAAAGAGGAAAACGAGCAGAGCAAAGATACCAATTAAACTGAGGTTAAGAGCATCAGCAAGTGATTCCATTGATTCATTTGTACTTTCTGCGACACCACCAAAGATAAGTGAAACCGATGGGTAGTCGCCACTGTACTTATTGTAAAGCTCTTCAAGCTTTTTGTTAGCAACTTGGGCGGTAATAAACTCATCGTTAACATTACCAGTCAGAGTTTTACTTCGTTTGTAATCGAATCTCTTAATTTGTGGAGCACCTTGAACTTCTCTGAATTTAGCAATGGAACCAAGGGGGACGAGGTTACCTTTGTTGTCCATGATCATGAGAGAATCGAGATCTTTTACGTTCTTTCTAAAAGGCTCTTTAAAGCCTACCATGAGATCCACGTCTTTGTTGTCGAGAGTCACTTCAGAGACAATAAGACCTGCTATAGCAGCACGGACTGTCGTTCCAATACTGTCAACGCTAAGGCCAAGCTGATCAGCTTTGATGTAATCGATATCGATATAGACCTCATTGTCTCCTAGAACATCGTCTGTTTTAAGATCACTGATTCCTTTTACTTGAGAAAGGTCAGCCGTGATTTTTCCGATGAGGGCGTCGAGATCGTCAAAAGAGTTTGAACGAAAGGTTGCTTCAATATCATTACCAACTGGAGGACCGTTGATTTGTGCTTCAAATGAGACATTGAATGCGTAAGGCTTCCAATCAATAGCGCGGAGCTTTTTAAGGCCATCAATGTGGGTGAGGTTGTTCTTCGCCTCCTCTGTTACATAAATAGTGGCCATACCGACATTGTTACCATCTTTTGCTTTAGGGTCGTTGGGTTGTACTTTTGAAGACCCCGCTCTGGCAACGATATGAGCAGCATCTTCACCCATCGCTTTTTTAATGTCAGCACTTAATTTTTCAAGGGCATGATTGGTTTGCTCAAGTCTTGTACCATTTTCCATATCAACACGTGCGATATAAATCTCGGTTTGATCTGGTGGAAATAAAATGAACTTATTAGCACCAACCATAAGGAAAACACTGACACCAAAACTAACAAAGAAACCAACGAGCATGAGGTAACGGTGGCGAACTGACCAGTCCATGAGACCTTCGAACTTATCTTGAAAGCCTTCAAACCAATCTTTCTTTTGCCCCTCTTCAACTTCTTTAACTTTCCCACCACCGAGAACGAGGCGCATGGGAAGGAGGAAGAATGATTCAACCAAGGAGGCAAGGAGAGAGATTGTCACAACAATGGGGATAAACTTAATAAACTGACCCATAATCCCTTTTGTTACTAGCATGGGAAGAAAGGCTGAAATTGTCGTAAAAGCAGTTGCTGTAATAGGGAGCCATAGGGTTTGAATTGACTCAAGGGCAGCTTCAAGTGGAGTGCGTCCTTCATGCTGAAGGCGAACATAGTTTTCTGCGATAACAACTGAGTTATCAACAAGCATCCCAAGAGCAATGACAAGAGCAAGAATGGTAATCGCGTTAAGGTTCATGTCATAGTTTGGCATCATTCCGACAGTTGCCATAATAGCTAGCGGGAGTGAAATCGATGCCATAAGACCAATCTTTCCTGGAAGGAATATAAAAAGGAAAATAATGACAAGAAGAAGACCACTAATCGCATTAGAGGCCAGGACATCAAGACGATTCGCAACCTTACTAGACTCATTATTATAGACACTGAAGGTGTAGTCCTCACCGTAGCGTTTTCTAAAGCTTTCAAGTTTGTTTTCAATCGCATTCACAAGTGTAATGGTATCAGTACCGCCCTTCTTACTAACGGTAATAAGAGTCGCTTCTTGACCGTTGTAACGAGTTCGTACGGTTATCTCCTCTTCTGAATCTTCAATCTTGGCAATGTCTTTTAAGTAGACTTTCTGACCAGAGAAGTTTGAACGAATAAGGATATTTTCAAGTTCCTCAGCGTTATTAATCTTTCCTTCAAGACGAAGAAGTTTTTGAGTATCTGCTTCTTTGAGATTTCCTCCTGGAACATTCACGTTACGTGATTGAATCTTTCCAATAACTTCTCTGACGCCGATGTGGTATTCATTGAGTTTGGGGTAATCAAGACGAATCTGAAAGCGGCGAGGAGCAAAGCCAGTAAGGCGTGCTTCTTTAACCATTTTATTGTCTTCAAATTCTTCCTTGAGAGCATCAGCGATAAGATCGCGTGCTCTTCCTTCGTTAGGCCCAATAACGGCAACTTCAAGAACTGGGAATTCTTCTGACTTTATTTCAGTGTAAACAGGATCGTCGATAAGGTCTGGTGGTAAATCGCTGACGCCATCGACAGCCCTTTGAAGATCTGCCATAACTTCATCAACATCGTCGACATTATCCATGTCTGCCCTAATGAAGATATTAGAGAGGCCGGCTTGTGAGACCGATTTCACGTCTTTGATACCTGAGACTTCTCGAATTTTATCTTCAATGGGTTTTGTAATTTTTGTCTCGATATCCTCTGCGGATGCACCATCATAGTGAGTGGTGACAAAGGCTTGAGCAAAGTCAACAGTGGGGTAGGATTCAGAGTTCATTTTCCCAAGACCTTGTATTCCTAAAATAAGGAGACCAAGAGTAAGGACAATAGTGAACTTAGAATTATCAATAAAAAAGTGAGCTATATTTCTCATAATAAATTCCTAGGAATTAAATATTGTTTAAGGAACAAGGGGTTTGAGTATAAACACTAAGGTAATCAAAGAGTGTGTTAATCACTGTCAGCTTGGTTCTAATCTCATCAAGGTTTGACTGAAGATAAGAGTCCTGCTCTTGAACAAGTTGCTCAACAGTAAGCCTCGCTTGATTATATTTCTTCTTAGAGGTTTTAAGAGACTGACCTAAGAATTTAGTGTTTTGCTGCTGATTTCGAATCATTTCTCTGAGAAGGCTAACTTGTCTTACCGTCTGCGTGTGGTAGGCCTTGATACGGGCCATCTCTCTTTGCTTTTGAGAACGATAACGGAGCTTGGTTGCTTTATTGAGAATTTCTCTGGTGGTCTTTTTCTTACTTTCAAGGGGAATGCTTAAGGTCAGACCAACTGCAAGATTATCTCTACCATCGTCCCCAAGGTCCGATAGTGAGTCACTTCTTGAATTAGAGCGACCCTTTAAACCAAATTCAGACTGAAACTCTACATCGATATCGTCATAACTATTGTTAATTTTCTCTTCAAGGTCTTCTTTCTTAGAGAGCATTTCAACAATCTCATCATAGTGGGTGTTCTTTAAAGGTGGGGCACCTTCACTGGCAATGGTTGCGGTACAGGCCAGAACCTTTCCAATTGTATCTTCGATGCTGTAAGGCTTGAGCTTAATTTCTTTTAATGAAACGTGAGGAAGAAGTTCTTTGAGCTGTTGAACAATTGACTCTTTTTCATATTGAAGAGAAATAATATTGGCTTTACGAGCACTGAGTTGAGATTGGTACCTCGCAACTTCCCCTTCATCAGCAATATTATTTTTAAATCTTCTTTGAGCTTCTTTCACTTGTTTTTCACTTGTTTTGATAAGTGCTCTCGAGATCTTTAAGGCTTCTTCATTGGCGACCATACTCCAGTAAATCTTACGAAGAGAGTTTTGAAATGTTGCAAGAGCAATTTCTTTTTCCCACTTTGCTTGCTCGCTATTGGCGCGTGCTCTTTCAAGCTGGCTCTTAGTGCGACCTGAAATAAGATCTTTCCAAAGATTAACCCCGAGAAGAACGCTAACACCAGTTGTGGAGGCATCTCTCACAAAGTTGTTGGAAAACTGATCTGTAAAACCTCTAAGCCCTACAGAGACACCATTGGTAAAACCACGAGTTACCTTAACTTCGTAATTTGTCGTTGGACTCGTCACAGGGATAAAGGTCGCAAATTGCTTCTCATCTGTTTTGTAGTAGTTCCCACTCGCTTCAAGACTTGTATTAAAGCGGTCATCAATCTGACTCTCTTCAATCTTTGCCCCGTAGAGAGTTGCATTGATTTGATCAATAGTAGGTGGGTTTTCTTTGAGACTTTCCTTGAGAAAAGCTTCGTCAATGAAGATCGTATCTTCCTTACTTTGTGCACTTGCCGATAAGGACAGGAACATCAGAGCGCATAGAAGAAGCGAATTATTGAAGAACATAAATAATCCTTTTTTAAACAATTGTTTGAATTAAACACTTGTTTAATATAGGACTATTTCACATTTAAAACAAGTGTTTTAAATGGATTTAAGTTGTTGAATTTGTTATCTTCTACCTTTTTTCTAATTCGAGTTTTTCGTATAGCGTTAGTAAGTGCTCTTCTTTTTCTTCAAGTTTGAGCGAGAGTTGGCCCAACTTTTCAACGCTCTCAGGGTTTGATTGAAGGGCCCCAAGTTCGTTAATAAGGCCCTCAATCTTTCCAATTAGCGCTTCTGTTTGTTCGATTTCAGCTTCTAGCTTAGAAGTGTCTTTGGGTTTTGTGGGCTTTGGGTTTTCTTCAGGGGCTTTGGGGATATTCTTAGTGCTCTCTTTAGCATGATCCTTGAGGATAACTTTCTCAAGGGCTTTTGCTTCAAGGTATTCTTCTGCTTGTTCATAGCCACCTTCAAAGGTTTCTAATATGCCGTTCTCTAAAACGAACAGGCGGTTAGTGACATTTTTAAGAAAGGCACGGTCGTGACTAATGAGAATGATGGAACCCTTAAATTGATCGAGTGTCTTTTCAAGGATGATCTGAGTTTCAAGATCGAGATCATTTGTCGGCTCATCAAATATCCAAATATCGGCGGGG